>Ga0116164_10003177_pt1 | contig 11326 bp, 8 predicted proteins | sample AD_UKC109_MetaG_FD_89888 | JGI IMG/M metagenome (GOLD analysis project Ga0116164, IMG submission 89888) | Active sludge microbial communities of municipal wastewater-treating anaerobic digesters from Hong Kong - AD_UKC109_MetaG | ecosystem: Engineered > Bioreactor > Anaerobic > Digestate... | reverse complement strand
TGCTTCTGCCCTGTTCCCCGTTCGACCCCGCGTGGCTCTACGACCAGCTTTTCGAGCTTGCGGAATCGTTTGAAGACGACGATTTGCGGCGGCTCGTGCAGTATTTCCTGCGTGAAAAAAAGGAAAAGCTGCTCTTTTTCCCGGCGGCGGTCAAGCTGCACCACGCTACGCGCGGCGGGCTGCTACACCATACCTGGACCATTACCCAACTGGCCAAGTCCGTCGTCGCAATCTATCCCGCGCTCGATCCGGACCTGATTTACACGGGCGCAATCCTGCACGACATCGGCAAACTGGAAGAACTCGACACGGGCGAACTCGGCATTGCGGGCGGATACACCACGCGCGGCCAATTGGTCGGGCATATCTCCATCGGCATTTCCGAAGTCAGCGCCGCCTGCGAAATGCTCGGCGTACCGGAAGAAACCGGCATACTCATAGAGCACATGCTGCTTGCCCATCACGGGCAGGCGGAGTTCGGCAGCCCCAAGCAGCCGATGTTTCCGGAAGCGGAGGTGCTCGCCGAGCTGGACTTGCTCGACAGCAAGATGTACGAAATGTTCAGCGCCCTGGACGGCGTTTCGGTCGGCGCGTTTTCCGAGCGGCAGTGGGCGTTGGACAACCGCCAGCTCTACCGCCACGGGCACGGGCACATCAAAAAAGGAGAAAGCAAATAATTTCTTTTCCCTTTCTTTTCTTGAAAGAAAAGAAACAAAAGAACTTTACTTTTTGAGATAAAGATTTTTATTTGAAAGCCAAGGCAAAAAAAGAACTTCTCTGTACACGAGAAGTTCTTTTTACATAAATCTCTTTGTTCAGGCAGTCGCCTGCGGCGTTTGCGGCGGCTGCGGCTTCTTCCGCCTGGGTTTCTTTTCTTCCACTTGGATTTCGCCGGCCTTGATAAGCGATATTTTTGTAAGCACCGGCCCTACCAGTTCGTAAATCAGCGTTGCGCACAATATGACCGCCTGGATGGACGAACCATACTCGGGCAGTTCGGTCACGGCCAGCTGCGCAATGCTGATGTCGACGCCCGCCTGCGGCACCAGCGAGAAGCCGAGATACTTGCGGATTTTTTGCGGCATCTTGGAAATGGTGCAGCCAAGATACGCACCGAAATATTTACCGACCACACGAGAAACGATGTACAGCACGCCGATGAGGCCAAGTTTCGGAAGCATGGACACATTGAGGTCCGCGCCGGAAATCACGAAGAACATCATAAACAGCGGCGGCGTCCAGGAATCGACCTGTTCGAGCGTACGGATCGCGTCGTCGCGCAGGTTTACGTAGACCGCGCCGATCGCCATGCATAAAAGCAGATGCGAAAGGTTGAACTGCTTGGCAATTCCCACGCCGAGCATCACGGCGGCGATGCTGATGCAGAGGCGGTTTGCCCGGCTGTGGAAAAACCGGTTGGAGACAGCCACAAGCACGCCGATCGCCCCGCCGACCAGCAGCGAGAGCACGATTTCAAGCAGCGGATCGACGATCGTGGTCATCACGTTGAACCCGTCCCCGTTTTGCAGCATTTTGGCGATGGAAATAGAGATGGCGTACGCCATGAGCCCGATTGCGTCGTCCATTGCCACGACGGGCAAAAGCGTGCTGGTAAGCTCGCCCTTTGCCTTATACTGGCGCACGACAAGCAGCGTCGCCGCCGGCGCGGTGGCCGCGGCGATTGCACCCATCGCGATCGCCATCGGCACGGGAAAGCCGAACGCGCTGATTACGACGTCCACCAGAATCACGGCGCCGAGCGCCTCGCACACGGTAATCAGGATCACGCGCCCGCCGATGGCTTTGATATGCGAGAGCTTGAATTCGCTGCCGATGGAAAACGCGATGAATCCAAGCGCGCATACGGTCAGGATATCCAGCGTGACCAGCGTTTCTTCGCTGAACAGGTTGAAGCAATACGGACCGATCAAAAGACCCGCAATCAGATATCCGGTCACATTGGGCAGTTTAATGAGTTTTACGACGCGCGTAAGCAAAAGCCCCGCGATCATCGCGATTGCAATATAAAACAGCGTATGCATATTACTTGTGTGAAACTCCTTCCCAGTTCATGACGGGAACCGTGAAGAAGATGCCCGTGTTGGGCTCTTTTAGGTTGCCGGAAACACTGTGGATAATCTCGCGGACACGCGGTATATCCTCGTCCTTCAGAACGATCAGAATCATTTTATTGGTTTGCCGGCAGGGATTGATAAACTGCCGGAGGGAACCGAAAATCGGCGGTGCGTCCACGCTGTCGCATTCGCTCAGCGTCGTGAGCATGCCATGACAGTCCACAACCGAAGCGCCGTGAATCCCGGCCTCCATCAATCTGGAAAAAATCGGTGTGACGCTCTCTTCGTGGTTCGTAATATGAATCAATAGCTGCATACGTTCATCTCCTCATTCCATCCTGACGGCGTTCTGATCGGCCGGCCCCATTCCGGCCCGCGAACGCCGCGGCAAAGCTTTGCCTTTCTAACACATGCACGTTACGCTTATTCCTTCGTTTTGTCAAGGGTACGGCGGTTTTATGGAACTGCAGAAAAAGCAAGCCGCTTGCCGGCAAATCGGCATGAAAAAACCCGCCGATTTGATCGATCACAATTCGGCGGGATTTTAAGCGGATTGAAACGGCTTTGTTTTGCGGGTTTATTTTACAGACGATATGCCGGTCTCGAACCCGGTTTTGCGGTTGCACGCGACGATTGCAACCGACAGCGCGGCAAGACACGCCAGCAGATAGTACGGCAGCAGCGTAAAGCCCGCTTTCTGCCCGATCCAGCCGATCAGCGGCGGCATGAGCGTGCTGCCCATATAGGCGGCCGCCATCTGCAGCCCGATGATCGCCTGCGAATGCGCCGCGCCAAAGCGCTTGGGCGTAATGTGGATCAGATTCGGAAAGACCGGCGCACAGCCGAGGCCGTAGAGCAGCAGTCCGAGCAGTGGGAACGGCGCAGGCAGAGGAAGCGCCAGCGTAAGCGTTCCGGCCGCGGCAATCGCGATGCCCCAGCGCACAAGCGTTTTTTCCCGCACACGCATCGCCAGAAAACCGGAAAGCATGCGCCCGCCCATAATGCCGAAGAAGAAGAGCGACCCCCAGCGCGCGGCCACGCTCGGCTCTACGCCGCGCACGCCGACAAAATACGTCGCCGCCCAAAGCCCGGTGGTCGTTTCGCCGGCACAGTAAAAGAAAAACGAAAGAACGGCCGCCAGTGCGCCGCGTGCACGAATGGCCGTCCGGTTATCAATCACGATGGGCTCGCCCGCCTCGTCCTCCGCAGCCGCATGCGGAACGCGCTTCCAAAGCGGGAGCGAAGCAAGCATAACCGCCGCAAGCGAAAACTGAATCAGCGAAACCGTATGGTATCCGCCGCGCCAGTTGGACCCATGCGCCAGATAATAGGAAATAATCAACGGCCCAACCGTTGCGCCCACACCCCAGAAGCTATGCAAAAAGCTCATATGGCTGGCTTTGTAGTGCAGAGCCACATAGTTATTGAGCGCCGCGTCGATCGCTCCGCCGCCGAGTCCAAGCGGAACGGCCAGCAGACAGAGCGCAATAAAACGGTCCGCATAGGAAATCCCCAGCAGTGCGGACGCGGTGAGCAGCACGCAGACCGCCGTGACCGGTCCCGTGCCGAAGCGGCGGATTACGCGGACGGAAACCAGGCTGGAAATCACCGTTCCAACCGTGATAAAAATGGAAATCAGCCCGGCATAGGAAACCGAAGCGCCAAGGTCGGCATACGCCACAGGCCAGGCGGCGCCGAGCAGCGAGTCCGGCAAGCCAAGGCTGATGAACGCCAAATATATGATAATCAGTAAAATTGTCGCCATGGGCGTATTGTATCGTACTGCCGTTCCTCTTGGAAAGAGGCATTTTTACGGACGGTGTTTTCTTAACGAATTCCGGCAGGATATTTGCAGCCTTTTCCATCCCGGCATACAAAAATTTGCAAAAAAGTTCGCAAGCCCGTGCTTTTTGTCTCCCTTTAGCAATGGTATACTGGCGTTATGAATCAAACAACCGCTCACAATCAAAAGCCGCCCGCCTCACGCGGGAAAAAGATTGCTTCCATCCTTTCGATTGCCGCATTTGTACTGCTGCTCGTGTTTCTGACGGTCTTTGTCGGAAAGCCTTTGATCGACAGTCTCAAAGACCCTGCGGCGTTTCGCGTCTGGATCGACGCGCGCGGATTTTGGGGCAAAGTGCTCTTTGTCGGCATGATCATCCTGCAGGTGGTCGTCGCATTTATTCCCGCCGAGCCGCTCGAAATCGCCGCCGGATATGCCTTCGGCGCGTTTTGGGGCACCGTCCTCGTCTGGGCAGGTCTGGTCATTGGCAGTACCATCGTATTCCTGTTCGTGCGTAAAATCGGCGTGAAAGCCGTCGAGGTCTTTTTCCCGCGCGAACAAATCGACTCGCTTAAATATCTGAAGAACGAAAAGACGCTCAATACCGCCGCGTTTTTTCTCTTTTTAATCCCCGGCACACCGAAAGACCTGCTCACCTATTTCGCAGGACTGACGAAAATCAAGCTGCTGCCGTGGGTCGTGCTGACCTCACTTGCGCGCATTCCTTCCGTCGTGACCTCCACGATCGGCGGAAACGCACTCGGCACGCAGAAATACATCTTTGCAATCATCGTGTTCGCCGCAACCGCGCTTGTCAGCGGCGCCGGAATGCTCATCTATCGCTCCGTGCATAAAAAGCGTGCTATGAAAAAAGCCGCAAAATCTCTCGCCGCACAGCCGCTTGCCGTTTCCCCGGAAGCGGAATATACCGGTACGCCGCCGGACGAAACAGACATTTCAAGCTGATTCCGCGGCGCCGGAAAAACCACCGTGTGCTGTTAGACTTGTTTTCTTTCGATTTTAAAATTTTCCCTCCGTCCGGCATTGGTTTTCCTTTTGCCGGGCGTTACTTTTTCAATTTTGCCATGCAATACGCCGTCTGCTTCCCTGCAGAACCACGAAACGCCGCTGAAACGGCATTTGCATAGATATTCCGCATGGATTATTGTATATTCACGGATCTATCCACACCGTCCACATAGTTATCCACACTCTAAAGCTCCTTTTTGGAATGTTTTCTGCGGGTTATCCACAGAATACACGATGAATAAGCCCGTTTTCTGTGGAGAAACACCGCTCGTTTTACACACTCTTTACACAATTCCCTATGCAAATATGACAAAACTGTGACGTTCCTGTTTTGCAATTTTCATCAGCAAAACTGTTTCCATCGCGCCCGGCTTCATGCGAACATACCATCGTATTTTGTTCCAAAACAAAAAACGCCTCGTCCTGAAACGCAGGACGAAGCAAGATAAACCAGGCCGGGCCGTTACGTTTCTATGGAAAGATACGGCACCGCGTTGAGTGAAAAATCGTCGGTGCGGCCCTCCCGGAGTTTCCCGTACGCAGCCGCGCCAACCATGGCGGCATTGTCCGTGCAATATTCAAACGCCGGGCAATAGAACGCCACCCCCGCCTCCGCCGACCGTTTTTCCAGCGCGCCGCGGAGCGCCTTGTTGGCGGAAACCCCGCCGGCCAGCGCAAGTTTCCCGCCGGTTTTTTCGCGCTCCAGCAGCGCCGCGCGCACGGCCTTCTCCGTCAGGATGTCCACCACCGTCCGCTGAAACGACGCGGCCAAATCGGCCGGATCAATCTTTTCGCCCGCCTGACGCGCGTTGTGCAGGCGGTTAACCACGGCGGTTTTTATGCCGGAAAAGCTAAAATCAAACCCGTCCCCTTCGTTGAACGCCGAATGAAACGTATATTTCATCGGATCGCCGGAGCGCGCAAGCTGCTCCAGATTCGGTCCGCCGGGATATGGCAGGCCGAGTACGCGGGCGACTTTGTCAAACGCCTCGCCCGCGGCGTCGTCCCGCGTCCGCCCAATCAGGCGGTAACGGTCGTAGTCTTCCACAGCAATAATGTGGCTGTGCCCGCCGGAAACCACAAGGCACGTAAACGGCGGCTCCAATTCCGGATCTGTCAAATAGTTCGCCGCGATGTGCGAAGCAATGTGGTGTACTCCCAGAAAAGGAAGCCCCGCCGCATAGGCAAGCCCCTTTGCATAACTCAACCCAACCAGAAGCGCTCCAACCAGCCCGGGTCCGTTGGTCACGGCGACGGCGTCCAGTTCGGCAAGCGGCAGCCCCGCCTGTTCGAGCGCATGCCGCACGACCGGGCCAATCTTCTGCACATGGCTGCGCGAAGCGATCTCCGGCACGACCCCGCCGTAAGGAACATGCAGCGGAATCTGCGTGTGCACGGCGCTGGAAAGCACCCTCCGCCCGTTTTCCACGACCGCGGCGGCGGTTTCGTCGCACGATGTTTCAATCGCAAGCACCCTTGCGGCCTGCCCGCGCCTCAGCGCCGCCAGCTTTTCTCCGGCGCGCCGGTCGTACTCAGTCATCCAGGAACCCCGTATCGTCTTCGATATTTTCTTTCTTGGGTTTCGGTTTTCTCGGAACGGCCGCCTTTTGTGCGGGACGCGTTGTTTTTGCCGGCGCTTTTGCCGCCGTTTTCGCCGAAGGTTTCCGTTTCGGCGCGGCGGGTTCCGCCTTCGCCTCGGCGCGTTTCTTTTCACGGCGCTCCTGCATAAGCCGTTCCTGCTCGGCTTCTTTTCGTTCAGATTCAAGCCGTTGCTGTTTTTTTGCTTTTGCAGCGGCAATGCGCGCTTTCTTTTCTTCCAGGCGTTTTTGTTCTTCCGCCGCTTCTTTTGCGTCCTGCTTTGCCTTTTTGCGCGCTTCGACGGCATCTTTGCGCGCCTTGCCGCGCGCCTGCGTAATCGCCCGGCGGCGCTTATGCGCATCGGAGGAAAGGACCAGCGCAATAATGCTCAGCACAATCAGCCCGGCAATGACCGCGCCCGCATACAAACCGATTCGGCCGACAACGTCCGCAAAAAAGTCTTCCGGAAGCATGTTGATCATGCGGCTTTCCGTCGAATCGAACAGCCACAGATCGTTCCAAAACAGCGCCTGGTGAAAAAACGTCCAGAAATTGGAAAAGTCCAGCGCCGCCCACGTCCCTAAAAAGCCGAAGATCAGCAGCATGACGAACGAGCCGGAAAGATACCCCTGCGAAAGCCGCTGCGGCGCCTTTCGGAAATCCACCACCGCCGCAAACAGAAACAAAATCAGCATCACGAGCACGCTCATGTCCCGGTACGACGCAATCGTCATGTAAATTTGCCGTACATCCGCCATGTGCTCGGCTTCCTGCGGGTAATCGAACATCTCGACCTGCTCGCCGTTGAGCGTCACTTTAACACTGATATCGTCCGCGTCGCCTTCCATATAATCCACAAGCCGGGACAGCGCGTGCACAAGGTCTGTGTTGCTGATGCCCATCTCTTCGCTGATGGAAAGCTTGGTAAACTCGTTGTTGATAAACGTTTCGTCGTTGATCACAAGTCCGATGGAGGTAAACACCAGTATCAGAATCAGCAGGATAGAGGCGATGGTCGCCATCCCGACGGAAAGCGCTTTTTTCATAATTAATATTCAACTCCTGTTATGAGGGTCCGCCCGCGCTTATGCAAAAAGGATATATCTGCACCTGCGCGCGCAGCGCTATTATAACATATCCCTGCAAACGCGCGCCATTTCCCGGCATGTTTCGTTCCGGAATCTGCCGATCCCGCATTTTCGCCTTCTGGCCTTATAAACCAAGCCACAATTCAGGCAAATAGCTTGTCACGTTTTTGAAAAGACGGTACAATAGAGTATCAATTCGCGGCGTTCTCTCTCGCGAACATAAAACAGCGCGCCGCCGCGCGCGGAAACGAGGCGAAGTATGGCTTACCGTATCTTTACCGACGCAACCAGCGATCTTCCCGCGATATTCGCGGATGAATGGAATGTCACCGTCCTTCCGATGGGTTTTACGCTGGACGGAAAGGATTACAGCTACATTCCCGGCAGGTCCGATCTTCCGATTAAAACGTTTTTTGCCGACATGCGCGCCGGTAAACCGGTCACCACCGCACAAATCAACACCTATTCGTTTATCGAGGCGTTCGAACCCGTGCTGAACGCCGGCGAAGACGTGCTCTACATCGGTTTTTCATCCAAGCTTTCCGGAACGCTCCAATCCGCGCTCTCTGCAAAAGAAGAACTGGAGGCAAAATTCCCGGAGCGCAAAGTCGTTGTCGTGGATTCCCTTTCGGCTTCGCTGGGCGAAGGATTGCTCGTCTATTACGCCGCGCGCAAGCAAAAAGAACTCGACCTGACCGCGCTGACCCGGTGGATTGAAGAAAACAAACTTCGCTTCGGGCACTGGTTCACCGTGGACGATCTCGTCTATCTCAAGCGCGGCGGCCGTATCGGCGGCGCGACCGCGGCCATTGCAACGATTCTCAACATCAAACCCGTCCTGCATGTCGACAACGGCGGCTTCCTGGTCGCCACCGGCAAAGTGCAGGGCCGCAAAAAATCCCTGCGCGCGTTATTTGAACACATGGAGGAAACCGTGGACGAAACCGCGACGGACGTCGTGTTCCTCGGCCACTGCGACGCACCGCAGGACGCAGAATATGTCGCGGGCCTTATCCGGGAAGCCTACCCGAAGATAACGGTCCATATCGACGACATCGGCACAAGCGTCGGCGCGCACTCCGGCCCGGGCACGGTTGCCTTGTTCTTTGTAGCGTCGGAACGCTGACAAACGCAGCACAAGCGGACGGAGAAAACCGTCCGCTTGCGATTTTTTTCTCAACCCGCTAAAATAGAAAGAAGCGAACCCGTTGCCGGCAGATACGCTTTGGCAGCGGTTTTGTCGTCTTTTCCCGCCGCCGGCCAGCGCAGCCGATACAAAAAATTTCGCCGGGAGGATACATGGAACCGATCTTTATAACCGGACACCGCAATCCGGACACGGATTCAATCGTCGCCGCAATCGCCTATGCAATGCTGAAAAACGCGTTGGGCGATCGCGCCTATACCGCGGCGCGCATCGGTGAAGTCAGCGACCAGACGCAGCTCGTGCTCGACAAATTCGACTTCGCCGCACCGCCTTCTCTGCATAACGTCCGCACGCAGGTATCCGATTTAAACTACGACACTCCGCCGATCCTCTCCGCCGCCATCAGCGCTTACCACGCCTGGCAGACCATCGCCAGCGGGAGCGCGGGCGTGCCCGCCCTGCCTGTCACGGACGAAGACGGCCGCCTTTTCGGCATGCTCACGCCGGAGGAAATCGCCTCTTACGATATGCAGCTCATCGCCAGCAACCGCGTGGACGGCATTCCTCTGTTCAATCTGCTTGCCTGTCTCGACGGGCAGCTGCTCAACCCGGAAGCGGAGCTTAACGAATTTTCCGGCGAACTGGTGCTCTCTCTGCCGAATCACACGGGCATGCCGGACTTTCCGGAGGGCAGTGTGGTCATTTGCGGCAATCAGCCGGAGGCGCTCAAGCGCGCGCTCGAACAGCGCGCCGGATGCGTAATCGTCTGCGAATCCGAGGTGGACCGCTCGCTGCTGACCGGCTGCGAAAAAACCTGCGTTATCACCACGCCGCACGACGCGTACGCCGCCAGCCGGCTCGTGTTCCTCGCCGTACCCGTTTCGCGCATCTGCCGGAAGGAAAACCTCGTCTCGTTCCACCTTTCCGACTATGTGGACGACGTGCGCGAGGAAACACTGAAATCCCGCTTCCGAAGCTACCCGATTCTGGACGACGACGACCGCGTGGTGGGCACGCTCTCACGCTTCCATCTGCTGCGGCCCAACCGCAAGCGCGTCGTACTGGTGGATCATAACGAACTTTCGCAGTCCGTCCCCGGGCTTGAACAGGCGGAAATCGTCGAAATCATCGACCACCACCGCATTGCGGACGTGCAAACGAGCGCGCCGGTCTACGTGCGCAACGAGCCGGTGGGAAGCACTTGCACCATCATCACGACCATGTTTTTCGAGCGCGGGATTATGCCGAGCAAAAAACTCGCCGGGTTGCTGGCCGCGGCCATCGTTTCGGACACTATCGCGTTTAAATCCCCGACCAGTACGGACGTGGACCGCGCAATGGCCGCGCGGATGGCCAAAATCGCCGGGCTCTCGCTGGAAACACTCGGAGAAGAAATCTTCTCCGTTTCCGCAAGCGGCAATCACAGTCTGGAGGATTTGTATTTCGCGGACTTCAAGCAATTTGAGTTTTCGGGCCATTCGCTCGGCATTTCACAAATCACCTCCGCGGACACCGATGAATTCGCCGTAATGAAAGACGGATTTCTCGCGCTCATGGAGCGCGAAATGAAGAAACGCGGCTTCGACATGATGCTGCTGATGCTCACCGACGTGCTCAAAGAGGGCACGCGGCTCTATGCCGTGGGTGATACCGAAACGGTGGAGCACGCCTTTAACGTGACACTCAAAAACAACGCCGCGTACCTGCCCGGCGTAATCTCCCGCAAAAAACAAATCGTTCCGGCGCTTTCGCTCCTCTGGGGCTGACGCGCCGGAAGCCAGGAGGCTGCCATGCTGCTGAAAATAGAAGGCCGTTCTGTGGACGCACAATGCGGCGAATCGCTTTTATACCTTGTGCGCAAGCTCGGGCTGGACAGCACCGATCTGCGCACGCGCCCGCTTGCGGCCAACGTCGCCGGAGAAACGTTTACACTCAATTACGTGCCCGTTCGCGAGCGCGAGGGCAAATCCGTCCCGCGCGCAATGCTTCGGCGCGCCGTCCGCGCGGCAAACGGAGAAGTCACGCTTCTGCGTTACGATTCCGCGCGCGGCAACCGCGTGTACGAACGCACAATGCTGTTTGTGTTCCTGCTGGCCATGCGCAAGCTTTACCCGAAAACACGCGTGCGCATCAACTATGCCGTCGGCGCCGGCCTTTACGCCAGCGTCGGGGACAACATGCGCCTGACCGAGCCGGAAGTGCTTGCCGTCAAGCGCGAAATGCGCCGCATCGTGAAAGCGGACCTCACGCTGGAACGCAAGCGGATCGATGTTGACGACGCGATCGATTTCTTCAGCTGTGACGGGCAGGAGGACAAAGTGCGTCTGCTTCGCTGGCGCCAGTTTTCCTATTTCGACGTATACCGCCAGGAGGATTACGTCGATTATTTCTACGGCGAAATGGCGCCGTCCACCGGTTATGCAAACGTATTCGACCTGCAGGCGCTGCCGACCGGATTGTTTCTGATCCGCCCGTCTGCAAAGGACCCGAACGTACCCGCAAAACACGTATACATGCCGCATCTTGCAGGCGTGTTTTCCGAAAGCGAGGAATGGGGACGGCTCATGCACTGCACCGTGGTGGCCGATCTCAACGACATGGTACTCAGCGGCAACGTCCGCACGCT
>Ga0116164_10003175_pt1 | contig 11328 bp, 6 predicted proteins | sample AD_UKC109_MetaG_FD_89888 | JGI IMG/M metagenome (GOLD analysis project Ga0116164, IMG submission 89888) | Active sludge microbial communities of municipal wastewater-treating anaerobic digesters from Hong Kong - AD_UKC109_MetaG | ecosystem: Engineered > Bioreactor > Anaerobic > Digestate... | reverse complement strand
GGTGAAGGAACAGGCCGCGCTCGTCGCCGCGTTGACCCCGGCGTCGGTGACAGTCAGATCAAAGGTGGCGGTCCCCGGATTACTGCCGATCCATATGAGGCCCCGAATAAGGGTCTGCACCAGCGCTGGCGCGGCGTTCTCATTGAAGTCGATCCGCAGGTCGTTTCCCTCCTGGCCGTTATTGCCAATGGTACCGATATCGGTACCGCCCACGGAGACCGTCTCTCCGGCGGCAATAATCGTATCTCCTCCGGAGGTCACGCTGGTGCCGTCCACCTCGAAATTACCGGCAATACCGGATGCCGTTATCAGCATGTTGCCGCCATTGAAGTTGGCGCTGTCCGCATCAGTGACAGCGGCGTTCCCCCCGTCGTCTACATGCACGGAGACGTTGATCCGTGTCGTGACGCCGTCGCCGTTTAGGTTGGAGACGACCGGCTGGTTGGGGGTGATCGTTATGGTGAAGGTTCCGGCCGTGTCCTGATCGCCGCCGTTAGCGGTGCCGTCGTTGTCGTTCAGTGTCAGGGTGAAGGTGCGGTCGCCGAGCATGGTGGGGGCCGAATAGGTCAGGGCCCGCAGCAGGGCCTGGATTCGTGCCGGTGCGGCGTTTGATGTCGTGAAATCGATGCGCAGCGATTGGCCTCCCTGGCCGTCACTGGTCGCATGAATAATGCCTATGGAAGAACCGCTGACAGACAAGGTTTCTCCGGCAGCAATAGTCGCATCTCCGCCTGATGTTACCTGAGAGCCGTCCACGCCCCAACTGCCGTTTGTGGTGCCGCCAGTCTGTGTGACCGTCAGGAAGCCGCCGTTCAAGTCGACGGAGTCCGCATCACTCACGGTCGCGTCGTCGAGCCCCGTGACGTTCTGAGCCCCGGATCCGGCTATTACCTCGGACGAGGTGTCCCCGAATACGCCGCCGATCTCCGGCGGTTCGTTGACGTTGGCGATGGCAACGGTGAGTATTGCGGTCGAAGCGTTCCCCGCCGTATCGGTGGCGCGCACGGTGATGTTTATCGTAGGTTCGGTCTCGGTGTCGAAACTTGCCCCCGCCCCTACCGTGACCTCGCCGGTCCCGGCGCTGACTGCGAAGCGGCCGCCCCCGTCGGCATCGAGGGACCAGGCAATGGCCGCCGCATCCGTACTGGTCACCGTACCGGCACTCGTGCCGGCCGTCGCGTTCTCAAAGACGGCCAGGCCGCCCGCCGGTTCCGCGGGGGCCGTGATGTCGATGGTGATCGACAGGGCTGATGAGGCGGTCGAGGTCTTGCCCGTGATGGTGTTGGTGACGGTCGCGGTTATGCTGTGCGTCCCCTCGGTGAGCGCGGTGCCTGGTGTATAGCTCCAGTTCCCGGAACCGTCGGCCGTCGTGGTGCCCAGGATGCCGTCGATGCTGGAGATCACCGTCACCGTGGCATTGGCCTCTGCCGTTCCGGCAAAGGTGGGGGTCGCATCACGGGTAATATTGTCGGTGCCGGAGGTCCCCGTGTCGCTATCTATGTGCAGATCCGGGGCGCTCGGCGGATTCGGCAGGGTGGAGAAGGTCATATCACCGCCGTATACGGTCCCCGCGGTATTGGTCGCATAGGCGCGGTAGTGATAGGTTGTACTTGGACTCAGGCCCGTTATGCCGCTCGTGAAGGTACCCGTTGCACTGACCGACCCATCTTCCGTTTTATTCCCCGTTGTCGTGGGATCAGCCGATGCACCCCAGCAGACGCCATGCTGGGCGGGATTGGGATATCCCAGGTTCACGATGGTACCGTTCCCCTTTGCCGTCGTCGTTGTCGCATCCGATGCGGCCTGGGTCGTCACCACGGGGACGGCGATCCCGGTCCCCTGGATGGCAAAGGTGTAGGGGTTCTCATCGAAATCGTCATTCGCTACACTGACCGTGGTCGAGCGGATGCCTGTTGTCGCGGGATCGAAGCTGATAGTGAAGGTATCCGAACCGCCTGCCGCTATGGTTGTCGCCGGTTGATCCGTTACCGTGAAATCAGCGTCACCGCTTATCGACACGGCATTACTCCCCAACGTCAAAACCTCAGTGCCCATATTGTGGATCGCAAATGTCCGGACAACCGTCCCGCTCGACACCGCCTGGTTCCCGAAATCGGTATGGTCATTCGTTGACGGGGTCGCATCGCCGTCCGGTATGGTCGTGCCGTTGCCCCGCACGTCGATCTCCGGGGCCGTAAGCGAGTGTTCGGAATCTCCCACCGTCCATCTCGAAAAACCGTCAATGCCCGTCTTCGTCACCGTATTGCTCTCGGCCGCCACGGTTCCTCCCCGGTTGGTCCAGACGATTCCGCCGTCGGAGGATTGAAAGAGCGCAAGGTTCCCCTCCGTCAGCCCATTGAGATCAGAGTCGTCATAATGAAAAACCAGTGTTGCGTTGAGGCCGGAATTATTGGCAGGCGCGATATCGTAATACCTGAGGATGGAGGAGTTCCCACCCCCCGTCTGTGGTGCGTGGCCTCTGGTAATAGTTGTGGCTCCCAGGTTTGCTGATGACGTAATAACCGCTCCCAGTCCTGCAACATCTTCACCGTCGGGCGCGTTGAGATCCCGTATGACGATTATGCGGCCCGACTCACCTCTGACCGTTGCATCGGCCGATTCGATTAGCACACCCGAACTTCCCAACGTCAGAATATTTCCGTTCAGATCAACGTCCCCGCCGGTAATGGTAAGGGTACCGCTGACGGTTACATCCGTATGCAAGAGGACGTCGCCGACTGCCTTGTTGACCGTCACCTGATAGAACGTCTCGCCGGATGCATTGGCGACGGTCTGATTGCCAGTCGAGCCGTTAAAAACAACCGTCCCCGAGCCCGCCGTAAAGGTGCCGGCGTTGCTCCAGTCGCCGCTCAGGTTCAGAGTCGATGCGCCGAGCGAGAATGTCGTGCTCGAGCCGATCGACAGGCCATGCGCTCCGATTTCCGGGGCTGCCCATAACAGCATCAGGAATGCGGCAAGACAGACGCATCTCTTTTTCACCGGCCGCCCCTTTCTTTCACCGGTACAACGCTGGAAATAACTCATTGCCGTTGTCCCTTCAATCCTGTTTCGTCGTGAGCTGGGCCTTGAGGGCCGCAAGCTCCGCCCTCAGCTGATCGATCTCGGCTTTCATCTCCACCATGATGGTCTTCATCTCGGTTGTCCTCTTTTCAAGGGCCTTCACCCCGGCCATGTTCACCCCGGCGATGGCAAAGTTGTTGATCCCCTTGTTATCGGTTCCGCCGAGCCGGAAGGCGTCCCAGAAGTCTTCCGCCACGGGACCGATGAACTTCACGGAGGGGTCCGCCGCCTTGTAGTTCCACTGCGTAATGGGGAGATCGCGGATCTTGCCGAGGATCTCGTCGCCGTCCACCGGCGCGAAATTCTCCTTGAGGTCCCGGCTGCAATAGGAGCGCCACGAATTGTCGCCGTGGTTCATGTAGACACCTGCGGTACTGCCGGGATAGGACGTCCAGAACCGGTAGGCTTTCTTCTGGCCCGCGACGTAATCAGGAGCGGAAGAATCGTCAGCAGCATATTCCCCCCCGGAGAAGCGCATGGTGAGCTGATTGTCGTTGCTGGCGTATGCCGTCTGGAAATACGTGTCGTCCCCGATGACGAAAGAGCCGTCCTTGCCGTTGGTGTCGGCGCCGCAGCCCAGGGCAAAGGAGTAGATGCCGCTGGCATATGTCTGGGTCCCGATGGCGACGGCGTGGGACGCGGTGGCCATGCAGTACGAACCCAGGGCCAGCGCATAATCTCCGGTCGCTTTGCTGTACGCGCCGATGGCGGTGGAGGCAACCCCCGTCGCCCGCGGCTGGTACCCTATGGCTACGGAATAGAGGGCCAGCTTCGGAGACAATGACCCGTCGTCGTCCCAGTAAGAACCCTCGGCCATCCCCGCCCGCAAGGCGCCCCTCCGCGGATACCAGTGAAACCGCACGCCGGGTCCCAGGGCCCGGGCCGGTCCGCTGTTGACGGTCCCGGTGCAGAGGAGTCCGTCGGTCCCGCCGATCTCAAGCTCGGCGCGCGGGCTCGGCTGCCTGATCCCCACCTTAAGGTCGCCCCTCACCGTGAACAGATTGTCCGAAGAGCTGTTGTACACCTTGAAGCTGCTGGTGCTGTCGCTTGTCGGCAGGGTAACGGAGGTCTCCTCGGAAGAGCCGACATCCGCCAGACAGAGTAGTAATAATAAAATGATCAGTATCCTTATTCCATTCTTCATAACGCGATACCCCTCAATAGTATTTAAAAAATCGGCAAACCCGTTACATTCGGGCTTGGTTTCTCATCAGTTTGGATCATCAGCAGGACATTCAATGACGCTTTGTTCGTTTCAGCAAGAATGCCGCTCCAATACCCGAATTATCCTCAGTACGGTCTGATTCACCGGTGTCGGTACGCCGTGAACCCTACCCAGTTCGACTACTTTCCCTCCGAAGATTTCAACCTCGGTTTTGCGTCCCGCCTCAATGTCCTGGAGCATCGACGTTTTCCCCTGCGGCGACAGAACCTTGAGGAAGGAATACCACTCTTCGATATCGCGGCTTGTCAGATCGACCTGCATGACCTCCGTCAGGGCGATAACTTCTCTCATCAATGCCTCCATCAATCCCCGGGCCTCCGGAGATGTCTGGAAGATTCCATAGGGAGCCCGCATCACGGCCGAAGCCTGATTCATCCCCACATTGACCATAAACTTCCACCACAGCATCCGGATCATATCTTCCGGTGTCTCATAGGCGATACCCGCCCTGTCGAATGCCTCCTGCACGCGCAGAACCCGCCTGCTGAGACGGGTATTGGTCGCTTCTCCGAAATAGTGCTTCCCCGGCTTGGTAAAGATTACCTCGTTTCCTTCACGGACCGCATCTATCGCGACGGAGATGGCATACAACACCTTGTCCATTCCATAAATAGAGCCGATATACTCCTCACTTTCAAGACCGTTCATGACAGAGATAATGGTGGTCGAATCGCCTATGAGGCTGTCCAGGCCCCGGACAGCTTCCTCAAGATGCTGATCTTTCAGGGCTACGATCAGGAGACCCACCGGCGATGCGGCTTCATCCGGATTGATGACAGGGATCGCATAGGGTTTCCCGTTTACGATTAAGCCCCTGTTTTTGAGCCTCTCCAAACGTTCGCCTCTGGCAATCACCACCGTTGAAAAGCCAGGCGTATCGAAAAATGTACTGGCGAAGTACGCGCCCATCGCCCCGGCTCCGAGGATTGCCACGTTTCGGATTTTTTGCATTGATTGTTCCTATCCGCCATCCTCAAGGCTGGCAACATATTGATCAGACCGAGTTACTGACGTACAACAACAAAGTAACCGGTCGTATATCCGTAATATCGCCCGAAGACATACCGTAAGAATGAAAAGCTTTCAATATAAATTTGTTTTTTTGGGTTGCCATTCAACGTGTTTGGTAAACGCTAAAGGGAACCTTCGGCGATAATGGCTCCATACGATAACCCGGTCTGAACGTTCAGTCCGAAAGGAGGAGATGGATGGTCGAGGCAGGGAACATTCCCCCGTTCCACCCGGCGATCCGCGCCCACAGCCACCAGGCTGCGTAGGCCTTCTGGTTTGCGTTGAGGGGCTGACTGTGCGCCGATGTGCACGAATACCAGTCGACATCCTCCGTGTGGGAACCCTGCCACGCGGTTGCCCAGTTACCCAGTGGGGTCGTGCTCTCCGACGATCCATAGTAGTCGCAATTGTCGTGAGGGAACTCGTAGAATATTCCGTCGGGGTCGTAGCACTCTATGTCAGCGAAGTCATAGAGGATCTTTCCGTTGGCCCGGCAGAAGTCTCTGACCATCTGGTTTGCCGCCTTGTTGTCGGCGTCATCATAGTGATCCACGTGACCGGTCATGTACACAAAGGTGACGCCGGGATAGTCGGTCTCCAGCTGATTCATCGGATCCAGGTACTCGGACTGGAGGGTCCCTGCGCTGTATTTGTCGTCAACCTGGCCGCACCAGGACCAGATGATGACATTGCAGTCCGGGTGGGCCTGCCCCCGTCCGGTTGCCGGATCAGGCTCGCCGAGATAATCGCGGGTGTTGTTTTCCCAGGCGGGATAGTATCCCACATCACCGGCCATAGCGTAGTCGTGCAGATCAAGCGCCCCTCCGGTACCACCATTATTCCAGGCAAAGATATCCTCCGGCAGAGTCAGTCCCTTGCCGCCGCCGTTGGCGAACGCCACCAGGCCGGTCATGCCGTCGGTCACCTGGCTGCCGTGTGAGGTGTGGCCGTAGGCGATATGAAGCGTATTCCTGGCCCGCATGATGGCCGATTCGGGGATCCTGGTGATGTCGACACAGTGGTGGTCGACGATGATCGCCCCCGCCAGGAGAGAAGCGGGGAACATCAAGAACGTGACGGCAGCAGCAATGACAAGAAAGGCGATGATGATTCGTTTCATACCACTCCTTTCATACGGTTTTTCAATCAAGGTAAGATTTGATCACAAGCTAACCGGACAAAGAGCGGTTCTTCGGCGAATATTTTCCCGCGTCGAGGCCCGGAGCAATGACTCTTTACTAAAATCTGTGAAAAAGCATGAACCATGCATTCAGTGCTTCAGGAGTTGTAATCTCTGTTTTTCCAACTAATTGATAAGATACAATTTTCAGAGATTCTGATTGTAGAGAAATTACCCCTGTGAGTCAAGGAGAAATCGTAAACAAGAAAGATTCACTGTAAGATAGATACTACGGTATTAATCATTGAAGTTACATAATCAATCAGTCCTCCCGTAACCTGCGGAACAATACCCTCAAAAAGGATTGCCCTCGTGTTTTTTCTTTGGTAGAAGTCCTGAGAATAAGTGTATTATCAGTACGACCATGCAATTACCTCTCATTAATAGTTTTCCACTATAAGGAGGAAGGTACCATGCGTTATGTGATGCTGCTTGTTTTTATCCTTGTGCCACAGATTGTTTTCGCCACCGGCAACGCCGTTCACTGGCTGCCATCCAACATCCGTCTCTGCACCAATACGCCTGACGCATCGTCTGCTGACAACCACGAGATCGCTGCCGATAATGATTTCGTCGCGGTTGTCTGGGATGATGACCGCAATAATCCCAGCTATGAAGACATCTATGTCAACTTCAGCACCGACGGCGGCGTCACCTGGCAGGGCAGCGATCGCCGCATCAACACGAACTCCGCCGGCACCTACAGGTCGATATACCCGGACATAGCCGTATGCGGATCACGGGTCTATGTGGTGTGGCTGGACACGCGCTTCGGCCAGGCGGATGTCTTTTTCAACTATTCCAGCGATTACGGCCAGACATGGCTCCCTTCCGACGTCCGCCTGAATCTGGGCAGCGGGCAGGGAGAAAAGACGGCTGCAGACCCCCTGGTCTACGCTTCGGGGAACAATGTTTATGTGACCTGGAGAGAGTACCGGTATTGGACCGGCTCATATCATAGAAGTGGGATATACACCAACTATTCCCTGAACGGCGGTGCCACCTGGCAGCCGACAGACGTACAGATTGATGATGACAACAGCAGTGTCGAGACCTATCAGATCCGTGTCGATGGGGACAAGGTGTATGCCGTCTGGTGGAGGTTAGGTACTGCGGAAGATATCTACTTCAACCGTTCACTGAACAACGGGGCGAGCTGGATGACGCCGCTGAAGATCAGCATGTCGGGCACAGCGAATCGGGAGCCCGTTTTCGATGTTGAAGGGTCCACCATCTATGCCTTCTGGAATAATGCAGATTCTTCAAGCCGGAGGATACGCTTCAACTTCTCCGAGGATGGAGGAGTAAGTTGGCACGAAACGGACATCGACCCTTTCTCTGGCAGCAACCCTAATATTGTGCTTACCGGCGGGATGATTCACCTGCTCTATTTTTCACCCTTTTACACATACGGCATGTACTATGTACAATACCTGCCCCAATCCGGGTGGAAAGATCCCGTTGAGATCGCAGGCGGTGATATAGACCGACCGTACGGAAAAGGTCTGACGGTAAAAGGTTCTTTTGTGTTTTCTTCGTGGGGAGATGTAAATGCATTGGCCGATCAAAACGTCAGGTGCAACTACTCCCTGAACGGAGGAACTGGGTTCGTCTCCAATACGACCCCGATATATCTGAATGATAATGCCGGGTTCGAGACGGCCCGTGCCGTTGACACCGTATTTACCGTCTCGGGCAAGAAGGTCCATGTTGCCTGGATAGATTACCGCAATGGGAAGCCTGATATTTACTACACCATGGGCAGTATCCCCGCAAGGGCCTTACCCTTCCTCAACCTGTTGCTGGACTGATACCCTGCCGGTACGAAGAGACACCGTTGTTAAAAAGAGGATTTCCATAAGAAAAATTTATAAACGATCCAATGCCGGTATAACCATCCATAAAAGCATGGACCGAATATCTTTTTAAATCAATGACACACGTCATCCCGATAAACCGAATTTTCGGTTGACAATCATAAAAATAATGGTATGTTTCCAACTATGGCAGCGAGAAAGAAAGAGACAGATTTTAATGCATATTTTGACTTTTTGTGGGAATACGCCCAGTCGAGGAAGATCAGTAAGGGTAAGTTCATGAAAGACTCCGGCCTCTCCCCCCAGAGGTTCAGCGAGTTCTCACAGAAAAGCCGCAATGTAACCGGCGAATATTTTCTCAAGATGCTGAGCGGGGTCGGCTTATCCCCTGAGGACGTGGAAAAGATCAGCAATATTCCCTTTTCGGAAGAACAGTCGCTTGAACTGAAATTCGACGGCTTTGTCAAGAGCCAGAAAGCATTTCTCGAAGAATTGATGAAAGACCCGGCAAAACTGCAGATATGCAAAACCGCGATCAGATTCAAAGGTCTCTGGAACAATCCCAGCATACAAAAGCTGTTTCTTAAAGTATCGGAGCTGAAATGCTCCAAGTGTTCCCCCTTAAACTAACCCTTCCCTGCCATATGACCATACCGGTGCGTGACTCTCTCGAAAGACCCTGGCCATTGCATACGGCATGTAGTGAGTAACAAAAAATGACAAAAGAAAAGATTCCTTCAACTCCGGCCATTCGTGTCCTGAAAAGCAACAACGTGAATTTCATTCCCCGCCCATACCGATATGAAGACAGGGGTGGCACACGAGTGGCCGCCAGAGAGCTGCAGAACGACGAACACCTGATGATCAAGACACTCATCTTCGAAGACGAGCATAAGAATCCGCTGATCATCCTCATGCACGGCGACATGGAGACATCGACCAAGACCCTGGCACGGATAATCGGAACAAAATCCGTCACCCCCTGCGATCCCCAGACGGCCCAGAAGCATACCGGTTACATGGTCGGCGGCACCTCTCCCTTCGGAACACGGAAGGATATGCCGATCTATATGGAACAGAGCATCGCGGATCTGCCGCGTCTGTTTATCAACGCCGGACGCAGGGGTTTTCTCGTCGAAATGCAGCCGGCGGAACTGCTACGAGTCCTCAACCCCACACCGGTAACGGTGGGGATATGAAAGGCCGCTTTCAAACGGACAGCTATCCCTGTAATAAACGACGTTGACAAAATCCAACTCACATATTATTGATAAAACGAATCAGCACTGAAGGGCAAGGGCACCGATATATGGATCAGTTTTTCAACCTCTACAACCAGGGATTCATCAGAACCGCCGTGTGCATACCGGAAGTACGCGTGGCCGACCCCTCGTTCAACGCTGCCAGAACCATAGAACTCGCACGGAAGACAGCCGAAAACGATGCGATTTTCTCACTGTTCCCCGAAATGGGCATATCGGCTTACTCCAATGAAGACCTTTTTCATCAGGATGCCCTCCTGGAAGGCACCCTTACGGCGCTGAAAACAATCCTTGACGCCACAAAAGACCTCAATCTGGTCATGGCCGTCGGTGCGCCGTTGCGGGTCGATTCACTCCTCTTCAACTGCGGACTGGTCATTTACCGGGGAAAAATCCTGGGCATTGCCGTAAAATCCTACCTCCCCAACTACCGGGAATTCTATGAAGGGCGCCAGTTCAGTCCGGCCGAAGAAGCGATATCAACAACGATCAATATATGCGGACAGCGCGACATCCCCTTCGGTTCCGATCTGATATTCGAAGCCGAGAATATCAAGAACTTCAACTTGTTTCTCGAGATTTGCGAGGATGTGTGGGTCTCCATACCGCCGTCAAGTTTCGCGGCGCTCGCGGGGGCCACGGTTATCGCCAACCTGTCCGCCTCCAACATCACGGTGGGAAAGGCCGAATACCGCAACAGTCTCATTATGAATCAGTCGGCACGCCTGCTGGCCGCCTATCTGTATGCCGGGTCGGGGCCCGGCGAATCCACCACCGATCTGGCATGGGACGGCCACGCCATGATATGCGAGAACGGCAACCTCCTTGCCGAATCGGAGCGCTTCTCACAGCACGAGCAGCTTATCTATGCGGATGTCGACCTCGATCGCCTCGTCCAGGACAGGATGCGCATGACCAGTTTCGGGCAGAACGCGCGGACTCACCGTGATATTGTCGCACGGTTCCGAACGGTTCCTTTCTCCGTCGACATTCCAAAAAAAAAACTGCTTCTGAATAGGGAATATCCCCGTTTTCCTTACATCCCGTCCGATCAGAGCAAACGGGACGAGCGGTGCTACGAGGCCTACAACATACAGGTGGGAGGCCTTGCGAAGAGACTGCGTTCATCGGGACTCGAAAATCTCGTGATCGGCGTGTCCGGAGGCCTCGACTCGACCCACGCCCTGATCGTGGCAGCGCGTACCATGGACCTCCTCGGCCGTCCCCGGACAAATATCAAGGCCTATACCATGCCGGGTTTCGCGACATCGGACAAGACCTATACCAACGCCAAGGCACTGATGGAATCACTCGGTGTCGAGTCGAACGAGATCGATATCAGACCCGGCTGTCTGCAGATGTTCAAGGATATCGGCCATCCCTTCGCCCAGGAAGAGAAGATTTACGATATTACCTTTGAAAACGTACAGGCCGGAGAACGGACGTCGCATCTCTTCCGCATCGCCAACCTGCGGGGCGGACTCGTCGTCGGGACGGGCGATCTGAGCGAACTCGCCCTGGGCTGGTGTACCTACGGTGTGGGCGATCACATGTCCCACTACAATGTCAACGCAAGCGTCCCCAAGACGCTGATACAATATCTGATACGCTGGGTGGCCCAGTCAGGGCAGTTCAGCAAGAGGACCTCGGACACTCTCATTGATATCCTTGAGACCGAGATAAGCCCGGAACTGATCCCCGGACAGAACGGAGATCAGCCGGCGCAGGTAACGGAAGAGACCATAGGACCCT
>Ga0116164_10003174_pt1 | contig 11330 bp, 12 predicted proteins | sample AD_UKC109_MetaG_FD_89888 | JGI IMG/M metagenome (GOLD analysis project Ga0116164, IMG submission 89888) | Active sludge microbial communities of municipal wastewater-treating anaerobic digesters from Hong Kong - AD_UKC109_MetaG | ecosystem: Engineered > Bioreactor > Anaerobic > Digestate... | reverse complement strand
CCGGCTGTCCGATAGATGATGACGTTAAAAGATTTTGTAATTGAGCCGTTACGGCTTCGGCGCTATCGACCAGCGTAACCTTCTCTCCCAAAAATTGCCCGATCGCTTTTTTCATGATCGGATAATGTGTGCAGCCCAAAACCAGCGTATCGATATTTTTCTGCATCAAAGGTGCCAGATACTCGGCAATCACCATTTTGGTGACGGGATGGTCTTCCCAACCTTCTTCCGCCAAAGAAACAAAAAGAGGACAAGCCTGAGAAAACACTCTGGATTCGGAATCGAGGGCAGCGATGGCATCGGCATAAGCGTTACTGCGCACTGTGCCTTCCGTACCGATCACGCCGATTCGTTTGGTTTGGGTGGCTTGAAGAGCGGCAACCGCTCCGGGTTGAATCACTCCTAAAACGGGAATGGGCAGATTTTTGGAAAGCTCCGATAGCGCTACTGCCGAAGATGTATTACAAGCGACGACAATAATTTTTGCTCCGCATTGCATGAGAAATCTGGCGTTCTGAATAGAATATTCAATAACGGTTCCGTGAGATTTGGGACCATACGGAACACGGGCAGTATCGCCGAAATAGACGATATCTTCCTGCGGAAAACTCCGCCGGATTTCTCGGAAAACCGTTAATCCGCCAACTCCGGAATCAAAAATGCCGATCGGTTTTTTTTCCAATTCCTTACCTGTTCCTTCTTCAAATTTCTTTTCCAAATTTGAGATGAACATCAAGTTGTCAAGACAGGTTTAAATATTTATTTGACGAAATGTGAGAGAACCGGAAGATCGTCAGGTGATTAAGAAATAAAAAAGAGTTTTTTCTAAAACCGGTAAAACAATGAAGGTGAAATTATGAAAAAAGTCGGATTATGTCTGGGGGGCGGCGGTGCCCGTGGTTTATGTCACATCGAATTTCTAAAGGTTTTGGATGAATTACAGATCAAGCCGTCCATTATTTCCGGTACCAGCATGGGTTCCATCATCGGCGCCATGTACGCTTCCGGTATGAGTGGAACTGAAATTCACAAAGTCGTTAATAAAATAAATTTCACCGATCTATTAAGAATGCTGGATATTTCTATCCTCAGCCGAGCCAGTCTGATCAAAGGAAGAGGTGTGGAAGAATTTCTGGAAAAGCACATCAAAGCCAAAACATTTGAAGAGTTGTCCATTCCGCTCAAAATAGTCGCCACGGATTTCTGGCGGCAAAAAACAATCGTCTTCGATTCCGGCGACTTGATTCCAGCCATTCGTTCTTCCATCGCTATTCCGGCTATTTTCGAGCCGGTAATCATGGGAGATCGGGTTCTGATCGATGGCGGCAGCACGATAAATCTACCTTTCGATCTGATCCGACACGACTGCAATTTTCTCATCGCCATCGATGTTTCTGGTTCCAAAACCGTTCCGATCGATCCGGTTTTGCCTTCCTGGTTTGAAAATGTGATGACGACTTTTGAAATTCTGCAATCCCAAATTATTGAATTCCAACTGAAAGTTTATCGACCGGATATTCTGGTGAAACCTGAACTGAAAGATATCAACATTCTTGATTTTGAGAAATCGGGAAAAATAATGAAAAGCGTGGCAGAAGATGTGAAACAGTTTCGGGCGGAATTACTGGAAAAACTAAAATCCAGAAAGCTGCCCTTTTTAGTCGGTTCTTCGTTAGCTAACAAATAGTTAGTTTGAAGATATTTTTACGTAAAGATTTTAGGAAAAATTTATTCGGAATAGTCGGTGAACCTTCTGCCACCTCTTCTGCCGGAAATTCGCCGATCTCCTTCCCTGTATCTGGCTTCGTGAACGATGAGTTTTTGTTTCATGAATTCGCAGCCATCCATCTCTGTAATTGCCAGGCGAGCTTCCAAGTCATTCGGCATCTCGATGAAACCAAAGGCTTTCCATTCCCCGTTGATTCGATCGATCAAAATCGTGACAGCATCTACTTTTCCAAACTTGTCGAATTCTTCTTTCAAAGACTCTTTCCTTACTTCTCGCGCCATGTTCCCAACAAAAATATTCATCTGTTTCTCCTAAATGAATTATTTTTCACACTTTTGGAGTAAGTTTTTTCAGCTTATTGTGTCAAGGAGAAGTTTTTGCAAATTTTCTCGTTTTATTTTCCTTCCTTGGAAATTATAGTGAACAGAAATGGAAAATGTCCGCCGGGAAAAAATCGTGTAAACTATTGACATATATCCGCCACTCTTAAATTTAGATTCTTTGAAAAGATAAAAGGGAGAAGCTAAAATGCTGAAAATAATCGTTGTTAAAAGCAACGTAAGAGAGCAGCTTATCGACGTTACATCCGAGGTCAGCCGGATCGTGACAGAGTCCGGAATTAGCAACGGACTGGTTACACTTTTTGTACCTCACACAACCGCTGCGGTTACGATCAATGAGAATGCCGATCCGACCGTGCAGTCGGATTTTATCTTTTCCCTGAAAAAACTTTCTCCCATTTATGGTGAATTCCGTCATTTGGAAGGCAACTCAGATGCTCATGTAAAAAGCTCTTTGGTTGGATGCGATCAGCAGATACTCATCGAAAACGGCAAGCTTGTTCTGGGAATGTGGCAGGGAATTTATTTCTGCGAATTCGATGGGCCACGCCGACGTCAACTTTACATCAAGGTTTCCGAATGCTGATCTGGCTTAGTTTCATCATCGCTTTGGCATTGATCATGATGATTGCCCGCAAAAGTCTTTGGATTGCTTTGCTGGTCGGAGCGGTTGCTTTGGGAATATTCAATCTTTCCTGGAAGGAATTGATCACGGTGATGGCAGACACAATTTCCCAACCGGATATTCTGCTTCTGGCGCTGGCAGTTGGCTTGATTCCGCTGATCGGAGGAAGTCTGCAAATAACCGGACTTTTAGCCGATCTGGTCGATAATTTACAGGTAAAAAGAAAAGTCTTTCTGGCTTTATCTCCGGCTTTGATGGGTCTTTTACCGATTCCCGGCGGAGCACTGCTTTCCGCCCCCATGCTGAATAAAGCCGGTGACGACATTAGCCGTGAACATTACGCTGCGATCAACGTTTGGTTCCGGCATATTCTCATTCTCATTTACCCGCTGGGCGGATTACTGCCTTGCAGCAAAATGGCAGGATTGAATCTTTACACCGTTATTTTGTATTTATTACCGGCTTTTGCTTTGTTGTTCATTTTGGGTTATTTCTTTTTCCTTTCCGACATCAAAGGTGACATGCCCAAACCTAATAAACTGAACTTGAAAAAATTGCTGGTTCCGCTGTTCATCGTTCTTACGGCTCCCATTATTCATCTTATTTTATCGGGTAATGGTATGATGAATGAAATTGCGTTGCTGATCGGAATTGTGATCAGCTTGCTTCTGACCATTATCTTTGGAAAGCTAAAACCATCCGGTATGAAAAAAGTCTTCCTGCAAATGAAACCCTGGAAATATTTTTTGATCATCATCGGAATTTTTCTTTTTTTGCATGTTTTCCAGGCTTCACCCGTCTCGGAAGAAATATCCAAAATCGCCTTTTCCAAAAGCTTTCTGATCATCGTTGTCGGCGTGCTATTGAGTCTCGCCACAGGTCGTGTGCAGATTCCTATCTCCATTCTGATCCCGATATTTCTGGCAGCATTCGGTGCAAACGCACTCACTCCGCTGGCTTTTGCCATCATGTATGTTGCCGTTTACCTCGGTTACATGATTTCTCCGGTGCATCCCTGTGTTGTGGTTTCTCTCGAATATTTCGGAGCTACCTACAAGGAATTCGTGGGAAAATTGCTGCTTCCCGGTTTTATAGGATTGCTTTTCTGCTACCTGGCTGCCTTAATTCTGCTTTAGGAGCGAAATAATAAAAATGCTGGAATTTAAATATCATTTGATCGATACGCAGGGTAAACAGAAGGATTTCATCTTTCGGATAGATGAAACCGAGCTTACTCTGATCGCTTCTCTTCCGGATAATCTGCCGGAATGGACGAAACTGAATTTTCACAAATGCCCCACTTGTACGCTGAATGAATCCGAACATCTTTACTGCCCTGTCGCAGCACATCTCTTCCCGATTTTCGAGTTTTTCAGGAATTCCGTTTCTTATGAAAATACGACGGTTGTGCTGGAAACGAAGGACAGAAATTACAGTAAACACACTTCCCTGCAACAGGGAGTGAGCGCCATGAGTGGAGTTGTCATGGTCACTTCGGGTTGTCCGATCCTTTCTAAATTGAAACCGATGGTGCGTTTTCACCTGCCTTTTGCCAGCCCGCAGGAAACCTTATACCGCGCCATGAGCATGTATCTTATGGAGCAGTATTGCAAATATAAACAGGGTTTGAAACCGGATTGGGAGCTACAGGGATTGATCGATATTTATGAAAAAGTACACGAAGTTAACTTGGTTTTCTGCCAGCGTCTTACTTCTCTGCAAAGTAAAGATGCCAATGTTAATGCGCTGATCATTCTGGATAATTTTGCCAATTATATTAATTTCAGTATCGATCATGCTAAATTGAACCGGATCGAAGAACTGTTTCGGGATAATTTGAAATGAGTACAAAAAACATCTTTTGGCTGGCTGGCGAAAATTCCGGCGATCTGCATGCCTCGATAGTTTTGCAGAAAATCCAACAACTTCATCCCGACTGGCAGAATTTGGGCGTGGGCGGACCTTTGATGCAGAAATACGGTTTTCAACCGCTTTTCTCTTTTGCCCGTTTTTCGGTGATGGGTTTTGTGGAAGTCCTGAAACATTTATCTTTCTTCTTGAATGTGGAACATCAGATCAAAGAAAAATTTCTTTCAGCTCCACCCGATCTCGTGGTTTTAGTAGATTATCCGGGTTTGAACATGCGCATCGCCCGACTGGCAAAAAAACTGAATATCCCGGTGCTTTATTTTATTTCGCCACAATTTTGGGCTTGGAAATACAAACGAATTTTTAAACTGAAAAAATTCACCGATCGGATCGCTTACATCTTGCCGTTCGAGCAACAATACTTTGAAAAACACGCTGTAAAAGCTTCTTACGTGGGTCATCCCATCGCAGAGGAAATAACGCTGAAACTCGACAAATCCGAATTTGCCGCCAAATATAATCTGAACACTTCCAAAACCTGGCTGGGATTTCTGCCCGGTAGCCGGGATAATGAAATAAAAAAAATGCTGCCGGTCTATCTGCAAACCATGACGAAATTCGATCCCACTAAATTTGAATTCCTGCTTTCCCAAGCCACCTCCGTTTCGGCTAAACTTTTCGATTATCTTTTGCAACAAACCAAAGTAAAACCGGTAATCATCCCGGAAGACCGTTATGAAATGATGAAACATGCCGATTTTATGGTGGCAACTTCCGGCACCGCCACCATCGAAACTGGTTATTTGGGAACGCCTTTCCTGCTCGCTTACAAAACGAGCAATCTTTCGTACCAGCTGGGAAAGCATTTCATCAAAATCGGGCGGATCGGTTTACCGAATATCATACTGGATGAAGATTTGATCCCGGAACTGATCCAATCTGAGGTAAACTGCACAAATCTCGCGAAACAGATCGGGCATTTTTTGGAAAATCCTGCCGAATACGAACGACTGAAAACCGGTTTGCGCCGTCTGCACGAGCTGCTGGAAAAGAAAACGACTTCGGAAGAAGTGAGTAAAATAATCATGGAACTGGTAAATGAATAAAATTTTAATGTTTTTAGAAAAATATCTGGCTGCCGCATTTGTTTTGATTATCGGTTTGACGTTGAGATTTCGGACGAAAACCCAGCCTGCTGTGGGAAATGTGATTTATGCTTTCTGGCATCGGGATATGATTCCGCTACTGATAAAGCATAAATTCCATAAATTTACCATTCTGGTTTCCTCCTCGAAAGATGGAGAATTGATCGCCGGACCGGCTCGGATTTTAGGCTATCGAACCGTACGCGGTTCATCGAATCGCAAAAGTATTTCTTCTCTCAAGAAACTCGCGGAAGTAGGCAAAAATAATACGCTCGGTGTAACGCCGGATGGTCCTAAAGGTCCTTCTCATGTAGCCAAAACCGGCGTGGTCTTTCTGAGTTATATTACGGGAAATCCCATCATTCCCATCGCTGTGGACATCAAACCAGAAATCACTTTCAATTCCTGGGATAAATTCAGATTCCCGCTGTTATTCAGCAAAATCAATCTCTCTTACGGCGAACCGATCTTCGTTTCCCATAAAGACGAATTCGAGACAAAACTGGCAGAATTACAAACTGCCATGGAAAAATTAGAATCAAAAAATAAGATATAAAAGTGAGGATTAATTAAAAAATGAAGTTATCAAATCGAGCTGTAAATGTTCAGGCATCGCCTATTCGTAAGTTGATGCCTTTTGCTGATGCCGCCAGGAAAAAAGGCATCAAAATTTATCATCTCAATATCGGGCAACCGGACATCGAAACACCTCATAAATTGATGGATGTTTATCATAAGTTCGATGAAAAGGTGCTGGCTTATGGTCCTTCTCAGGGTTTGGAAAGCTACCGCGAAAAATTGGTGGAATATTATTCCCGATACAACATCGAACTGAAAACCAAAGACATCATCGTTACCACCGCCGGTTCGGAAGCCATCGTTTTTGCCATGCTGGTTACCTGTAATCCCGGTGATGAAGTTATCATTCCGGAGCCGTTCTACACAAATTATAATGGCTTTGCCACGATGACCAGCGTGAAAATCAAACCGCTCACCACTTACGCCGAAGATGGATTTCATCTGCCTGCCAGCGAGAAAATCGAAGCCCTGATTTCCGATAAAACCAGAGCCATCATGCTCTGCAATCCCGGCAATCCCACCGGAACCGTGTTCAGCAGAGAAGAACTGGAACGAGTGGCTGAAATCGCCAAAAAACACGATCTTTACATCATCGCCGATGAAGTTTACCGTGAATTCGTTTATGACGGATTGGTTCACACCAGCATCCTCAATATTCCCGGCTTGGAAGATCGAGCCATTCTGGTGGACAGCATTTCCAAGCGTTACAGCGCCTGCGGTGCCCGCATCGGTTGTATCGTCTGCAAAAATCCGGAATTCATGGCTGCCACGCTGAAATTTGCTCAAGCCAGATTATGCCCTCCCACTTTGGAACAGCTTTCTGCCGCAGCAGCCGTCGATCTGCCGGAGGAATATTTCGACGAAGTTTTAGGTGAATATGACAAACGCCGTCGCATCGTTTTTGAAGAATTGCAGAAAATCGACGAGGTCGTCTGCATCATGCCAAAAGGCGCCTTTTATGTAGTCGCCAAGTTGCCCATCGAGAATGCCGATCATTTCGCCGAATGGATGCTGAAAGAATATTCGGTGAACAACGAAACCGTGATGTTCGCTCCTGCCGAAGGTTTCTATGCCACTCCGGGACTGGGGAAAAATGAAATTCGTATCGCCTACATTTTGAATGAGAACGATCTGAAAAAAGCCATGAAATTATTCCGTTCCGGCTTGGAAAAATACCGTTCCCTAAAATAAAGGTGATTCATTTATCCTGCAGGATTTCGATGGGACTCTTTTGCTTGACACGAGTTAGTCGGAAAAAAGTTTTGTAGAAAATAAAAAATTATTGGAGGAGTTAAATGTCTGTAAAAAAATTGGATCAGCTAATCGATCTGGCAAAGACAAAAGAAAAAAAGAAATTAGTGGTTGCTTACGGACAGGATGCCCACACTCTGGGTGCCGTCAGTAAAGCAGTCGATCTTGGTTTCGTCGATGTAATCATCGTGGCAAATAAAGAAATCGTGGAAAAGGTTTGTAAGGAAGAAGGCATCGATCCCAGCAAGTTCGAGATCGTGAATGAGCCGAATGAAATTTCTGCCGGTCGCAAAGCCGTGAATCTGATCAACGAAGGCAAAGGCAACATGTTGATGAAAGGATTGATCAGCAGCGATAATTACATGCGGGCAATTCTGAATAAAGATGAAGGGCTGTTGCCTGCCAAAGCTACTTTATCTCATATTTCCGTGTTCGAGGTTCCTACCTATCACAAATTATTGATCACCAGCGATGTTGCCGTGATTCCCGCTCCGGATATTTCTCAGAAAATCTCTATCGCCAATTATTTGATCAAAACCGCCCACAGATTAGATATTGAAAATCCGAAGATGGCTCTGGTTTGCTTAAGCGAAAAAACCAATCCCAAAATTCAGCAAACAGTCGATGCTGCCATTATAACCAAGATGGCAGACAGAGGTCAGATCAAAGGCGCCATCGTCGATGGACCGATGGGATTCGATCTGGCAATCGATCAGGAATCCGCTCAGATCAAAAAATTTAACAGTCCGGTTGCCGGTGATGCAGATTGTATTTTATGGTCGAATATCGAAGCCGGAAACGTCTTCTATAAAACCGTTACGAAGTTATGTCATGCCGAATTGGCAGCCATCGTCGTGGGAGCCAAATGCCCGGCGATTCTCTCTTCACGCGGCGATTCTACCAAAACCAAATTGTATTCCATCGCTCTGGCAGCCTTGATGGCGTAAAGGAAGAAAATGAAGCCAATCAGGTCGCTCGATCAGCTGGCAGAGCATGTGCAGTCTTCCTGTACAAAAAAGAAGATCGCGGTGGCAGCCGCCGAGGATTCCAATACTTTCGATGCTATCGTAAAAGCTACCGAAAATGGGATCGTGGAAGCGGTGATGCTCGGTTCTGCCGAAAGGATCAGGCAATTATGCGAGGAAAAATCTTTCGATCCGGATAAATTTACAATCATCGATATTCCGGATGAATTGAAAGCAACTCAGGAAGCCGTAAGGATGGTGAAAGCCGGTGAAGCCGACATCCTGATGAAAGGGCTGGTGGGAACAGATAAATTTTTGAAAGCCGTTTTGGATAAATCTGCCGGGCTATTGCCTGCCAAACAGATAATGAGTTACGTTTGTGCACTGGAAATTCCGGCTTATCACAAACTGCTTTTCATCAGCGATACGGCAGTGTTACCTTTCCCCGATTTAAACCAGAAAATCGCCATGACAAATTTTTCCATTAAAATGGCAAAACGGTTTGGCATCGAAAAGCCCAAAGTCGCTCTGATCGGTGCTTCGGAGAAGGTAAGCCTTACTTTCCCCAACTCGATAGATTACGCCATGATTGCCAAAATGTCGCAGCGTCACCAATTGGAAGAAGCCATCATCGATGGTCCTTTGGACGTTTTTCTGGCGTGCGATAAAGAAAGCGTGGAAATAAAGGGTGTGAAAACTGCGATCGACGGAGATGCGGATATTCTGATCTTCCCAAATATAGAAGTGAGCAACGCTTTTTATAAAGGATTAATGTTATTCGCCGGAGCCGAATTGGGCGGATTGATTCAGGGAACGGAAAAGCCGGTGGTGGTGATGTCCCGTTCCGAAAGTCCGAAATCGAAATATTATTGCATAGCTTTAGCCTGTTTGATGGCTGAAGAGAGGTAAAAAAAATGAGAATTGCTTTAGCCTCAGATCATGCCGGCTTCGAGCTGAAAGAAGCGATCAAAGCAGATTTGGGAAAATATGAAGTCGTCGATTTCGGAGCCTTTTCTCCCGAGCCGGTCGATTATCCCGATACCGGTTTTGCCGCAGCCAAAGCTGTAGTAAATGGCAGTTGTGAAAGAGGTATTTTAGTTTGCGGCAGCGGAATCGGCATGAGCATCGTAGCCAACAAAGTTCCCGGAATCCGGGCAGCTTTATGCCATTCTGCGGAATATGCAGTGCTTTCCCGCAAACATAATAATGCCAACATCCTGGTTTTGGCAGGAAGATTCACTTCTGCCGAAACCGCTAAAGAAATTATTACCGCCTGGTTTGCTACCGAATTTGAAGGTGGCAGACATCAAAGGCGCTTAGATAAAATCACTAAATTTGAAGAAAGGAGTGAGTAATGAACAATATTAAAAATAATGATCCCGAACTTTACGCTGCCATGAATAACGAGTTGAATCGTCAGCGTGAAAATCTGGAATTGATCGCTTCCGAAAATTTTGTTTCCAAAGCTGTTTTGGAAGCAGTCGGATCCGTTCTCACCAATAAATATGCGGAAGGCTACCCTTACCGTTGGAGCAAAAAAACCGATAAGATAAATTACAGCCTTTACGGACGTTATTACGGCGGCTGCGAATTTATCGATAAAGTGGAAGAATTGGCTATCGAAAGAGCTAAACAAATTTATGGCTGCGATCATGCCAACGTTCAACCGCATTCCGGTTCCCAAGCCAATATGGCTGCTTATTTTTCCATCATCAAACCGGGTGACACCATCCTCAGTCTGGAGCTTTCACACGGCGGTCATTTGACTCATGGTCATCCGCTGAGTTTTTCCGGTTCGCTTTTCAATATCGTAGCTTACGGCGTTAATAAAGAAACCGAACAATTTGATTATGATGAAATTCGTAAACTCGCTTTGGAACATAAGCCACAGATGATTTTAACCGGTGCCAGCGCTTATCCGCGTGCCATCGATTTTAAAAAATTCCGTGAAATCGCCGATGAAGTCGGAGCAAAGCTCGTGGTCGATATGGCTCACATTGCCGGTCTGGTAGCTGCCGGATTGCATGAATCACCTGTTCCCTATGCCGATATCGTTACCACAACCACTCATAAAACCTTGCGTGGACCTCGTGGCGGCATGATCCTTTGTAAAGAGCAATATGCCAAAGACGTCGATCGTTGGGTATTTCCGGGAATTCAGGGCGGACCGCTCATGCACGTTATCGCTGGAAAAGCCGCAGCTTTCCAGGAAGCTTTACAGCCGGAATTCAAAGTTTATCAACAGCAAATCGTGAAGAACGCAGCCACTCTGGCAGCAGCTTTACAGGAAAAAGGCTTCAAGCTGGTTTCCGGCGGAACGGATAATCACCTGATGCTACTCAATCTGGGGACAGAAGAAGAAGGTGGACCCAGCGGTAAAAAGATGGAAGGATGTTTAGATTTGGCTGGTATTACCGCCAACAAAAACACGGTTCCGTTCGATACACGCCCGCCGTTCGTCGCTTCCGGTATCAGATTGGGAACACCAGCCGTTACCACCCGCGGTATGAAAGAACCGCAAATGAAGCAGATCGCAGATTTCCTCTATCAGGTTTATACACATTACGAAGATGAAGAGAAACTCGCCGCCATCAAGAAAGATGTGCGTACTTTCTGTGCTCAGTTCCCGCTTTACGCAGATCTGTAACAGATAGTTTTTCAACAATATTATAAAGCCTTCCGGAAGATTTTTGGAAGGCTTTTTTATTTTGTTGCTTGGTGGCTTTGAGAAAGTGAGATTCTTCGTGAGAGCAACGTAAACACACCCCGCGGCTAAAGTTTATCAGCCCGTGGATGACCGCACCCCTAAGCCGACGGCTTATAAAT
>Ga0116164_10003173_pt1 | contig 11331 bp, 9 predicted proteins | sample AD_UKC109_MetaG_FD_89888 | JGI IMG/M metagenome (GOLD analysis project Ga0116164, IMG submission 89888) | Active sludge microbial communities of municipal wastewater-treating anaerobic digesters from Hong Kong - AD_UKC109_MetaG | ecosystem: Engineered > Bioreactor > Anaerobic > Digestate... | reverse complement strand
CGCGCGCGCGGGCATCCTCCACGTCGCTTTGACCACCAGTGTGGTCAATCAGTTGCAGTTCGTTGATGCGGAAGGCAATGAAATCGGTCACGTTGGTAGGCGCGGGATAGCCCAGGCGGGGGTTGAACTTGATGCCCTGCCACTCCGGAGGGTTGTGGCTGGCAGTCGCGATGATCAACCCCGCCACTTGGTCTTTTGGAAGCACCTCGGTTTCATAGAATGCCAGGGCTGGCGTGGGCACGTCACGCGTGCCGATGTGCACCTTGAAGCCGTTGGCAAGGCAGGTTTCCGCGGTCCACTGTGTGACCACGTCCGAATTGCGGCGGGTGTCATGCCCGAGTACGATCACTTTACCCGGAAGATCTTCAGCCCCGACGAAGGCAGGCACGTTCTCGTTGTTCAAAAAGTCACTCACAGCCTGCACGACCTGGCGGGCACGGGTCTCGGTGAAATCAAAGCCCCATCGTCCACGGACACCGGATGTGCCAAAGCGCAGATACTTGCGGTCATAGATTTCCCGCAGCAAACCCTTTTTGCCTGCCAATCCCAGTAATATGGGATCCCCTGTGCGAAGTCGTAAAGCAAACAGACGTTCGAAGATGTTGCCGATCTGGATCACGCGGTATGCCATAAAGCGGTCAGGGTCCACCTTGTCGTCCAGGCTGTCAATCAGAGGCAGGATCTCGTGGCTGATCGCCTGCGAGATGCTGGCAAAGACCGGGCTGTTCAGGTATTCCCGGGCAATCGCGATGGCTTTGCGGCGCATCTCACCTGAACTGGGCAGGTAATCCTCATCGATCTGAGCGCGCATTGCCTTACTGGCATCATCCTTGGCCTGGTAAAGCTCCAAACGACCCTGTGTGCCCGTGGCAGCCAGGGTAAGGAGCAGGCTGAAAATGCGCGATGAAGTTACGATGTCTTCCCCGATCGCTTCCGGGTTATTTGTCAGCCAGGTCTCCAGCCGCGAAAGGAAGGCGTTCATGTCCGCGATGGCGGGTTGCCAGCTTTGGGGTTTATCCGCCACGAGGATGGCGCGGTTGAGGCGGTTAAACTCTGTTGCCAGTCCCGCAATGAATTCTGAGGTTCCAGTGAATGGTTGCATAAATACTCCTTATTAGTTTTCAGTTTCAGGGCGGGGAACCAGGCCCCCGGCGGATACGTTCAGGACTTCGATCTTTGCGCCAGGCGGAGTGCCTGTCTCGCGTTGTATCAAATCGCAGATTTCCCAGCAGATCACTGCCAGTTCATGAGTGCTGTGGCGGGTGTCCGTTTCAATCATCAGTCGGTATTTGGGCTCAGTGCCCGAATAGCGCGAGTTGAGTTGCACCAGGCCGGGCAGGCGGTGTTTGATCGCATCCAGCATAGCCTGCAAAGGAGCCATGGTTTTCAGGTCGAGCTTGTTAGCGACGTTGCAGGATGCCACCATTTGAGGGTATTTTTTGATTCGTGAGGCTAGCGCCGCCATGGAGGGCTGATCCTGCTCAAGCAGGACCCGGAGCATAAAGATGGCTGTACGCAAACCGTCGCCCGTGCGATGGTGTTCATCCAGCAGGATAATATGCCCTGACTGTTCGCCGCCCAAGCCTAATTTGCCTTCAGAGTTGTTCTCGGCGATCAAACCAAGCAACGCCTCGGTAACGTATTTGTCACCAACCGGCGTTTGGATCAGCTCAAAGTTGTGTTCCGCGGCGTACTGGTGCAAGGACCCGTTAGCCATCACAGTTGTCACAAGTGAGTTGGCAAGCAGCCTGTTCTCCTGGTGAAGCGCGTCTGCCAGGATTGCCAGCATGTGGTCCCCGTCAATCAGCTGACCAGTCTCATCCATCAGGATCACGCGGTCAGCGTCGCCATCAAAAGTGATGGCAAGGTCGGCTTGATGTTTGGCTACCAGGGTTGCCAGTGCTTCAGGCTTGGAACGGGCATATTCCGAACCGGCATGCACGTTGATGTTGATCCCATCTGATTCCGTGTTAAGCGCAACCACATCAGCTCCCAAACCTCTGAACAGATCTGGACCAACCCGGTAAGCCGCTCCATTTGAGCAATCCAAAAGTATTTTTAGACTGCTTAGATCCAGGTTTTCCTGCGTGGTGAGCAGATCTTGCAGGTAAATGTCATAGAATTTTGTGCCATCCACCCTGAGTCCAGCCTCAGGCAGTTCCAGGTCTCCTTCAGGCAGGCTTGCCATATAAGCTTCAATGGCTGCTTCCTGGCTTTCAGAAAGCTTCATCCCCTGGGGGTTCAGAAATTTGATGCCATTCTCTGTAGCTGGATTATGCGACGCGGAGATAACCGCGCCGGCAGTCGCGCCAAGCTCACGCGTGAGCCAGGCAATCCCGGGTGTGGGCAGAATCCCAAGGTCCATCACGCGCGCGCCACTGGTGAGCAAGCCGCGCGTCAATGCCTCCTGCAGCAGCGGACCTGAGGCACGGGTGTCGCGCCCGATCACAAACAGATCCGGACCAGGTGTTTCAAGGCTGAGCACATGACCCACCGCAACTCCCAGGCGATAAACAAATGCCGCTGTCATTGGTGGTGTGCCGGCTGTGCCGCGGATTCCATCCGTACCAAAATATTGATTGCTTGCCATAAGTGGCTCCTCTATTGAAATTTGATGTCAGCTACGACTGGCAAATGATCAGAAATCATGTGCGAAAGTGGCGTGCTGACAACGTAGCATTTGTACTCCACCAGCCGTTTAGCTGGGAAGAAATAGATGTGATCAACCGCCCCCGCGTGGGGATGGGTGGCGATGTTGTCCTGCGGCTTTAACTGCAGGATACCATGTTCCTGCTCCAATAAATCGCGCAAGGTGTATTCATCCGCGGTGGCGTTGAAGTCACCCATCAGGATCATAGGCAACTGCGGGATGAGCACATGCTGCTCAACCAGGCTGATCACACCGCTGATCTGCTGCGAGCGCGTGATCCTGGCGGCGTCCACCACTTCGCTCCAGGCGTTTTCACCCCGTTCCCCCACCAGGGTGGTCAGGTGCAGATTGAGAACAAAAGGGTAAGGGGCTTGCTTCAGGCGGGTGAGGATCACATAGCGCGGATCGGTATCGCGTGAGCCTTCGTAGGTTACAGGCTGAAACAGGGGCACGTTGCGTGGTACGCCAGTTTTGGTGACGTCGCTCAAACGGCTGAAGGCAATGTTCGAGAAGAGAGCGTTGCCTTTGGACCAATCCCACCAGTCATTAAACAATCCGTTCACCATCAGGTCTTTCTTGACCTGCATATGGCGTTTCATGGAGAGGGTTTCGCCATAAAAGGCATGCAGAAAGCCGCACTCCGCATGGATGCGGTCAACCATACTGTGGGTAATGCCATCCGCGTCGATGTAATGGGCGATCTCCTGCACGCCAAGAACGTCCGGCTTGATCTCTTCAATTAACTGAACGAGTGCTTCAGCTTTATTCTCCGTTTGTTCGGGAGAGCCAGTGAAGTTTTTTTCCCCGCCGCCCAGGTTGAGGGTCATCACCCTTAAATTTTGCATAAGCAACCACTTTCTCCGATGTACTGAGAGGTATTATACCAATCAACACCCTGCTTATCTGGCACTGTATCCGGGTATGCACAAGGGCTTTACATTGTCCTTGTAAATTTATAAAATCAGGTATGGCTAATCAACAAGAACCCGATCAAATTACTCCTAAAGCACTCTACCTGAACCGCAGGCAATTCCTGAAACAAGCGGCACTATTTGGAGCGGGCTTAACCCTGGCTGCTTGCGTGCCTGGAACTGCGCCTGGCGGACTGCCAGCCGCGTTCAAAGATGAGATTACCGAAAAATCCGAAGCGCTGAATTTCATCAATTACTATGAATTTTCCCTGTCAAAACGCTCGGTGACTGAACTCGCGAAGGATTTTTCGATCGAGCCCTGGCAAGTGGAAGTGGGCGGATTGGTGGCAAACCCCGTCACGTACACTATCCCCGAACTGATCGAGCGCTTCAAAATCGTGGAGCGGACCTACCGAATGCGCTGTGTTGAGGGATATTCGATGGTTCTTCCCTGGTCGGGTTTTTTGCTCAGCGAACTGCTCGAAGAGGTACAGCCGCTTCCGGAGGCAAAGTTTGTCGCCTTTGAGTCCGTTTTGCGACCGGAGGAAATGCCTGGTCAGGTTTCCTTGCGCACTTATCCCTGGCCCTACCAGGAAGGGTTGCGATTGGATGAAGCCATGCACAACTTGACAATTATGGCAACCGGGATGTATTCCGAACCTCTCTCAAAACAGAATGGCGCTCCACTCAGGGTGGTGGTGCCCTGGAAGTATGGCTTTAAGAGCCCGAAGGCAATTCAGCGTATAACCCTCACAGCCGAACAACCACCCACGCTGTGGAACACCCTTGCGCCCCAGGAATATGGCTTCCTTGCCAACGTCAATCCATCGGTGGACCACCCGCGATGGTCCCAGGCGACAGAACTTCGCCTTGGCGAAGGCGAGCGACGCCCAACTTTACTTTTTAACGGTTATGACGAAGTCGCTTCCCTCTACGAAGATATTGATCTGACGGTTGAGTATTAGGATTTCTGGACTTTGTTAGAGGAACGAGAGGGTTTTTCAAGGCGCAGCAGCGGCAATTCCAGAACGAATTCAGCTCCGACTCTCGGATGGTTGCGGACGTACAAATTCCCGCCATGAACGCGCGCCAACCTGCGGGCAATCGCCAAACCCATACCCTGACCGCCATTGGCAGGAACTTCACTGCAATTTAACTGATAATAGCGATCAAAAATCGTTTCCAGTTTGTCCGGGGGAATGCCTGGTCCATGGTCACGCACGGTGAGTATCGCAAGGTTTTCTTTTTGATAGACAGCCACATCAATCGTACTGCCTTCCGGGGTGTAGCGCATGGCGTTTTGAAAAAGATTCTCAAGAATTTGTTCGATCCGGTCGATATCAATTTCAACGATCATACCCCTTTGTAAGGCGATTAGCCGAACGCGGCGTTGTTGTTTGATGAGCATGCTCTCAAAACGCGAAATAACCGACCTGGTGAATTCAGCCAAATCCTGGGAGCTCTTTCTGGGTGTGAACATACCCTCATCCAGCATTGCCACCAAGCTCAAATCTTCCACCAAGCGCACAAGGTGGGTGTTCTGCTGCTTAAGCATGGTGAGCGTTTCCTGGTTGAATGGATAAATACCATCTTCCACCGCTTCAATGCTTGCCCTTTGCACTGCCAGTGGCGTGCGCAGGTCATGCGCCAGATCAGAGAAAAGGCTGCTGCGTTTAAGATCATTTTTTTCCAGGTTGACAGCCATATCGTTAACTGCTGTGGTCAAATCTTTTAAGTCTTTGTAAGAGTGCACGGGCAATCGCTGTTTAAGATCACCCTCGGAGATCTTCTGGGTCGCTTTGATGGTTGCCTCGATTGGTCTAAGCAGGCGAGAAGCCATTAAGATTGCAAGGAACAAACCAATTATCAAGGTAACCAACGTTGCTAACGACAAAGATTTCCACAGAAGCTGAAGCAGGGTCCGGCTGAAATTCGGAGGCATACGATTTAGAAAGTGACCAGAGACGAGGTATCCAAAAAGCTTCCCACCAGACTGAATCCTTGAGGCAAAGATCAGGTAAAAAGGCTCGCTTTTTGTTCCTTCCATTTCTTTGTCCATGGCAAAGATCACATCCCCTTCTGGTGATACCAGCGCAATATGTTGTTCTCTAAAGAAGAGCTGATCAGCTTCAGAGAGATCCGAAGAGGTAAAGTAAGCATCCACGCCTTCCCATCCACCGTGGCTGGAGTAGTATTCCGCCAGGTCTTGCATGTAGGGATAGGAGTGAGCAATCTGGCTGCGTGAGAGATAGTCTACACTAGCGTTGCTGAGGAATACTATCGCGCTGGAAAAGGCAATGATGATCGTCAGGAGCATCACAAAGGCATACGTCAGGATAAGGCGATTGCGCATTGTTGAACTTTACCCCACAGCCCGGTAACCCTGACCAAACATCGTCTGAATATAACATCTGTCTGGATCAATCCGCTTGATTTTCTGCCTTAAATTCATGATATGGACATCAATTGTGCGTTCGTAACCAACATAACAGGCGCCTTGGGTTGCCTGGAGTAATTCAAGTCGCGTAAAAACTTTACCCGGCCTGCAAGCCAGTTGGAAGAGCAGATTGAACTCGGCAGGAGTGAGATCGAGTTTTGTGCCCTTCAGCTCGACCGTGTGAGAATCCAGTTCGATGGATATTTCGCCAAGATGGATGATGCCCTCACTGAAAGGTTGACTCTTGCAACGGCGCAGTACGGCTTTGACACGCGCTACAACTTCCCGCGGTGAGAAGGGTTTGCTGATGTAATCATCCGCGCCTAATTCCAGGCCGATCAGCCTGTCAAGCTCTTCTTGCCTGGCTGTAACCATAATGATAGGGGTCTGGCTTGTTTTCCGGATCGTTCTTGCCACGTCCAATCCGTCCATATCCGGCAAATTCAGGTCCAGCAGAACCAGCGCGGGTCTGGACGCCTGCCATTGTTGCAAACCTTCCTTGCCAGAGTGCGTGGAGATGGGCAGAAATCCACTATGGCGGAGATAGTCGGACAAGATTTTGTTCAGGTTTACTTCGTCTTCGATGATCAATATCGTTGTCATACAGTTCGCTAACCGCTCTTTGGGCTCTAATTGTAAACTCGTTCATAAATTTCCCCCCATTCTAAATCAAATCTGAATAAGAACTGGATATAAACTCAATCAGCACACTGTAAATTAATAGCATCACCAAATAAGTGGTGAAATAAAAACAAGGAAAATATGATGAACAAGAAAATTTTAGGTATCGGTTTAACAATTTTGGTGCTTGGCGCCTTGGTATTCTCAGTAGGTGGATCGGTTTTTGCCCAGGAAGACACCCCTGAGGTGGAAACAACTGAATTACCAGAACCTGTAGTAACCCGCCGTGCGCGTGGCTTTGGAGCTGGCACTGGCGTATGCGACGGAACTTGCGACGCTGATGGCGATGGCGTTCCCGATCAGCTGCAACTGCGTCTGCAGGATGGCACCGCTGCCGGCATGCAGAACGGTTATGGCTACGGACCTGGTGACGGCACATGCGACGGAACTTGCGACGCTGATGGCGATGGCATTCCCGATCAGATGCGGCTGCGCGATGGCAGTGATACCGGTATGCAGTACGGCCCCGGTACAAAGCAAGGCGGTCAGGGCGAAGGTGCTGGTCAGAGCTATGGACCCGGCGAAGGTCAGGGCTTCGGACCTGGCGCTGGTCAGGGCGTTGGGCAAGGCATGGGGCCTGGTGACGGTTCCTGTATCGACGACTAAACAGTTTGTCTGACACATTTCACTTTCTTAGCAACCACCTGGCAGCGCCAGGTGGTTCGCTTTAAGAAGGCAAGGTCAAATATTAATGGAACTCGTATACAACTTACATACCCTGGAAAAGAAAAAACAAGCAAAATGAGATAGAATCAGCCCAACAATGGAGTGTGATTTAATCAATAAAATGACAACAACGCAACGCATAACTGACGATCTGGAGGCGATGCTGGCAGTCTTCCCTCCGGAAGTTGCCCAGGCAGTACAATCGAGAGATAATTTTGACAACCTGCTCGAGGTCATCCTTGACCTTGGTCGTAATCCGAGCGCGCGCTTTACAACTGGCGAAGTTGAATTGCTTGATGAGCCGGTGACACATGACGATTTGAAATACGTTACGGATCGCATCGGTGATTTTGACGCAGACAACCGCGCGGGAATGGAACGCACGCTGCACCGCATTTCGGCAATCCGCAACCGGCGAAGCAAAGTCGTTGGTCTCACCTGCCGGGTGGGGCGGGCGGTTTATGGCACGATCGAGATCATTGAGGATTTGGTAGAGTCTGGCCAAAGCATTCTGATCCTGGGCAAACCGGGCGTGGGCAAGACCACCATGCTGCGCGAGGCAGCTCGCATTTTGGCACAAAAACACCGCGTGGTGATTGTGGACACCTCAAACGAAATCGGTGGAGATGGCGACGTGCCCCATCCAGCTGTTGGGCAAGCCCGCCGCATGCAGGTGCCAAAGCCCTCGCTGCAGCACGAAGTTATGATTGAGGCGGTCGAAAACCACAACCCGGAAGTGATCGTGATCGATGAAATCGGGCGTGAGCTCGAAGCGCTCGCCGCCCGCACGATTGCCGAACGCGGCGTGCAGTTAATCGGGACTGCGCATGGCAACGGGCTTGAGAACCTGCTGTTAAACCCGACACTCTCGGATTTGGTTGGCGGTATTGAGTCTGTTACCCTTTCTGATGACGAAGCCCGGCGGCGCGGCACGCAAAAAACGGTGCTTGAGCGCCGATCGCCCCCAACCTTTTCGGTCATGGTCGAAATTATCGATCGCGAACGCGTGGCAGTTCATCGGGACGTAGCCAGCTCGGTAGACGCGATCCTGCGAGGTTATCCCATGCTGCCTGAAGAGCGTTACCGCGATGAGTATGGCAAGGTCCACATCGTCAAGACGACCAAACCCAATATGCCCACGGTTTCCCAGTCCCTGCGGCGCGGAAATAACATGGAGACTTCTCCTTTCCAGCGCAACGGAGGGCAGGCGGTCGCTCAAAACAAGCAGCACGCCCAGCGCTACAGCATGATGAATGAGATGCGTGACAAGCAGGACGACACCAGTGGAAACACAAACTCCGTTGAGAAGCGCATTTATCCGGTTGGCGTTCCGCGCAGCCGCTTGATCCAGTCGGTCAGGGAACTGGGCGTCCCTGCAGTGGTGGTTAAGGATCTCAAAGATGCTGACGTCCTGGTGACCCAGCGGCGGTATTACCGTGATCGTCTTCAGCCGATTGTTGACGCTGAGGAACGCGGCATTCCTATCTTTGTGGTCAAGTCGAATTCCATTGGTCAGATCGAACAGTTTTTGGCAGACTCTTTCCCCGGACAGTTAACTGTGCGCAGGGAGGGCGTCTCATCTGAGGTAGTTGAACAAGCCACCCGTGCGATCGAAGGGCTGGGTGAGGATCAGAAATATGTTGACCTTCTGCCCGCGCCGGCTTCTGTGCGCCGGCAGCAGCACGAAATTGCTCGCCAGGCGCATCTTGTCTCGGAATCTTTTGGAAAGGACCCCAATCGCTTCGTGCGAATATTTAGGGATTGACCATGTTTATTACATTAGAAGGTCCGGAAGGCAGCGGAAAGAGCACCCAAATCAAACGTTTAGCCAAACGCCTTGAAGCGATGGGGTATCCAGTTATCACGACCCGCGAACCAGGGGGCACACCCATCAGCGATCAGATCCGTCATGTTCTGGTGCGAATGGAAAACAAAGAGCTGCACCCTCGCACTGAGATCCTGCTCTTCCTGGCAGCACGCGCGCAGTTGGTTGAACAACTGATCAAGCCGGCTCTTCAGGATGGTAAAATCATACTTTGTGACCGCTATGGCGATTCAACTCTTGCTTACCAGGGTTATGGGCATGGGTTGGATCTTGAGAAGCTGCGCCAGATGCTCGATTTCGCGACAGATCATCTTAAGCCCGATCTGACAATTCTGTTGGACCTGGATGTGAAGACCGGTTTGATGCGTAAGAAAGCTGAAGATGAATGGAACCGGCTGGATGCTTATGAGGTTCTTTTCCACGAACGTGTTCGCCAGGGCTATCTTCAGTTAGCCCGGGAAGAGCCTGAACGCTGGCGCATCGTGGACGCCTCGCAAGGGATTGACGCTGTCCAGGAAGATCTTTTCCAGATCATCCTCGATGCGCTTAAGAATAATGAGTGAAAACCCAACCCGCTTAGCAGGTTGGGATGAAAGGATATCAGCATGAATAAGTATTCAAAAATCGTTTTATTTTTAATGGTGGCAGCATTAACACTGAGCGCCTGTAAAGTCGCAACTATCACACCTCCAGTGGAGGAACCAACCGCCATCGTGGAGGAGACTGAAGCAGTCTCAGATGTGCCTGCTGAACCAACAGAAGACCTTGGGCCGCAACCGACTGCTGATACCCGCCTGACTGGCGATGATGGCAACATGCTTTGCACCATGGCGCAACCTTTTTTCCCGGTCTTGACTGAAGAACAAAAACAGGAGTTATCAATATACCCTGAAGTTTCAGAGCAAGATTGGGTGAAAGGGGCTGAAAACCCGATTTTAACCATCGTGGAATACACAGAATTTCAATGTCCTTACTGCCAGTTATTTGCTTATGAGGCAGAAAAATTAATGGATGCTTATCCGGACGATGTACAGCTGGTTTATCGACCATTGCCATTGGACAGCCTGCATCCTAATGCCAGACAGGCGGCTTACGCAGTTGAGGCAGCAGGTGCACAGGGCAAATTTTGGGATCTTTACCTTTTACTGTTTAACAAGAAAGATGAATTCAGCGCAATTACATCTGAAGAATTCACTGATTGGCTGATAGTGGAAGCAGAAGGTCTTGGAATAGATAAAGATCAGTTTGCTGCAGATCTAGCCAGTGACACTCTTAGAGCCAAGGTGGATGAGGAAGTCGCTTACAACTTCAGTGTCGGACTCAATTCCACGCCTACGCTTCTGCTGAATGGCATCCCCTGGCCGTATGACTGGTCTTATGCCATGCTATCAAATGTCATAAAAGTTTTAAAGGCTGAGGAAAGCTTCATCGGTGAATGCCCGCCGTTTGTGATTGACGTGGATAAGACCTACACTGCCACTATCACAACCGAGAATGGTGACATGACCATTGAGCTCTATCCTGAAGCTGCTCCGCTGGCAGTCAACTCCTTTGTCTACCTGGCACAAAAAGGCTTCTATGATGGGGTTACTTTTCATCGCGTCATGCACGACTTTATGGCTCAAACTGGCGATCCAACAGGTACGGGCATGTCCGGCGCGGGGTATCAATATCGTGAAGAAATTGTGGGTAATCTGACATTTGATGAACCATACATGGTTGGTGTTGCCCGTACTCAGGAATCTGGCACTAGTGGCAGCCAATTCTTCATTACTTATATGCCTTACCCCTCGCTGAACGGTCTGTACACGATTTTCGGAAAACTCGTGGACGGTGTGGATATCTTCGAAAAAATCACTGAACGGGACCCCCAGCAAGCCCCCGATTTTGATGGAGATGAGATCATCAGCATTACCATCACCGAAAAATGAACCTGAGCCAACCAGCCAAGAAGAAATACTATGACAGGATTGATATCGCCCAACTGGCGGTGTCAATCCTTGTCGTTTTTCTGAGTCTTATTGGCATAGGATTGGCGGGGCTGGCCGCGTTCGGGCAAGTTGCCATGGATAATGGATCTACAGTTGCTCTTGAACCAGCGATGATCATTGGCCTGGAATTGACCGGGCTGGTTTTTTTGGTGATCGCGTTGGTTTCAACT
>Ga0116164_10003172_pt1 | contig 11339 bp, 5 predicted proteins | sample AD_UKC109_MetaG_FD_89888 | JGI IMG/M metagenome (GOLD analysis project Ga0116164, IMG submission 89888) | Active sludge microbial communities of municipal wastewater-treating anaerobic digesters from Hong Kong - AD_UKC109_MetaG | ecosystem: Engineered > Bioreactor > Anaerobic > Digestate... | reverse complement strand
CCTTTCGTCCATCGCCCATAGCCAGGATGACGGTAGCGTCGCCACGGACGATATCACCGCCGGCAAAGAGATTGGGGACCGACGACTGCATTTTCCCGTTCACCTCGATGGTTCCCCAGCGGCTGACCTTCAAATCGGGAAGGCAGGCGGGGATCAGCGGATTGGGCGATACCCCTACGGCAACAATAACCAGGTCGACATCGATGTCCTTTTCAGAGCCTTCAATGGGTACGGGTCTTCTCCGTCCAGATGCGTCGGGTTCGCCGAGTTCCATGAACTGCACCCGCATTTTGTTGACCCGGCCGGTTTCGTCGGCAAAATATTCAACGGGGTTTGCCAGGTTCATAAATTCGATACCTTCTTCTTCGGCATGTTTCACTTCCTCCACCCGGGCGGGCATTTCAACCCTCGACCGGCGGTATACGATCATGGCGCGTTCGGCGCCCAGTCGTTTGGCCGTTCGTACCGAATCCATGGCGGTGTTCCCTCCACCAATTACGGCTACATTTTTTCCGCGGAGCACCGGGGTGTCGAATTGATTATCGGCAGCGCCCATCAGGTTTACGCGGGTCAGGTATTCGTTCGACGAGAGGATGCCGTTGTAATTTTCTCCGGGAATATTCATAAAACGGGGCAAACCGGCTCCGCTACCCACGAAAAAGGCTTTAAAACCATCCTGTTCAAGATCTTCGAATGAGGCCGTTTTCCCCACAATGAAGTTGGTCACAAAGTTCACGCCCATTTGCTTCAGGTTATCGAGTTCCACATCGACGATGGCGTTGGGGAGGCGGAATTCGGGAATACCGTATTTTAGAACGCCTCCAATTTCGTGCAAGGCTTCGAAAACCGTTACATCGTATCCCAGTTTAATCATGTCGCCGGCAAACGAAAGGGCTGAGGGGCCGGAACCAATGGCGGCTACTTTGATCCCGTTCGGGGGGGCACATTCCGGAACAGAAATCGACCCGCTATCTCGTTCCCAGTCGGCTGCAAAGCGCTCGAGATGGCCGATTGCAATGGGCTCTTTTTTGAGTTTCAGCGTGTAAAAACATTGTTCTTCACACTGTTTTTCTTGTGGGCAAACGCGTCCGCAAACTGCCGGCAAAGCGCTCGTTTGTTTCAACGTAGCGGCAGCCAGGCCAAATTCGCCTCTTTCAATGTTTTTGATGAATTCGGGTATGTTGATCTGTACCGGGCATCCGTCGATGCAGGTTGGGTTGGCACAATCCATACAGCGCGAGGCTTCTACGATGGCCTGTTCGGCTTTTAACCCGAGGTTCACTTCAACATTTTGGTATTTCACCCGTTCGGTAGGGTCGACCTCGGGCATGTGAATCCTGGGGATATCGGTCCGTTCTTTCCCTTTCCGTATCTTTCTCAATTCAACGCGCCATTCCTGTTCGCGTCGTTCTTTTAAATAATCGGCCCAATTTGTCATGTTAAAAATTTGAACGGTTCATGTATTCCTGGTAGGCTTCTTTTTCTTCGGATCGGTACCCTCCCAATCGCATCAGCATTTCGTCGAAATCGATCTGATGGGCATCGAATTCGGGTCCATCGACGCAGGTGAATTTCGTTTTTCCCCCCACCGTAACCCGGCAGGCCCCGCACATCCCGGTGCCATCGACCATGATCGAATTAAGGCTGGCCTGTGTGGGTATGTTGTATTTTTTTGTAAGGAGGGCTGTAAATTTCATCATAATGGCCGGGCCAATAGCGATGCATTCATCTACCTTTTCACGCAAAATCACTTCTTCAGCGCCCATAGTCACCAGCCCTTTTTTCCCATACGAACCATCGTCGGTCATAATGATCACTTCGTCGGACCATTGGCGAATCTCTTTTTCCAGGATGATTAAATCTTTCGACCGGGCGGCCAGAACCGTAATAACGCGATTGCCGGCCTTTTTGAATCCTTCGACTATGGGAAGCAGGGGGGCGACCCCCACACCGCCTCCGCAAGCCAGGATCGTTCCCACCCGATGGATCTCGGTGGCTTTTCCCAGCGGACCCACCAAATCATGTAGGCTTTCACCCACTTCCATTCGGGCCAGCTTCTCGGTACTTACCCCTACTTTTTGGGCAATAAGCGTGATGGTTCCTTTTTGTTCATCGGAAGAGGCAATGGTTAAAGGTATTCGTTCGCCCTCTGCCGATACCCGCAGGATGATAAAATTACCCGGTTTCCGGGCCCGGGCGATCAGTGGCGCTTCGACTTCGAGTTTTACAACATTTTCGGAAAAAAATTCCTTGGCTACAATTCGGTTCATGGATTATTCGATCGGTTGTCGTATTTTATTGAACGTACAAAAATAGAAAGCTCTTTTAGCCTTCCTCCCTTTTTCTGAAAAAAATGAAATTTTTTTTCTTTTTTACGGGTTTTACGGAAAATTTGCGTCCATTATAGCGAAGAGAAAAGCGATTTTTTGTTTTCGAAAATACCTGTTTTTTTTTCTTCGTTTTTCACCTTATTGTTTAGTAAGTTTGTCCCGTTATTCCATTTTTTTGCATAATGGATCCGGAGTTTTTCCCCGGTATCCCTGGTTATAAAAAGTATGCCGGGTGTAATGCCTCACAATTGTTGGGATTGATGAATAAGTGTTTATGGTGAATTGGAAAATCCTATTGTGGTTTGTTCTGTTTCTTCCCGGCTCACTCGGAGCACAGGATTCTCTTCCCATTCTTCGCGGCCGGGTCTGGGATGATCTCCCTTTCCGCGACTTTATCAGGCAACTGGAACAAGAAAAGAATATCGTCCTTTTTACCCGCGATAGCTGGATCGACACTCTTAGGACGGTTCCTGTAAAGGATTCGGTTTATCTTACGGATTATCTCGACGAATGCTTAAAGGGGACAGGCTTGCAGGCGATACAATATAAAAGCTATTATTTTATTATTCCGTTCCGTGAAATTGAGGCCCATTCCGTTGACAGTCCCGACAAGCACAGTCTTGTGATAGGCAATCCGATGAATGAAGGCAAGTACAAAACAGCCCTCATAACCGGACGCGTACTCGACGGAAAACGGTCAGAACCGGTACCGGGTGCCCAGGTGTATTGTGAACAACACAAACTGGCTACTTCGACCGACCTGGATGGTCGATTCAGCATTGAATTGCCCACGGGTGAACAAAGCCTGAAATTTTCGTTTATGGGATTAAACGACGAGGTACGAAAGCTGATGATTTATGAAAGTGGGTCGATGGAGGTTGAATTGTTTGAAAAAGCCATTTCTCTGCAGCAAATCAATGTGTTGGCCGATAATCCAAACGAGAACTATCGATCGGCAAGCATGGGTGTTGCAAAAATGAACATGCAGTCGATTTCGAAGCTTTCTGTATTGATGGGCGAACCCGATTTGATGAAAAGCATGGTTATGCTGCCCGGGGTGCAATCGATCGGTGAAAATGCGCCGGGATTTAATGTCCGGGGGGGATCGGCCGATCAGAATCTGATCCTGATCCATAACGCACCGGTTTTCAATACTTCCCATCTTTTTGGATTTTTTTCCGCTTTTCATCCTTCACTGGTTCGTGATGTGACCCTTTTCAAATCCTCGATTCCTGCCCGGTTTGGCGGAAGGCTATCTTCAGTTATGGACATTACCCTCAGAAAAGGGAATCAGGAAAAACTCAAGGTCGGAGGTTCGGCGGGGATCATCAACAGCAGTCTGTCGATAGAGGGACCCCTCGGTTCTAAAGCGTCCTTTATCGTGGGTGGTAGGACAACCTACAGCGACTGGATCCTGGGGCTTGTGAACGATTTTCAGCTGAAAAATAGTTCAACCCACTTTTACGACCTGAATGCCAAATTGGATTATTCCATCAATGCCAATAACCGCATTTCGGCCTTTGCTTACTTCAGTAACGATTTTTTTCATTATTCGGGGAATGCCGAATACGATTATGGGAACATCATTGGGGCTGTTAAATGGGATCATGCTCTGAGCGAACGGGTGTCGGGAAGGATGAGTCTCAACATGAGCCGTTATGATGCCCGCGTTGCCGATTTTTCCCAGGCCTATTGGGAGCATTCCTTACGTACATCGATTGACCAGAAACAGTTTTCTTATCACCTGTCATCGAATGCCTTTGTCCGGCACCATTTAAACGGTGGCCTGGGAATCATCCATTCGGCAATTCAACCGGGGTCATCGGTTCCTTATAACAACCAATCGATGGCTGATACGATCTTTCTCAGAGACGAAAATGCCCTGGAATTTAATGTCTATGTCGAAGATGAATGGGATCTGACACCCGATCTGGGCCTTATTGCCGGTCTTCGGTATTCCGGCTTTTTAACCCTCGGATACGATGAGTTTTCCGTTTATTCCGATCGTCAACCTCTAAATCCGGGAACTGTAGCCGGAAAAGTTATGGTAGGACGGGGCGAACCCGTATCCTTTTACCATATGCTCGAACCCCGGATTTCGCTCCGCTATCAGCTCCGGGATGAAGTTTCGTTGAAAGCAGGTTATAATCGTTTTGTTCAGTACATCCGTCAGGTGTCGAATACGGCGGTTCTGACACCGGTCGATTACTGGAAAGCCTGCGACCGTTTTATTCCTCCAATCATTTCCAACCAGATTGCTGTCGGTTTTTTTCGGAATCTGGATAAAAACCGGTATGAGATTTCAGCCGAAACGTACTTTCGTTCTTTGGAAAATGTGATGGATTATAAGAACGGAGCGCAACTGGTGTTGAACGAAAACCTCGAACAATCGGTTGTGATGGGGAAGGGACGAGCTTATGGATTGGAACTGATGGTGAAAAAAAACAGAGGGATCGTAACCGGCTGGTTGGCATACACATGGTCCCGATCGTTCAAGAAAATGGACAGCCCCTTTGACGAGGAGCGAATCAACCGGGGTGAGTGGTATCCCTCGGAGTATGACAAACCCCACGATCTTTCGGTGTTTTTAAATTTGCGCTTATCCCGGCGTTTCTCCTTGTCGTCGACTTTCCTGTACAGTACCGGACGGCCGGTTACCTATCCCGAGCAGCGGTATTGGTTTGCCGGGCGCGAAACCATTGTTTATTCCGACAGGAACAAGTACCGACTGCCCGATTATCACCGGCTCGATCTTTCACTAACCTATGAGGGCAGTATTAAACGAAAAAAGCGTTGGCGCGACAGCTGGACTTTTTCGATCTATAATGTATACGGTCGGAAAAATCCTTTTTCGGTGTTCTATGAACGACAGACCCCCACTATTTACAATGATTTCAGGGGGTATGAATTGTATCGGTTCTCTGTCGTCGGTGTTCCGATACCGTCTTTTACCTATAATTTTTGGTTTTGATGCGACAAATACGAATGAAACGATACGCTCCCGGGTTGCTGGTTGCTTTTCTCCTGTCGGGAGGTTGCCAGGATCCTTTTCTTCCCCCCGTCGATAAGGAAGCGAACGCACTTGTTGTGGAAGCCCTTCTGACCGATGTTCCGCAAAAATTATCGGTTCGCTTAAGCCGGACTTCATCTTTCCTGGGTAAGGATTACGGGCTTCCCGAGAACAATGCCGGCATTGCTTTACATACCCTGGAAGGGGATTGCTATTCCTTTCGATTCCTGGGGAATGGTTTTTATGAATCGAAACAGATCGTCGCGGTGCAGCCCAATACAACCTGTATCCTGACCATCTCAACCGAAAATGGAGAAAGTTATGCATCCGACTACGAGATTATGCCCCGGCCCGTTTCTTTATATCCTCTTGAAATGATCGATACCGTATACACCCAGATTTACTACGACGACGAAGGGAATGGGCACCCGCAGGATTACCCGGGGATCCTATTCCGGATTCGACCTCATGTTCCGGAACAGGAGGGTAGTGGATTTATCTACGATTGGAAGGTTTTAACCAATTACAATATCGAAACCAATGGCTTGGCAAAGAAAAACTACTTTTGCTGGGAATTTATCCACTCTCAGGAAATCAACATTTATCCATACAGCCATAGTGGTCGCGACAACAGGATGCTTCCCTCCGACCTGGTTTTTCTTTCGTATTACTCTCTTTCGCCCCTGCCGATCGACTCTTCCCGTTTCCAGGGTGGGATCGGTTCCCTTTTCACCGAATCGTTTTATTTTCATGTTACCCAATATTCGATGAACCAAAAAGCATCCCGTTTTTGGACCGGTTTAAAGAAGCAGAGCGAAGCTACGGGAAAACTTTTCGATCCGGTTGAAGAACAGCTTGTTTCCAATATACTATGCACCTCGGATTCTACGAAAAAGGCTTACGGGTATTTTACGGTGGCTTCGGTTTCCAACTTAACATATACAGTGAAGATCGGGACCGAAACTTTATTCCGGATTCAGGAAGCATATAATTTTCCTGAGGGTTGGACTGTCGAGGACTGCCTTGTTGAAGAACTTCCATGGTTTTGGATATGGTAAAAGGAATACGAACAGGACTTGGACTTGCCTGCTGTTTGGCATGTTTGCTGTATGGTTCGGAAAAAGTTGCCGGATCTTCCCGGTTGTATCTGCAACACGGAAAAGCAGTTTATATTTCGGGCGAAACAATACCGTTCAAACTGAGCGTCCGACAGGATACCCCTTCGCCACTCGATGCGGTTTTTGTCGACCTTTGCAGCGAAAGTGCTGTTTTGTCGTCTGTTGTAGTGAAATGTTCCGGGCCGGAGTGTTCGGGTTGGATTGAAATTCCCGATACCGCCCAGACCGGGGTTTATCTTTTACGGGCGTATATCGGCGACGAAAACGGGGAAATGAGCATCACGTCAAACCTACTGTGCCTGGTGAATCGTTTTGGCAACAATGACCTGAACGAAAGGAGAAAACATCGTTCGGGCAGTGTTGCCTTCCATCCCTTTTATGTTGGCGAATCGCTGCAAAGTCCTCTGCTTTCGGTCGAAACCGACCGGGAGGTTTACGGGGTGAACAGCCCAGTTGTGCTTTCGGTGAAAAACCAATTACCCGACGAAGCGGGCAGTTTATGCCTGCAGGTTTACCTAACCGACACGGTTCGGACGCAAAATGCCCTGTCCCCAATTCCGCCTGAACCAGCTGGCAGCAGGGAACACCCCAGGTTGTATCCCTACCTTACCCTTTCGGGAAAGCTGGTTCCCGGGGAGAATAATCTTCCGGTCGAAAACCAATGGATGCTTCTTTCACGCCCCGATAGTGTGGCCAATATTGATATGAGCCTTACCGACCGGGAGGGCAACTTTTTCTTTGTTCTGGAAAATGAGTATGGCGAAAATGAGTACATTATCCAAACCGCCGATACCTCTTTCCCGTATTCCATTGAGATCCATTCGGCAAACCTGGCCCCCCCCGAAGTTATACCGTATTATCTTCCCCTGTCCATCGAGAAGAGCTCCTATGTCCATTACAGTGTTCAACGGGCACAAATCAACAAGGCCTTCGAACCGGCGGTTGAGACCCGGGCTGTTCAGCCGGTTTTCTCTTATCCGTTTTACGGAATTCCTGACCTGCAGATCGATCCTTCCCAATACATTCCCTTAACCGATTTTCAGGAGATCACAAAGGAGATTGTGCCCTGGATACGTTACAGGCTTAATGGAATAAATTCGGAGATCCGTGTATGGGATCCTTCAGATCGTAACTACAAGTCCAATCCTTTGGTTCTGGTTGATGGTGTTCCCTGTTTTGATATACGTCATTTGAATGCTTTCAATTCCGAAACCATCCGAAGGATCGAAGTGGTTACGGGCGAACGGACCTATGGCAACCTGCTGATCCCCGGTCTTGTTGCCATCCATACTTATGCCGGAGATTTCTCGTTGGTACCCCTTCCACGGAATGCAGTGAATACGACCATGAGAACTTTTTCTCCCCCGAATCGTTCCGAAGAACAAACAAACAGCCCGTTAAAAGATCTTTTGTGCTGGGATCCAAATTGGATTGTTGATATTGAGAGAGAAAAAGTAATTCAAACGAGCTTAGAGACGGGTGTTTACATTGCTGTTGTCAGCGCTTTCGATCGAAATGGAAATTATCACCAGGCCCGTACTGTGTTTCGGGTTGAATAAATAGAAAAAATGACGATGAAAAACACGATACAAACATTTCTTTTTCTGGTGCTTAGTGTTGGTATTGCATTTGGCCCCATTCGTGTGACAGCTCAAAAACCTGTTCCTCATGTCAATATTTATGGTGTCGAAAACTCCGCTCCAATTAATTTGAGTGGGCCGATCTATCTTCAGGACTCCTGGTCTTACGGGACGTTGTATCTCAGGAATGGCCAAGTGGCTGACAGTGCGAAGCTGCGTTTCAATATACTGACCGGTGACCTGGTTTTTTACCACGAACGATTTAAAAAATACTACGTTGCCGACCGGAATACCTTTGATTCATTCATTTTGAACAAAGCCCGTTCTTCTTTTTTTGAAAAATATTCGGGTCGGAATATAGGACAGAAAGTTCAGACCGGCGACCTGGTTGAAGTCCTTTATCAAAATAAAGCAAAACTGGTGGTCAAACATACCGCCATCGTTTCGGAACGAAGCGGCTCGTATGAAAAGGATCTCATCGTTCCCCGAAAATATTATGTCTTACAGTTTGCGGGAATCGATACGGAAGTCCGTCTGACTCCTCGTTCTTTGTTTTCCGTTTTCCCCGACCGGAAAAAAGAAATCCGCAAAACGGCGGCCCGTATTCGCCCTGCAACCGATCCTCTTCCGGGTTTTGTTGCCCTGCTCGAAAACCTGGGTATTTAGTGGGGGTTTTGGCGTGCATCCATCGAAATATTTTTTATTTTCGAAGTTTGTTCAAAACGATCTTTCATCGAACCGATTTAAGAATGCATGGAGAAGAATCCGAATCCCGTAGAGTTTGTTGTCACCCTTACCGAGCATCGGGTGTTTGGGTTCATCCTGGTTCCTTTTTTGGTTCAAAAAAATGCCAAGAACACATTTTATCAGATTGTTGCCCTGGCAAATCCGAATCAACAGGCTCCGGATGGGTTTTTGTATTCGGAAATGCACCGGCAATTGCATCAACTGTACGAAAATTATACCGACGAAGTTCTTTCCCGGAAATTCTCACGAAAGAGCAGCAGCAAAGAATTTTTCGATACCCTCGAAGCCTCCTTCTTTCAAAAACACATTGCTCCTTACATCGACAAACAGATTGTTGCCACGATCGACCTGATCGAAAAGTATCAAATACTGCTTTTTAGCAAATCGGCAAAATACAACAATCTGCACGATGATGACCGGATCACTGTGATGACGGATTATCCCCGGCCCGTATTTCATTTCGACCGGACGGAACAGGGACTGACCTATTATTTAAAGGTTTTTTATAAGGGAGAACGGATGACTTTGCGAAACAAACGATTGTTTGTAATCGCTGATACTCCTGCTATAATCTTGATCGACAATTGCTTGTATCGTTTTCGAAAAGTGTCGGGTAAGAAACTGGCCCCCTTTTTTGAGAAGGAACAGGTTCATGTTCCCCCTTCGTTGACGGAAAAATACCTTCAGACTTTCGTATTCAATATTGTACGTGACTACGAAGTCGAGGCCAACGGGTTTGCTGTTGAGGTGGTTCGTAAAGAAAAGAAGGCGCTCATTTCCATTGAACAGGGGCTCGATTTGGCGCCTATACTGGTATTGTATTTTCAGTATGGGCGGAAAAAATTCCTGGCAGGTAACAAAACCGGCGTGGAAGTGGAATTTCTGAATCACTCCGGGCGCTTTACCTTTTTAAAACACATTCGCGATTTTGCATGGGAAAGGTCCGTTATGGATCTGCTTCAAAAACACGGGATGCTTTGTGCGAGCAGTCAGATTGATTTCGCGATGGAAACACGTCCCCAGGATGCGTCGCCCGCTTATGCCCGGATCAACTGGATCAATAATCATGCTGCCGAACTCGAAGATTGGGGCATCATCGTGGTGCAAGATGTGAAAGAGACCTACTATACCGGGGCAATGAAACTGGACCTCGCCCTTAGCATGGATGGTGATTGGTTCGATTTATATGCAACGGTTCAGTTAGGGACGTACTCGTTCCCTTTTATTCGGCTGAAAAAGAACATTTTGAAAGGACAGCGGGAATATGTCCTCCCCAATGGGGAAGTGGTTATTTTACCCGAAATCTGGTTTGTTCGCTTCAGCGAACTGTTTCGTCTGGGCGAGCCGGATTCGGAGGCTTTGCGATTTCAGAAGCATCATTTCCGCTTGTTGGAAGAAACACTGAAAGGGACGGATCCTTCACTGGAAGAGAGACTTGCTGCTTACGACCCATCGAAGTTGTCGCTTATCCAACCCCCCGTCGGGTTGAAGGCCACGCTCCGATCGTACCAACGTCAGGGATATTCCTGGATGTATGCTATGAGCCGTCATCACTTTGGCGCTTGCCTTGCCGACGATATGGGGCTGGGAAAAACACTCCAGACGCTGGCCCTTCTCATGCGCTTGAAGGAGGAGCGTCATGAAAACAGCCTGCAGGAGCACAGTGCGGGATTTCAGGGTGTGTTATTCCCGGTGGAACAAAAAGCACTTCCCCCTTCCCTTATTGTTGTTCCAACTTCGCTCGTGCATAACTGGCAAAACGAAATGGCACGGTTTACGCCCGATTTAAAAGTGTATACCCATATAGGCAATCAACGCAAAAAGGGAAACGACCTGGCGGCGCTCTTTTCATCGTATGATGTGGTTCTGACCACCTACGGAATCGTCCGGAACGATCAGTCTCTTTTGCAAACCATCCGTTTTTATTATTTGATTCTCGACGAAAGTCAGTATATAAAAAATCCAGGATCGAAGGCCTATCAATCCGTATGCACTCTTAATTCCGAATTCCGGTTGGTTTTGACCGGTACGCCTATCGAAAATTCCCTTTCCGATTTGTGGGCCCAGATGAATTTTTTAAATCCCGGGCTGGTTGGCAATTATTCCTTTTTTCAAAACGAATATGTACAACCCGTAGAGAAAGGGAACGACGAACAAAAGCAGTCCCTTTTAAAGAAGCTCATTTCTCCCTTTATCCTCCGGAGACGAAAAGAGGAAGTGGAACCCGACCTTCCGTCCTTAACCCAGCTCGAACTTTTTTGTGAGATGGAGGAAGAACAACAAAAAGTGTACGAGGAACAAAAGTCGGTGATTCGGAATAAATTATTGGAAGAGATACAAAAACAGGGGATTAAAAAAACATCGTTTCTGATTTTTCAGGGATTGACCCGATTGCGCCAACTGGCCAATCATCCCAAACTATTGGGTTTCGGGAAAGCCGGTTCCGGAAAGTTCAGTGAAGTGATGCGCAACCTTGAGGAATTGTTGGCAGAGAATCATAAAGTACTGGTTTTTTCTTCTTTTGTAACTCATTTAAAGATGTTTGAGGAAGAAT
>Ga0116164_10003170_pt1 | contig 11342 bp, 10 predicted proteins | sample AD_UKC109_MetaG_FD_89888 | JGI IMG/M metagenome (GOLD analysis project Ga0116164, IMG submission 89888) | Active sludge microbial communities of municipal wastewater-treating anaerobic digesters from Hong Kong - AD_UKC109_MetaG | ecosystem: Engineered > Bioreactor > Anaerobic > Digestate... | reverse complement strand
GCAACCAGCAGATCCAGTTTTTTGCACTTTTCATGATCCCCGTCAAAGAGCTCAAGAAAACTGGCCTGGGTACCTGTAGTACCCTTTGAACCCAGGAGCATATAGGATCCCAGCACATATTCAAGATCATTTATATCGCTTATGATATCCTGCATCCAAAGGGTGGCTCTCTTACCCACGGTAGTGGGCTGCGCCGGCTGAAAATGTGTGTATCCCAAAGTGGGAAGACCTTTGTACTTATTTGCAAAATCCGAAAGAGCCGACAAAACATTTATCAGCTTCTTTTTTACAAGCAAAAGGGCTTCTTTCATTATTATAAGATCGGTATTGTCTGTCACATAACAGGAAGTGGCACCCAGGTGTATTATGCCCTTTGCCGAAGGGCATTGAAGGCCGTAAGCATAAACGTGAGCCATCACATCATGACGGACTTCTTTTTCTTTTTTTTCGGCCGCAGCATAATTTATGTTTGTTATGTTGGACCTAAGTTCATCTATCTGAGCCCCGGTTATTTTGATACCCAGTTCCTTTTCGGCTTCGGCCAGAGCGACCCAAAGACGTCTCCAGGTGCGGAATTTGTTTTCGGAAGAAAACAAATACTTCATCTCGTTGCTTGAGTATCTTTGAGAAAAAGGACTGTTATAATTCTTCATGGCAACCTCCTGCACAAAAAAACATTATAACATTTTTATAAAGAGGTATCAACGTCAGACCCTGAAAATCTGTATACCAGAAATGATGCCAAAAGAACAAAGAAGATGCCGATCCAGGAGTTCCATGCAAGCCTTTCTCCCAGGAAAAGGAATCCCAGAATAATAGAAAAAATAATGCCCGAATAATTGTATATGCTTATCTCGCCGGCAGGAGCCATGCGATAGGAATAAGTCAGGGCTATCTGACCGAAGCCTCCCAGAAATCCTATGAGCAGTAGCTGCAGCAGCTGGTATGTTCCCGGCACAACAAAATCCATAAGCATAAAGGGCAGAGAGCACAAAACGCAGAAAGTTGAAAAATGCATTATTATTGTCATGCCGTCCACTTTGTTTTTGAAATAGGCAAGGAGCGTATATGACACACTTGAAAAAAACGCACACAACAATGCGGTAAAAAGCGGGAAAATATTTGATGTCCATGCGGGGTTTGCCACAAAAATCGCACCGGTAAAAGCCAGTATGAGGGCCGGTACTTGTATCTTTTTGATTTTTTCTTTCAGAAAAATAGCGGCCCAAAGGGTTATAAGAAAAGGAGAGAGTTTGATAAGAGTGGATACATCCCCCTGATTTGCATGTCCTGCCGCATAAAACATTGCCATAAGTCCCAGAAAACCGAATACAGAACGGACGAAAAGCAACGGCTGATGCTCTTTGCTGCCAAAGAGAGAACCGTTGTTTTTTTTGATTATTATAAAACTTATAACGAGACTTACGATGTTTCTGAAAAACACCTGTTCCATAAGTGGGATATCATCTGCTGAGGATTTTATGGCTATCTGCATTGCCGAAAAGAGCAGGGCAGAAGTGCACATAAGCAAGATACCCTGCTGTTTTGTTGTCATACTTACGGGTTCCTTTCAAATGCCAAAGCGGCATCACAAAATGCCTGCGCGCCCCTCCTCTTGATTTCAGGGGATGCACTTTCAACACAAAATCATTATATACTTGAGCGTATAAATGTCAAACCTGATGAACCTGTCGAACCGGCATAAAACGGGATATGACGAAGCTGCCAAACCGGGATATGGTGAGTCCGGTGAACCGGCACATGACAAACCGGTATAAAGCAAAATTTGTTGAAAACGGCAGGAGTGTATGCTATTATAAATATCGTGTCGTGCCCCCGTAGCTCAGGGGATAGAGCGTCGGTTTCCTAAACCGTGCGTCGGATGTTCGAATCATCTCGGGGGTGCCACTAAAAAAGAGCGGTGACATGAACCGCTCTTTTTGTTATAATTGTTTACTGTGATAGAGGGCCCTGTAGCTCAGGGGACAGAGTAACGCCCTCCGAAGGCGGGGGTCGTGGGTTCGAATCCCACCAGGGTCACCATACAAAAACCATCTGCTCGCAAGAGATTAAAAAAAGATGGTTTTTGTTTTGACAAAATCTTCTTGACGGCATGGGGGATCAAATGATCTATTCAAAGATTTTATTTTTCAAATCGCTTACAGTTGATCCAAGACTTTCTGCGGCCTGTTTTATAGTATTATTTTCCGGATAATTCTCAGGAAGGCCAATTTTTATATACAGGTTTTTTATTGACAAATCAAGCAATGAGGATATTTCTGACATTGTCATAGACCCCGTGATATCTTTCATATAAACATTACCGATTTTACTTTGTCCTTTGTCATTGAGACCTTTATCTTTTCCATTTTCATGGATCCCAGATCCACTCCCGAATTTATTGGGTAATATTTGAAATGAATCTGTTGATTTGGCAGCAATAATAGGTGTGAAAAACAGTGCCAGAACTAAAAGAGTTGCCAATATTGGATGCAGAACAGTTTTTTTGCTGAAACCTGCATTTAATGCACCTTTTTTCGGGCACGTATTGACACATTCATTGCAGTTGATACATTCAGAATCTGTAATTTTTTCGCTCTTTGAATTCATGATATTTACATTCATTGGACATATTTTGTTGCAAAGGCCGCAATCAATACACTTATCTTTGTTGATGCGAACTGCGAAGGGGCTTATTTTGCCGATAATTGCATAAAAAGCTCCTGCAGGGCACAGATATTTACAGAAAAAACGCTCGTAAAAAAATGAACCTATAAGGGTTATAATAAGTAGTATAAACCCGATAAGATATATACTTGTCAATGATTGAAAATCTGCCATATGTCCCAGTGCATTATAAGGACAATACGGGGTGATCCAAAGAATGCCGGTCATCCAGGACATTGCCACAGTAAAAATCAGAACAAGGTATTTAAGATACCTGAATATACGGTCGATTTTAGTTGTAATAACAAATCTTCTGCCTTTAAAGATACTGCGGCCCAGATTCCCTAAAAACTCCTGAAGGGCTCCAAAAGCACATATCTGTCCGCAAAAAGATCTTCGAAAAACAATTGCTAGAGACATTGTTGAAATAAATATAATGAAAGTCCCGATCATTATCTTTTTAAAAAATGTTCCATAGGCTATTATACTCAGAGATGATGCGAGTCCTCCATAGGGACATAACCCGTGTATGGAGGGGGCGGCATACCCCAAGGTGTGTAATATGCTAGAAGAAATGATGAATAAAAGAAAACTGCCAAGGATAAGCTACCTTAAAAGTCTTGAGATAAAGCTGAGTTTTTTTTCTTCGTCATAAAACATATTGTTATCAGAAGTTTCTTTTTTTTGTTTCATTTTCCTTTTACCTTTCCCTTTCTCCTTTAATTTTTTTCAGTATACAGTAAAAATATGTGATTACCATAGCAAAAATATGTTTTGATTATGAAAGCTTGGAGATCATTCACTTTTAGAAAAAGGATAATTGTTCTACTTACAGGATCATATTTATAATCATTAGACTTTGCCCTGCAGGAACTGTTGCAATTTATGTTTATGTTTAGTATTATTAAATCTGTAGTCATGAAGAAAATCATTTTACCGGAAAGGAGGATCCATGGTTCTTGATATCATAGTAGCGGTGATACTCATAGGAACTACAGTATACGGCCTTAGAAAAGGGTTCGTTTTTACTTTCATTCATACTGTGGGATGGATACTGGCAGCGGTGCTGGCATATCTTGCAACTCCTTTTGTAAAAGAGTTTCTTGTGGAAAAAACTACGGTATATGAAGCCATTGAAGAGGATCTAAACCTCAGATTTTCTGATTCTGTGCCCGTAATGGAAACCTCAGAAAAAAGTGTACCTCTTAATATAAGCGATATCCTCCAAAATTCCGCTGAAATAGTTTCGTCCAAAATGGCAGAAATATTTGCAGGTCTGGTTTTCACAGTTCTGGTATTTATTGCGTTGCTTGCTTTCCTGAAAATAATACTGTGGCTTATCTTGAGACTTCTCTCAAGAGATTACCGCGACGGATTCGCTGGATTTGCTGATGGTTTTTTTGGCCTGATAGTCGGATTCATAAAAGGGGCTGTCATAGTATTTATATTCCTTGCACTTTTGCTGCCTGTGACAAATCTGATAAATCCGGATTCTTCTGAGATGATAGTGGAAACTCTGGAAAACTCTTATTTTGCCGGAGAGCTGTATGACAACAACTTTATAATGGTGCTTCTAGAGGGCTTTCTTTTCTGATTTTACATAATTTTTTTTGCCTGTTTTGCCCGACACCGGGAAGTTGCCGGGGCTTATTCTGTTTTCTTTGCCACAACTGCGAACCTGCCGTCTTTGGTATGATAGGCACATGTTGAAAGCGTCAGGACCGTGTCATCCTCATTAACTTCCACTCCCGTGTCATATTGAGAAAGGGATTTGCAGATACCGACATATTCTTTTAGCTGTTCTCCTGAAACTATACCTCCGTATTCATAGTATTTGAATTTACCGGAGTTTTTTTTGTATATTTTGCTTCGGAAAACGGCAACCACTTCCCACTTGCCATTTTCTTCTATGGTGTCAAAAGTAAAAATTTTATGTTTTTCGTAAAAACCGGCATCCTCATAATTCAGTATATCGTGGAACATGGTGCCGTTTTTCATATTGTGGCCGTATATGAGCCAGTTTTTTGTAGGTTTAGTTATATCACTGGCGGCGTCCATAAAAGGAGTGCCGGAAAGGGAATATTCTTTCTTGAAATTTCTGCGCAGATAAAACTCCGGCTGAGATCTTGTCTGCATAACCGGGTAATCAACGTTTGTGTCTTCTATTTTTATCCATCCGATGATGTCGGAGTTCTGCCTGTAAAGGGCATCAAGGTCGTAGGTTCCGGAAACTTTAAGAGAAGAAAACTCCTTTTCGCTTTTTTGACCTTTCATGTAGTGGTCGATGAGAATGCCAAGGGAAATGACCAGGAGCACAAGGGAAATCACAAAGACTATCTTGCCGACAAGACTTATTTTATTTTTTTTTGCTTTTTCTTTTGTCATGGTGGGTTACCTGCTTTTTCCATTTTAGTTTTGTTTATTCTAACACGATTTTGTTGAATAGTCAGCCGAAATATGTTAATATGCAAAGGTATATGAACAGGTATATGCAGGAAGCTTTAATAGAAGCCCGCAGGGCCTTTGACCTTGGGGAAGTGCCGGTGGGAGCCGTAATAGTCAAAGAAGGCAGAATAATCGGCAGAGGACATAACTTAACAGAAAGCTCAAAAGACCCCACAGCCCATGCGGAAATCATCGCCATAAGACAGGCTACAGAAAATCTCGGGGGATGGAGACTGACAGGCTGTGATATTTATGTGACTATGGAGCCCTGTAGCATGTGTTCGGGAGCCATCGTTTTGGCCAGACTAAAAAAACTTTATATAGGCACCATGGACAAAAAAGCCGGCGCATGCGGATCGGTGCTGAATATAATAAATGACAGCAGACTGAATCATTATACAGAAACAGAAACTGGCATCATGCAGGAAGAATGTGAAAGCATGATGAAAGAGTTCTTCAAAAAACTGAGAACAAAGAAATCGGAGGAAGACAAAACATGAAAAGAGCAGGCGTACTGATAAGCCTTTCACTATTGATAATTATGCTTAGTACAGCTTTTGCATCAGCGGCACCTTTCGGCGTTGAAGAAACTTCTCCCAAAAACGGAGAAACAGGAATGTCCGTGGATAACATGGGCGTGAAAGTGTATTTTAATGAAGACATTTATTCCAAAGACAACCAGAAGGCAAATGCAAAACGCTGTAAACTTACAGATCCAAAAGGAAAAAAGGTACCTGTAAGAACGGTTTTCAATCCAAAAGAAAAAAACATAATGATGGTGCTGGCCGACACAGAAAAGGGAGCCAAGATAAAGGGGAGCACAAAATACAAACTGACCATTGAGGCTGGCTTTGTTTCCAGCAAGGGCAACATAATGGAAAAACCGGTAACTGTATCCTTCAAGACTCTGAACCCTCAGTCCAGTATGACTGTCAGTATGGTGATGATGGGCATAATGGTGGTGGGAATGATATTCTTCACATCAAGAGAAGCAAAAAAGCAGGCCCAAAAGGATGTCAGGAAAAAAGAAGAAGCAGTAAATCCCTATAAAGAAGCCAAAAGAACGGGAAAATCCGTTGAAGAGATAGTTGCGGCGGAGCAGAAAAAGAAGGAAAAACAGGCCGCAAAGGATGAGGCCAAGAAAAAACGCCATAAAGAAGAAAACAAAGTTGAAATATCTTCAGACAATATAAGGGTATCAAAACCCATGCCGATCTCACTGGCAGGAAGCACCTACAGGACTGGAAGGGCAAAAGCCGCCAGGATCGCCGAAGAAAAGGAAAAACAAAAAGCAAGTCAGAAAAGCAAGAAAAAGAGTAAAAAGAAGAAACACTGATAAATAAAAAATGGGCGGCTTTTCCGCCCATTTTGATTTTGCGGGAGAAACCATGAAAGAGGTAACCATCAATTCATATGGAAAAATAAATCTTTCCATAGATATAACAGGCAAAAGGGAAGACGGATATCACAGGGTCGAAATGATAATGCATCAGATCATGCTCCATGACGACGTCACATTGTGCTGGAAATCTTCCGGGATACCGGGTCCTGTAAATGACCAAAACAAAAAAGCCGGATGCGGAATAAAAATAAATGTTTCTTCCGATAAAAAATATGTACCCGCCGGTGAAGACAATATAGCATTTAAAGCGGCAGCACTTATGGCAAAGCATCACGGCAGGGGACTTTTGGGTGAAGTTGATATATTCATCAAAAAAAGGATCCCTGTGGCCGCCGGTCTTGCCGGGGGTAGCGGGAACGCTGCGGCTGTACTTCACGGGCTCAATGTTTTATGGGGACTTTCCCTGGGGACAAAGGAACTTTGCATTCTGGGAGAAAGCCTTGGAGCAGATGTGCCCTTTGCTGTTTTGGGGCAGGCAAGATGCAGCCCGGCAGTGGATGAAAAAACAAGAAAAGATCCCATGGCTTCAAGCTGTGCCTTTGCATACGGCAGAGGGACCCTGCTCAGACCGGTCACGCCGTTGAAAAGCTTTGTGGTCATAAGCAAACCGCCAATAAGTATTTCCACCGGAGAAGTTTACAGTGGCATGGACAAAAGAGAAATAGAGGTACATCCGGCGACAAAAGAGCTTATTTCGGCTCTTGATGAAGGAAATCATAAAAAAGTGGCGGTGAACATGATCAATGTACTTGAAATCTATACGCTCAGCATGTATGATGAGGTTGTGTATACAAAGAACAAGATGCTGGAACTTTGCAAAGATGAGCCGGTGATGATGAGTGGAAGCGGCCCCACAGTCTACGCTCTTATACAGCAGAAAAATAAGGCAAAAGATGTATACAATAAAATGAAGGAATACAACAGGGAGACTTTCCTTACTGAAACCACCCTGTAAAAAGGAGACAAGATGCTGAATTTTGAAATACAGAATCACAGGCCCTTGAGAGAAATAGTATATGAAGAGCTTAAGATGCAGATATTGAAGGGACAGATCGAACCCGGCACCAGGATGATGGAAGTTGAGATGGCCGAGGAAATGGGAGTCAGCAGAACGCCCATACGGGAGGCCATAAGAAAACTTGAAAAAGAGGGGCTTGTGACCATAGAACCAAGAAGAGGCGCCTATGCTTCACAGATATCCACAAAGGACATCGTGGACATACTCGAAGTAAGACAGAACATGGAAGGATTGGCAGCTTTTTATGCGGCACTTCGCATGAGTTATCAGCAGAAAGAGGAGCTCAAGAAAGTTTCAGAGGCTTATAATGCAGCAGTGGCGGCGGGAAGCACTCCTGACATGATCAAGTACGATACGGTTTTTCACCATCTTATAGTTGAAGGCAGCGGAAACAAGATCCTTGTACATATGGTAGAGCAGTTACAGGAACTGGTACTGCGTTTCAGATATATCTATTATGACGATTTCAGGAGAGCAGAAAAAATGCCTGCTGAACACAAAGAAATATTTGATGCAATAAAAAGCGGAGATACCGAAAGAGCCAGGACCGCCGCCGATGTGCATATAGACAGATTAAAAGAAATGATAGAAGACGAAAAAGTGCTGACCGAATGATCAGCACTTTTTCGTCTTTGAGAGGTTATGAGTTACTTTCAGAAAGAGTGAAAGTAATATCCAAAGTAGAACTGTCCCTTTCGATGATGTAGGTTATTTTATCCCCGGCTTTATGGGACATTATTATGGATTTTAAAGTTATGAAACTGTCTATTTTTTTGCCGTCGGCCCGCACGACTCTGTCACCGCTGCGGAAGCCGGCATTTTTGGCATTGTTACCGTTTACTTGCTGTATATATACACCGGCTTTGGAAAGTCCGTACTGTATGGCTTGATCTTCATCTGATATTTCTACATAGCTCATGCCTGTATTTGCCCTGCCTTCTACCCTGCCGTTTTTTATAAGGTCATCAATAATACTTGCCGCAGAGTTTATGGGAATGGCAAAGCCCAGACCTTCCACGTCGGAACCGGATGATTTGGCCACCACTATCCCCACCAGCTGGCCATACTGGTTGAACATGCCGCCTCCTGAATTTCCGGGATTGACAGAAGCATCGGTTTGTATAAGACTCATGGGAGTGTTATCTATGGTTACTTCCCTGTCAAGGGCGCTTATTATCCCCGCAGAAACGGTGCCTCCCAGTTCGCCCAGAGGATTTCCTATTATGACAGCAAGATCTCCCACATCAAGCTGATCGCTTTTGCCCATTGTTACAGCATTCAGATTTTTGGCGTCGATTTTGAGAACTGCCAGGTCTGAAAGAGAGTCTTTGCCAATAAGTTCAGCTTTATATTCCTCACCGTTTTTCAGGGTCACATATATTGAACTTGCACCTTCGGCAACATGGTTGTTCGTGACAATGTATCCGTTGTTTTTTACTATTACTCCGCTTCCGGCTCCTTCTGTGACATACTCCTTTATCCATAAGTCTGTGCTGACGCTTTCAGTACGTATTTCCACAACAGAATCGGAAACATTTTCTGAGATCTCCTGAACAGTCATTTCGCTGCCGGTGGCATCCTCCAGATCAAAACCTGAAGAGGAAACAGAAGTTCCCGGTGAACCGTTTTCAAGCAGATTTTCTGCCACCATAGCCCCTCCGAAACCCATGAGACCTGCCAGCAGTATGCACACTGCCATAATGACTGCCAGACTTTTTCTGGTGAGATCAACAGGTTTGCTTCTCTTTTTGCCGGACTTTCTATTTCCCTTTTCTGAAAGGGTCTCGCTGTTTTCAAAAAGCTCCCCCTGAGGCGTTTTTTGATCTTTCATTAGCGCCCCCTCCTTTCTTCTCTTATGAGTACGATACAACCTTTGTGTGGCGTTATTGTGTGGAAAACATGTATATATTTAGCCTTGTTTATGTTAAAATTATATAACATATTGTGAAGATTAAGGAGAAAAATTCTGTGGATCATAAGTCTGAATATAAAAAATGGCGGCATAACAGGGAGTTGCCGGAAGATATAAAAAAAGAGCTTGAACTCATGGAAGGCAATGATGAAGAGATATATGAAGCATTCTGCAGGGATCTTGAATTCGGAACGGCCGGGATAAGAGGAATAATGGGTGCGGGCACCAACAGGATAAATACTCCTGTAATAAAAAGGGTGACCCAGGGCATTTGCGATTACATGAATCAAAATTTTAAAGACCCGGCTGTAGCTTTGTGTTATGACAGCAGGATAAATTCCAGGCTCTTTGCGGAAGAAACAGCGGCAGTACTTACAGCCAACAGAATAAAGGCTTATTTATATAAGCAGCTTATGCCGGTCTCGGCACTGTCCTTTGCGGTAAGGGAGATACCGTGTAATATGGGCATTATGATAACCGCCAGTCACAATCCAAAAGAATACAACGGATACAAAGTTTATAACAGTCAGGGATGCCAGATACTCAATGAAGTACCGGGCGAAATACTTTCCTTTATAAAAAGAACAGACATATTCAAAGATGTAAAAAGTATGATATTTGAAGAGGCACTGAAAAAAGGATGTGAATTCATATCGGAGGATATAGAAGAAGCATATATAAAAAAAGCCTTCAGTTACTCCATCCCCCAGGATATGAAAGGATTCAAACTTGTATATACCCCCTTAAACGGAGCCGGGAAGGAACCTGTAAAAAAGCTGCTTTCCATGGCAGGTCTTGACAGCATAAACATAGTAAAGGAACAGGAGGATCCGGATGGCTGTTTCACCACATGCCCCTATCCGAATCCCGAGATACCTGAAGTATATGATCTGGCAGCGAAGCTCTGCAGAGAATTAAAGGCAGACCTTATAATGGCTACGGATCCTGACTGCGACAGAGTAGGTGTTGCAGTTCCGAAAGGAGACGGTTATGAAGTCCTTTCCGGTAATCAGATAGGCACCCTGCTTTTTGATTATATCTGCAAAAACAAAAAACTTCCCCGGGCACCCGTTGCCGTCAGAACTATAGTAAGTACATCCATAATAGACCATATGGCAGCAAAAAAAGAAATAGAAATAAAAGAAACTCTTATAGGGTTCAAATATATAGGAGAACAGATCAGGATACTGGAAAATATGGGTCAGGAAGAAAGATATGTTTTCGGGTTTGAAGAGGGAAACGGGTATCTGGCCGGAAGCTATGTAAGAGATAAAGACGGTGTGACGACGGCCATGCTCATATGTCAGATGGCGGCATGGCACAAAGAGCGCGGCAGGGATCTGACAGAGGCCCTTGAAGAAATATATGATGAATACGGATGCTACAGGGAGAAAGTCCTGAACTTCACTTTTGAAGGGACAAAAGGCAGTAAAAAAATGAAAAAGATAATGGATTTTTTGAGGAAAAATCAAAGAAACGGTTTATTTGATAAAAAACCCATTGTTATAACCGATTATTTGAAAGGTATAAAACATATTATCGGTGATTCCAAAGCCTGTTCCATGGTCGCCGGAGAAAAACCCACGGAACTTCCCCAAGAAAATATAATGGAATTTCAATTTTCAGACGGGAGCAAACTCATTGCAAGACCCTCCGGAACAGAACCGAAACTCAAGGTATATCTCTTCGCCAGGGCCCGGGACATGCAGTCTGCAGAAAAAATTATTTCGGAAATGGAAAAGAATACAGATGCCTTGATTTGCAAACAAATAAAGGGGTATAATAATTGAAAGGAATAAGCGGAAAAGGAGGAGAGATGAAAAACGTAACGTTAAAAATAACCGGGAAACATGTTTACGAAAATGTCGAGGAAGATCAGATGGAACTGGTTACCGAAG
>Ga0116164_10003169_pt1 | contig 11343 bp, 11 predicted proteins | sample AD_UKC109_MetaG_FD_89888 | JGI IMG/M metagenome (GOLD analysis project Ga0116164, IMG submission 89888) | Active sludge microbial communities of municipal wastewater-treating anaerobic digesters from Hong Kong - AD_UKC109_MetaG | ecosystem: Engineered > Bioreactor > Anaerobic > Digestate... | reverse complement strand
GTGCAACTGGCGGCTATTAGTGAGCGTAAAAATACCGTTAATGGTCGTTACGTGGCTGCGTATAATGCCCAACAGGCGTTACGAAAAATGTACCCTCAGCTTGACGCCCCTGTGGTGAGCCCCCATCAGCCCTCCGTAACCACTACAGAAGTTCAAGTTGCTCCTAAATACGTCCCCGCCCCAGAAGTGGCCCCGTCAACGGTACCACCGCAGCTGCAGTCTACCGAGCAAGTGCCTATTTGGGCAGCCGAAAACAATAACTCAGCTGCTATTCAACCCTTACAGACCAATGACCAGTATTTACGCCAAGCACGTTATGCCGTCGAGCAGTCATATTTTGACGCCGCGCCAGACCTTCCGGCCCAACTAGCGGAGCATCGACCAGATACCCAGCCTACTGACACCAGCCTACCCTACGACTATAGGGAGGCGGCATGACATTCCTACATAAATTATTTGGCATTATATCGCCAAAAAGTGCTGCTGAACGTCGGAGTGATGCCTACAGCGAAGCCTTGCGCGAAGAAGCCAAAGTGGGCGGACGCTTGTTTGGTCCAGTACCTGACGGGGTCATTCGCGAGTTCTTTTGCCTTGATGCCCACACCTGGATATGGCACGAAGAATGGACCGACGAAAACAGCAAATATCATATCAAAACCACTCGCTATGACATTCGTCCGTCGGGAGTGTTCAAAGCTCAAGATGGCCTCCCATATCGTCCAATTGGCGAAGCTGAGGCCTATAACCTGTTTCAGGCAACGGCACGCTACAATCAAGCAATCGATGCTGAGCTTGACCCAATCTTGGCTGCAAATGGCGTAGCGGTCTAAGCGCTATGTTGGTGTATCTTGACAACGCTGCCGCCACGCCAGTTGACAGCGAGGTGTGGGCTGCCATGCTGCCTTATTTTTCAGACAAGTTCTACAATCCTTCAGCAACCTACTTGCCAGCAAGGCAGGTAGGCCATGACTTAGGGCAGGCACGGCAAAAGGCGGCTGAGTTACTTGGTGCTAAGGCAAATGAAATTACATTTGTGGCCGGAGGCACCGAGGGCAATAATTTAGCAATTCGGGGAGTTTTAGAACTTTTTCCAAATAGCTCCGTTACGGTTACTAGTATAGAGCATGATTCGGTGTTGGCACCGGCGCAACAATACAATTGCTCCGTTACGTTTGTTACAAAACAGGGCAGGGTAGACTTAGATGATTTGAAAGCTAAAATTACCGACAAAACTGTATTAGTCAGTAGTATGTACGCCAATAACGAAATCGGGACCATACAGCCAATTAAACAAATTGCAGCCTTGGTGGCGACTATTCGCAAGCAGCGTCGCGCCCAAGGAAGCACGCTACCACTCTATCTTCATATTGATGCATGTCAGGCGGGTAACTACCTAGACCTCCATGTCAACCGGCTTGGTGTAGACCTTATGACCCTGAATGGTGGCAAACTGTACGGCCCGAAGCAGTCAGGGGTGCTATACATACGACGTGGTGTACACATTGCGCCGCAGATTTTAGGGGGCGGACAGGAACGCGGCCTGCGTAGTGGTACCGAAAACGTCGCTGCAGCCATTGGTTTTGCGGCCGCTTTAGAAAAATCCCAAAAGCTTCGTTCTGCTGAATCAAAAAGACTTTCCCAGGTGCAAAAAATCTTTTTTGACCTCTGTCGCCAAAAAATCCCAGGTGCAACAGTAAATGGTTCAATGACTTCACGTCTGCCCAACAACTTGCATCTTAGTTTTGTCGGGCAGGATAATGAACGCCTGCTCTTAGAACTCGAAAAGCGTGGGTTTTTGGCAGCAGCTGGATCGGCCTGTAGTGCCAGTAGCGATCTGCCAAGTCACGTTTTAAGGGCCATAGGCCTAACAGATGCCGAAGCTCGTACTTCAGTGCGGTTTACAATGGGGCGCTCTACCCAAGAAAAAGATATAGTGGCGCTCGGTATGGCTTTACAGCAAATACTTCGGTAGAAACCAAAAAAAGCAGTAGCGCAATAGAAACATTATGCGTATACTTTACTCATATGGCAGACAGAGTGAGTCGATGGATACGTTGGGTGAGCCCACTAGCGGTTCTGGCGATTGCGCTCCTAGGGGTCGGGCAAGCAAGTGCTCAGTCTATCTCGCAGGCCTATGGCACTGACGGGAATGTTCAAAAGGGCATGATTGTTATGATAAATGCCAAAAATAGCAAAAAAGTGCAGCCCCTAAGCAACAAAAAAGATGTTTCAATGCTTGGTGTGGCAGTGGCGGCCAATGATACAGTTGTTTCGCTTGGCATGGAAGCCTCGATGGCGCACGTTTATGTGGCTTCAACCGGAAAGTACGAAACACTTGTCAGTACGCAAAACGGTCCAGTGAAGGCCGGAGACCTGATTAGTATTTCGGCTATTGATGGCATTGGTATGAAGGCCGACAACGGCCAGGGAACCATTCTCGGAAAGGCGGTGTCGACATTTAACGGCCAGCAAAATGTGAGCGGCACAATGCAGCTCAACACCTCGGCCGGAAAACGCGATGTAGCAATTGGACTTGCCGTGGTCGACATATCAATTTCACGTAATCCGCTGGCCGTGTCGGTTTCGGGACCTCCAATACCCAGTTTTCTTAAAAAAGCCGGGGATAGCGTGTCGGGCAAACCGGTGAGTACGGTGCGTCTATATGTTAGCCTGGCGATACTACTAGTTGTTCTATTTTTATCGAGCAATATTTTGTATGGAGGAATCCGAAGCAGCATACAAGCAGTGGGTCGCAATCCACTTGCAAAAAAGTCAATCATTCGCGGGTTGATACAGGTAGTGGTAACAGGGTTAATAGTTTTAGTTATCGGATTATTTAGCGTATACTTATTGTTAAGGTTATAAGCATAACAAGCATATGCACAGGGTGGAGCAAAAACAATGACACTATGGCAACTTATTCTGATAGTAGGAGCGTTACTATCGACAACAGCTGCATTTATATGGAATACCCTGCACACCGGAGGTGCAAAAAAACGTGACGCGGTAGATATTGAAAAAGCAGCCGAAGACGACGTTGAGCATATTTTTAACGATACCTTCCGAGAAGAGCTTCGTAACAGGGGTCGCTTGCACTTTGAAAAGATAATCTCTGAAAACGCTATGTTTTTGCAGCAAGATTTGCGCCTCACCACTAGCCAGCTCAACGACTACATGAAAAGCGAAATCACCAGAAACCTTGAGGAGGAATTCCAAAAGTACGAACAATCTATTAATGACGCCAAACAACTGGCAATTGAATCAATTCAAAAGACCAACACGGCTATCGACGAACAGCGTGCGCTGTTAGGCCAGGAAGTTCAAAAACAAATTACTGCCGAAAAGGAACAGCTCATTTCGCGCTTCGAACAAAACATGGCCGATATTATCAACCACTACGTACTTGGCGCGATTGGTAATCAAATTGACCTAAATGACCAACTCGAATTTATCCTTGCCGACCTAGAAGCAAACAAAGAAGCTATTGCTGAGGATTTGCGGCATGGAGCCTAGCCAGACCCAACAATTTTTACTCCCAGTCAGCGTAGTTGGGCTTGTTGATTTAGGCCGTTTAGCGCGTGAACTCGAGCTGCTTGATGCAGTTTTGCATGAGGCAACCCTGCGGGGCGACATCGAAGTCAAGGTGCCCAAGACCAGCCATCTCATGGACCAACTTATCGAAGCCACCAGGGTAGATTTGGCCCAACCAAAACATCGGGAATGGTTGGCGTCGACTCTCGCTATACTGAAGCAGCAAGCCCCACGCGTGCATATGAGCTTTAGTGCTGACCCATCACCTCAATTTGTAGCCAAGGTGCTGCAGTGGTTTCGCACAGAAATACACCCATATGTTCTACTAACGATAGGCCTGCAGCCCAGCATTGGTGCAGGGTGTATGCTACGCACCACAAATAAATATTTTGACTTATCGCTTGCTAAAAACATGTCTAAACACACCGATATCCTTATACAGAAGCTACGAGGACAAGGCGTATGAGTGCCGCCGATAGTCAGCATTTTGCGCGGTTAGTTTCGTCGGGCAATCCGGTTGGCGAAGTTATTGCGGTGGAAAAGTTTTTGATTAAGGTGAGCGGCTTACAGCCATGTGCCGTTCATGCGCTAGTTATGTTTGAGGACGGGAGTAAGGGGTTTGTTCACCAAATTCAGACCGACCATGTCCTCGTACTGCATCTTGGTACAGAAGCTATTCGTACTGGTATGGTTGCGGTCATTCAGCATCAAGAGCTGGTATGTAAGGTAGGCAAAGATTTTATTGGACGGGTGGTATCTGTAACCGGTGAACCGCTTGATGGCAAAGGGCCAATCGCTGCAGATGCCGTTTGGCCGGTATATAATATTGCCCCATCAATTTACGAAAGAAGGCTGGTTGCCGACCAGGTGGAAAGCGGTGTAACGGCGATTGATGCTTTGTTTCCACTCGTACGCGGTCAGCGAATGGCCCTCCTGGGTGATACCAAGTCGGGCAAAAGTACTGTGGTGACGCAGTTGGCTATTAACCAAAAAAACACCGACCAAGTCGTGGTATATTGTTTGATTGCTAAGCGACGGAGCGATGTTGACATGCTACTCACACGCTTACAAGAAAACGGTGGTATGGACAAGGCAATTGTAGTAGTAAGCACTATGTTTGAATCGCTTATTATGAGCTACATTGCTCCCTATGTGGCCTGTGCGATGGCTGAATATCTATGGCAAAAGTGCGACCAAGATACCATTATTGTGTACGACGACCTCACCAGCCATGCCCATGCTTACCGCGAAGTTGCTTTACTTTCGGGAGTGAGTCCGGGTCGAGATAGCTATCCTGGTGACATGTTTTATGCCCACTCTAGTCTACTTGAGCGAGCCGGTCGGCTCGACAGCAATGGCTGCTGCCTTACCTCTATTCCAGTAGTACATGCCGCTAGTGGTGACATTACGGCATACCTCCCCACCAACATTATGTCAATTACCGACGGACAGTGGATACTCGATATGGACATTTTCCGCAACGGCATACGCCCAGCAATTAGTATGGGGCTTAGTGTGACGCGTGCTGGTGGCGTAGGGCACAATAAGCGTCAAAAGGATTTAGCCGCTCAGACACTCAAAATCTTGGCCAATTACCGCCAAGCCGAAGAGTTTTCTCACTTTGGTTCCGAACTAGGGCCAGAGGCAAAACATGCCCTGGCGACTGGTGAGCATATTTTTCAAATATTGACGCAGGGCCCCGGAGACACTTATTCGCTCTATGCTCAACAGCTCATGCTTGATGTGGTGCTTAACCTCGAGGAAGGTGCCCAGCTTGATATTACTGGCCTGAAAGCAAACGTTAATGATTTTGCTGCCAAAATTACTCAAGATGAAGAGTATGACAAGGTACGTGCGATGCTTATTGACACGGTAGTCAAGGCACCTCCTACGCCCGAAAAGTCAACTGATACATCTGGCGATACGGCCGATAAAGATAAAAAAGATCAAAAAATAGCACCTGAATCAAAACCCGAAGCTTCCAAAAAAGTCGAGAAAGTCGCAGAGGCTTCTGCCGAAGAAACCAAAACGACAGCTCCTCAGTCCAAAGAAAATGATACTAAAGCCTCCGCAGATGCAGAAACCATAATCGTGCCCGATGCCAAAGCCGATGAAATTGCCGTAACCCAGCCTGACGAAGCAGAGGCTGCTGCCCCAACTCAAGAAACTGTCGAAGCTACAACTCCTACCAAAGAGGATATAAATTCATGAGACGTCCGGTCGACATCGCTAAAGACGAAGCCTCAATGACAACGCTTGTTGAGCTAACGAGCGTGTTTGAGGGTATAGCTAGTATGCGTATTGCTCAGACCAAAAATCAAGTGCTTGAATCGACTAAGTTTTTTGATGCTCTCTGGGCAATTTATTTACAGCTACGGGTTGACGCTATCTTTAGTTATGGTCGTGGCAATTCTGACAAACCAGTCTTAGACAGAGAATTATTTATTATTATCACTGCCGAGGGTGGTTTTAGTGGCGATATTGACCAAAAGCTAGTCGAACTCATGCTTAAAGATTACGATAAGACCAAAAATGACATCATCGTTATTGGCCACCACGGCGCCATGCAGTTGAGCCAGCGAGGGGTTAGTTTTCGCAAGTACTACAAACTGCCCAGCAAAGACAAGAACATTAATGTTGCTCCTATTATCAAGGAAGTTCAGGAGTATCGTAAATGTACCGTGTACTATCAACAGTATGTGTCACTCATGAACCAAGAGGTAAAAAAGATTGGTTTGTCGGCGGCTATCCAAACAACTGCCGAAAAATCAGAAACGCACGAAGCTATCATTAGTGAAGCCAATTACATATTTGAACCCTCCAGTTATGCTGTCGCGGCGCATCTTGAACGGTCAATGATGAAGATTGCCCTCTCTCAGCTGATACTACAGTCCAAACTCGCCCAGTATGCCTCAAGGTTCCGAGCAATGAGTGCCTCCCATGAACGGGCCGACGAATCAAAGGCCGAGCTACACCTTGCATACAACCGTGCCCGTCGCAATGTCAAGGACGAGCGCCTCAAAGAAATCATTAACGGCATCAAAAAAAGTAAGGCAGCGGCATCATGACGAACCAACATCGAAGGACAAAGGGCTAACATGGCGGGAACTATTATTTCAATCAAAGACCTAGTAGTGCGCGCGCAGTTTGACGAAGATGGTCCAGACATAAACGAACTCATCATTGCCGAAAACGAAAACGCCACAGAGCTGTTCGTTGACCATCTTGAGCCCGGAGGTATTGCCTTCTGCTTAAATGTTCGCTCCGACCGCAGTTTGCAAAAGGGCATGAGAGTACAGCGGAGTGGCAGGGGTATCGAAATACCGATTGGCGATGCCACAATCGGCCGTATTTTAAACGCACTGGGGGACCCGCTCGATGGTCAACCGGCCATTACCGCCGAGGACGCTCAGCGCAAAGATATTTTAAAATTACCACCCAAGAGTACTAACTTCTCGGTGGCGAAGCCCGAGATTCTCGAAACAGGTATTAAGGTTATTGACTTCTTTACCCCGTTTGTCAAAGGTCGCAAAATTGGCGTTATTGGCGGTGCAGGCGTGGGTAAAACAGTCGTAACAATGGAACTTATTAACAACACTGCACAGAGCAGCAATAGCCTATCTTTTTTTGCTGGTATTGGTGAGCGTATCCGTGAAGGTCATGAGTTATGGGATACCTTGCGCGAAAACGACCTTCTTAAAAATACCTGCATGTTCTTTGCGCAGATGAATGAAAATCCCGTGCAGCGCTCGTTGATTGGTATTTCTGCTACCGCCGGAGCCGAATATTTTCGCGACGAACAGCACAAAGACATTCTGTTTTTTGCCGACAACATGTTCCGTTATATTCAGGCGCGTAACGAGCTTTCTACCATTCTCGACCAAATTCCTAACGAGGGTGGCTACGAACCGACCGTTTTTTCTGACGTCAAAGTGCTGCAAGACCGCTTAAGCTCGAACGAAAATGGTTCGATTACTTCCGTGCAGACAATTTATGTTCCGGCCGATGATATTTCTGACCCGGCTGTGCAATTCATTCAGCACGAAATGGATTCTATTATTGTACTGAGTCGTAAAGTTGCAGAGCAAGGGATTCGCCCAGCAGTCGACTTGACCCTCACTTCATCGAGCCTACTCACCCCAGAAATTGTCGGTGAGCGCCATTATTTGCTGAGTGTCAAAGTGCAGGCGCTGATTCAAAAATATGAATCACTTAAAGGTATTATTGCCATTATCGGCGAAAACGAGCTGAGTCCGGCCGATCGGGCTGATTATGCCAAGGCCAAAAAACTAATTGCAAACTTTACGCAAAACATGAATGTTATGACTAAGCATAACGGCATTCCAGGTGATTTCTTTACGCGAGAAGAAACCCTAAAGAGTATTGAAGAAATCATTATATGAGCGACGAAACGCCGACAAGCGATACTCAAGCCAAAGAGGCAGCGTCTACAACTGATGGTCGGTCAATGCACGTCAAAGTGTATTCTCCATTTAAGGTATATTTTGAGGGTACGGCCGAAAGCGTTAGTGCCGAAAGTGCCACAGGTCCATTCGATATCTTACCAAAACACCACAACTTTATTACTTTGCTCGATCCATGTGACTTAATTATCCGCACTGGCAAAGACGAAGAACAAGCCATCGCAATCCAGGGCGGTATTATGCATGTCAAGGCCGATGAGGTTATTGTTTTTCTGGATGTTTAAGCCGTCGCCCACATAATATCGCAATATTACTTCATCTCATTAGCATATAGCTATAGAGGTGACTTTCACCTGGGATTTTAAAAGAAACAAAATAGTAGCTAATAGTTACTCGACAGCAAAATAGTCAAAACCAAAGCTGCTGAGTGCTGGAGCGGGAGTGGCCGTACACACACTAAACGATGTGCTATTGCGGTTTATGTAGTACGAAAGCGCACCTGCAGCATCGCCCACAGGCGTAACAATAACTTTTGGTGTGGCATTAAACTTTTGCGCAAAGCGTACGGTCACAAAACAACCCGCCGAAGCACTAGAGCCGGTATTAATATTAATACTGCCAGCCGAGTCAGACCCGCTTAGGGCGACAGTTCCGCCCGACCCGAGAGCGTTGCCAGCATCACGACTGGGGGTAGCGCCGCCCAAACTTAAATGTTTTGTAAGTGAAAGATTGCCGTTAAGCTGAAGTGAATTAACATTGAGCTGTGGCGCAGACAGGGGGCCGCCAAAAGTGCCCGAGCCTGCCACGCTTAAGTTCTTTTGGACGCTTAGTTGACCCTGAAAAGCTGCATCACCCTGCACACCAAGATTTTTATTGACCTGGATTTGCTCAAATACACTATTACCAGACACAGTAATGCCTGGAATGTTTAGGGAGCTACCCACCTGAATCGGCCCGGCTACCTCTAGGCTGTCACGAATGAGTACTTTACCGGCGAACACGGCATTGCTCTGTACGCTGAGCACTTGCTTAGGTTGCCCAACGGTTACATCGCTGGTGGCGAGCTGTTTGAGTGTAGAATCGTTAAGGGTTTGAGTTGGAATGGTTGTTTTGGAGGCGTTTTGACTTGCTAAATATGTGGCAGCAATAATAGCCCCGGCGATGACGAGTAAAAGAATAAATATAAGTAAGTAAATATTAATACGATGAATGCCAAACTTTTTGGTTTTGACTTTTTTGCTATCGGTTGATGGCATCGCTGCCGTGGTAGAGGCTTCGCTGTTGTTTTCTAGGCTATTAGTGTCTGTCGACTCTAGAGAGCTGCTAGACTGTTCTGTTTCGTTATTTTCCATATGGGAAATTCCACCCTTAATCTTGCTTACGCTTTACCTGTATCATACTAGATTTTTGGCGTAAATAAAACACTCCAATTATATATTTAGAGCGGTATCGGTTGCGAAACAGCCAAAAGTAAGAGAAAATGACATAAGCATCATGAAGCGTTGGACAGCAATTGGCAAAAAAAGCGTTATGGTTGGAGTGTTGGCACTCGGACTTATTTATGCGTCGTGTCCTCTCGTCTTTGCCCAGCAATCACAATCCCCTAACTACCAAATCAATGAAGCCTTCTTTGGCACCGGTGGTGATCTAAAGGCGTGTTCGGGAGGCTATTGCTCTAAACAGTCTGCTGGTGAGCTAACGGTTGGTAACAGCAAGAGTGGAACGTACCAGATTTGGTCTGGCTTTAACACTAACCGTGAGCCGTCACTTATAGCGATTGTAGAGGTTGGGGCGGTTGATTTAGGGGTACTTAACGTAAATACGCCGCGCATGGGATTTGCGCGCTTTACCGTATTGTCTTACCTTGCAGGGGGCTATGTGGTTCAGATTGCCGGACAGCCGCTCAAGATTCCCAACCATACCATGCCGGTGCTGGGTACAGCTACGGCTTCGGTCGCTGGGAGCGAGCAATTTGGTATGAATCTTGTTACTAATACTGCTCCGCTCAGCATCGGTGCTAATCCGTCGCAAGATCCTGATTTTCCCACCGACCCATTTGGGTTTGGAGCTGCGGCTCCTGGGTATAACACCGCCAACCAATATAAATTTACCAATGGCGACATTATTGCACAGTCACCGACTTCGTCGGGCACGACCCGCTATACGCTTAGCTACCTTGCAAATACTAGCCCACTGACACCTGCCGGCACTTACACTGCTGATCATAGTATCGTAGTAACTGCTACCTTTTAACCGCTTTTATCTATCTTGGTGAGCGGGCACAAGTGTTTCATAGCACGGGATATTATATGCTTGCTCAAAAACCACTACTAATCAGTCTGAAATAGGTACTAGTACAATACATTTTTAGAGCTAAAAGCGCACCAGGCAAATAATGTTGTTAAAAGTATAAATAACAACACTAAGATAAAATTATAAAAAATAACACTTGTAATTCATATTTTTGCATGATAGAGTTAGTGATGTAAATATTAAATAAATACATACAACAGGAGAAATGTAGTATGAAATCAGTAACCAATGTCTTCGGACGGTCTGTGACTGCCGCCATGGCACTGGCTTTCATGGTCGGTTGTACTATTCCCGCACTGCTTGGTTCGGCAGCGCAGGCAGCACAAGTACAGACCCGCAGTATAAAAATGAGTGACTCAAGGCCCAGTGCCACCGGGGTAGACTATTTGTTAGAGTTTACGACCAGCGGTTCGGCAGCAACTGATGGTTTGGTTGTGGAATTTTGTAGCGATACACCGTTAATTGGAGCATCCTGCGCCACGGCAGCAGGATTTGTCCCCACCCTCGCATCAGTAACTGCGAGTACTGGTACCGTGACTTCGCCAGCAGCGAATCAGCTTAAAGTGACCGGACTGACGATTGCCGGAACGGGTACATACAGTATTACATTTTCTAATATTACTAACCCAAGCGGACTTGGTACGTTCTACGCTCGTCTTACGACGTATAATGGGGCAGCCATTGACGCATTTACCGGGGGTTCGGTAACGGGTACTTACGAAGACTACGGTGGCTTTGCCCTCAGTACCGTCCAGCAAGTAACCGTAACCGCCCGAGTTATGGAAACGCTAACCTTCTGTGTGTCTGGCGAGCCAATCGACAACACTACAGCTGGGTCAGATGCAATAGTGCGCAGTGGCTGTATCCAGGCACAGACGCCAGCGGTTGATATTGGTAGTGGTACCCCCAAGGTGCTCTCGGCGGGGCAAGTTGACCGCGACAGTGCCTGGATGCAACTGTCTACCAATGCCACTCATGGTGCCATTGTACGCATGAAAGCTACCAACACTTGTGCCGAAGCTGGACTCAGTAGCACCGGTGGTGCGGCTTGTTCCATCCCTGGCATCAACGGTGG
>Ga0116164_10003167_pt1 | contig 11349 bp, 8 predicted proteins | sample AD_UKC109_MetaG_FD_89888 | JGI IMG/M metagenome (GOLD analysis project Ga0116164, IMG submission 89888) | Active sludge microbial communities of municipal wastewater-treating anaerobic digesters from Hong Kong - AD_UKC109_MetaG | ecosystem: Engineered > Bioreactor > Anaerobic > Digestate... | reverse complement strand
TAATGCTGCCCAATATAATACCAATCGCCAATAAGATGGTCGCCAAGCCTCGCTGTAAGATAATCGCAAGTATGATCTATGTCGAGATACACGTCATATACCCCATTAAGCACATCGGACGGTATCGAAACTTCAAACTGCGAATTGTCTCCACCGGGTATTTGCCTAAGGTAAACAGAAATATTTTTTTCCTTAACGGACCATTCGTGTTTGCTGAAAATTCCTTCAACACAACCGTCAAGAACTTTATCCTCCATATTCAACTTGCCGGTCCCGGGATAGATCCACAAGGTGCCTTTGGCGCTGCCGGTACTGAGAATATCCAGTTTCCCTTCACCTTCTATAACATGGGCTCCATCGGTAACAACCAGGTGGGGCTTACCCTTAAAATGAATCCTTGTGGTGTGCAATGCCAATTCATGCGGCAGCACACAAATCCGTATATCCGTACCTGTTTTCGACTTCACAACAATGGTATTGGACAGTCCTGGTTCGTTTACAGAAATTGAGATATGCTGAGAATTTGTGCTTACCTGGTTTCTATCTCCTACATTTACGCCTGAAATCGAACTGTTTTTGAAAACAAGTTCCGGGCTTATCCCATCCTGCGCAAAGAAAAAGTAGGTGTCCTCGTCTTCACCCGTGAAGCGCGCAAAAACCTGAACTGTAGCGTATTCCAATATCGCACCGTCCAGATTAAGATTGATGGGCCAGATACCGAAAGCGTCTTTGGGAATGGTTATCGGTTTTGAAGGAATGGTCACTTCTGAATCTTTGAGTGTAACCTGAACCTGAATGTTCTCGAGATCTTTGTTCTCAACATAACGCTGATAATTATTGAAGAACAGATACCCGGAATTATTATCGGCCCGAACCATGCAGCGGAAAGTATTTATATCTTCAACATCTAATGGTCGTTCAGAGGGCATCGATGGGATCATAGGCGCAAGATCAGAGCCAAAATCCTGAATAAAATAATGGGCCAGTTTTAGCACGTCAAATTTTCGGGGCAACTCGCCGAATTCGTTAATTGCCCCCTGATAATCATAACTTACTAAAGGCATTCCTCGTCCTGAGCTTAAGGGTGTCAACTTCCCTTCGGGGTTTGAGCCACCAAGATACATGTAGTAACCGATTAAATTGGCCCCGCCTGCCAATTTGACCAGCATCAAAGCACCCGCATCGCGTTCATCAATTACAGGACGCCGCCGGTTTGTCCACTGCATACCAAGGCCAAGTTCTGCCATCAACCAGGGATAATCCGAGGGATTATAGGTCCTTTTGCCATAGGTTTCCAGTACAGGCAGCACATCCGTACCTACACCGGTGTTGATTGGGATACCGGCCATAAAGAGAAACTGTGGATTCGGTGGATTTTTACCGACACCGCGCGACCAGAAATCATCGGGATAACCGGCCTGTACGGGTATAACTTCCTTTTCGGGAATAACAACATTGTTCCAGCCGGTAACTGTATAAATCGGAACGTCAAAACCCACTTCACGTGCAATCCGTTTTAATTCGAGAATGTGTTCCGGGTTATTTAGTTCGTTGTCGAGCTGAATTCCAATAATCGGGCCTCCATCTTTATATAAAAGACCCTCAACCTGGTTAAAATATTGCTGGTACAGAATTCGCACCCTCTTTAGATATTCAGCATCATTTGTTCTTGATTTAATTCCTTTTTGCCATACCCAGTCTGGAATACCTCCATTGCGGACTTCACCGTTACAAAATGGCCCTATTCTCAACCAAACTTTCATGTGGTTGTTTTGGCATGTTTCAACAAAACACCTCAAATTCCTTCGTCCCGAAAAATCAAATTCGCCTTCAATTTCCTCATAGTGAATCCAGAAACAATAGCTTGCAACAATATCAAGGCCCCCGGCTTTCATTTTCTTAATTGCATCATCCCATAGGTTATCGGGGTATCGAGTATAATGCATCTCGCCCATAACCGGAAGCCAAGGCATGCCTCCTTTCATCAGGTAATAATTGTTCAGTGTAATCGCTTCTCCATCCGGATTGGTTGGCGTACCCATAACATAGTCGCTACTCGCTACTTTTTTAGAAGTGGCACCGGCATCTATTTTATAGGTTTGACCGTTGACAAAAGCTGTAACGAGGAAAAAAGATATCCAAATGAAAAATACATGTCGCATCGTTTCTCTTTATTTCAAATTCTTACGAATACTTATTATCAATCGGTTAATATTTTCATTATATGCATTTCTTTCGTAAGAGGTTTGCAAATCAGCCATTTGGGGAAATGAAAGTTGCAGTACACTAACTTCTTTATTCCTCTCCGGCAGGCCCAACGTTTATAATCCTGAAAGAAATGTTCGGATCTCACTTACTGTTCGTTCCAGTTCATCGTGGTGCAAATTATGCGCAGCGCCATCAACATGAACAAGTTTCACCCTTTCTAATCCATCAACTGCATCTTCGTTCGCTTTACGTCCTTCAGGTGAAGTGTCGGCTTTCAATATCAGTGATGGAACAGGTATTTTTGAAAGGGCATCTTCCGTTCTCATTGTTCCATGCATGGCATTCCATGCGGCATCGGAATAAGGTCCGTGGTATTGTTTTTTCGATAAAGCCCAATACTTAATATCAACAATGTCCCATTTTGGATTCATTTTTTTGCCTTTCGCTACAAGATCTTCCAATTGATAATTGTTTTGTTTCACCAGCACCTCCGGATCACCAAACATATTGATTGAAAGATCCTCAGGTGCTACTTCTGTTGGATTTACCGGTGCGTTATCCGGTGGTGCCTGATGTGTTCCGCCTCCCCGGTTTTTGCCCGGGCTTGAGAGAAACGGATCAAGCATTATAATTTTTTGTGCAAGACCGGGATACATCGCTCCTACACGCATTACCGTTGCTGCTCCCATTGAGTGACCTATAAGTATTGGTTTCTCGAAGTTCATTGCTTTTACAAAACCGACAACGTCTTTGATTAAGGTCTCACCATCATCGGACGAGGTAAACGGATCGGACGAACCGTGTCCTCGGGCATCTAACATATAAATGTCGTATTCGTCTTGTAGTTTCCAGGTAAGGGTTGTCCAACAAAGACCGATATCGGTCACACCGTGAACCATTACAATTACCGGTTTCCCCGGTGCGGGAACTGCATGGTAATAATGAACGCGTATTCCATTGTCGTAAACAAAACCATCAGACCACCCATCCGGAATCCCAGGAGGATCGGCGGCAATTCCATTTACAGAAGAAAGTATAAACAAAGCCATGATGAATAGCAGTCCTGTTATATTCTGCTTACTATATCGATTTTTTAAGGTATTTCTCATGATTTTCTATTTAAATATTTTTTGTGCAAAACTTCTAAGATCGTGTCTCCAAACATACATGGTGTGGCCTCCCTCCATTTCACTGTGTCCGATTGAATGCCGTATTTGGTGAAAATAGCTCTTGTCGCGGGCGTATTATTGGACGCCATATCCGACTTTCCACCCGTTGTGAATAGGAAGTATTTGTTACTTTCCTTCAGCACAGGAGCCACTGCTTTTGCCCGCTCGTCGTACTTTTCAAGCGACTCAGGATTACTGGTAAACCAACGGGAAATCATAACATTGACATAAGCAAACATAATTCGAATTATTATTTAAAGAGCATCTTTTACATCTGTGCGAAAAGGCACTGCTGGTAATCCTGCTTTGTTTACCAGATTACCAATGACTGCATCCTTAAAGGCATATCGTGCAATGGAAGGATTTGTAACATTTTCATTATATAATAGCAAAGTTTCCCCATCTGTAATGGCTTTTGCCGGGTAAAGCTTCTTGTTTTCACCCGCAATTTCAAAACCGACTAAAGCATTTCCATCAGAAGAAGCCAATCCTTTCGCATGTTCAAACCATAAGCGCAAAGAATCTCCTTCAATGGTCATTTGCCGGAACAACGGGCCGGAAGCTTCTATGTCTTCGCCATACACTAATCTTCTGGCAGCCAGCTCAAATCGCTTGCCAACAACTTGTTTGTTCTTAAAGTGAGCATCCGTAGAATCACCAACATCGTAGGTAACTACCATGGCTGTATTTTTCAGTTTTAATGCTTCGGTTTGGGATTCCCTTAAAACAGGCCAATATGGATGTTCATTCAGCGTAGATAGCTGAGCATAAATAAAGGGGAAATCACCTTGTTTCCATTCCTTGCGCCAGGCTTTAATCATTGCCGTGAAAAGAAAACGGTATAGAAATGCTTCTTCTTTATAGGCATTGTTTTCCCCCTGGTACCAAATTACTCCCCTAATGGTATAATTTTTCATTGGAGCGACAACACCATTGTAAATAACAGAAGGCTCAAACTTCGTTTTGGGTTTTGGCTCTCTCGGTTCCCTGGGGATTTCTTTTCCCTCTGATTTTGCTTTTTCCGCTCTTTCCTTCCAGTCTTCCAGTTCTAATTGGTAATCCTTTATAAGTTCAGGCAAATCATGTTGATATTTTTCCCATTTCATTGGCCAATAGTCCAGCCTTGCATCGGCCTCAAAAACTTCGGAAGGCGACCAGGCTTCACAACGTGTAGCTCCCCATGATGCATCAATCAATCCAACAGGTAAATTCAAATGTTGGTGAATTCCCCTGGTAAAAAAATATCCTGTTCCGCTTATTTCGGCTACTGTCTCTGGTGAGCAGACCATCCATTGTCCTTCTATGTCTTCAATTTCTGTGTCGGAAAAACTTCTTTTCGCATCAAAAAATCGTATTTCCGGAAAATGGGCATTCGAAATCTCTTGTTCACTATTAAGTGATTTCCGGACAGACCATTCCATATTTGATTGTCCGGCAGCAAACCAAACTTCTCCAATCAGTATGTTCTGAACAACAAGGGTATTGTTTCCGGTTACCGTCATGGTTGTTGCCTTTGATGGTTGCATCGGGTGCAACCAAAGCTGCCAGTTTCCTTCTTCATCCGCTTTCGTTTTTTGTTGTTGATCAAATATTTCTACTGTCACTTTCTCTCCGGCGTTCGCCTTCCCCCAAACATGAACCGGCATATCCTGCTGAATCACCATATTGTCTGATATTAAAGAAGGTAGTTTTACTGCGCCCCATATCGGAGATATTGATGGAAGTATCAACACAACAATTGAGATAAAAGAGCATATTTTCATTCTCCAAAGCGCTTTTTTGGCATTCATATAAACTGACTTTATGGTTTAAATTCATCTTTCACAACTATCTTATCGCCCGAGTCATCCACCTCAAATAAATGGGGAATCCGGATGGTACGTCCGTTTTCATTCTTATGGCTATGAACCGACATGAGCAGTTTTCCCCCAAAGGTGCGGAACAACATGCCGTGTCCAAAATTGGGGGGTGTAATAGGCTCTACTTCCTGTACCCATGGGCCATCCAGTGTACCGGTTTCCGAGTAGGCTACTCCCTGTGTATAGTCACCCAAAGACCAACTTGTCCAAATCATCCCCAATTTTCCTGTTTGGGTTTTAAATACGTACGGGCCATCGGTTACTTTATTGGGAATAATTCGTCCATTGGGTAGTTTCGTTTTACTCCATGGAGAATCAAAAGCAAAAAACATGATTTTTCTTTTCCCAACAGAGCCACTTAAATCAGGTTTCAACTCAATTTTTTCCATGGTACCATTCCAGTTATGCAACCATTCTTCACAATATACCATGTAGGGTTTACCATCCGTATCCACCCAAAAAGTACCATCTAAAGTAGGTATATCGGCAGGCAAATACGTTTTATCTTTCATCGGAACATAAGGACCTTCAGCTTCATCGCTCACCAAAATATGACTTGCTCTTCGTTGAATATCATTTCCTTTAACGTGGTCGATAATTACATCACGGTTGGTGAAAGTAGCAAAGTAGTAGTATTTGCCATTGTATTGATGTAGCTCAGCAGCCCAAATCATGGGTCGCGGCCCCATCCATGAATTGGGGTCGGTTTTGGTTACCACATAAGGGCCTGACCATTTTGCCAGATCTTTACTTTTCCAGAGTAATCCACCGGTGCCGGTCATGTAGTAGGTTAACGTATTTTTATCGGCCAGGATGGCGGGGTCGCTCAACTGAAATTCCCCAAGGGGAATGTTTTCCCTTACTTCAGGTACCCAGCCCTGCGCAAAGATGGCTGTAATGCAGAGAAGCATCATTAGTGAAAAAAGTATTTTTTTCATTCGAATAAATTTTTACAGTTTTTGGTATCTCATGGAACTCGCCCCCCGATATCGGGGTAATCATCCTTGTTTGCCCCGATAAATCGGGATGACTCGTTTCAGAGTATTTCGATTTTTATTTGTTTTTCACTAAAGATACATCATCTGCCAGACAAAAAGCTCCCGCTTTTCCGTCGGCAAGGAATCCAATTTCAACCTCATTATTTTCCACTTTTATGTTTTCAATGCTTAGGCTTGTCCAGGTTTTATGCTCATCATTCACTTTTACAACGTAACGTGTTTTACCCGATTCGGCATACATTTCAAGTATATTGAAGTCCCCGCTGTTTTTAACTTTAGCAGTTAGTGTATATGTGTCATTGGGGAATGTAACGTAAGGTGAGGAGTTAATTTTCTGAGATACTTTTCGTTTGAAGTTCACCCTGTCGCTCATATTCAGGCTTCTTTCACCAACAACCACTTTACGCTCTTCTTCTGTATTGGCGTGGTTTAATTCTGGAGACAGCGAGTCGAGCGAAATTTCAGTTCCATTAATAACCGTTGTTTCCCATCCCAAAAGCCTTGTCTGCACAGGTTTTTTCGGACTGGGCATTTGCTTTCGGTCAGCTTCAAAACTAGCATTTTTCACCCAGTTGTTATCATCAGCCACTGACCATTCTCCCGTATTAGCATTTAAATTCCATGAATTGAGCGAATTGAAGTATGGATCGTACCCATTAAACGATAGGGGACACCATTGGTTGTAACCCAATCCATTCCCGGCAAAATTGGCCCAGCGGTCGCCACAGAAGATAACCGTTTCCTGCTTGCTGCCCCTTACGGTGACGAAAAAGCCCGTTTGAGAAATGTGCGCGTAGTCGTCTTCGCACCCGGGCATAACCTGCATATCGTTTTCCGGATGATACGGGCCCCAAATATCATCGGCCATTAAATAGTACGCATGAGAAGCGTCCCAGCCGTACAAATCAGATGCTGCCATGAAATATTTTCCCCGGTATTTGAACATGCAATTGCCTTCGCGGCCCGCACCCCTGAATATCTCCTTATAATTCAGCAAAGTGATGGTATCATTCTTCAACCCGATTTCTGAAATGTATATTTTATTGCGTCCCTTTCCGTAGCTGTAAATCAAATAGGATTTTCCGGTATCTTCGTCGGTGAATACGGTCTGGTCTCCGGTATTTGGCGTACCAATCCAACTCGTCATGTCTTTTGTGTATTGTTTTTTGAAAGGTCCCAACGGATTATCGGCAACGGCAAATAGCACGCTTGAATTGTATTGAATAATAAGCACATATTGGTTTGCTTCTTTCACATAAGCAACGCCCATACGTCCCAGCCAGCCCCATCTTCGTCCTGAATCGCCAAAAACTTCCTCTGGCGTTAAAACATTTGCTTCGTATTCCCAGTCAATCAAATTATCAGATGAGTAACAAGTTACACCTTCAAAATTATTATGCGGCTGTGTAACTGACGGATCGGACCTGTACATTTCTGCTTGTTTATAATGCACACCATACCAGAAGTATTTCTCTTCACCTGTTTCGGGATCAGGAAATGTAAAGATTCCACCTCCCTGACTATAAATAGGTTTACTTTTGGAGGTGTGCCAGAAACAATCGTTTTTGATAGTATACGATTGTGCAAATACAGGCTTTAAAGTAATAATTACTATAAATGAAACAATTAGTAAACTGCTTAGAAGTTTTTTTGGATAGAATTGCATGTTCAAAATTTATTTCTAATTTCATTAATCTTAACAATCAGAGAAATAAACAGCCCTGATGCATTATACCAGAGCTGTTTTTTAATCTAACGAATACAATGCCTGCTATAAAAAAAGGAAGAAATCACAACAAAATTTTTAATTTATTATGCTCAAACTAATAAGCTGAAGCTTCTATCTTAGCAGCTACTAATCCTTCTGAAGAAGCTTCAATTATTATATGCCCTGATTTTTTTGCTTGAATAATAGCCAAACACATACCATTAAAAGCTTTTCGTTCGTTGGCTTTTGGTGATGACAAATCGCGCATGTTGCCACTTTCAATACCAATAATTTCAGCACCTTTTACCTCAAATTGAATCAGATTATCAGCCATGGGTACAAAATTTCCTTCTTTGTCTACTATTTCAGCCGTAACATGAGCCACATCTGTCGGATCTGCTTTTATTACACTGGTCAATCGACAGCTTTATTTGTGCAGGCTCACCGGCGGTAACCAAACGATACGTAAATTCCTTTCCATCCTTTTTGCCTTGAGCAATTAACGCTCCGGGTTCATAAGGCACATCCCAGGTTAAGTGTAGGTCACCGGTTGATGTAAATACCTTTCCTTCTTCGTGTTTGTTCCAACGTTCGGCATTGCCTTTACGCGGGAATTCGTGGTATTTCTCACCATATGATTTTCCATTCAAAAACAGCTCTACGGTATCGCAATTGGTATAACAAATTACGGGTAGTATTTGACCTATGCGATTTTCTGGAAGATTCCAATGTGGAAGTAAGTGTAAAGTAGGATCTTCCGTCCAAATACTTTTAAAGAAGTAATACCCGTCTTTTTTGAAACCACAATTATCGAGATATCCTGACGAAGCTCCACGGGAAGGCCAGCGCCATGATTCGCCATAGTAATCAATCCCCGTCCACATAAAATCTCCGATAACATAGTTGTTTAGAAGCGTAAATTTCCATCTCTGTTCTACATCAATGGGGCGGCCATTTGTATATCCGGCTTCTATTCTGTCTGGATTTCTACCCAGATTGTATGAACCACGGTCTCCTCCCAAACCCGTAGATTCTGTGGCTACAACCCGGCGATGTGGATACTTCTGTTTATCTAATTGATATACAAGCTCTCTGCGTATATGCCAGCGATCGGGGTAATTATACCCAACAATTTCATTTTCGTATTCAGCAAGATATGCCTCGGATGCCGGATTGTTATCTGCAGCAATTCGATCGTTTCCTGCAGTTACCAAACGTGTAGGATCCAATTCTTTACATATTTTTATCATTGTACGGGCAAGCTCTGGTCCTTCATCAGATGACTGGTCCGGCACTTCGTTGCCTATGCTCCACATAACAACGGAAGGATGATTCCTGTCCCGATATACCATCGCTTTCAAATCTTCCTTATACCAATCATTGAAATATAGCTGATAACCACCATTTAGTTTCCCATTTACCCATTCGTCAAACGCTTCATCCATAACCAGGAAGCCCAATTTATCGCACAAATCATAAAACTCAGGTGCCATCGGATTGTGGGATGTACGGATTGCGTTGCATCCTCCTTCCTTTAATATTTCAAGCCGCCGTTCCCAAACTCTTTCAGGAACGGCTGTACCAACCGGACCACCATCGTGATGCAGGTTTACTCCTTTCATTTTTACCTGTTTGCCATTCAGCAAAAAACCATTATCCACATGGTATTCAATTGTACGTATCCCAAGGTTATTAAATACACAATCCGTTTCTTTTCCATCGACAAGTATAACTGATTTGAGGGTATACAAATGGGGCGATTCCAAAGACCAGAGAAGTGGAGCTTCAACTTTAATTTCTTGTTCTACTGCAAATTTCCCATTAGCATTGATCGAAAGGGGTGTACGTGCAAAAGCAATTTCACTCCCTTCCTGATCGACAATCGCATTACGAACAACAATATCTTCAACCACTAGATTGTTTTCATTGAGTACACTTGCTTCAAGGTAAAGGATTGCATTATTGTTTTCAATTGATTTTGTATAACAAAAAACTCCCCATTTTTCAAAATGAATTTTATTCGTTTCGATCAAATGAACATGCCTGTATATTCCCGAACCGGTATACCAGCGCGAATTGGTTTGGATTGAATTATTTACCCGTACAGATATTATATTGTCTTTACTTTTTAACAAGCCGGTCAGGTCATATGAGAAACTGGAATATCCATAAGGACGTTTGCCAAGGTATGTGTCATTAACCCATACCTCACTGTTCATGTAAATACCATCGAATGCGATTGAATATTTCTTTTCAATATTGAATTTTGGGATATCAAATCTTTTCCGGTACCAACCAATTCCTGTTGGGAAGAATCCGATACTTCCCCCTCCCGGAACATCTTTGTCATTTTCCAATTCAATACTCCAGTCATGCGGCACATCCAAAGTACGCCAATGTGTATCGTCATATTCTACTTTTGATGCTTCAGGGAAGTCGCCAAGAACAAACTTCCAATTCGTATCAAAATTTTCGATAACACGGCTTTTGCTTTGCTGGGCAAACAGACCGAAACTTGAAAATATAAATATAAGTGTAAGAAGTCTTTTCATAGCAATGATCAAATTAGTAACAAATCCTTGTATAATTCTGGAAGAAATTCATGTTTTCATTGGCCGATCCATCATGGTTGAACATTACTAACTTTTGCTTTCACAAATATCTCATCGACGACGGTCAAAATCTGACTATAAAATTAAACAGAATGGCACCTTTTAAAAAGCAGATATTAGACAAAAATAGCAACAAATCGCTTCTTTAATACATAATATAAAAGCATGCTTTTCATCAATTCATTTAATTTGCCCATTCAAGAAAAATCTTAAATCAACTATGCACCAACCATCTACAAATTTGGCTTTGTAGTAATTATGAGGGAATAGGGCCGATATTCTAATCGAAATCGGACAATAAAATTTGACACCGAGAAAAAAAAGACCAATATTTCTGTATGTCGCTCATATTCTGGTTTCTATAGCCTAAACGAATCGGCAACTCCCAATGATAAGTTGGGTCGTGCTAAATGCGAACGATTCAATTCAGTGACTTTAACAAGAGACTCGATATATTGGTGTATTCCCGTTTTTGGGTATCGGGTCTGGATCCAAATAATTCAGAATGGATATCACATTAAGGTCGGTACGGTTTTGTAGCAGGCGGGTTCCGGCATTGGCCGTTTCAAACGTGCATCCCTGTCGGCACAGCTTCCGATGTATACCGGTCGGCCGATTCACTGTAAGGAATATAAGTATAATAGCTCATCGTTTGGGGGGTGATAAAGTATAGTAGCGAGAGCCGGGCATGATCCGGCGACCTCATGTCCCAATAGCGATCGGGAGAATCATGCGCCATCGGACATCAAAATCGGACACCAGGATAAAAAAAAACCTACATTTCTGTAAGTCTTT
>Ga0116164_10003166_pt1 | contig 11355 bp, 10 predicted proteins | sample AD_UKC109_MetaG_FD_89888 | JGI IMG/M metagenome (GOLD analysis project Ga0116164, IMG submission 89888) | Active sludge microbial communities of municipal wastewater-treating anaerobic digesters from Hong Kong - AD_UKC109_MetaG | ecosystem: Engineered > Bioreactor > Anaerobic > Digestate... | reverse complement strand
CACCGACGCCCGAACCGACACCGACGCCGACCGAAGAGCCGACGCCGGAGCCGTCGTCGGACGCTTCTCCGTCCACCGATCCGGAATCGGACGAAACCGAAACGCCCGACGCTTCCGAAAACGCGGAGTCGACGCCGTCCGCCGAAAGCGCGGAAGACGAGTCCGACTCCTCCTCCGTCACGCCGACGCCGGACGGGTCCACCCTGGGCGATTCCGGCGATGGCGAAGGCACGGGAGAAGGACAGGGCGATCAGGAGTCCTCCGTTCGCGTCCGCCTCTGGCCGTTTTTCGTGATTTTGCTTTCGGGTGGTTTGGTGCTCGCCGCATACGGCTGGCGCAAATCGAAAATCAAACGCCTGAAGCGCCGTCTCCGCCAGCGGAACATCAACGCTTCCGTGCTGGCCGTTTGCCGGTATACTTTGGATATGCTTCACTTTGCCGGTGCCGAGCCGTATCTCCCGCTGCAAACGCCGGAGGACTATGCCGCGATCACGGCCGACCGTTTCCCGTGGATCGACCGCGGGCGGATGCAGTCCGTTCTGGAGCTCGCCCAGCGCGCGCGGTTTTCGAACACGGCATGCACCCGGCAGGACTGGAACGAAGCCGCCGCGTTTGCCGCCGCGGTACGCACCGGGCTGCGTGCGCGTTTGCCGCGCGTCCGCAGGTGGCTCTTCAACCTGCGCTATCCGGCGCTGTAACTTCACCGATAAAAATTATAAAACGCATAAAATGCGGGCCGAACGCCGGTCAGATCTGATTCCGGCAGAGGTCCCGCATTTTTCTATTGACGTCCTTATAGGACTGTTCGGTCGAGAGGACGACGAGGTAGTCTCCAGCGTCGATCCTCGTTGTGCCGTTCGGGACGATATCGCTCTCCCCGCGGTGAATGCCGACGATCAGGATCCCCTGCGGCAGGTCGATCTCGTTGATCCGCTTACCCGCGGCAGGACAGCCGTATTCGACCGGAATCTCCAAGATTCCACCGGGTTTATCATTCTGCGCGGTTTTAGGCGTCGTTTTCATCATGCGGTCCAGCAGTTCCTCGTAGATCGGCTTGACGTTCAAAACATCGGAGATCAGCAGCGCGATGAACGAACACGCCGCGACGGGAAACAGGTGCACGAGCGACCCCGTCATCTCGGTCGTGAGCAGGATGCTGGTCAGCGGCGATTTTACGGCGCTGGACAGCGCGCCCGCCATCCCGCAGACTGCAAAATCGGCGATATATTCCGAAGGCAGCCCAAAGCGGACGGCGATCAACCCGAAGATGCTCCCGGACAGCGCGCCGACCGACAGGATCGGCAGAAAGATGCCGCCGGGGATTCCGCTGCCGAAACTCGTGCTGGTAAACAGGATCTTCCCCACGAGCAGCAGGATCATTAATTCCATGCCGCTTTTTGCCGTTTCCGCAAAATTGATCAGATCGCGGCCACCGCCCAGCACCTGTGGAAGGAACAGCCCAAACGGCAGCGCAATGAGGATCGCGACGACGGGACGGATCGCGGACGGCATTTTTTCATAGAGCGTCTGTAACCCCAGAAGCGACTTGTTCAATAACGAGCCGAACACGCCGGAGAGAACGCCGAGCGGTAACAGCCACAAAAAAAGACTCGCCGGAAGCTCCGGCGTCTGGGTAAAGCTCAGGATCGGCTCCAGCCCGAAAACAAGCGTCGCAACGACGTCGGCCGTCAGGGACGCGGTCGTCGCCGTAATCAGGATCAGCGTGGAAAAACTCCGGTGCACTTCCTCCAGCGCAAAGACGATGCCGGAGAGCGGCGCGTTAAACGCGGTGGCCAACCCTGCCGCCGCGCCCGCCGTAATCAGATAGTTCTCCTCCATCTTGTTCCTGCTCGTCTTCTTGGCAAGAATCTGGCTCCCCGCCGCGCCGATCTGGATGGACGGCCCTTCGCGGCCGAGGGAAAGCCCGAAAAACGAGGACAGCATGCCGGCGATAAACCGGACCGCAAGGACGGAGTAGCTCTTGATCCGCAGCCCGTGGATCACCATGCCCTCCACCTGCGGAATTCCGCTCCCGGAAGCCATCGGTTCATATTTGATCAGCCGTGCGATGACGAGGCCGACAATCGCGGCGCCTGCCAGCCACGGGACGAGCGCGACCGGGTGCTGCCGAATGAGCGCGTAGATCTCGGCCGCCTTCTCCGTTCCATATTCCATCCCGAGCCGGAACACCACGACCAGTACGCCGACGATCAGGCCGGAAAGGACCCCTTTCAGCGCGACGCGCCATTTGAACCTGTTCAGGCTCGACATGATCGCATAAACCTTCGTTTTACCTTTGTCCAACACTATCACCCGCATCAAATCATTACGTCGGATTATAGCACAGCGCCTATTTTGCAGAGTGTCACAATCGGGGCCATGTGTGAAATCCGTTCACACCCGGCGGACATCGAGAATTGTAAAACTCCGGCACGCCGGTATACTAATCAACAGAAATTCGGATCGCCGGATTTCCCCCCGGAGATGATGAGGGTTTATTTTTTATCGAGGTTAGTGATCATGTATGAGAGGCCTGATAGATCGTACCTGAAGCTGGTGTTTCCGCAGGAGATACCGAAAGTCACGACGGACACGCGTCTGTCCGAGGACCTGAATATGAGTGCGATGTCGATCCGGCTGCTGACGGCGTATATCAAAAGCCGCTACGGCACAGACTCCGGTTTGAATCCGGAATTTCAGACGATCGGCGATATTGACACCTACATCTATTACGAATACTATTGCAACAAATATAAAAGTTGGTAAATACGTGTTATTATAATATTGAGAGTTTATTTTAAAAAAGGAATGTGAACTGTTATGGAATACTATCTCGTGCTACTGCCGGCGGCGCTGTTGCTCGTCACCTCAAAGATATTCATGAAACTTTGCGAAAGGATCAACCTTCCGTCCGTCATCGGCATGCTGGTTGCCGGCGTACTCGTCGGGCTGATCAACTATATCCCCAATCAGGATATTTTAACGGACGCGAGCCTGGAAGGCATCGGGTACTTCGCGCAGGTCGGCGTAATACTGATCATGTTTTCCGCCGGCCTCGAAACCAATCTCGGTCAGATTAAAAAGATCGGCGGCCCGGCTGTCGTCGTCACGCTGGCCGGCGTCATCGTCCCCATGGGGCTCGGGTTCCTCGTCGCGACCTTCAGCAACGGCGGTTTTGCCGCCCTTTCGGACAGCGACACACTGCTGACGAACATCTTTTACGGCACGATTCTGACGGCGACGTCCGTCAGCGTCAGCGTCGCCACCCTGCGCGAACTCGGCAAGCTGAACTCCAAGGTCGGCAATACCATCGTTGCGGCCGCCATTCTGGACGACATCGTCGGCATCATCGTGCTTTCCATCGTCCTCGCGCTGAAAAACAGCGGAACGGCCGACGCGGTGAATCCCTGGATCGTTATTGCGAAGATGGCGGTGTTCTTCGTTGTAATCGCGCTCATCGCTTCGCTGATTTCCAGGGGCTTCCACAATCTGGATCAAAAATACCCCCATCACCGGCTGATCCCGATCATCAGTCTGGCGTTGTGTTTCCTGATCGCATATGTCAGCGAACGCTATTTCGGCATCGCCGATATCACGGGCGCGTACATCGTCGGTCTGATCCTTTCAACCAATCCGGACTGTCAGTATATCGACCGGAAGACCGAAATCCTCGGCTACATGATCTTTGTGCCGCTCTTCTTCGGCAACATCGGCCTTTCGACGCAGTTCAGCAATTTCAACGTGAGCATGCTGCTCTTCGGCGTCCTGTTCATCATCGTCGGCATGATCGGCAAGGTGATCGGCTGCGGCGGCGCCGCGCTGCTTTGCCGTTATTCGTTTAAGGATTCCTTCAAGGTCGGCGTGGGCATGATGGCGCGCGCGGAAGTCGCGCTCGTTACCGCGCAAAAGGGTGTTGAATACGGTATTATCGATACGTCGATCATGCCTTTCATCGTGCTGTTGATCATCATCACGAGCTTTGTCACGCCGATTGCGCTGCAGGCGTCCTATAAAAGGGAACTGGACGAATCCGCGGCCGAACAGACGAAGGCGTAACCCTCTTTCACGGTATCGGTTTTTCGGCGCTGCGCGCGGAAAAACCGAACCCGCAGAGCGGTCCTTTTTGCGGATAAGACTTCATGAAGGCTTCCCTTCGGAAACGACGGGAAGCCTTTTATCGTTTTCTAAATCGAATAGAAACCATGGCAATTCCAAAGCCGCTCTGGTTGATTCGCAAGAAACATTGGAGTATAATGTTGATTTAATTCATTGAAAAAGGGATAAACATGGCGCAATTAACAAAGCAGGCGATTATTGACTCGTTTATCGAGTTGCTGAATACACACCCCCTCGACCAGATCACCGTCACGGACATAGCAAAAAAATGCGGTATCAGCCGAAGGACGTTTTATCATTACTATCAGGATATCTATCAGCTCCCGGAGGAATTGTTTCTCGCCGAGACCCGAAAGATACTGAAGGACAAAACGGATTTCCACACATGGGAAAGCTGGTTCATCAAAATGCTGGATTTTGCTTTTCAGAACAAAACGGCCGTTATGCATATCTATCACTCCGTGCGGCGCGAGTATCTGGAGCGGTATATCTTCAGCGTGGCCGACAAGACGCTGACGGACTACATCGCCAGGCTTGCGGAAGGCGCGGACTGCGACCAGACGGATATCTGCATGATCGCGTCGTTTTATACCAGCGCCGTCGTCGGGCTGGCTTTCGACTGGATCCGGCGCGGAATGATCGAGGACCCCAAAACCGTCATCGTCAAATACGTCAGCCTGCTGAAGGGCACGATCCAGTGCGCGCTGAAGAACTGCGGCGGGCAAAACGCGCTGCCCGGAGGACCGGAGGGTTACGCGATTTAATCGGCACGGAACCGTTACCGGGCAAATTCTACGAAAGGACGCCGGGATAAGGAAAAGCTGCATTGAAAGAACAGATCATCGCATTTAAAACCGAATTTCAGCGCTTTCTGGAGCAAACGACAGCGTTGCCGAACGTCATTTCCGCCGCGTATACCATTCGCGATTGCCTGCACGAGTCCGACGACAAATCCGTCTATCTGATCACCGCAAAATCCGACGGACAGCGCTTTATCCTGAAAACCGCAGACAAGCGCTGCAAGCAGGACCTCGAAACCGAGTATAACCTTCTCATGACGCTTTCCGGCATCGCTTTTCCACGCGCCGTCTTTTTCTGCGAGGACGAAAAACGCAAATACCTCGTCCGGCAATATATCGAAGGTGTTACGCTGGCCGAACACGTCGAAACCGCCGGAACGTTTTCCGAGGAAAAAGCCACCCGCATCGCCGGCTCCCTTTGCGAAGCGCTGGAGCAGCTGCATTCGCTGGACCCGCCGGTGATCCACCGGGACGTCAAACCGCAGAATATCATCCTTACGCCGGAAAACACATGCGCCATCATCGATTTCGGCACGGCGCGGCGCTACCATAGCGGCACCGAAAAAGACACCGTATGCATGGGCTCCGAAATCACCGCCGCGCCGGAGCAGTTCGGCTACAGGCAGACGGACGTCCGTTCGGACGTCTATGCGCTGGGCGTCCTGCTTTTATACCTTTGCACCGGTTCGTTCGACCTTGAGCGGTGCAGCGAGATTCAAAACAAGCGTCTGTATGCCGTCATCCGCCGCTGTACGCGCTTCGATCCGGCGGACCGGTATGCTTCGTTGCGGCGCGTCCATCGGCAGCTAAACCGTGTTTTGCGCAAGAAGCGGCGCGGCGTCATCGCGTTCGCCGGCGGCCTTGCTCTTGGCCTTGCGCTTGGCGCAGCGCTGTCCTTTGCGCTTATGCCGAACCTGCCGGAGCAGACGCAGCCGGACGCTGCACAGGCCGCCGCCGAGCAGACCGTCGACGGGGCCGCTGTCGAACAGACCGCCGGCGAAGAAACGCAGCCCGTAACGTTCCAGTCCGACCTGATCGAATCAGCCGTCCGGCAAGCGCTTGGGATCGACGAAACGACGCCCATCCTCGAAAGCGACCTGGACCGCGTCACGCAGTTGCTGATCACAGGGAATACCATCTATACCGGCGATTTAAACGGTTCTTCATGGAATGAGTTTATTTCCGAGCCTACGGAAACCGGGACGATCTCCGCGCTGGAAGACATCCGGAAATTAAAAAACCTCACGGTCCTCGGGCTGGTCGGGCAAAAGATTACGGACGTATCCGCCCTCGCGCAGACGAATATCGAAACGCTTGTGCTGTGCGACAATACCATAATGGATTTATCGCCGCTGTCCGAAATGAAATGCCTTTCCGAGCTTTATCTCAGCGGCAATCCGATTTCCGATATCGCCGTGCTGAGCGATATTCCGACGCTGACACTGCTGGACGTCAGCGACACGTTTGTTACGGACCTCTCGCCGTTGACCGGCAGCCGCGTTCAAACGCTTTATCTCTTTAACACGCCAATCGAAGATTACTCTGTTCTGTCCAGCCTGCAACAACTTGAAGCGCTGAAAGTAAATCGTTTGGATTCGGACGATATCGTGGAATGCGGCCGTCTCGACCGGCTTCTCTCGTTATATTTGTGCGATAGTTCCGCTCTTACGGATTTAACGCCTTTATTAGGCCTGACTCGGTTGGGGTTTCTGGACCTAACCAACAACGGCCTTACCGACATCACCGGGATCGAGTGTTTTGCAAGCCTTGATTACTTTTGTCCGATTAGCAACCCCGTATCCGATCTTTCGCCGATTACCAAATTAAACCGCATCACCGGCCTGAATATTGTTGGGTTGTCGCTCAGCGATTATACCTTTATAACGCAGATCCCGTCGCTGGAGCGCGTGTATTGCAACGCCGAGCAAAAGGAGATCATCGAGCAATTGCCGGGCGGCGAAAATTTCGATTTTTATGTTTACTAACGTCGGGTAAGGATCGGTTTCCCTTAACCGTTGCGAGCGCTTTTTTATCGTGTCCCGGCGAAGGTTTTCTTTCGGCCCGGCGTACAGACGCGCTGTAAAAAACAGCGGGTTGGATCGCCCGGCTTTTTTGCATTTACTGCTTTACATTGTTTGTTCCATTGGCAATTGTTACTTTGCCGCGCAATGAATTCGTGAAAAAAATATTTTTTGTTGTAACAGAATCACTTGATTTCTTCTCCGTCTTATAATATATTTGAAATGAGAAGTGAACTCGCTCATAGATGCTCCCCGCAAAACCGTCAAAAGGCGGCGACGCAAAGCTACAGGGCCTAAACGTATTTCATACGCATGGTCGCCAGTTGCCATCTTAAGGTGCTCATGGCAAAACCGTCGAAAGGCGGTGACGCAAAGCTACAGGGCCTAAACGCAACTTGTTGCGCATGGCAGCCAGATACCATCTGTTGATCTGTCGTATCCACATACGCTCAGATCAAACCTCCAGACTTGGTTTGTTGTATGACGTTACGACAGTCATGAGCTAAGTCACACACGAAATTAATTTGGAGGGAAAAATATTATGAAAAAGTTCATTCTCACCGTTGCTCTGGTACTTGCAGTTGTTACCAGCCTTGTCGCCGGCACCATGGCCGCCTACACCCAGCAGCTCGACACCACGTCCGAAGCGATCACGACCAAAACGTTCTCCATCAAAGGCAACATGAGCGACAGCTTCTCCGAAGCGATCAAAGTCGCCCCTGGCGAAACGATCGAGTACAAGGTCGAGATCAAAAACGACGGCGAAGTCAACGCAAAGCTGAATGTCGGCGTCGAAATCCTCGCCGCTGACGGTGACGAAATCGATGGGCTGGTGCTCAAGATCGAATCCGTTGAGAAAATCGCCGTTGACGGCACGACCGTCAAGAGCGCCGATCTCAGCACGGAAGACGCAAAAGACAGCATGCTCAAAAAGGGTGAAACCGCCAAAGTAACCTTCTCGATTACTTGGAAGTATGCTGACGACGCCGAAACCAACGCGCAGGACAACGCTGACATGCTCAACGCGTCCTCCCTGGTCAAGGTAAGCGTCAACGCAACCGGTCTTGCCAGCGATACAACCTATGCCATCGGTGATGTCGATACAGCGTTCAACGGCAACTAAGGGTATCAAAGCGCAAATTGGAGCCTCGGCTCCACAGGAGCAAGGGGCAACTCGCTTGCCCCTTGCTTTCTTCCTTAAAAGAAAGAAGGCGAGTGAATGAAACGCGCATGGAAATGGATTGTGCCCGCATCTTTGGCGGTGCTGGTTCTGCTTGTGTTTTCCTACGGCAGTCTGGCCGCATTCACCCAGTCGTTCATACAAAAAAGCGCGCCGATCACTACGAAATCCCTCATCTTTTATGTAAACGAAAGCAGTTCGGAGCGTCAAAGCCTCGGCGACGCCGCGCTCGCGCCCGGCGAGAGCAAGCATTACAGCGTCGTTTTGGACGGGCGAAGCAGCGAAACGGCCGTGGACGCGGTCGTAACATTGAAAGTCACCTATGACGGCGTCTGGCCGGACGGCTTTTCCATACGCTCCGGCGATGAAGACGTCAGCGGCGGGTTTACCAGAACCTATTCGGACCTGCAAAGCCTCGGCGACACGAAAACCGTTTCGATCGACGTCGTCTGGGACGATCCGATGCTGCCGGATTATGAAGCGTTTCGCGACTTTGCGCTGCACCTGAGCGTTACTGTCGTCGCAACGCAGACGAACTGAAGGGAGGGTCGCTTGCAATGAATCGAAAAAAACGTCTGGCCCTTCTTGTTTCCATTCTCCTCATCCTGATCCCGGTATCGTCCGCGATCGCCGCATATTCAAAAACGTTTACGCTGACGGCGGACGTAACGCTTACGCTCCCCGACGCCACGCCGACCGCAACGCCGACGTCGGAACCGACGCCCGAACCGACGCCCGAGCCGACGCCGACGATCGATCCCAGCAAGCAGGTCCGCATCGTTTACCATTCGGGTTATTCCAACGATTCGGTGGAATACAGCGCGGAGCGCAGATCGACAATCACCCTGCCGGACGCATTGTTCGAACGCGATAACTACGTGCAGGTCGGTTGGTCAACCTGGCCGTACAGCAGCTTTATCGAGTATGAATTCGGCGATACGTATCAGGTTGGTACCCGCACGGAGCACTTCTATGCGGTCTGGGAATTCAACTGGTTCTGGGACGACCCGTGGTCCTGGGATCCGTTCTTCTCGCTGTCGGACGATTCCGAGGGTTTAGATCAGGAGGCCTTAGAAACCCCGACGCCCGAACCTTCGGCCAGTCTCTTGACCGACACGCCGGAGCCGGTTCAAACGACGCCGACCCCAGAAGCCTCGATCACGCCGGAGCCGCCCGCTGATACGCCGGTGCCGACGGCCTCGCCGTCCGGGGAGGGCAACTGATGGAGCGGCAGCCGGTCGACCGCGGGCGCTATGCAACGCGTGAAGAAATCGAGCAGCTTTTAACGGAGACGGTGCATTATGAGCACATCGGCGCTTTCGCAAAACGCCGGATCGACCGGCGGAGCAAAGCGCGGACGCCGGGACAAAAGGTTTTTCACACCATATCGTCCCTGTTCTATTACCTGCTGATCGCCGTGCTTTGCGTCGTGCTGTTCATCGGCGTCCGCGCCAAGATCAACGACACGCTGCCGACCGTGCTCGGTTATAATATCTTTACCGTAAAAACCGGCAGCATGGTGCCGACGCTTCCCATCGGGTGCTATATCATCGTAAAGGAAGCGGCCGATCCTTCCGCAATTGCGGTAGATACGATAACGACTTTCCGGTTTGAGGACGGCACGATCGTGACGCATCGCATCATCGAGGTGCTCGAAACGGACGACGGAGTCCGTTATCGCACAAAGGGCGACAATCCCGATAACGATCCGGACGCGGAACTCCTTTCGCCGGACCGCGTGATCGGCACGCTGCAGCTGGTCATCCGGCTGCCCGAGATCTGGTAAAGGCAATGGAACAATCGTGAAAGCAAGCAAAAAGAAAAGGCCGCAGGCCTATACGCCGACAGGACGCGAGCGTGTCGCCGTCGCAATGGAAAGGGTTTCCAGCATGGAGCTTTTCCATCTGCCCGACGGCCGCTTTTTAAAGGTTTTATACGATATCGATCTGCGTGTCGACGTCGGGCAGTGCCACGGCATCGTCGGGGACAATCCTTTTGAACTGCAGCTGCTTTCGGAAATCATCGGCAATGTCAAACCGCACGAAAACGGGCGCTGCTCTCTGCTGGAGATCGGCATGATGCGGCAAAAGCGGCGCATCCTTCCGCATGTCTACTATGTCAACGATCAAAAGGTGCTCTTCGAGCACATGCATGTGCTCGGCTACCTGATGTTTGCGTCCGAGCACGCGCCGGGCAAACCCGAGGCAAAGCAGGCCGAATGGCTGAAATTGCTCCTCAGGACCGGGCTGTATCCGTTTACGCTGACCTACATCCGTTCGCTCAGTCCCGCCGAATACGTCGTCGTGTCCGCGCTGCTTGCGTATATGTCGAGAGCGGTGCTCGTCGTCATGGATTTGAGCGGGGTCGCCATGCCGGAGCGGTTGATCGCCCCGTTTTCCGCGCTGTTAAAGGAACTCACGGCCGCCGGGAAAACCGTCGTTCTCACCAGTACGTCCCGCTCGCTAGTGCAGCGCGCCTGCACGCACGCGTCTTTTTTAATGGACGGGACCATTGCCGCGAGCGACTCCGTCGAGGCGCTCTGCGCCGCCTTTGACAAGCGCATCTTAAATGTCGATGCCCCATCTCCCAACGAGGCGCAGGCCGCGTTGACAGCCGCGTTTCCAGGCCTTCGCTTCGCGCAAAGCGAAGGTACGCTCCGCCTCTACGGCGAAGGCGCCATAGCGCAGGCCTGCACGCTTTCCAGCGCCGCCGGCGTTCTCGAGCGCGCCGGCGTTCCGGTGCGGGAGATCGGCGTCCCGGCGCCGTCGCTGGAGGAAGCGTTTATGGAGGTGCGAAGAACCGTATGATCTACCGCACCAAGTTTTTTAAGGAAGAACTGAGCTACGGCTATTTTGAGCGTAAAAAAAGCGTCGGCGCGCTGGTCGCCCTCGGCATCTTTTTCGGCATGCTGACGTTTTCAATCTATTTTATTTTTCAAACGCTCACGCAGAGCGTGCTGAGCGACGAGGCATCCTTCCTTGTGGAGCAGAGTTACCATACGACGGCAATGCTGTATCTTGCCGTGTCCTATATCGGGTTTTGGGTTTATATCACGCTTCGCTTCCAGATGGTGACCTTCTCCGAGGTCTATGAAAACACATGGTACGGCCTTGTGCACCTCGGGTATCGCGTCTCCACGCTGGTGTTCGGAAAACTGTTCGCGCAGCTGTTCGGCATGCTGGTGATCAATACCGCCGGATTTTTCACAACGCTGTTAATGAGTTCGTTTCTAAAGTTT
>Ga0116164_10003165_pt1 | contig 11364 bp, 10 predicted proteins | sample AD_UKC109_MetaG_FD_89888 | JGI IMG/M metagenome (GOLD analysis project Ga0116164, IMG submission 89888) | Active sludge microbial communities of municipal wastewater-treating anaerobic digesters from Hong Kong - AD_UKC109_MetaG | ecosystem: Engineered > Bioreactor > Anaerobic > Digestate... | reverse complement strand
GGCCTGAACCTCACCTCGGAGCTTCACAAGAAGGGCATCCTCGACCGGTACGGGGTGCAGGTCATCGGGGTGAACGTCGATGCCATCGAGCGCGGCGAAGACAGGAGCGCCTTCAAGGAGACCATGAACCGCCTCGGCATCGAGATGCCCAGGAGCGAGCTCGCCTACAGCGTCGAGGAGGCGGAGAAGATCGCCGCCGAGCTCGGCTATCCGGTGGTCATCAGGCCGGCATACACCATGGGCGGCACGGGCGGGGGCCTGGTCTACAACATGGAGGAGCTCGGGACCGTCGTCAGCCGGGGGCTGGCCGCCAGCCTCATCGGGCAGGTCCTCGTGGAGGAGTCGGTGCTGGGCTGGGAAGAGCTGGAGCTCGAGGTGGTGCGCGACGCCAAGAACAACATGATCACGGTCTGCTTCATCGAGAACGTGGATGCCATGGGCGTGCACACGGGCGACTCCTTCTGCACCGCCCCCATGCTCACCATATCTCCCGAGCTGCAGAAGCGCCTCCAGAAGCACTCCTACGACATCGTGGAGGCCATCGAGGTGATCGGCGGCACGAACGTCCAGTTCGCCCACGACCCGAAGACCGGCCGGGTCGTGGTCATCGAGATCAATCCCCGCACGTCGCGATCGTCGGCGCTGGCCTCCAAGGCAACGGGCTTCCCCATCGCCATGGTTTCGTCCAGGCTCGCCGCAGGGCTCACCATGGACGAGATCCCCTACTGGAAGGGGGGAACCCTCGACAGGTACGAACCCTGGGGCGACTACGTGGTGGTGAAGTTCGCCCGCTGGGCCTTCGAGAAGTTCAAGGGCTCCATGGACAAGCTCGGCACCCAGATGCGGGCCGTGGGCGAGGTCATGAGCATCGCCAAGAACTACAAGGAGGCCCTCCAGAAGTCCATCCGGTCCCTGGAGATCGGCCGCTACGGCCTGGGCTTTGCGAAGGATTTCCATGACAAGGACCTCAAGTCCCTGCTCGACATGCTCGGGGAGCCCTCATCCGAGCGGCAGTTCGTCATGTACGAGGCGCTGCGCAAGGGTGCATCCATCGATGACCTCCACGCCAAGACCCACCTGAAGCACTGGTTCATCGAGCAGATGAAGGAGCTCGTGGACCTGGAGGAAAGGATCATTGCGTGCAGGGGAGGCGACCTGCCCGACGGGCTGCTCGTCCAGGCCAAGAAGGACGGCTTTGCCGACCGCTACCTCGCGAAGCTGCTGGGCTTGAGCGAGGGCGAGATCCGGTCTCGCCGCATGAAACTCGGCGTGGTGCACGGCTATGACAAGGTCCCGGTGAGCGGCGTGGAGAACGCCGAATACTACTATTCCTCGTACAATTCCCCGGACCGGGTGGAGGTGAGCGACAACCCGAAGATCCTCGTGCTGGGCGGCGGCCCCAACAGGATCGGCCAGGGCATCGAGTTCGACTACTGCTGCGTGCATGCGGCCTTCGCCATCAAGGACATGGGGTACGAGGCCATCATGGTGAACTGCAACCCCGAGACGGTGTCCACCGATTACGACACCTCCAACAAGCTCTACTTCGAACCGCTGACCGTGGAGGAGGTCCTGAGCATCTACCACAAGGAAAAGCCCGTGGGCGTGATCTGCCAGTTCGGCGGCCAGACGCCGCTGAACATTGCGGGCGAACTCGAAAAGGCGGGCGTGAAGATCCTCGGCACCTCGCCCCACACCATCGACCTGGCAGAGGACCGGGACCGCTTCGCCAAGATGATGGCCAAGCTCGGCATCCCCATGCCCGAGTCCGGCATGGCGAGCACCCTGGAAGAGGCCCTCGTGATCGCGAACCGCATCGGCTACCCGCTCATGGTGCGCCCCTCGTACGTGCTGGGCGGCCGTGGCATGGAGGTCGTCCACGACGAGGACATGCTCAGGGAATATGTCCGTGCCGCCGTTGACGTGACCCCGGAGCGGCCCATCCTCATCGACAAGTTCCTTGACAACGCCATCGAGGCCGAGGCCGACGCCATCTCGGACGGCGTGGACGCCTTCGTGCCCGCCGTCATGGAGCACATCGAGCAGGCGGGCGTCCACTCCGGCGACTCGGCGTGCGTGATCCCCCCCATCAGCATCTCCCCCCGTCACCTGGACACCATCAACGAATACACCCGCCGCATCGCCATCGAGCTCGGCGTGGTGGGGCTCATGAACATGCAGTATGCCATACACAAGGACACGGTCTATGTTCTCGAGGCGAACCCCCGGGCATCGAGGACCGTGCCGCTGGTCTCCAAGGTGTGCAATGTCTCCATGGCTGCCATCGCCACCAAGGTCATCCTGGGCAAGAAGATCGCAGACTTCAGTCTCGGCACCGGGACCATCTCCCACTTCGGGGTCAAGGAGGCGGTGTTCCCCTTCACCATGTTCCCCGAGGTCGACCCGCTGCTGGGCCCCGAGATGCGCTCCACCGGAGAAGTGCTCGGCATGGCGGACACCTTCGGCCTGGCCTTCCACAAGGCCTCCGAGGCCGCTTCCCAGTACCTCCCCCGGGAGGGGACGGTCCTGCTCACGGTCTCCCGCCGCGAGCGCCCTGCAGTGCTGGAAGTGGCCAGGCTCTTCAACGAGCTCGGCTTCAAGATCAAGGCCACCCGGCACACGAACACCTTTCTCCAGGAAAACGGGATCCCCTCGGAGATGGTCCTCAAGCTCCACGAGGGCAGGCCCAACATCGTCGACGGCGTGAAGAACAGGGAGTACGACCTGATCATCAACACCCCGAGCGGAAAGCTGAGCAAGCACGACGATTCCTATATCCGCAAATCGGCCATCCGTTACAGGATACCCTACATCACCACGCTGTCCGCAGCCGTCGCGGCGGCCAAGGGGATCGCCGCCTGGCGGCTGGGCCACGGCACCGTCAAATCCCTGCAGGAGTACCACAGGGATATCGGCTGAGGGGCGATCGCGCCGGCCAGGGGCAGACCCGCTGTTTTATCGTAAGACATTCATGCAGGACAGTGGATCCACGACCCCGGTGGCCGCAGGCGATTTTGTTCCCTATCTTAATGATTATACGAGATTAATTCCGGGTTGATTTTTCATATTCCCAAGGGTATAAATGCCTTGTCTCCTGTGCAGGTCTCGGATAGAAGGGGGCTAAGAGCTTAAAGAAATCCGGTGCAATACCTGCATGATTGATCGCTTTGACATAGGGCATGAGCATTTATTGATGATTGGAATCATGCACAGGAGACCATCCTTTATTATTCATGTTCCTTGTTGTCCTGGGAAAACTCGCTGACATCTCCTCCTCACTTTTTTTGCGCGAACGGAACCCTGCCCCGAGATGCCGTGTGGATTGATGCGAGAGGAGTCAGAAAAACTGGTAGCGGGGGGAGGATTTGAACCTCCGGAAATCTCGGTCTCATGCTGATCTCCAGGCGTTGTACAACCGATTCGCAACAGCATCGCGAATCGGCTGCAGACGGAGATATGGAGATATGAGCCCCCTGGCTACCAGACTCAGGCCTGTCTCGCATGCAGTGGACTCAGGTTATAGTTTTATTATTTGTAGTATGATAGAAACTCTTCCTCAGTCAGTCCTGCAATCTCGATGAGCCTGCTGAGCAGTCCATGCTTGACAGCTTTGCCCTTGTGCACCGGGATGGACAAGATGGGTGGACAATGTTCTTTCGCGAGAATGATATGACTCCCGGTCTGCCTCCTTACCTTCCACCCTGCCCGTTCAAATGCCCTGACGACTCTGTCGGGCTTGAGGTTGTGCAACCCGCTCATGAGGCTTTCTGCTTGCCCTTCTTCTGGTCCATTACCTCGAGACAGCCGCTTATGGCGTCCCTGATCATGTCGAGGGCCTCTTCAACGGTATCCCCCTGGGATACGCATCCCGGGATCTCTGGATATTCGACCCAATAGCCACCATCTTCGGTGTCCTCGTGAAGCGTGACGGGATAATTCCGCCCCTGGATCACCACATCATATCTCCTCTTATCGAATAAAGGCTTCACCGTGCCTTTGAGCTCGTTGATTATGTTTTCCAGAAGGAACGAGAGCACTATCTGTCCACGCTTCAATGTGTCGATAATTATTTTCCTGTCCTTTGTGATGACGAATATCGTTTCCCCGTCAGTCAGGAACTGAAGATTTGCCAGCGGCTTCTCTTTGTCCGGCATGTTCTTTTTCAAGAAGTGAAGGGCTTTCCTCATCTTCTGTACACTTATCCCTGCATCCCTAAGCCCCTTGGCAACTTTCAACTGGATGAGATCGGTAAATGAATATAATCTGACGCTACCGTATCCCGCTGCCTCCTGCACAGAGGGCTTGATCAGATTCGTTTTATCCCAGTAACCGATCTGCCTAGGCGTTAATCCGAGTATGCGGGCGACTGTCTTTGTATTGAAGTTCATAATCGCCTCCGTAGTATTATAAATACTTCATTGTTTTTATAATATCCTTATCTGCTATTGTCAACGTTCGATGATCCCACCTCGTTGCAGCCGGGAATATTCAGTATTTTCTGACAACTACTACAGATTATTACAGTTTCAAACTTATTCAGGAGGGTGCTGGATTGTAACTGCTTGATTTAACTGGTAGCGGGGGGAGGATTTGAACCTCCGACCTTTGGGTTATGAGCCCAACGAGCTACCGGACTGCTCCACCCCGCGTCACATCCACGTCTTCTACAATCTTTGGTGACGGTTTGTCAAGCGTGGAATTACCGCGGCGGACGTCATTATATGTTCTAATATCATATAGTTATGAACTCTCTGGATATTTGCACCAATTCCTGAGCACCCCAGAAAGACATTCGCTGGGGCCCCCTGTTCTACGTTTCATCGAGCCACTTGAACGTTCCTTATAACTTTTCACGTGTCCAGGGTGTGCCGGAAGGCAGGGAAGAGAACGCGCGATTCATTTAATATTCTATTATATCTTTTTGTTATGAGTTTATTGGGGCCCGTCCGCACCGGTTGGCACGCTTCATGCTCATTGAATAGCAGCACAGACGAAACGGGAGGGAACGACAATGAAGAGAACAATCCAGACCATCATCACGGCGGCCTTCGTGGTCCTCATCACGTCCACCTTCGCCTTTGCGGCGGCGGCGACCACCGGCGGGAACAGCTTCCCCTTCTTCCACCTCGGGTGCCTGATCATGGGCGGTCTCACCATCGTCTCCCTGAAACACCGCTACCCCAGGCTCTACCTCTCCGAGGCGGTCGGTTCCTTTGCACTCTACGCAGTGCTCGTGGCCATGTTCACGGCACCGGTGATCGAAGCGGTCAAGATCATGGTCAGCTGAGGACAACCGGATACATCCCGCCCCATAGAAGGATGGCGGGAAGACACAGGAAGGAGGAACCAGCCATGAAGAAGGATGAAGCCAGAAAGAACAGACTCGGGAATCTCAACGAGCTGATCATGTTGAGCGCATGGGGTGCAGTCCTTGTCGTCGCTTCGTTCCTGTTCCTGTTCGTGGGTATACGGGTGGACGCCGCCCTAGGTACCGGGCCGTTCTTCATGCTCGGCATGCTCATCCTGGCGGTCTTCCTGGTCATGGCACGACTCTACATCGAGTTCAAAAAGACCAATGACAGGATGGGACCCTTCGGGAGGCGCCACGCCTAGAACTGAGACCCTATGAGAAGGGGGCCTTGACGACTTCGGCAGCCACGATAACACACCGGCCCCCACCTAATCATTCCAGAGGGAACGGCAGCAGCCGTTCCCTCTCGCTTTTTCCAGGGTCTCAGATAAGCAGGACCGTGGCGACGGCCGTCACCAGGGTGAGGACCATGCCCGGGAAGACGAGCTTCCTGACCTGCGGCGATGCCGTGGAAAAGACGATGCCGCCCTTGACCAGCGTGTTCGATGCCGCTGCGAAGACCACGGCCCGTGAGGCCACGACGAGGTCGAGACCGCTCCCCTCCCCGCTGAGCTTGGAGACCGATATGGTGATGGCATCCACATCCACGAGCCCCGAAACGACGCTCGAGATGTACACCCCGGCATTGCCGAAAAAGAGCTGGGCCGTGTGGGCGGCCAGGAGGATCACGGCGTAGAGCAGCCCGAAGGTGATGGCCGGCCCCAGCTCGAAGGGGTTCTTGAAGACCTTGGCGCCTTCCTGCGGCCTGAGCTGATGCCTCACATACAGATAGAAGCCGTAGAGGCCCGACACGACCAGGGCGGCGAGCAGTGCCTTCCATGCGATCCTGAACAGCTCCAGGTTCAATACGGCAACGACCACCATGACCCGCAGGTACATGATGGCCCAGGCAGCCATGATGCCCAGGGCAAAGGCACGGGAAAGGTCCTGGGCATCCCTGCTGCGCTGCGACAGGCTCAGGGTGGCCGCCGTACTGGACACCAGACCCCCCAGTATGCCCGTGAGCCCCACCCCCCGCTCCGGGCCCACGAACTTCATGATGACATACCCGAAAAAGCCGATCCCCGAGATGAACACCACCATGAGCCACACGTTGTAGGGCACGAGCACATCGAAGGGAGACGGCCCGTAACCCGTTCGGGGAAGCACCGGGAGGACCAGCGCCGTGATGATGGCGAACTTGATGGTCGCATAGACGTCCTCGCGGGAGAGTTCCCTGGCAAAGGTCTGTATCTGCAGTTTCAGCGTGAGCAGGGTCATGGTGACCACGCCGAGGGCCGCGGCCAGTGCGAGGTGATCCCAGTAGCACATGACCCCGACGAGGATGGTCATGAGTCCGGCGACCTCGGTGGTCATGCCGATCTGGCCACGCCATGCGTCGACGATGTACGCGACGACGATGAGCAAGCCCACCGGCAGCAGCAGGGCGACGGTCACCCAGAACGCGCCGGCGGCCTCTCCCATGAAGGCGGCCGCACACCCGTAGAGGCCCAGCAGGGAAAAGGTGCGGGCGCCGGCGAAGAGCGTCTGGTCGATGTCCGGTCGGTTCTCTTCCTTCACGTAGGCATACTCCCGCTGGATGCCGATGAGAAATCCGATGATGAGCGATACCCCGAAACGGTAGAAGATGTCGGCAAGTCCCATGGATAGTCTCCCATCCCCGTGCTCAGCGGCGCACGGGTTATGCCACCTTCCTGAACTGGGCGATCTGGCGTGATATCCCGATGAGCTCGCCGGCCTCGTCCCAGAGCTCACCGTCCTCCTCCAGCAGGCCGCAGTTGATGAACCGGGTGCGGAAAACGCACTTCAGCCAGCTGGAAACGGGGATGTTGCGGACGTTCACGGACAGCTCGATGGTGGGAACCCACGCGAGCATGCCCTGGCTCGAGAGTATGGCAGGCGGGAAGGAGTCCGCCGCCAGGAGCAGCGAGAACATGTCGTGCGGACGAGGCTCCCCGAAGGTGATCCACCCGCGCTGTTCGGAGGCCTCGGTGAGCCGGTCCTGCATCCATCCCGCACACGCCGGGTCCAGCCGCACATCCATGTGCTCGAAGAGGGTGTAGCCCGGCAGGACCGGGATCCGGACACACCTCTCGAGCGACGCCACCTCCGGCGGTGCGGCCTCGTATTTCCTGATGAAGCACTCGTCGAGCTCCCGGGAGAAGGTCCCGAGCATGCGGATCCTCTCCCGGCCCTCCTGCACCAGTTTCGCCTCGAGACGGCTGAACTGGGTGGATTCGATGATCTCCTCCACGAGGATCTGTGCCTCCCCGGGCACGCACCGGGAGACATAGTTTGCGGTGAAGACCGGGGTGGCCTTCTTTGCGCTCACCCGGGCCATGGCGTGGGCCATGATTGCCATGAGATAACCGCCGTCCGGATTGCCGTTGACGGACCACCTGTCGGACACGATCCCCCTGAAACGGTGTGTCTCGGTCCGGTCGAACGAGATGTCCGCATCGAACTGGTGCATGGGCACGCTCCCTGTGGAGAAGGTTGAACTTCCAGATACCGAGTATACCATGGCTCTGCAAGGGATCAAACCATCCCTTTTCCATTTTCTCTCTCGGGTCCTGTTCATTCGACGGGCGGGGCTTATCATACAGAACAGGCACACGAACATATCCAGCCAAGGAGGCCTATCATGTACGATTTTCTGTTGAGCCCTGAGGAGCGGGACCTGAGGAACCAGGTCAGGAAGTTCGTCCGAGAGGAGGTGGAAAGCGAGTTCCTGCGAAAGATGGACCGGGATGAGATCGTCTATCCCCGGGAGTTCGTGGAGGCGCTCGCCCGGCACAACCTGAGGGGCATACGGTTTCCCAGGAAATATGGCGGCCGTGACATGAGCTGGGTAGCCGAGGTGGCCGCCGAGGAGGAGATCGGATGCCTGGGCATGGCCCTTGGATGCGCCTTTGTCATGCCCTCCATCGTCGGCGAGGCCCTGAACCGGTTCGGCACCGAGGAGCAGAAGCAGAAGTATCTGAAACCCTACCTCGAGGGCAGGCTCGTGGCTGCGGAGGCTCTCACCGAGCCACGCGGAGGCTCTGATTTCTTCGGTGCGACCAGCAAGGCTGTCCTGTCGGGCGACCACTTCATCGTGAACGGCCAGAAGCGCTTCGTGGTGGGCGCCGAGGGGTCCGACTTCTTCCTGGTCTACTGCAGAACCAACTTCGATCCGGACTCACACAAGTACCAGCGCATCAGCCTGCTCCTCATCGACAACGGCCCCGGCGTGGAAACCGAGTACCACTACGGGCTGCTCGGCTGTCGCGGAGGAGGCACCGGCAGGCTCGTGTTCCGCAACGTCAAGGTGCCCAGGGAGAACCTCTTAGGCGAACTGCACGGCGGCGCCCTGTGCTTCCACCAGATGATGATCCCGGAGCGCATGACGTCGGCCGCCGGGTGCCTGGGGGTCTGGGGGGCACTTGATCTGGCGGTGCGTTATTCGAACAGGCGGGCGGCCTTCGGCAGGCTCATCAGGAAGTACCAGGCCATCGAGTTCATGGTGGCGGACTCCATAACCCAGCTCGACGCAGCCAGGGCCATCACCTACATGGCTGCCCGGGCGGTGGATGCGGGCTACACAAACATGCGGCGTATCGTGAGCGAGGCCAAGCGCTTTTCCACCGAGGCGGCCTGGAACGTGGTGAACAATGCCATGCAGATCGTGGGGGGCATCGGCTACACCGATGTGTACCCGCTCGAGCGGGCCCTTCGCGATGTCCGTCTGGCGCTCATCTGGACCGGCACGAGCCAGATCATGAACCTGATGATCCAGCACGAGTACTACGACGAGGTATTGGGCCAGCCCTACGACCGCCGCCACATGGACAAAGACGCCATGCATCCGGACGAGAGCGAGCGGTGCTTCACCGACGATGACATGTGGACAGTGCATGAGGGGAAGCCCCCCAGGTAGGACCTTCATCCATGCCCGCCGGTCGCGGCCCCTTCCCCGCCGAGAACGGCGGTCACGATCCGGTTGATGCCCTCGATGCCCGCAATGAAGATGGCGCCGACGACGAGCTCCACGCCCATCCACACGTACGGGGCAGGGTCCGGCTGCCTCGCTGCAAGGGCCGACACGAGGAAGAACATGAAGGCATAGCTGTTGAAGACGTACGGCAAGGCGTCCTTGAGCAGGACGATGGCATAGACGAACAGGCCGATGAAGGCGAGCTTGGCCGCCTCCATCCCCACGGACGGCCCGAGCAGGTGCATGAAATCCTCGATCAGGACGACGCAGACGATCCCGGTGAGCCCGCCGATGAGGATGTGCGGGGTCTGACGCAGGTCCTCGTGCACCACGAAGAAGAAGATCATGACCATGAAGGCCGGCCAGGCGGGCAGGTGCAGACGCGCGAGAATGATCTCGAACACGATGATGAACGCCACCAGCAGGAACCCGAACAGGACGCTGCGACTCGTGAAAATCTTGCCCATGCACTCATTCTCCTCTCAGGGTGATCGTATCGCGGTGCTGATTGTACCAGAAATCGTGTTCGTGTGTGTACAAGAGGCACCGGTTTGTGGGATATATCGTGGTAACCTTCGAGCGGGGTGACCCATGGGGCTGTTCAGGATCGATGCCGAGTACCTCGTCATAACCGCAGTGGTCTCGCTGGTGGCCACCATAGCCATCGTCTTCATGGTGAACCTCGTGCAGCCCGGCCTCATAACCTCGAAGCTCGGCACCGGCCTGTTCGTGTACATCGGGGTCTTTGCCGCCAACCTCATGATCGAGTCGCTGCGCAGCCGGCCGGGCAGGGACCGGGACAACTGACTACAGGCTGTGATGGGGGCAGAGCCGCTTTCCCCTGCCAAGGACAGGGAGAGCGACAGCACGTTCCTGTGTGGCGAAAATGGGGTCAGAGTCGATTTTCTTATAGGTGAAGGGAGAAGACTTATAATGCTCCCTGTCAAGGGAGGAGAAAATCGACTCTGACCCCATTTTCGTTGCTTTCCGGCTATGTCAACGATTGACTTGGCAATGAATTCTCCTTAGTATGCACTCGGTAACCATGACAAATGTCAGCTTGAAGAACCCTAGATAGGAGGAGGTAGTCGTGAAGATACTGAAATGGTCAACCCCCCTGATGATCGTATTATGTATTCTCTGCTCATGCCTGGACGGCGACAAGACTTACACGGAGAGTTACACAGAGAATACACCAGAGGAAGAGGACGATGTTGCCAAGTCTGATTTGTATGGGGTGACGCTCGGCGCCTATTCGGGAGAGAGCATCCTGGTCAGTCTCGATGAGGATGGCGACCTGGTCGAAGAGATCGGACCCGTCGGCTACGTCGTGAACGGCCTCGAATACGACAAAGAGAACGATATTCTCTACGGGACCACGGGCAATAATGACCCTACGTTTAGGAACGGGCTCATAGAGATCGACACGGACACGGGTGAGGGGACACCCATTGGCACCGGGGCTGGGAGATATGTGAATAACCCGACAGTCAACTCCAACGGAGAGATGTTTGCCTGGACCGAGAACAGCGACGATCTGGTGAGGGTGGACGCCGCCGCCGGAACGGTCACGGTCGTGGGGAACTCGGGGCTGAGTACATGGTCGCATGGGCTGGACTTCGACAATGACGACAACCTCATCTTTGTCAACGGTGACGGCAATATCTATAGAATGAATACTGCCACCGGGGTTCCAACCTATCTGACCAGTATCGGGGTGACGGCACATCACGGGGACTTTGACCCTGAAACAGGACTCTACTTCGGTATCGACCAGACAGGGGAGGGACCGAAAAACCTCCTGGTAGTGGATGTGGAGAACGGAACCATAGTGGATACCCTGGAAACGATAGACGACCTGCATGCGGTAACGTTCACGGACTGACGCCAGGATCGTAGAGCCCCAGCACGCACAGGATTTACTCGAGAGGCCGCCTTGAGATGGCAGGGCGGCCTTTCTTGTGTTCTTCCTGCCCCGCTGTCCCTCGCTTCTCCCCCCATTCACCCTCCTGTCCGG
>Ga0116164_10003164_pt1 | contig 11366 bp, 10 predicted proteins | sample AD_UKC109_MetaG_FD_89888 | JGI IMG/M metagenome (GOLD analysis project Ga0116164, IMG submission 89888) | Active sludge microbial communities of municipal wastewater-treating anaerobic digesters from Hong Kong - AD_UKC109_MetaG | ecosystem: Engineered > Bioreactor > Anaerobic > Digestate... | reverse complement strand
CTGGCTGGGGTTGACGCTGACGATGGACCCGCTCGCGTCCGAACCGACGGTGTTGCGCGTGGCCAGCGTCGCGCCGGCGTCGCCGGCGGCGCTGGCAGGCATCGCGCCGGGCGACCAGGTGCTGGCCATCGGCGGTGCAGGCGGTGTTTTGCGACCTGTCAGCGCGCGCGACGTGATGTTCAGCGAAGCCGCCCTGCACGACTATGCCCAATGGGAGACGTTCTTCGCCGCCCAGCGGCAACTGGCTCGATGGCAGAGCGGCGTCGCCATGCAATGGCAGATGCGCGTGGCCACGGGCGGCCAGCGCATCGCCACGCTCGCGCCCGCGCCCATTCGCCCGGTGGGCAGCCTGCCGGCGGCGTTCTGGCTGGTCGTGCTGGCGGGTGCCCTGGCGATGGTGCTGCCGGCCTGGGCGGTGCGGGCCACCGGGATGCGCGCGGCCACGGCGTGCCTTCTGCTGTCGGGCCTGGGGTGGCTGGTGGCGACCGTGGGCGCCAGCGTCATTTCCCAGCCGGTGCGCGAACTGGCCATGGAGCCGGAGCTGTTCGCCGTGCTGTCGATGGCCAAGCGCGGCGGGTCGGTGCTGTTCATGCTGGGTCTGGTGGGGCTGATGATGTTCTATCCCACCCGCATTGCGTCGTGGCACGCCATGGTGGTGGCAACGGCGGTCGCCGTGGCGTGGATGGTGGCGGCCTTCGCCCAGTGGCTGCCCACCCCGTCCATGGGCCGGCCGCTGCTCCTGGCGGTCGGCATGCTGGTGTGGCTGGTCCTGGCCGTGCGGCAGTGGCAGCGCTCGGCCGGCGAAGCCCGCGACCGCGCCGCCCTGCGCTGGGTGGGCCTGTCGTTCCTGGTGGGGGCGGTCCTCTTCCTCAGCGTGGACCTCGTGCCCTGGTTCAAGGGACGTTCCGAGCTGCTGCCGCCAGCCTGGACCTTCGTGCTCTGCTCGCTGCTGTTCGCGAGCGTGGTGCTGGCGGTGCGGCGCTACCGGCTGTTCGACTACGACGTCTGGTCGCGCCATCTGCTGATCTCGCTGCTGACGGTGATCACGCTGGTGGGGCTGGACCTGCTGCTGCTGAACCTGCTGCCGCTGAACAACTGGCAGGGCCTGGGCATCAGCCTGGCGATTGGTGCCGGCCTCTACCTGCCGCTGCGGCAATGGATGTGGAACCGCTGGTTCGGCCGCAGCCAGCCCAATCTGCGCAATGCCACGGCGGTGCTGCTGACCATCGGCATGGTGCCGTCTTCCGACCGGCTGGCGCTGTGGCGCCGGCTGCTGGTGGAGCTGTTCAACACCGGACGCTTCGAGGTGATGGATGGCACCGATCCGCCCACGCCCGAGGCGGCTTCTCACGTGGTCCTGCTGGGAGACGGCGCGGCCATGTGGTTGCCGGAAACCGGTGATTTGCCGGCCGTGGTGCTGCAGCGGCGCGACCAGGGCCGGCGCCTGTTCACCAGCACCGACCGCCGCATGGCCGAGCGCCTGTGCGTGCTGATCGGCCAGCTGATCCAGAGCGGCGAAGCCTACCGGCGCGGCGTGAGCGAGGAGCGCGAGCGCATCGCCGACGACCTGCACGACGATCTCGGCGCCACGCTGCTGGCGGTGGTGCACGTGGCATCGCAGCCCGGTGGATCCCCGGCCGTGGCGGCGGCGGCGCGCCAGGCACTGGACGAGATGCGTTCGGCCGTGCGCAACATGAAGGCGCGTCCGGCACCGGTGGAAGAGATGGTGGCCGACTGGCGTTCAGACACCGTCTCGCGGCTCAACGGGGCCGGCATCGAGGCCGACTGGGATGCCCAGGTCAGCCGGCCCGAGGCGCTGGTGCCTCCGCGCACCGTGCACCAGCTCACCCGCGTGCTGCGCGAAGCCATTTCCAACGTGATGCGGCACAGCGGTGCCTCGCGCTGCGCCGTGCATGTGAACGTGGGGCAGGGCGACATCCAGCTGGAAGTGGAAGACAACGGCGTCGGCATCGACTGGAACTCGGACGCCACACGCCGCGGCCAGGGCCTGGCCAACATCGAGCGCCGCGTGCGCCGGCTGGGCGGCATGCACCGCTTCATGCAGGGGCCGATGGGCGGTACCTTGCTGATGGTGCGGGTGCCGTTCGAGGCGTTCAGCTCGGTACCCGGCGACATAGTCAAGGACATCACCAAATAGTTCATGTTTCCCTCCGACACACTCGCGACCCGGCGCCTGGCTGCGGCTAGCATGGGTTCCATGAGCACCACCCTGATCGTCGAGGATTTGCCGGACATCCGCGAATGGCTGGGCGAGGTCGCGCGCGCGGCTCTGCCGGGCACGTCGGTGGTGGCCGTGGGGCGCTGCGACGAGGGCGTGGCGGTGGCCACGCGCCAGCCCTTCGACTACGCGCTGGTTGACCTGGGCCTGCCCGATGGCTCGGGCACCACCGTGATCCAGACGCTGCGCACCCACCAGCCCAACACCATCGTGGTGGTCATGACCATCCACGACGACGACGACCACCTGTTCCCCGCGCTGCAGGCCGGCGCCTTCGGCTACCTGCTGAAGGACCAGCCGCGCGAGATCGTGATCGCGCAGCTGCGGCGCATCACCGAAGGCGAGCCGCCGCTGTCCTCGCCGGTGGCGCGCCGGGTGCTGAACTACTTCATCGCCGGTGGGCCGCGCCAGTTCGGTGCCGAGCGCTTCGATCCCGACGCGGTGCAGCTCACTGCCCGCGAGACCGAGATCCTGCAACGCGTGGCCAAGGGCTTCACGCTGCCGGAGATCGCCACGCAGATCGGCCTGTCGCGCCACACCGTCGCCGACTACGTGAAGCAGATCTACCGCAAGCTCAACGTCTCCTCACGCGCCGAGGCCGCGCTGGAAGCCGCGCGCCGCGGTCTCGTGCGGCCCTGAGCGGAGGCAGGGGAGAGGCCGCGCGACGTCTCTTTCTTGCTCTCATGGTGATAGCTGCCGACGCCTGCCCGACAAGGGCTGGAGGGTGATTTATCATCCAATTTGCACCGGACGCACGTTCTGGTGCGGCCCTTCCGTGTTTACCGAAAGCTCCCCGTGATCGGACGCCTCAGCGGCCTGCTGGCCGAGAAGAACCCGCCCCTTATCCTGCTCGACTGCCACGGCGTCGGCTACGAGGTGTGGGTGCCCATGAGCACCTTCTACAACCTGCCGGCGGTGGGCGACAAGCTGGTGCTGCTCACGCACTTCGTGGTGCGCGAGGATGCGCAGATGCTGTACGGCTTCGGCAGCGAAAACGAACGTGCGGCGTTCCGTGAATTGATCAAGATCAGCGGCATTGGCCCGCGCATGGCGCTGGCGGTGCTGTCCGGCATGAGCGTGACCGACCTGGCCCAGGCCGTGACGACCCAGGACGCGGCGCGCCTGACCAAGGTGCCGGGCATCGGCAAGAAGACCGCCGAGCGCCTGTTGCTCGAACTCAAGGGCAAGCTAGGCGCCGAGCTGGGCTCCACCCAGGCGCCCGTGGGCGATGCGCAGGGCGACATCCAGCAGGCCCTGTTGGCCCTGGGCTACAGCGACAAGGAAGCCGCCGCCGCGCTCAAGGCCCTGCCGGCCGGCGTGGGCGTGAGCGACGGCATCAAGCTGGCGCTGAAGGCGTTGGCCAACTGAGTCCGTTGCGCGTGAGGGCCAGTTTCTTCCGCCCCCGGTGCGTCCCCAATGCGGGTGCCTCTTTTGTTCAGCACGCTTCTGCCATGAGCCATCGTTCCATTGGACCGTCCGCGCCCCGGGCGCCTTTCCGTGCAGTGCTTGCCGCCTGTCTGCTGGGCGCGGCGTTGGCCGGCTGCGGCGGTGGCGGGGGCGCGGGTGTCGGCCAGACGGAAGGTGTGGCGCCCGCAACACCGCAGCGCCAGATGGGCGCGCTCGAAGGCACCACTGCCCTGGATGAGCGCCAGGTCCAGATCCGCGAAGTGGCCCAGGCTGTTGCGGACCGTGCGATCCCCCGCGTGATCGCGCTCCCGGCCCTTCCGGAGACTAGGAGCGAGGCGTTGCCGGTGGCCGGGCCGGGGCAGCCGCAACAGATCGGCTTCAGCCGCAGCGTGGTGTTGGCCGCCGACGCTGGTGCCACGGCGCAGCTGTTGGACTGGACCACCGCGGCCGATGGCAGCCGCCGTGCGGCGATCGACGTCAGGTCGCCGGATGCCAGGGGCGTGCGGCTGGGCCTGCGCGTGCAGCAATTGCCCCCGGGCACCGTGCTCCGGGTGTACGGCCCTGGCGCGCAGCAGATGCTGGAAATCAGTGGTACCGAGGTGCTGCGCAGCATTCAGCGGAACCTCGATGGCGGCGCCACCGGCGACGACGCCTACACCTACTGGCTGCCCTCGGTGGACGGCGCCGAGGCCGTGCTGGAGGCAGAACTGGCGCCGGGCGTGAACCCGGCCCTGTTCAAGGTGGCGCTGCCCCGGGTGGTGCACCTCAAGGTGCTGCCCGGCGACGCGCTGGAAACACCCCAGGCCGCCGGGGCCTGCAACGTCGATGTGATGTGCACGGCGGCCCAGGACACCCAGAGCCGGTCCGTGGCGCGCATGAGCTTCGTGGATGGCCTTTACGCTTACGCCTGCACGGGCACCCTGCTGAACAACACCAAGGTCGACTACACGCCTTATCTGCTAAGCGCCAACCACTGCATATCCCGCCAATCGGTAGCCTCGTCGCTGGAAACCTACTGGAACTACCGCTCGTCAAGCTGCAACAGCCAGACCCAGGCCGGCGACATGCAGCGCGTCAGCGGCGGTGCGCAGCTGCTGTGGAACAGCAGCGGCACCGATACCTCGCTCATGCGCCTCAACGGCAGTCCGCCGTCCGGCGCGATTTTTGCCGGCTGGAACGCCGAGGCGCCCGTCACCCCTGGCGCCAGCGTGTTTTCCGTCCACCACCCCGACGGCGGCTGGCAGAAATACAGCGCGGGCACCATGCCGGGCTATGCAGCCTGCACAGGCACCTACTGCCTGGATGCTCCGGTTGGGTCGGCCTCGCACCTCATCGTCACCTGGTCGCGGGGAGTGACCGAGCCGGGTAGCAGCGGTGGGGCGCTGTTTTCAAGCAGCGGCAAGGTCATCGGCCAGCTCTCGGGAGGCACGTCAAGTTGCAGCAACCCCGGTGGTGAAGACTTTTATGGGCGCCTGGACCTAGCCTACGCCAACGGCCTGTACCAGTGGCTCAGCCCGACTGGCGCGGCCACGGGCACGCGCTCGCCCGTTTACCGCTTCTACAACAGCGTCACCGCCGCCCACTTCTACACCAACAACCAGCTGGAACGCGACTACGTCATCGCCAACTACCCCACTTACAGCTATGAAGGTGCGGCTTACTACGCCTACAACAGCGCCACGCCCGGAACGTCGGCGGTCTACCGCTTCTACAACACCCGGACACGGGTGCACTTCTACACCATCAACCCCGCCGAACGCGACTACGTGATCGCGACGCTGCCCGACTTCCACTACGAGGGGCCGACTTGGTACGCCCAGACCGGGGCGGGCAACGACGCCAGCCCGCTGTACCGCTTCTACAGTTCGTTGCGCGGTGCCCATTTCTATACCCTCAGCGCCAGCGAGCGTGATTACGTGATCGCCACGCTGCCCGATTTCAACTACGAAGGCATCGGGTTCTACACTTGGGCCCAACCATGACGGTGCCGGCCGAGGGTCGTGTCGTCTGCACCACCCAGGAGAGCGTTTGACCATCCACACCGACGACTTCGCGCTGCCGCCAGGCGAGCCCGCGCCGCGCGTGGTGTCCGCGGCCGCGGCCTCGGCACGCGAGGAGGCGCTGGAGCGCGCCCTGCGGCCCAAACAGCTGGAGGAGTACGTCGGCCAGGCCAAGGCGCGCGAGCAGCTGGAGATCTTCATCGGCGCGGCACGCAAGCGCGGCGAGGCGCTGGACCACGTGCTGCTGTTCGGCCCGCCCGGTCTGGGCAAGACCACGCTCAGCCACATCATCGCGGCCGAGCTGGGCGTGAACCTGCGCCAGACCAGCGGGCCGGTGCTGGAAAAGCCCAAGGACCTGGCGGCGCTGCTGACCAACCTCGAGGCCAACGACGTCCTGTTCATCGACGAGATCCACCGCCTCAGCCCGGTGGTGGAGGAGATCCTCTACCCGGCGCTGGAGGACTACCAGATCGACATCATGATCGGCGAGGGCCCGGCGGCGCGCTCGATCAAGCTCGATCTGCAGCCGTTCACGCTGGTGGGCGCCACCACGCGCGCCGGCATGCTGACCAACCCGCTGCGCGACCGCTTCGGCATCGTGGCGCGGCTGGAGTTCTACACGCCCGAGGAACTGGCGCGCATCGTCACCCGCAGCGCCGGGCTGCTGAACGTGCCCACGGATGCCGAAGGCGCTTTCGAGATCGCCCGCCGCAGCCGCGGCACGCCGCGCATCGCCAACCGCCTGCTGCGCCGCGTGCGCGACTTCGCCGACGTGAAGGGCGAGGGCCGCATCACCCAGGCCATCGCCCACGCCGCGCTGGCGCTGCTCGACGTGGATCCGGAAGGATTCGACGTGATGGACCGCAAGCTGCTGGAGGCGGTGATCCATCGCTTCGACGGCGGCCCGGTGGGGCTGGACAACATCGCCGCCAGCATCGGCGAGGAAGCCGGCACCATCGAGGACGTGATCGAGCCCTACCTGATCCAGCAGGGCTTCCTGCAGCGCACCCCGCGCGGCCGGGTGGCCACGCTGGCGGCGTACCGGCACCTGGGACTGTCGGCGCCGCAGGGGGCGGGCGGGCTGTTCGGGCAGGCTTAGGCGCCCGCCCGGGCGGCCTGCGCGCCGCTTTCGTACCAGCCGCGAGAGCGGTTGACGATGCGCACCACCAGCAGCATCACCGGCACTTCGATCAGCACGCCCACCACGGTGGCCAGCGCGGCCCCGGAGTGCAGTCCGAACAGCGAGATCGCCGCCGCCACCGCCAGCTCGAAGAAGTTGCTGGCGCCGATCAGTGCCGACGGGCAGGCCACGTCGTGCGCCTCGCCCAGCGCACGGTTCAGCCCGTAGGCCAGCGCCGAGTTGAACAGCACCTGGATCAGGATCGGCACCGCCAGCAGGGCAATCACCAGCGGCTGCTTCAGAATCTGCTCACCCTGGAAGGCGAACAGCAGCACCAGCGTGGCCAGCAGCGCCGCCATCGACCACGGGCCGATGCGCGCCATGGCCGCCTCCAGCGCCTGCGGGCCGCGCGCCAGCAGCGCGCGCCGCCAGAACTGGGCGATGGCGAGCGGCACCACGATGTAGAGCAGCACCGACGTCGCCAGCGTGGCCCACGGCACGCTGATCGAGGCCACGCCCAGCAGCAGCGCGACCAGCGGCGCGAAGGCCAGCACCATGATGGTGTCGTTCAGCGCCACCTGGCTCAGCGTGAACAGCGGGTCGCCGCCGGTCAGCCGGCTCCACACGAACACCATGGCCGTGCACGGCGCCGCGGCCAGCAGGATCAGCCCGGCGATGTAGCTGTCGATCTGCTCAGGCGGCAGCCAGGGCGCGAACAGGTGCCGGATGAACAGCCAGCCCAGCAGCGCCATCGAGAACGGCTTGACCAGCCAGTTGACGAACAGCGTCACCCCGATGCCGCGCACGTGGCGGCGCACCTGACCCAGCGCGCCGAAGTCCACCTTGACCAGCATCGGGATGATCATCACCCAGATCAGCGCGCCCACCGGCAGGTTGACGCGCGCCACTTCGAGCCGGCTGACGGCCTGGAAGGCGGACGGAAACGCCTGACCGAGCAGCACCCCGGCAACGATGCACAGGGCCACCCAGAGCGTCAGGTAGCGTTCGAAGATGTTCATGATGAAATTGGCACCTGGCCCTTGCGTGGAGGGCGCAGGCAGCTATGAATTTGGTAGTCCTTGAGGTGGTCGCCTTCACTGGTTGGCCAGTGCCTGCGCGCTGTCCTGCAGCATCGTCCGGGCGAGTTTTTCCGGCGGCAGCGCAGCCAGCAGTTCCAGCCGCCGCTTGATGGCCAGCAGGGTCTGCCGGAAGGCTTCTCGCCGCTGCTCCTCCGTGCCTTGCACCGCGGACGGATCGGCATAGCCCCAGTGCGCCGTGGCCGGCTGGCCAGGCCACCAGGGGCACACCTCACCGGCGGCGTTGTCGCACACGGTGATCACCAGGTCCATGCGCGGCGCGTCGGGGCCGCCGAACGCGTCCCAGCTCTTGCTGTGCAATCCCTCGGTCGAGATGCCGGCCCGTTGCAGCACCTGCAGCGCCAGCGGGTTGGGTTGCGTGCCCGGGTGGCTGCCGGCACTGTATGCCTGGAAGCGGCCAGCGCCGATATGGTTCAGCAGCGCTTCGGCGAGGATGCTGCGTGCCGAGTTGTGGGTGCAGAGGAACAGCACACGGAGGGACTGGCCAGCCATGGCAAGGTGATCCGGTGCGGAGGCATGTTGCCGTATCGCGACCGAGGTCATGGCAGCAGCCGGCCGATCTCATCCGCCGCCAGCACGCGGCCGGTGGAGACCAGCTTGCCGTCGATCGCCAGGCCCGGCGTACTCATCACGCCGCGCCTGGCGATCTCGACCGGGTTGGTGACCTTGACCACCTCGGCGGATTTGCCGGCGGCCGCCAGCGCGGCTTCCGCGTTTTCGCCAAGCTGGATGCAGCGCTTGCATCCGGAACCCAGGATTTCGATCTTCATTGCAGCGTCCTTTCAAACCAACAGATAAGCGAATGCATTGAACAGGTAGCCGATGGCCACGATCCCCAGCGTCACGATGCCGACGAACACCGCCAGCAGCGGCGGCCGGACCACCTGCCTGAGCAGGATGAGCGAGGGCACCGACAGCGCCGTGACCGCCATCATGAAAGCCAGCACCGTGCCCAGGCCCACGCCGCGCGCCACCAGTGCTTCGGCAATCGGCAGCGTGCCGAAGATGTCGGCATACATGGGAATGCCCACCACCGTGGCCAACGGAACGGCCCACAGCTTGTCGGAGCCCAGCAGCGCGGCGATCACCTGCTGGGGAATCCAGTTGTGGATGAGTGCCCCGATGGCCACGCCGACCAGCACGTAGGCCCATACGCGGCCGAACACATCGACCACCTGCTCACGCGCGTAGGCCAGGCGTTCGGCCCGGGTCAGCTCGGCCTGGGGGACGTCGGCGATGGGGTTGTCCAGCACGAAAGGCTCGATATGGCGTTGCAGGCCGGCGCGCTCGATCAACGTGCCGCCCACCACGGCCAGAACCACACCCACCGCGACGTAGGCGATGGCGATCGGCCAGTTGAAGATGCTCGCCAGCAGGATGACCGAAGCCAAGTCCACCAGTGGCGACGAGATCAGGAACGAGAACGTGACCCCGAGCGGCAGGCCCGCACCGACGAAGCCGATGAACAGCGGAATGGACGAGCACGAGCAGAACGGCGTCACGGTGCCCAGCAGCGCGGCCAGCGTGTTGGCGGGCAAGCCGCGGAAGCGCCCCACGATGGCGCGCGTGCGCTCTGGCGGGAAGTGGCTTTGCACGTACGAGATGGCGAAGATCAGCACGCCCAGCAGGATGAAGATCTTGATGACGTCGTAGATGAAGAAATGCAGGCTGCCGCCCAGGCGCGTGCCCACATCGATGCCCAGTGCTTCCATCAGCCACCGCCCGGACGCCGAGAGCCAGTCCATGCGCAGCAACTGGTTGTTGAGCCACTGAAAGACTTCCATCAGGGGGCCCCCGTGCGACTCGGGTCAGTTGCGGCTGCCCACGCGCGCGCAGCAGGCTGGCGCCATGTCCCGGCCAGCGTGAGCAAGAGCGCAGGGCTCGTTGTCATTTTCATATTTCAAAAATTGTTGAAATATAGGGCGAAGAAAAAGCCGTTCAAGCGGTCGGCACGCGCGAAAGGCTCGGCAGCACGGCCGGCGGGCAATGCGACGTGGCGCGGATCTCCGCGCACTGCTCGGGGTGCCCGGCGCAGCATTCCTCCGTCAGGTAGGCCACCACATCGAGCATCAGCGCCATGTTGGCGCGGTACCGCTGGTAGCGGCCTTCGGCCGTCACGGTGAGCAAACCGGCGTGCACCAGCGCCTTGAGGTGGAACGAGAGGTTGGTCGGCGGCACGCCCAGCGCAGCGCCGATTTCACCGGCCACCAAGCCAGCCAGCCCCTGCCGGACCAGCAGGCGGTAGATGTCCAGTCGTGGCCCGGAGGCCAGCGATCCCAGCACTTGAATGGCTTGGTCCTGTTCCATATTTCAATTGTCGTTGAATAATAGAAATGTTGCAAGCGGGCTGGATGCCGGCGGCTGGCTCAATCTTCCGGTGTCACCCCCAGTGCCACTAGGAAGCGCGCCACCATGTTGTAGGTGGCGATGGCGCTGGTGAGCTCGACCAGCTGCGTGGTGTCGAGGTGCTGGCGCAGGGCGTCGAAGAGGGCATCTTCCACGCGCACGTCGAGCGTCATCTGGGCGGCGTAGCGCACCACCAGCTGCTCGAGCACGTCGAGCGCCGGGTCGGCTGCGCTGGTGCGCGGTTCGCCGGCTTGCACCAGCCGCTGCAGGGCGTCCAGCTCGGCCTGGCTGCCGCCGGCGGCCAGGAAGTCGGGTGCGTGGTGGTGGTACTCGTAGCTGGCGCCGGTGAGCAGGGCCACGGTGCAGATGCCCAGCTCGCGCAGCTTGCGGCTGGTGGGCAGCCCGGTGCGCACGGCCTTCAGGTACACGTTCCAGCCGCGCGCCAGGGGCTCGCTCCAGAGCAGGGCCTTGTCCAGGTTCAGCAGCGCGCCGCCGCGGCGCGCCAGGATGGCGTCCACCAGGTCCTTGGGCTGGGGTTTCTGCTCGTTGCTCCAGTCGGGAATGCGCATGGCGGCGGTCTCCTCTTGGTTTCAGGTGAGCTGTGAGGATAAAGGGATAATCCGCGCATGCGCATTCCGTTCACCAAGATGCAGGGCGCGGGCAACGATTTCGTGGTGCTCGACGAAACCGCCGGCCCGCTGGGCCTGACGGCGGCGCAGTACCGTTTCCTGGGCGACCGGCACTTCGGCGTCGGTGCCGACCAGATCCTCGGCGTGCGCGCCGCGCCCACGCCAGACGTGGATTTCGAATATGTGATCCACAACGGCGGCGATGGCGGCGAGGTGGAGCACTGCGGCAACGGCGCGCGCTGTTTCGTGCGCTTTGTGCGCGAGCGCGGGCTGACAGCCAAGCGCAGCGTGCGCGTGAAGGTGAAGAACGGCGTGCTCGAGCTCACCGAAGATGCCGACGGCCGCGTTACGGTGGACATGGGCGCGCCGGTCTTCGCGCTGGAGCAGGTGCCCTTCGACCCGCGTGAGCTGGAGCCGGTGCCCGACGGCCACTGGCAGGTCTGGCCCCTGCCGCTGGAAGACAACAAGGGCTTTGCCTACGTCAACACGGCGCAGGCTGCCATCGCCAATGTGGCGGTGCTGTCGATG
>Ga0116164_10003162_pt1 | contig 11370 bp, 10 predicted proteins | sample AD_UKC109_MetaG_FD_89888 | JGI IMG/M metagenome (GOLD analysis project Ga0116164, IMG submission 89888) | Active sludge microbial communities of municipal wastewater-treating anaerobic digesters from Hong Kong - AD_UKC109_MetaG | ecosystem: Engineered > Bioreactor > Anaerobic > Digestate... | reverse complement strand
CGTTCTTACCAACTCAACTGGCAAATCAGTTTCAGGAATTAAGAAATCAGCTGTACGTGTTCATGATGAGGCATCACGTCAGAATCGGGGAGATAAATGATTCTCTGGAGTATTTCCCAAACATCAAGGATCGGGAAGCCGAACTCTGGAAACCTATCATTGCCATAGCCAGATTCATTGACAGCCTCGAAGAAGGCGTTGAGGGATCAAGTAATTCAGCTCTTGAACAAGAGATGCGCAATTTAGCTGTGGATTCAAAAAGTGACAAAGAAGTTGAAGACGAGGAATCCTACGAAAATCGCTTACTCATTGAGATCTTCGAATATTTAAAACCTGCAATCCAAAGATTATTAAGCAGAGAGGAGGATATACAGGTTACAGATCAGCACCTTGAAATTTCTCAACAGGTGTTGTTTGATTATCTTCAAGATTCACAGAAGTTTACGAAGCTAACGAAAAACAGCCTGACAAGGCACCTCAAGCGATACGGGTTTATTCAGGATATGCGGAGCGACGTGGTTCGACGCAGGGAAATAACCGAGAGAAAAACATTCTATATTATAACCTCTAATCGATACGAAGAAGTGCGGCAGAGGTATCTACCCCGTGAGGATCCAGTTGAAGCTTCAGATAACCTCTCTGCGATCAGCCACCCATTTAATCCGATTCCAATTTCACAGATGTGACGCCTTTCTTGGATGATTTATACTCACTCGCAATCACGTTAAAATGTTACCATGTGCGTTTTTTTGATGAGTAACGCCGAGTTCAACACGATTCTGACATGCCCAAAACGCGCGTTTCTTACACTCGATGATTCAGTAAGGACACGGGTTTGCGCAGCGTTTATACAACCCCATCGGTGCATTTTTGCATTGCCACAATCAGGTTTAGTTTTAACTCACCAAGAAAAAATATCCCGCCCCCAAAATATCTACTCCAATGAAAGATGGATACGGGGATCCGTAGATCCCCGAATTCCAGGTTCAGACACACCAGCGATCACAGACAGGTACTGGCTGCTGCCACTATTGACGGTTGGTGTGAAATCGTTCACCATTTGGATCGATCTGCGCGAATGCTCGTCATACCTGCTTCACAACTTCCGATTGTTTGGCACTCCAGGAGTTGTTATGAACCCAATTTTTTGTGTCATGCAAAAGGCCGAACATGGATGCTAATGACGGTGGAATCTGCACCGATTTCCGTGCCCGGGTCAAAGCCACGTACAAAAGCCGAACCTCAGCTTCGTTGAATTCCTGCTTCCCATTCTTTGATTTGTTCATGATGGTAAAATCATCGTTGACGAGCACTCGGTTCCACTGCCTGCCTTTTGCCTTATGAACCGTCGAGAGAATGAGCGACGCGTCTTTCTCTGATGAATTCATTCGGGTGAGTGAGTCAATCAGAAAATACTCGCCGTAATCATCCACAAGTCTGACAAACGTCCGAAGACCAGCTCCCTCGTCAGAGTTGGAGAATTCGACTACTTCAGCCCAGTTTGAGAAGCCGAAAAACTCAGGGTGATCATCCTTCTTCCCGGCTTTCAATCGTGTTACACCGTTCAACAACCGAAGTATGTCACCAGTCCCGCCGACGACATGTATTTTTTCACCGGAATCAAGGGCTCGAATCGTGTATTCGATAACACCGGAATTGGTCCTGCACAGGATGACATTCGGATTGTCACAGCCCAACCGACTGTTCACAGCAGGATTCCCGGTGATCAACTTTTTCTCGCCCAGTGCAGCCAGCAGTTTGGATGCAGCTTCAGCAATCGCATCTCCGAATCGGAAACTCTGAGTCAGCGGCGACTCAAACTCAGTTTCCACGTTTGCCATTGCGTTGATGGCTCCTCGCCACTCGTAGATTTGCTGATGCCGATCGCCCACATACACAAGCTGAGCCTTCTGATTTTTCAGGACACCCAGCATCACGGGATTTGTGTCCTGAGCCTCATCCATAAGGATGTAATCCCCTGGAATGAGTGGGTTACTTATCGCCCATAACTTGAGATAGCCGTCGTGACCCAATGGCACGATCAAATCATTGGGATCAAGCATTCGTTCCCATAACAGTTGTGCATAACGGATCACATCCTGCCGAATGGATTTCTTCTCATCATCGGATGCAAACTGCATTTTTCCCCAGTCAGGGACATGGTGCTGGTTGATGTCCTGATTATCACTCTGCTGGAACTTCCGGACGGTTTCCAGGATGAGCGCACCTCTGAGCCGGGCACCCAACCGCAGACCAGGACTGACCTGCAGCGCTTCGAGATCAAAGATTCGAGCAATGCGATTGCCATTGATGGAGCTGAACATCTTGTCACAATTCCGGCGATACGCTTCCGCTGTTGCGTGATAGGCAAGGGCGTGGGTGGTTTTACACTGCACCCAGCACGGGAACTTGGTCCGTGCTTCTCTGGCCAATGCCCTGTTGAATGCCAGGTAATAGCCCTGTTTCCGGGTTGAGTGTGCCAGGAGTGCCAGTGTGGCTGTTTTCCCAGCACCTGCAAACGCACTGATTTTCAGTGACCGTCCAGTTGCAAACAGATCCGTGGCACGCTGTTGTTCTTGAGTTGCTGTTATCTTCATTCTATTTCCTTTCCTGATAAAGAGTAATCCCCGGAAGGCTGTGAGACCTCCCAGGGATCGGTTTCGGTTACCATTTGTCACATTCGTTACGATACTGGCATGAACTGCAAGCCCAACTTCTGATCGGATAGAAGATACCGGCATCGATAGCGATTAGAATCTCACTCACAAGTTTGAACATGCGGCGGTGATCGTCGCCGGTACGAACACTCGAATACGATGTGAATGATGGCTTCGTAGCCTTAGTCACAACATCAAACCGGCAGTGAACTTTGGGGTCGCCATTCACCAGTGAGGATCGCTTCAGAGCGCAAGTGTAAACTGTCAGTTGCAGATCCTCATGCACCTTTGAGTCAGGGTATCTTTTCGAGGCTGTCTTGTGGTCGATCGCAACCACTGTCCCAGTAGGTGTCCGTTCGATGAGATCGATAGAGCCGACGATTGGCAAAGGCAATATTTTCCCGTTGCTTGGGTCAATTTTCCTCAAACAGAACTCCTGCTCAATGCATAGCGGTTCACCTGGGTTGACACTCTCATGGAAGGCTTTCAGCATCCTTGTTCCGAGAACAGCCATTCCCGCAGCATCCTCATCCTTACCGAACTGGACAGGTTCCGATTCCACCCGCAGCATCCAATCTTGCCTGAACACGTCGATCATGTCCTCTACAGCAGGTGCAGCACCGGTGTTCTTCAGCGTCCTGTAATAGAAGGCCAGAGATTCATGGAAAGAGCCACCGAACAGCAATGCTGATGGCACAAATTCCGGTTTGATTTCCGCTACATATTGGAAGTAATACTTGAGTGGGCACAAGATGTAGGTGTTTATTTGAGAATACGATGTATGTGGAATTTCTCTATATTTCTTGTTCATGATGTTTCCTCCTGAAACAAAAAAGGGCCAGCCGGGGTGATCCCGACCAGCCCTGAAAATGGTTGTGATGTCCTCAACCTCATGCTGAAAGACGGTTGATGAGTTCTGATCCTTCTAACTTGCCGATTCCATCAAGTTGTTTACCGAACAGCTTGAATGCCAAGCTATTCACATCTTCGGCGGTCATGTCGTGACGTCTGCCAAGGGTTAAGGCGTAACGCAGCTGTTTCGCAGTGATCCCGGAGCCGTTGCCATTTCCATTGTTTCTGCTGCCGGTACCGTTGCTGCCGTTGCCGTTGTGGGGATTCCGGTTGTGATGTCCACCAGTCCCGCCATTTCGACCATTCGAATCGGAACGATCAGGTGATTCACTCGGCTGATTACCGTTTCCATCGTTGATGTCGCCGTACAAATGCAGACCGATGCCCAAAAGGCTGGCGCACTTTTTGAGAGAATCCGTAGCGGCACCTTTCAGATCATCGCCCAGACAGAGGGTCTTCCCTGTCTCCGAGTCGCGGGTGATGTTGGATGAACCGAACTGGACTTTCACCACATCACCGACGGTCAGTTTTCCCATACAGACGACCTCCTCATCGAAAACCTCATACTGGGTCACGACGAACGACCAGTCAGCCTGGAATGCTTCATTGAGACGATGGATGACGAGATGCCCGGGGATGTAATCCAGCATCTTGCCCCACAAGCCTCTACGCTGCTTGATCTGGTTAGGGGTGAATTCCGTTTCAAGGATTCTACGTTGTTCTTCTTTCATTGTGATTTCCTTTCGTACCGGGATGCAGACACACTCCGGCCAGTTTGGGCACACCACGACTTGCAGTTATGCCCTGTTATAAATTGTTATGGACTGTTACAAATAAAGGATTACGATTTGATCCGGACGGATCAGAAAGGCACTTTCACGGTGGGCGTTTGAGATTTCGATTCCATCAGTATCAATGAGAGCACTTTTTCAACATCAGCAAGCACACTTACACAGGCGGTGCCTATGTCTTTGTTGGCTTTGTTTGCATAAAACAAGACATACTCGTAGCTATTGCCGGTTGTGTCATTGACGGAGCATCCGAGAAAATGACATAAAGTCTGTGCACTGAGTTCTGCCGTGATTTCTTGTTTCCAATCCTGACCATTCTTGAGTTTGCCTATTGCTATCTTATGAGCAGCGTGACTCAATTCATGCAGAAATGTTTTGATTTCCGGAGTCGCAATTCTGATCTCGTCTGTTTCGGGACGATAATACCCAAGCCAATAGCCTTGATAAGCGACTGGCGCTACATCGATTCCCCAGGATTCGGCAACTTCAAGCAGTGGGAGGTGGTGAGGTAATTCAAGCTTCCGGTAATCGAGTTCATCGCCGGTCGTGTTTTCGACCTTGAAGACAGGGATTGCTATGAAACCCTTCAGGATCTGACCAATATGGACAGGTTTTTCTTCAGTTTCATCTTCAACTGATTCACGTTGACTTTTCTTTACTAGCCAAGGACCCAAGATGTGAAACGCTTTACTTCCCTTCTTGACATAGCGGTTGCAATCCTGCCACTGCCGAAATCCTCTTGCGTCAGATGTTCCATTGAGAGTCATGATGATCCTGTTCGAAAGGCTCCAGGAATTGCTTGGAACATCAAACGGTGGATAAGTCGCGATGGCAATCGCTTTTGGCACATTTCCAGTCTTGAACAATTCGACGATCTTGTTCAATGTTTCACTGACTTTTGGTGATAGATTCATGATTTTCCTCCTCATACGGTTAAGATTGATTGCTTCGGCAGATCGATCCGGATTGTGGTGCCGATACCTAGAGTTGATTCGGCATTGATCGATCCCCCATGGTTGATAATGATTTGCCGGGCGATACAAGCGCCCAGACCGGTTCCTGTTGATTTGGTGGTGAACAAGGGTGTCCACATCATCGAAAGCTGCTCAGTTGTCATTCCGATTCCGGTATCACGGATGGAGAGGTGAACTTGGGAGCGTGATGACCAGCATGAAATCGAAACGGAGGAACCAGCTTCACAAGCCTCAATCGCGTTGATGATCAGGTTCAGGAATGCCCTCCCGAGGTGCTGTGAATCAGCGCGAACATAGATGCAGTGATCGGGTATTGAAATTTCAAGTTGGATTCCGGCCAGCGATGCTCTCAATTCAAGCAGTGCGATCTGCTCCCATATTGTTTCCCGGATGTCCATAGCTTCACAGCGGGGTGGCGAGCAGCCAAACCTGAGACTCTCTGCGAGGTTTTGCATATTGCGGACAGCCGACTCAAGTACGCAGCACTCGGAATGATCGACGGATGTGCATTCCCGTAGATAGGTAATTCCGTCTTTCAATGTGGACAGGTAATGACGCATTTCATGGGCGATGATCCGGTTGATCGGCAGGCTTTCCTTTGTTGGAAAGATTTCGATGCCAGGCGAATGATTCACTAGTCGCGAACTGGTGAGAGTTGTCATGATAACTTCCTCCATAAACAGAAAAGGCCGGGGTGTATGGACACCTCCGGCCAGTTGTGATCACCTATTGGTGATCGTTACGTTATGATTGATGATACTGTGGTTCATGAAGAACCATTCGAGGACACTCCAGAATCAACGGAGACGCATTTCCTGAAGCATGGAAGGGGTAAGATGCTCAGGTTGGATTCCATCCGGCAGGATGATGGTTCTGACACTGAGCTTACCGGCGAGTTGCTGCTTGATTCTAAGGGTACAAGAGCGGCCGGCAGGATCTCCGTCAAACATGAGAATGACACTTCGGGCATGGTCCAGGATCAGGTGCTCCTGTGCCAAGGACATTGAGGTTCCCATCAGAGCGATAGAGTTCTTATACCCAAGCTGATGCAGGCGAATCACGTCAAAGAATCCTTCAACGACGATTAGTTCATGGTTGCCTTCATGAATGACTCGGTGCAGGTTAAACACAACAAGGGACTTCCGGAAACGGGCTGGGAACCGGTATTTACCTTGTAGAGATGCCTGACGGTCTGTCGCAGCACGACCGGCATATGCCATGAGACGACCGAGGTAATCATAGATAGGGATCACAATCCTGCCCGACATTATTCCGCAGCCTGGATAGAATCCTATCCCGAAGAGTTTCGCGGTGGAAGCATTGATCTCCCGCATCTGCAGGTAAGGGTGGCAGGTTCTCAGGTTCGCCAAGGTGAACGATAAAGGCGGATTGACACAGCATTCAGTGATCACACCAGGTGGTTTTCTCTGAATACAACTTTCGCGATTGCAGTGTTTGTCCCGGATGAGGACAGGAAGAAACCACTCCTGCAACATCAGTGCAGCATGACGGAAACCACTGACATCACTCGGAAAACCTTCCATTGCAGCCACAAAGTCAATTACGTTGCCACCGCGGCCACAACCAGTAAAGCAATTCCATGCATTCTTGGAGAGGGACACCTGAAAAGCACGCGGATTGTCACCGCCATGAATCGGGCAGCGACCGATAAGCGACTTTCCTTTCTTTTGTAGCCAGTTAATTCCGTAATGCTGTAGGACAATCTCCATCGTGACTGATGACTTCACGACTGAAAACTCAACCCAGTTTGAATCTCGCAAGAAACACCTCCTTGGAGCTGACGCAAAAGCGTGTTGATTGACAAGCGCATGAGACGAACCATTTCTGGACTCAGCGAAACATAATTTAAACAAAAAGCCATAGAGAACCTCCTTTCATGGTTCAAAGTTTGAATCTTTGCAGAATGATCGAAGCCGCCTGGACTTCAGGAAGCTGCGGGAATGTCAGTTGGATGACTGATGCCATAGCAATGGGGTGGGGGCTCGGAATGATTGAATCAGTTCGTCTAGGGACTCCGGCACCACATACCCGGCAGAATTTTCACGGATTTAACTCTTTCGCGTGAAGATTTGAATAATGATAGAGCCTTCCACTTATAGAAGGTAAATTGTAAAAGGTCGGTTTAACATCACTGGCTTGATTGCTATGATTTCCTGGCACTCATCATAAGACTTGGAAATATGTTCATTGATGCTATGATTGGAACTGATGCTCTTTGAATCTTGAAAGAGAAGTTTCACAAAAGTTTGGCTTTCGAATCAAGAGGTGGGAAATGATTATATTAAGGAATGTATTACTGATTTTTGTATTTCAAATGATCTTCTCATCACAGGTCCAAGGTGGGGTTTTACACGATGCAGTAGATGCGTTGGACATTAGAGAAGTACAGATTCTCATTGAAAGAGGATGTGATGTCGATGCCAAGGATAAAAGAGGGTATACTGCACTACATCATGCAGCTGTTCAGAATGCGAATAACATCGCGACCCTTCTTATCGACAAAGGTGCAAATATCAACTCCAAAGGATTGTTAGGTTACTCTCCTCTGCATTTAGCTGTCGCATCAGGAAGTGAAGAAATAGTGCTTTTGCTAATATCTAAAGGAGCATCATTGGAAATTCAGGACGAAGATGGTAGCACCCCATTACTTGAGTCCATAATCTTGAATAAAACGAGGATTTCCAGGTTGCTTGTGACACATGGGGCAAATGTAAATGCTAAAGCTCTTCATGGAGTGACGCCACTGGTGATGTCCATATCGTCGAAAAGCATTGAAACTGCAAAATTGCTGATAGAGAACGGTGCTGATGTTAATGTGAAAGTTGGTGGTCAAAGCCCGCTATTTCTTGCCGCAGCCAAAAATTTACTGGAAATAGTGAAATTGCTACTCCAACATGGTGCTGATGTTAATCACAAGGAGAGTTACAAAAACTTGATGCCCCTAGATGTGGCTGTAGAACAAAATTTGATGGAGATGGCAAAATTGCTGATCGAGAATGGAGCAGATCTTAATGCAATATCTGGCGACGAGCATTACACACCTCTATACAGAGCAGCAGTGATCAGATCCAAAGAGATGGCAGCATTGTTGATTAGAAGTGGGGCAGATTTAAATACTAAATGTCGGAATGGAAGAACACCGGTTGATGAATGGCCGGCGCTTCTCAGTATCAAAACAGACACATCAGACGAAGTCCAAAGGCAGTCCACTAAGGAATCTACAAAAGAGCAGAAGATAGCACCACTGACATATGTTTACATAAAGCCTGGTATATTTATCATGGGATCGCCGGAAGATGAGCAGGGATCGATGCCAAGTGATAAACCACAACACCAAGTATCATTATCTCGCGGTATATTGATGATGCAGACTGAAGTAACGAGAGGTATTTGGGATGTTTTAAAAAGCATTACTGGACGTCTTCCTGATGATCCAAGTGATCCGGAGATTGGCGCCACCACATATCATCCCGTTAATTCTGTCACTTGGAATGAAGCTATCTTATTTGCGAACGTCTTTTCAGAAGCAACAAAAAGCGAACTATGCTATTTCACAGATCCAGGATTCAGCCGTCCAGTAAGCTACTTAAATTACAGATCTAGAGGACCATTCTATTGCAATTTTGAAGCAGATGGATTCCGGCTGCCCACTGAGGCTGAATGGGAATATGCTTGTCGAGCCGGCACCACAGGAGCTTTTTCATGCGCAGAGAATTTTTCCACAGAATTGAGTACTGTTACATGTGTAAAGGGGGACCTCCCAATCTTGGAGAATTACTGTATATTCTGCGCGAATTCATCAGAATTGTCCGCTGAGGTAGCAAGTAAATTACCCAATCAATGGGGATTGTATGATATGCATGGAAATGTCTCGGAATGGTGCTGGGATCGATTCGGGGCCTACACTCCATCTGGTGTAGTAGATCCGACAGGTTCAGATGATGATTCACGGCGTATCCATCGTGGGGGAAGCTTCAATGGAAATCCATGGTATTGCCGATCAGCATTACGTGGATATCGAAATCTGAACTCACGATATGCAACTCAAGGCTTTAGACTGGTCAAGACCGTTTGGGAGTATTCATCATTAACTAAGTTGGATACACCAATTTCATTAGGCAGAATCAATGAGATAGTGATTGGGTTACTTCGTGATTATGGTGGTATAACAGACTGGGAACTGCCACCGGGTGCCCTTTTCCATCATATTTTAGGCGCATATGAAATTAGCAACGGTAAAAAAGAAAACATTCTAGTTGTAGTATCAACAACAAACACTGATAAAAATGAATGCACCGCATGCAGTGAAAAATTGAGTTTTTTTGAATTTAACATAGAATCCAATGATCAGATTGACCTTAGAAACTCATCAGTTAATGCAACATCGTATGGACGCGCTGCAAGAGATGACTTCCGAGTAATTAAAATTGGGGAAAATAAGCTTGGCATTGTCGCCGAATGGACCGGAGGAAGAATGGGTGATTACTGGTGTGGATTAACTATCTTTGGCGTCGTTAATGGTAAATACTCGAGTATTTTCTCAACTCAGTTCGCATCAGGATTTTCAGAATCGCCTGGCGATCCAATAAAAACAGTTTATACAAAGGATGTTTGCTTCAGGAAAACGAATGCCGAATTTTACGACATTCTGTTGGTGAAAACAGACGAATCTGGAAGCAAACAGCAAAGTATCTACAAATTCAAAGGTGATAAATATGTTGAAGCCACGCAGGAAGAAACAGAAACTGAATTGCAAAAAGAAATTGATTTGATTCAATACAAAACACGAAAAACTTTCCAGCCATAAATTCGAACAGATCCAGACTGAGTTCAGATAACCTGTAAATACAATAAAGAAAGATCGTTACGATTTTACGGAATCTCCTATTAATGATGATATAAAATCTGTTATATTTTTCCGAAGGTGACTTTCTGCTGCTTCTCAGGAATTTGAAGGAGAAAGGTATTGGATAAAAAGACGAATATTTCACAATTAATTCGAAAAATCAGGAAACGAACCGGACTCACTCAAGAGAAATTCGCCGCAAAGTTGGGCGTGACATTCCCGACGATAAATCGATGGGAAAACAGTCATGTGAAGCCCTCTCCTCTCGCTATGAACCAGATTGAAGCGTTCGTTCGGAATTTGGGTGATGCAGGCAAAGATCTTGTTGACGAGTTCTTCCCTTCTGAAAATACCAAGGGATAAAGATGAAACTCATCACAAACACAGGTTCAGAACGTGTAATTGATTTCATCCAACCAATCCTTTCAAAGGAAAGCCATTTAGATATCGTGACCTCTGATTTCTCTTTGTTCGCATTCAGCGAGTTTCAGAAAGAAGCGTCAGCAATCTCGAAAGTTCGACTCGTTCTACCACCGGACGGATCTGATTTGAAAATGCTGGGTACAGATGCAGACCGACCCAACCGCAATCGCCTTCAAACCAGATGGCTGGCGAATCAGCTGATGGAGTGGGTCAGGTCAAAATCAGACGTGCGCTATGCTCATGGGGCAGTACCTCAAGGTTTTTTCGTGGTTCGTGATGAAGAAATGCGACCACAACGAGTGATATATGGCTCGGTTGCTTTCAGCACAGATGGATTGGGAACAACGCCAGGGAATCCTATGAATTTGATCCAGGTATCTGAGTCTGAGCAGGAAGCAGTGACACTCAGCCAATGGTTTGATTCCCACTGGTCATCCCTTCCAATCAGCAGTAGCGATAAAAAACGATTGCTTGATACTCTGGAACAGTTTGCTGTTCATCGATCACCAGAGTCTGTTTACGCAGTGATTCTTCACCAGTTATTCAGTTCCCGCGGTGATGCACTGGATGAGGAAAACATTGTAAAATCCGCCACCGGCATTCATGATTCAGTTGTCTGGAAGAAACTGTACAAATTCCAAAGAGATGGCGTCATCGGTGCAATAGATAAACTCAATCGGTTTGGAGGTTGCATCATCGCGGACAGCGTTGGGTTGGGAAAAACATTCGAAGCGCTGGCCATAATCAAATACCACGAACTTCGAAATGATCGTGTGCTTGTGCTGTGCCCCAAGCGTTTGAGGGAT
>Ga0116164_10003159_pt1 | contig 11379 bp, 10 predicted proteins | sample AD_UKC109_MetaG_FD_89888 | JGI IMG/M metagenome (GOLD analysis project Ga0116164, IMG submission 89888) | Active sludge microbial communities of municipal wastewater-treating anaerobic digesters from Hong Kong - AD_UKC109_MetaG | ecosystem: Engineered > Bioreactor > Anaerobic > Digestate... | reverse complement strand
TTGTGTTGCTGAAGAATGAAAATATACTGCCTCTCGACCTCACTGACAGACCTGTAATAGCCGTCATTGGGGATAATGCCACACGTACAATGGGTCTCGGTGGTGTGGGTGCAGGAGTGAAGACTCTCTATGAGGTCACCCCCCTGGAAGGACTTAAAAACAGAATAGGGGATAAGGCAGAAATTATTTACGCACAGGGCTATTCAGCTGATAATTATGGTTTCGGAAGGATGTTCCGCAGGAGATCAGAAGATGAGATCAGAAAGGAACAGGAGGAAAGACAGTTGAACATAAAGAGACTGGCAGATGAGGCTGTGAAAACAGCACAAAAAGCTGATATAGTGCTTTTTATCGGAGGTAATAACCGGACTGTTGAAACAGAAGGAAGTGACAGGACTGATATTAAACTGCCGTACGGACAGGAGGAATTACTGGGCAGACTGGCAGAGGTGAATCCCGCTATTATCACTGTTCTCGTTAGCGGGGCACCGAATGATCTTAATATTGCAGAACCCTTGTCAAAAGCTCTTTTAATATCATGGTTCAACGGTACTGAAGGCGGGAATGCCCTTGCCGACATCCTCACGGGTAATATATCTCCTTCCGGACGATTACCTTTTTCCTGGCCTGTCAGACTGGAAGACTCACCGGCTTTTGCACTCGGTAACTATTCTCCCGGTCCGGGCAGAAGAGATATTTTTGCAGGACTGGTAGAAGGGAACAGTGCCGGAGATGATACTGAAGAAGCGGGTGCGGACAGTGTTCAGAAGGATCCGAATGATGCGTATTATTCCGAGGAATCGCTGGTAGGATACCGGTGGTACGACACAAAAAATATTCCTGTTATGTACCCTTTCGGTTATGGACTCACTTATACAACCTTTGATTATTCGGCAATAGACACTGATAAGGAGAAATATGGCAAAAAGGATGTTATTAAAGTGTCGGTCGAAATTAAAAACACGGGGACAGTGTCTGCCGAAGAGCTTGTGCAGGCATATATTCATCGCATAAATCCATCTGTTGAATGGCCTTACAAGGAGTTGAAAGCTTTTTCACGTGTAGCTCCCGAACCAGGGGAAAGTAAAACTGTTGTCCTTGATATACCTGTCAGGGAACTCCGATACTGGAATGAGACAAATCATAGCTGGACTGATGATCCATGTGACATTGAAATACTTGTTGCTGCCTCTGCAGGAGATGTGAAGCTGAAAAAACAAGTGACTCTTAAATAATTCAATCGGGATGCTTTTAAAGAGTCAGCTTACTGGTTATTTTTGAGATAAACATGTATTTTTGGACGGAAGAGATAATAACACCAAAACGAACAAAAAAACTAAAATGATGAAAAAAATACTGATTTTCTTTTCGCTGGCATGCATTCTTTCCCTCTACTCATGTAAGGATAAAACAGTTGAAACAACCTGGCTTCAGGTATCAGAAGTAGCAGATAATGTATGGCGTATAAGCGATAACGGTGATGACAATATGTATCTTGTTGTCGGGACTGACAGTGCCATGCTCATTGATACCGGTCTGGGAGTGGCTGACCTGGCATCAGTAGTGAACGGTCTTACAAAGAAGCCTCTGATGGTTTTTAACACTCATGCCCATCCTGATCATTCCGGAGGTAATTACCAGTTTGAAAAGATATATATCCATACTGCCGATCTGGAAGATGCCCGACCTTACAGCATGCCCCGGGAGATGCCCGAAGGTGCTCAGCAGAATAATCAGGTGCCTGAGGCAGAGAGATACACAGGAGAGATTTATGATCCTGAGTTTGTTGCCATACGTGAAGGTCAGATTTTTGATCTGGGAGGAAGAAGGATAGAGATTATACATACACCCGGTCATTCGGCAGGGGAGATAGTGTTACTGGATAAGGAGAATAAACTGCTTTTCACTGGTGATAACACCAATGCCCTTGTATGGTTATGGCTTCCCACATGCAGCCCTCTGAGTGAGTATCTCAGCTCCCTGGAAAAGCTACAGGCACGAACAGACGAATACGATATTATTTTCCCCGGACACAGGGATCCTCTTCCCGGCGATTTTATTGCCAGTCAGATAGAATGTGTCAAAGGTATTCTCGACGGTACTCTTGAACGTGAAACTTACGAGATGGGCGGAGGCAAAGCACTTGTATCGGTATATGACGGTGCAACGGTAGTGTTCGATCCGGAAAATCTTTATCCTGCTGAATAAGATAAGAGCTGTTCTCAATTGTTTAATCTGATCCTTTTTGTGATCTATGCGTATATTGATACTGGGTACTGCACATCCCTACCGTGGTGGACTGGCTTCTTATATTGAAAGGCTGGCTACTCAGTTTATGGCAGAAGGTCATGAGACGGAGATATTTACTTTTAGTCTGCAATACCCCGGATTTTTATTTCCCGGAAAGACTCAGTACACAGATGCACCGCCACCATCAGGACTTAAAATAAGAAGGGTCCTTAATTCCGTCAATCCTTTCAACTGGATAAGGACAGGAAGGCTGATAAGGAAAAAGGAACCTGATATCCTCATTATTAAGTACTGGCATCCTTTTATGGCTCCGGCTTTTTCTACGGTAGCCAGATCGGCAGTGAAAAACGGTATAACGCGCGTTATATGTATCTTCGATAATGTCATTCCACATGAAAAAAGTATTATCGATCGTTTTCTTACAGGATTATTTGTCAGAACCATTAATGGCGCTATAGTGATGTCAACAAGTGTCATGTATGATCTGAAAACTTTTAAAATAAATTTTCCTGTGAGGTTTAATCCGCATCCTCTCTTCGATAATTACGGGTCTCCCGTTCCCCGTGAGGAAGCTCTGGGAAAGCTGGGGCTACCTGCTGATCATTCTTACCTTCTCTTTTTCGGATTTATCAGGGCATATAAAGGGCTGGATATTTTGCTTGAAGCTTTCGGTGATGTACGACTCAGGGGGAAGAAAGTTAAACTGATCATTGCCGGGGAGTTTTATGAAGATGACAGACCCTACAGGGATATTATAAATAAATATGGTATTGATGATGAAATAATACTATATGATCGTTTTATAAGGGAAGATGAAGTGGCCTCCTTTTTCTGTGCAGCCGATCTGGTTGTTCAGCCCTACAGGAGTGCCACGCAGAGCGGTGTTACACAGATAGCCTATCATTATGAAAAGCCAATGCTTGTAACGGATGTAGGAGGTCTGAGTGAGATAGTGTCTGATGGTGTGTCAGGTTATGTTGTGAAGCCTGATCCCGGATATGTGGCCGATGCTTTGGCCGACTTCTTTGACAATGACCGTTACACGCAGTTCACAGAAGGGGTTATCAAGGAAAAGGATAAATTTACCTGGGATAAGCTCACAGGCAAAGTGATGGAGATATATGAGGAAAGTAAAAAATATATAACTGAATAACAGTAGATTTGTGGTCATGTTTTAATATACATGATCATGACATTAGATTAATATTATATTGTATGATTTGCAGAAGCAAAGCTCCTTTACGTCTTGGATTGGCCGGAGGAGGCAGTGATGTGTCTCCTTTCTCGGAGTTGTACGGAGGTGCAGTTCTGAATGCCACTATTGATCAGTATGCTCATTGTACCATAGAGGAAACTGATAATAATACAATTGAGATCAATGCTGCTGATCTTAATTGCAGGAGGATATATGAGTCATCGCTCGTCCTGCCGGCAGACGGGATGCTTGACCTCCATAAAGGGGTGTATAACAGGGTAGTAAAGGATTTTGGGATCAGCAAAGCCCTTTCTTTCAGGATGACTACCTGGTGTGATGCTCCTCCCGGCAGCGGACTGGGTTCTTCTTCGACAATGGTTGTTGCTGTCCTTAAGGCTTTTGCAGAATGGCTTAACCTGCCGATGGGTGATTATGACCTGGCTTATATGGCTTACCGGATAGAAAGGGTGGATCTTGCTCTGAGAGGAGGGAAACAGGATCAGTATGCAGCTACATTCGGAGGTTTTAATTTCATTGAATTTCACAAGGATGACAGGGTGATTGTCAATCCCCTCAGAATAAAAAGATGGATAATAGATGAGCTGGAAGCATCGATGGTGCTTTTTTATACCGGTGCTTCAAGAAATTCTGATGAGATAATAAAAGAGCAGCAGGAGAACACTGAAAAAGGCCGAAAAACACAGATAGAGGCAACCCAGAGGATAAAGGAGAGTTCATTTATTATGAAAGAGTATCTGCTTAAGGGTGATATAGTTGGTTTCTCAAAGTCCTTTGACAGGGAATGGGAGAACAAGAAAATGATGGCCGGGTCGATAAGTAATAAACATATAGAAAACATCTATGAAGCAGCTATTAAGGCAGGAGCGTACGGAGGCAAAGTGTCGGGAGCAGGAGGAGGTGGTTTTATGTTCTTTTCCGTCAATCCGGAGAAAAGAATAAATCTGATTAATACATTGACCAGATTCACCGGCAGAGTGGTTAATTTCCATTTCAGCGAGCACGGATGTCAGGCCTGGAAATTAAATGATACATGGAAGCAATAATTCTGGCAGGAGGTAAAGGTACACGTCTGAGCAGTATTTTCCCGGACATTCCAAAACCAATGGCTCCTGTCAAAGGGAAACCTTTCCTTTATTATGTTCTTAACTGGTTAACTTCTTCCCCTGTGGAAAAAGTAATACTCTCGGTCGGATATAAGCATGAAAAGATAATTGAATTCTTTGGTGACTCATTCGGAGGGATGTCAGTCGAATATGCCATTGAGAAAAAGGCTCTGGGAACAGGCGGTGCTATTAAGTATGCCCTGCATTGGACGAAAAGCGAAAATATTCTGGTAATAAACGGAGATACTTATTTTCCTATTGATCTTAACAGCTTTATCAGTTTTCATAACTCAACGGGCAGCCGCTTTTCCATGGCACTGAAAAAAATGCAGGATCCCGGCCGATATGGAACAGTGGAATGTGTTAATGATACTATTATACGATTCAATGAAAAACAAAGGGGCAGGGATGCGCTCATCAACGGAGGTATTTATCTGATAAACAGAAGTATTATTGAATCATCAAAACTGCCGGAAGCTTTTTCTCTCGAAAGAGATATGATGGAGCAGTATTTTCAGACTGAGAACATTAAAGGCCTCGTTTTCGAGGATCTCTTTATAGATATAGGTATCCCGGAAGATTATAATAAAGCTCAGGAAGCTATTGATACAGAGTATAAATGAAAGATAACTGCAAATACAGAACCCTTAATACCTATGAACAAAGCTCTTTTTCTTGACCGGGATGGAGTCATAAATTATGACTGTGGGCATGTTTTCACTAATGATGATTTTGTTTTCAATGAAGAGATCTTTGATATATGCAGAAGGTATTTGGATGATGGTTTCCTTATCCTGGTAATAACCAATCAGGCGAGGATTGCAAGGGGTGTTTATTCTGAAGAGGACTTTCTGAAGGTAACGGCATGGATGACAGATGAATTTTCCAGGAGAGGTATTACTATATCAAAAGTGTATTATTGTCCTCATCACCCTGATTTTACAGGTCCCTGTCCCTGTCGCAAGCCCGAACCCGGAATGTTGTTAAAAGCCATTGAGGAGTTCGACCTGGATATCTCTCAGTGTGAGTTATTCGGAGACAAGGAGAGCGATATGGAAGCCGGTCGCAGGGCTGGTATACCTGAGGCCAACCTGCATTTATACAGGGCAGGTGAATAATTCAGATATTGATTTTTTCTTTTATAAGGTATCTGTTCCTTTCGGATGAGTTTCTGTTGATCAGTTCTCCCAGAAAGCCTGTAAGGAAGAGTATGGATCCTATTATCATCACAGTCAGAGCTATGTAGAAATACGGGCTGTCGGTTATCAGTGGAGCCCGCAGGTTATTATGTACATAAATGAGTTTACAGATACCCAGATAAGCGGCCATGATCATTCCGATGAAGAACATTATTGAACCCAGGAGACCGAAGAGATGCATAGGTCTTTTCCCGAACCTGCTGATAAAGCTGATAGTGAGAAGGTCGAGGTAGCCTTTTACGAAGCGGTCTATTCCGTATTTTGATGATCCGTATTTCCTGGGATAGTGTTTGACAATTTTTTCACCTATATTCATGAACCCGGCCTCTTTTGCCAGTATGGGTATATAGCGGTGCATCTCGCCATACACCTCAATACTTTTAATTACTTCGGCATTATAGGCTTTCAGACCACAGTTGAAGTCGTGCAGTTTTATTCCGGAAGATCTTCTTGCAGTACGATTATACAATTTGCTTGTACACCGTTTGATAAAGGGGTCGTGCCTTTTTTTCTTCCATCCCGATACCATATCATAGTCCTCATCTCTTATCATACGGTAAAGTTCAGGGATCTCATCGGGACTGTCCTGCAGATCGGAATCCATAGTAATTACGACTTCTCCTGATGATTCCCTGAATCCTGTGTGAAGGGCCGCTGCTTTTCCGTAGTTACGGCGGAAACACAGACCTTTGACGTTTTTGTATTTTTTTGCAAGATCTTCTATTGTTTCCCAGGAATGGTCGGAACTGCCATCATCAATACAAATTATTTCGGAAGATATATTTTCAGCAGAGCATACTCTTACAATCCAGTCGATCAGTTCCGGCAATGACTCTGCTTCGTTATAAACGGGGATGATAACAGAAAGATCCATCGGCTTTACTGTCTGTTCCTTATTCAACATTATCAACCAGAGGATTTCCTTCTTTGCGTACGAAAGCGGCTACTATGAGTGACATGATCAGTCCCTGCAACATATTGCCAAAGATGCCCATAGGAGCTATAAATGCCGGTTTCATTATTTTTGCCTGAACGCTCATGGCTGCATCTATCTGCGACTGGCCAAGACCTCTCTCAAGGAGTTTTTCTTCGGCCATGGCAAGGGTTTTATCAATGAGGTCGGGATCGATGAAAGCATAGAGAATATATGTGAACAGTGCTATGATGATGCTGTAATAAAGGCATATAATAATAGCTGCCCCAAGTGCCTGTCCGAAGCTTATCATCCCGTGCATATAATTATCACGGTAAGATTTAACAAGGAAGTAAAGGATCACTATTTGTATCACCATGAATATGTAACCCTGGATGGGGTTAAGTGACAGATCAAGAAAATAGACGATCAGGGAATAGATCACTCCTATCAGGCCGAGGATAAGTCCGTTCATCAGATTAGCTTTCCAGACATTTACGTTTTGTTCCATAGTTTATAGTTATTAGTTCAGGGTAAAGATATCCTTTCAACAAATATAATTTAAAAATGACAAAGAGCAGTAAGGCCTTATTGGAATAATATTTGGCATGATCTGTAAATTATACTATTTTTGTACGGGGTAAGTCTTATACGACCAGCTCCTGCTGAACTCCCCCAGGACCGGAAGGTAGCAAGGGTAGGTGGTTGTAGCGGTGCGATATAAGGAGCTTACCCTTTTTTTTATCTGACTCATCCTGCCTGTCCGACACCCAAAGCCCCAAGCCCCCACACCCTTAAGCTCCCAAATCCCCAATCCCCCTAAGCCCCCACACCCCCAAATCCCGTAAGCGGGACTTAATGGGCTGTATGACAGGGCTAATGTGCTTACTTCGAGTACAACCCCCAAACCCCACCCCCAAGCCCCCTAAAGGGGGTTTAATAAGCTATTAATCAGGGTTATGTGCTCGATTGTATAGATTTTTTAAATTTACAGTTGTATAAATTGCTACTTATAAACAACATTAAGTCCTGGAATGCGCGGCGCCCTTTTTCTTTGGTTCGTTCTTTTTGGACGAACAAAAAGAAATGAATTTATAAAAAAAAGAGGATGCCCTTTTGAGACACCCTCAGTATTCAGACTGTGCGGGGGCAATGCGGAAAAGACTTTTATTTCTTTTCCATATATTTGCAGGAAACAAATAATTAATATGCTCTTACGTATTTACCCGGAGAATCCAAGTCATAAGCATATCCGGACGGTGGTGGACACTCTTGAAGCCGGCGGGATAGTTATCTATCCGACTGATACAGTATATGCCATGGGGTGTGACGTGAATGCCGGTAAGACTATTGAGCGGATAGCACAGTTTAAAGGAATGAACCCAAAAAATCCTGACCTGTCGCTTATCTTTCACGACATGAGCCAGCTGTCGGAGTATACTGTTATACGGGATAATAATATTTTCAAACTGTTGAAAAGGAATCTGCCCGGTCCTTTTACCTTTATCGTAAAAGCCAATAACCAGATCCCAAGGATGTTCAAAAACAAAAAAAAGACAGTGGGTATAAGGATCCCTGACAACAGTATTGTGATGGAGATAGTCAGGGAGTTGGGACGTCCCATTGTTACAACGTCAATACATGATCCGGATGAAATAATTGAATATACCACTGATCCTGAGCTGATACATGAAAAATTCCGTGATATTGCAGATATCGTTATTAATGGTGGCTATGGAATGAATGAAGCATCGACCGTAATCGATTGTACGGGTGACGAGCCAGTTATTGTAAGGCAGGGTCTGGGTATTCCGGAGTGGTAATAACTGTTTCAGCGTCTGTAGAAATTCCTGTTAAGAAGAATCAGAACAGATATCAGTTCCAGGCGTCCGAGAAACATCAGAAAAGAGAAAAACCATTTCCCTCCTGCAGGTACTGAACTATAGGTATTAAAAGGTCCGAATGATCCGAATGAATGACCGATGTTACCCAGCAGGGCAGCAGATGTACTGAAAGAAGTCACGAAATCGTATCCCATAAAAGATATCACCAGTGAGCTGATACAAATAATAATAAAGTATATTAGTATAAAGACCAGGAGATTATATATCAAATGGCCGGGAATTACTTTATGATAAAAATGGACAGGCACAACGGCATTAGGGTGTATTATCCTTATGAGTTCTTTTCTGGCGTTTCTTGTCGCCAGACATAATCTTGCCATTTTCAGGCTGCCGCTGGCTGAACCTGATGTTCCTCCGGTAAACATAAGGACAAAGATGATTATTGTCATCAGGCTGCTCCATGCACTGTAATCTGTTTTATAGAAGCCTGTTGTGGTTATTATTGATACAATCTGGAAGGCCCCGTTCAGGATAGCTTCACCGGCCTGGTATATTTTCCCGTGCCATAGGGCAAAAGACCCTAAAATGACAAAAGACAGAACAACAATAACATAAAATTTAAATTCATTGTTTTGTAAAATCTTTTTAAAGTTACCTTTCAGGGTAAAGTAAATGATCGTCATGTTTGTTCCGGCCAGGAACATAAAAAAGGTTAGTATGACCAATGCAAGGGGATTGCCCAGGTAAGTAAGACTGTAGTCGGTTGGGGAGAAGCCTCCTGTTGACATAGTGCTGAAGGCAATACAAAAAGCATTGAAAAAGCTTATTCCACTAAGCTTTAGTAAAATAACCTCTGCCAGGGTCAGAACAGCATAAATTAATACCAGACGCTTTGTAGCTTCTCTGGTTTTCGGATGAATCTTATCAGTGGCCTGGCCTGTGAATTCAGACAGTGTGAGTTGTATGTTGAGTGTTTTGTCCACCGGTAACAGTGAGAGGGAGATTATTATAAAACCTATTCCGCCTGTCCACTGGGTAAGGCTTCTCCAGAAGAGTATTCCATGAGACTGTGATTCTATGCTTGTCATGATGGTTGCACCGGTAGTGGTAAAACCCGACATGGACTCAAAGAAAGCGTCGGTAAAATTGCTGATGGCTCCTGTCATAAGATAGGGTAATGTGCCAAAAATAGTTACCAGTAGCCACATGCCCGTGATTATAACATAGCCTTCCTTGTTACCATAAATTTTTTCTTCGTTGCGTAAAGGAGTATAGACAAGGATACCGATAACGATAGTGAAAATCCCTGAGAAGAGTATTGATGAAGGTTCTTTATAAAGGAAAGCTACAATAGCTGAGAGCAGCATGAACAAACCTTCAAATATAAGTCCGAGGCTGAAGAATCTGGCGATGATCCTGAAATTCAACATTCTCTGTTCAGGTAAAGAATTTTGTTAGACGGTCGTATGCTGAAGGTAAGGTAAATACCACCACTCTGTCATTTGCCCGTATGATAGTGTTACCTGTAGCTATATATGGAACACCGTCTCTTGTTCCACCTCCAATGATAGCATCTTTGGGAAAATCAAGACTTCTCAGAGTGCCCTTTGTTATTTTTGCATTAGGAGGTACGATAAATTCAATAACTTCAGCATCTGTTCCTGCCATGAATTTAACCTGGGTCATGTTAAGATTTGTGGTGTGCCGGTATATCCTGCTGGCTGCAGCAATTTTTTTATTGATTATTGTATCTACTCCGGAATTTTTTGCAAGATTGATATATTCTATGTTTTCTACTTCGGCAATAGTTCTTCTGACTCCCAGTTTTTTTGCCAGCAGGCAGGAAAGAATGTTCGTCTCAGAATCACCTGTCACGGCAATGAACACATCAATACCTGAAATTCCTTCCTGTTCAAGAAGATCCATATTGCGGCCATCTCCGTTTATAATAAGAGTGTTATCCAGTATCTCCGCCAGGTCTTCACAGCGCTCCGGATCGGAATCGATGAGTTTGACTTCACATGTGCGCTGCATATAAAAAGCTATGTGTCTTCCTATTTTGCTGCCCCCAAGGATCATAATACTTTCCGTTTCAAAATTCTTTTTCCCTGAGGTCTTCATCATCTCTTCAATACCTTCATGAAGGGAGATGATGTATACCAGATCTCCCAGTTGAAATTCTTCATTACCGCGGGGAATGATCGTCTGGTCGTTTCTCTTGATAGCTACTGCCCTGTATTTATCCGTTTTATTAAAATTAGTTGTCTCTTCAAGACTTTTATTAAGGATAGGAGCATTCTCATCGAGCCTGTGAACAAACATTGAAAGCTTCCCTTCAGAAAATTCCATATATTCGGTAGCTCCTGTTTCCTGTAACATAAGGAGTACTTCGCGTGCAGCAATAAGTTCGGGATAGATAAGAGAATCAATCCCCAGTATCCTGAAAAAATCAAGTAATGAATGTTCCAGATAATCAAGATTACCTATCCTGGCGACTGTCTTCAGAGCACCAAAACGTTTTGCAAGAATAGACGCTGTTATGTTTGTGTCTTCAGAATTAGTTACAGCAATAAAAAGATCTGTTTTCTTACGGAGAGCATCCTGCAGAATATTCATTGAGGTAGCCGAACCATGGTATGTTAGAACATCCAGAGATGACTCAACGGGCTTTAAGCGTTCATCTTCAGGATCGATAAGAATTATTTGATGGTTCTCGTTCGACAGCATCTTAGCCAGATGTGTCCCTACTTCTCCGGCACCGGCAATTATTATTCTCATGTATATGATATGAAAAAAACAGGGGCAAAATAATAGATAAATATGTTAATACTCAAGTTTTTTGATCAATATTTTA
>Ga0116164_10003155_pt1 | contig 11393 bp, 8 predicted proteins | sample AD_UKC109_MetaG_FD_89888 | JGI IMG/M metagenome (GOLD analysis project Ga0116164, IMG submission 89888) | Active sludge microbial communities of municipal wastewater-treating anaerobic digesters from Hong Kong - AD_UKC109_MetaG | ecosystem: Engineered > Bioreactor > Anaerobic > Digestate... | reverse complement strand
GTGCCTTTCATCATCTTAAATAAATAAGTCCTGCTGTTTTCATTGCCATGCATTGCATCAGCAATATTTCCCGATATTTTCTGGTCCCAGAAAGCCGCTTCCCTGTCGAGCCGGTCAATGAGGCGCGCGCCCAGGACGCGGTAGATGTTGAACCTCCTGAAATCACTGTAGACCGTGTCATGATAAACCGTGTAAAGAAAAAAGCCCCTGCCGACACTGCCGGTACAGGTAATGGGCCCTTCTTTTTCTCCCCGGGGTGTGGCATAGGCCGCGCGGGCAAGCACATCCGCATTATCAACGGAATCAAGCGTGATCCATCCGGAGTGGCCCATATACAATGCCATGGACTCCTTCATCGTAAAATTTGCCAGGTCTCCTTTCAGCACTGACTCAATCCTGCCCGGAAGCCCCATATACGGAAAGTTGTCATGAAAATGAAATATGCCGAAAGCCTGCTGCAGCAGGTCGAAAGAATAGCCTGAAAAATACGCGTATCCGCCCGCCTTTAAAAAGGCCCTTACCTTGGCGGCGATTTTCTCTTTATCCGGTTCATAAATTTTATTCTTCAATGCGACTGACTGGATGTTAACGCCCCGTGACAGAACACTGACATTCATTTCCAGAGGATAATTCATGCCGCAGGGGAAAAACATGACGTCGTACTTTTTAAAAACGCTTCCCTCCTCAAGATCGTGAAACTCGATCAGGTCATATTTGATATTCATCGACGAAAGCACCCGGTCGACCGGGTCATACGTGCTCCGCACGACAGCGATCTTTTCCTCAGCCTCAAGCCGCCCCGCGAGAACGAGAATCAGTTGAAGAGTTGACAGAATTATACAGAATTTAGTACTATACCTGTACATGAAATACCGCGTCCGGGGGTTAAAACACCCGGCTCATCACTAGTGATTAGAGCATTGCTTTCCGGGAACTGACCGGTGAAATAAGCGCTCATGAGTCCGAAAGGAGTGATCAGTATAAAAAAATCATCCCATTTGTAAAGGAATAATTATTACATGGCCCATACTCATCACCATCACGAACACCATCACCACAGCAGCAGGGGAAAGCTCATCTCTGTAATCATTCTTAACCTGATCATTACGGCCTCGGAATTTATCGGCGGAACAGTTTCCGGCAGCCTTTCCCTCATCTCGGACGCGTGGCATAATCTTTCAGATGTTGTTTCACTGGTTTTAGGCTATGCGGGCGAAAAGATATCAGCGCGGCATCCGAGCAAGCGATACACCTTCGGACTGAAGCGCTTTGAAGTCTTCGTCGCCCTTATTAATGCGCTCGCCCTCGTGGCCATCGGTATCTACATCATTTACGAAGCGATAGATCGGACCAGAAACCCTGTCCCCATCGATTTTAAAATAATGCTTCCCGTGGCCCTTATCGGGCTGTCAGGAAACATCTTCTCCCTGATCGTGCTGTTGAAAAACCGCAAAGACAACATCAACATGCGGGCCGCATTCCTCCATCTCTTTTATGATGCGGTTTCTTCCGTGGCTGTTCTGGGGGCGGCAGTGATCCTTTTTTTCACCGGAATCATATGGGCCGACCTCGCGGTCAGCGTGATAATCGCCGTAATGATATTCTGGAGCTCGCTTGACATCATCAAGGAATCGCTGAAAATATTTTTACAGGGTGTCCCCGATTCAATCGACCCGGACGAGGTGTACCGGGAGATACTTTCGGTTGAGGGGACGACAAGCCTCCACGGGCTGCACATCTGGTCGGTGAATTCCACGGAAATTTTTCTTTCCTGCCACGTGTGCAGTGATGAATCAGTGCAGCCCGACAGCGGACTGCTGATACGGCAGATAAATTCGCTTCTGGAAAAAAAATTTGGCATAACGCACACAACGATCCAGATTGAGACCACGCTGTTGTGCAAGACCGGCGGCGGAGAATGCTGCAGATAGGAATCAGGATTCGCTATAATCGGTCAGGCTTTCTTCCAGGGCTTCAGCCATGCGCGCGATATCTTCTGATAAAGACTTGAGATTTCCCGATACCTCGGAGTTTTGCTGTGTCACCGCGTTCACCGATGATATGGACTTAACGATCTCCTCGGCAGCGACTTTCTGTTCCTCGGTCGCGTTTTTAATTTCACCGGAACGCTCCTGTACCACCGTTGCCTGACGGTTAACTTCTTCATTGATAGTGTTTTGATGGGTCATGAAATCGGCGATTTCGCCGAACACGGAATTAATGTTTGAAACACCGGTAATGATTTCGCTCAGGGTAGAAACGGTACTCTGCATGGTCCGGGAACCACGGTTGATCTCGTCGATGTTCAGTTTAATCAGCGCGTCAATTTCCTTCAGGCTCTGGGCGGTCTGGTCCGCAAGCTTTGAAATTTCATCAGCGACCACCGCGAATCCCCTCCCCGCGTCACCCGCCCTGGCCGCTTCAATCGCCGCGTTCAGGGACAGCAGGTTGATCTTATCGGAGATCGAATTAATGATCTCAACGATGTTATTCATCTGGTTTGACCCTTCATTGATCTTCTGCATGCTGTCCATCATAGACGAAAGCGATGATTCTCCCGAGCGCCCCAGGCCGGTTATACTGTTCACGATCCCAACGGACTCAGCGATCTTCTTATCCATCTCGCTGATAATTCCCGTCAGCGATCCCAGCTTGGCAAACAGCGACCCGATGTTATCGGACTGGTCGCTTGAACCGCGGGCAGTATTATCGATCCCGGCCGTTATCTCTTCCATTGTTGCGGTTATCTCCTCAGCAGAGGCGGCCTGGCTCTGAAAATTATCGGAAAAAACAGTTATTGAGTTTTTAAGTTCGAGTGATGATCGTGTCAGGATGTCAGACGAATCTCGTACCGATTCAAGGAGACCCTGTATTTTCGCGTAGTTTTCCCTGTTTATCCGGGCCTCTTCATCGGAACGGCCCATAGCGTCTTCTGCTATTGACACGATCAGGTACGAAAGAACCAGGACGAAAACAAAAGTAAAACAGCTGACCAGGAGGCCCACCGTCGCTGCTTCAAGGCTCAGTGCGTCAAGGCGGTGCCGGACCAGCGAGAAAAAGACAATGTCGGCGATTATAAAAAAACCGGTCACCCCGAAAAGCCATTTTCTGGTACAGAACAGCGCTGCCTGCACCACAATGACCAGCATGAGATAAAAATAGGTGGTGTAACCCGTGTGGGCCTGGGCGGTCACTTTCGCGAAAACCGCAGCGGTAAGCAGCAAAGCGACCGCGACTGTAATGAAATTCGCGGTGAAGCTGTACTTCCCCCTGACAAGGCCCCAGAGGGCGAAACATTCTATAACAAGAAGCGAGCCCATGGCGATTTCAGACTTGACCAACGTAACCGGGTTGACAACAAGATACGCTATCATCATGAAAAAAACGACCGTGGAAGTGCTGATCAGATAATAACCCAGCGTCAGGGCCTTTCTCTTCTGGATGTATGATGCGTCGCTGTAGTTTTTAAGGAAAAATGACACGAAGGGATTTCTTGAAGCCATAGAACAAACTCCGAATATAAGGAAAATACTTTACAAGCGTAAAAAACAATGGCATATGATGTTTATACGCTTGTTGCGTATTTAACTCCCTGTATCTCTTTCTGTCATTAACAATTTTGTTTATTAATACCATTCTGAAATATCAGGCCCATGACGGTTTCCCGGAATCACACGCTTAAATGAAACGGCAGCAATCCACAAACAGCAAGAGGAGAAAAAACAATGGAACCCAAAACAGTCAAAGACAGCAGCATTACAATAGTGCACCAGATGACGCAGCAGGAGGCGAACCTCGCCGGCAATGTGCACGGCGGCGTTATCATGAAACTGATCGACAACACGGCGGGCATCGTGGCAGCGCGCCATACCCAGGGAAATGTTGTTACCGCATCAATCGACCGGCTTGATTTTCACAGCCCCGTGTTCGTAGGCGACCTTCTGCGGGTAATCTCAAGCATCAATTACGTGGGGACAACATCGATGGAAGTCGGCGTGCGGGTGGAGGCTGAAAACTTCATGACCGGGGAAGTCAGGCACACGGCATCGGCCTACCTCACCTATGTTTCACTGGACACCGGTTACCGGCCGAAAAAAATCCCTCCGCTGCTGTTTGAAAGCGAAGATGAAAAGAGGCGCAACTGCGAGGCAGCGGAACGCAGGCGGCTCAGGCTGGCTCACCGCGATGCTGAAAAAACATGTGACGTGTGAATCCCGATTATGACAGTTTCGCCAGGCTCTCGTTAAGCTTGGCAAGGACATCGGCGAACCCGTCGCGCCTGGCGGTTTCTTTCGCAACAATTTCGGCAGGCGCCTTGAGAGTAAAAATCTATGAACTTGTGTTACTAAAGTGAGCAAGGTTTGTGGCGCATTGTAAAAAAATCATCGTCATGGTATTATTGATACAACGACTATAATCGGATAGATTAATCACGCTTCAAAAATTTTCTGATACAAATATTTTTAGTTCGTTATAATATAAAAAAATCAATTGTTTTATTGACATTTACCAGTTAATTTATTAATATTAAGAATCATTATTAATATAATGAAAACAAGAAGAAAAAGCACACAGCGCGAGAGAATCTTTGAAATCATAGCCAAAGAAAAGACACACCCAACGGCACAGGTCGTTTATGATATATTGAAAAAAGAAATGCCCTCGGTCAGTCTGGGAAACGTGTACAGAAATATAAAGATACTTGTTGAAGAAGGCCGGATAGAGTGCAGAAATTTTGGTGACGGAATAGAGCGCTATGATGCCATAACAGGCATTCATTACCATTTTATCTGTGAACGGTGTAAAAAGGTTACCGACTTTCCTATGTCCATCCAGGACGATGTAGTCAAAAAAGCAAAGCAATTAGCCCATCATACCATAACGGGCCACTCCATACAATTTTTCGGCATCTGTGACAAGTGCTCAAAAAAATGACGGCGTAAACCAATATCCATATCTTTTTTTATATTTCCCCGTTCCTGTCTATATCACTTTTTTTATTTCTCATGACAAAAAAATCACATTCAGGAGAACAACATGAAGGGTAACAAAAAATTAATTGCAACACTTAATTCTTTGCTCGCCGACGAGCTTACAGCGATCAACCAGTACATGGTCCATTCGGAGATGTGCGACGACTGGGGTTACGAAAAACTCCACAAGCACTTTGAAAAAAGAGCTATCGACGAGATGAAACACGCTGAAAAACTCATCGGTCGTATTTTATTTCTCGAAGGGATTCCAACAGTTTCAACTCTGAATAATATTGCCATTGGTGAAAATGTTGCCAAACAGCTGGTAAACGACCATGAGGCCGAGGAAAGCGCAATTAAGGCCTACAATGAAGCGATTGTGCTTGCAGGAGAGGTAAAAGATTTTGCGACACGTGATTTTTTGCAGCAGATCCTCAACGATGAAGACAGTCACATGGATGATATTGAAGAGTTGCAAAGCCAAATCGAACAGATGAGCCTACAGGTCTTTTTAACCACTCAGGTTAAAGATTAAAAAAGGAGGTCAAATATGGGAGAAAAGAATAAAGAAAGCAAGTGCCCGGTAACCGGTTCAATGGGCAAACTGCCCGGCGCCCGTGGAACCTCGAACCGTGATTGGTGGCCAAACCAGCTGAACCTTGGTATACTTCACCAGCACACGACTGTATCGAATCCGATGGATGCCGAGTTCAACTATGTCGAAGAATTCAAGAAGCTCGATCTTGCCACCCTAAAAAAGGACCTGCACAAGTTGATGACAGACTCCCAGGAATGGTGGCCTGCAGATTGGGGGCACTATGGCGGCCTGATGATCAGGATGGCCTGGCACAGCGCGGGTACATACCGTTCCGGCGACGGTCGAGGCGGTGGCGGCACCGGCAACCAGCGGTTTGCGCCCCTCAACAGCTGGCCCGATAACGTAAACCTGGACAAGGCGCGCCGTCTCCTCTGGCCAATAAAGAAGAAATACGGTAAAAAAATATCATGGGCAGACCTGATGATCCTTGCAGGAAACTGCGCGCTCGAATCCATGGGATTCAAAACTTTCGGATTCGGGGCGGCCGGGTCGACATCTGGGAGCCAGAAGAGGACGTTTACTGGGGCACTGAAAATACCTGGCTTGGAGACAAACGCTATAGCGGCGACCGTGAGCTTGAAAATCCGCTGGCGGCTGTGCAGATGGGGCTCATTTATGTAAATCCGGAAGGACCGAACGGCAATCCCGATCCTGTTGCCTCCGGGAAGGATGTTCGCGTCACCTTCGCCCGTATGGGTATGAACGACGAAGAAACTGTTGCCCTCGTCGCGGGCGGGCACACTTTCGGCAAATGTCACGGCGCCGGCGATGCAAAGCTGGTTGGACCTGAACCAGAGGCCGCTCCTATCCAGGAGCAGGGTCTTGGCTGGAAGAGCAGCCATAAAAGCGGCAAGGCGGGGGATACGATCTCCAGCGGCATTGAGGGTGCCTGGAAACCGAATCCGACCAAATGGGACATGGGATATCTGAAGGTGTTGTTCAAATACGAATGGGAGCTCGTCAAGAGCCCTGCAGGAGCCCATCAGTGGCTGGCCAAAAACGTGGCCGAAGAGGACATGGTGGTCGATGCCCACAATCCTTCAAAAAAACTCAGGCCAATGATGACCACTGCCGACCTTTCCCTTCGACATGACCCGATCTATGAGCCGATTGCGCGACGGTATTTGCAGAACCCCGCGGAATTCGCAGACGCATTCGCACGCGCCTGGTTTAAACTGACACACCGTGACATGGGACCGCGTTCACGCTATCTCGGGCCAGAGGTTCCTTCAGAGGAGCTTATCTGGCAGGACCCGATCCCGGCGGTAAACCATGAATTGATCGACACAAAAGACATTGCCGTTCTCAAGGAAAAGATTCTGGCCTCCGGGTTGTCAGTCTCTGAACTGGTTTCGACCGCCTGGGCTTCGGCATCGACCTTCCGCGGATCAGACAAACGTGGTGGAGCCAATGGCGCGCGCATTCGTCTTGGTCCTCAGAAGGACTGGGAAGTCAACCAGCCCGCCCGGTTAAAAAAAGTACTGGGGGTTCTTGAAGGCATACAGGACGATTTCAATAAATCTCAATCCGTTGGCAAAAAAGTATCGCTCGCCGATCTGATCGTGCTCGGTGGATGCGCCGGAGTGGAAAAGGCAGCCAGTAATGCGGGAATTGACGTGACGGTACCCTTCGCGTCGGGACGCATGGACGCATTACAGGAGCAAACTGATCCGGCTTCATTCGCTTTTCTGGAGCCGTGCGCTGACGGATTTCGCAATTACCTTAAAGCGAAATATTCCGTGACGCCCGAGGAACTGATGGTCGATCGAGCCCAGCTCCTGACGTTGAGCGCTCCCGAAATGACGGTGCTTATAGGAGGAATGCGCGTGATGAATACCAACTATGGGCAAACCAAACACGGAGTATTTACAAGCCGGCCCGAAGCGCTCACCAATGACTTTTTTGTAAATCTTCTCGACATGAGTACGGTATGGAAGCCGAACTCGAAAGATACGGACGTTTTCGAAGGGCGCGATCGTAAAACTGGAGAACTGAAATGGACCGGCACCCGTATCGATCTCATCTTTGGCTCAAACTCGCAACTGAGAGCGATTGCCGAGGTCTACGCTTCAGATGATTCCAGGGAGAAGTTTGTGCATGACTTCGTTGCGGCATGGGTAAAGGTCATGAATGCCGATCGTTTTGACCTTGCACGGTCATAAAAATGAGTTTGAGGGTCACCGAGTATTAATGTAGTGCATGCTTTTAGTATTGAAAGCTGTATTTTGAAATAATAATGCCGCGACTGATTTTCAGGCACGGCATTATTATTGTATAAAATCAATTCTATAACTTTTTTTTAAAAAATCTCTGCAGCCTGCTCTATGACAGTTTCGCCAGGCTCTCGTTAAGCTTGGCAAGGACATCGGCGAACCCGTCGCGCTTGGCGGTTTCTTTCGCAACAATTTCGGCAGGCGCCTTGCTCGTAAATTTTTCATCTAAAAGCTTTCTTTCAACGCGCTCGAGATCAGCGGTCACCCTGTCGATCTCTTTCTGGAGCCGCGCCCGCTCCTTGTCGATATCGATCAGCCCCTTCAGCGGCAGAAAAATTTCAAGGTCGGCCATGACCGCTGCCGCGTCCGTTTTGTCCGGGGTATAGTCCGCGTCAACGGTTATCTTCTCGACCCGCGCCAGCGCCATGATATGCGCGGTTTCACGCTCGATCAGCGATGAAATCGCTCCGCTTGCGGTTTTAAAAATGACTGTCGCTTTTTTATCGGGAGGAACATCCATCTCGCCGCGGATATTGCGAATCCGGTAAACGATTTCCTTGAAGAGCTCGGCGTCGCCCGCCTCGGACGGGAATGAAAATTCCGGGCGCGCCCCGGGCCATTCGGCAGTGATGATAAGGCCGTCCCCTTCATCCGAAATTTTCTGCCATATCTCCTCGGTGATGTACGGCATGAAAGGATGAAGCAGCTTCAGGGACGTCCTGAGCACCAGGTAGAGGACCTGTTTCGCCATTGCGGATGATGCCGCCATGTCCTGGTCTTTCGCGTATAATCGCTGCTTGGTGAGCTCAAGGTACCAGTCGCAGAACTCGCCCCACCAGAAATCATAGATGGTGTGCGCCGCTTCGTTGAACCGGTATTCCTCAAGAGCGCGATTGATGTCGTCGATGGCGCGGTTCATCCGGTGCAGTATCCAGCAGTCAAAAGGCTCAAGCGCCTTCACGTCGATCCCGGCGGGCCTGAAGTCGTCCCCGAGGTTCATGAGGATGAAGCGCGTCGTGTTCCATATCTTGTTGCAGAAGGAGCGGTAGCCCTCGATCCGTTTCTCGGAAAGGATGACGTCCCTGCCCTGCGCCGCGAAAATCGCCAGCGTGAACCTGAAGGCGTCAGTTCCGTACTCGTCCATCATCAGCAGCGGGTCGATGACATTACCCCGCGACTTGCTCATCTTCTGGCCCTGCTCGTCCCGCACCAGCGCGTGGATGTAAACGTCCCTGAACGGGACGTCACCCATGAACTTCATCCCCATCATGATCATGCGCGCGACCCAGAAAAAGATGATGTCGAACCCGGTGACGAGCACCGAAGTCGGGTAATACTTCGCGAGCGCCGGGGTCTTGTCAGGCCACCCGAGCGTGGAAAAAGGCCACAGGCCGGATGAGAACCAGGTGTCCAGAACGTCCTCGTCCTGCCTGATCTTCGTTGATCCGCACTGCGCGCACCGGTCAGGGTCTTCAACGCTGACGTTGATATGGCCGCACTCTTCACAGTAGAAAGCCGGGATGCGGTGCCCCCACCAGAGCTGCCGCGAGATGCACCAGTCGCGGATGTTGTACATCCACTCAAAATAGGTCTTTTCCCAGTTCTTCGGCACGAAACGGATCTTCCCCTCTTCAACGGCCTTTATGGCGTCGTCGGCGAGAGGCTGTATCTTCACGAACCACTGTTTCGAAAGATAGGGCTCGATGATTGTCTGGCATCGGTAGCAGTGGCCCACCGAGTGGTCGTGGTTTTCGATCTTGAGCAGGAGCCCGAGCCGGTCCAGGTCTTCGACGACCTTTTTTCTGGCCTCGAACCGGTCCATGCCCGCGTACGGGCCGCCGTTTTCATTGATCTTTCCGCCTTCGTCGAGGATGTTGATCTCCCCCAGGTTGTGGCGCTTGCCCATGTCAAAGTCGTTCGGGTCATGCGCGGGCGTGACCTTGACCAGGCCGGTACCGAATTCCCTGTCAACGAAATCGTCCGCGAAGATCGGTATTTCGCGGTCCATCAGGGGAAGGATGACGTTCCTGCCCACGAGGTCGGTGTAGCGCTCATCGTCCGGGTTGACCGCGACGCCGGTGTCGCCCAGCATGGTCTCGGGCCTGGTTGTCGCCACGACGATAAACTTGTCTGAACCGGCAAGAGGATATTTTATGTGCCAGAGATGTCCCTGGAGGTCTTTATATTCGGTTTCAATGTCTGAAAGCGCGGTCTTGCACCGGGGGCACCAGTTGATGATCCGGTATCCCTGGTAGATGAGCCCTTCCTCGTAAAGGGTCACGAACACCTTGTGAACGGCCTTTGAGAGGCCCTCGTCAAGGGTGAACCGCTCGCGTTCCCAGTCAAGAGAGCAGCCCAGCCTTCTGAGCTGGCCCTGTATCTGCCCGCCTGAATGCTCTTTCCATTCCCACACGCGGGCTTCGAACTTTTCGCGGCCGAGGTCGTCCTTTGATTTGCCTTCTTCGCGGAGAAGGCGCTCGACCACGTTCTGTGTGGCTATGCCGGCATGGTCCATGCCGGGCATCCACAGCGCTGATTTGCCCTTCATCCTCTGCCACCTGGTCAGAATGTCCTGCAGGGTGTTGTTCAGAGCATGGCCCATGTGCAGGTTCCCGGTCACATTGGGCGGGGGAATGACAATGCAGTACGGCTCTTTGCCGTCTTTTTCATCCGCGTGAAAAAAACCCCCGTCTTCCCAGACTTTATACCATTTCTGTTCGACCTCTTTGGGATCATATGATGAAGGAAGTTCCATGGTGACCACCTGTTCCAGCAAGATATATCAAGTAAGAAAAAAACATAAACAGTGTCAATACATTTATTCACTAAAAAAAGATACCGGGCCTGTCACAGGCCCCTATTGCCGGTAATCAGCGAAAAACATCCGCCCGAAAGCCGGCTCTATAAAGCGCGGTATCAATGTGCAGGCGGATATTATTTTTACGGCTCATTCCGGAATGTCGGGATTTAAATGTCAAAAAGCAATATGAAAAAGATAGCCACAGAGTCACGGAGTACACAGAGAAAGATGCAGGATTTTAATACAGGCCCGAGCTGAATTTTTTCAAAGCATAAATACGGATGAAACGGGATGTGACAGAGATACGTTTACTCTGTCATTTTAAATCGGGCAACGATGAGAAATTTAATCAGTACAATACATTTCTCCCCGCTCGTAATGACATTTCTATACCTCGGTGCTCTCTGTGCCGTGGCTGTCTTTCTCAAAAATTCGGAAAGAGTGATTTTTACTATGGAGAGATTGTTGACAGCATAAGAACGCGTGATACCGTACGCCTCAGCACGAAAGCGGGAGGGGCAATGGCAGCAATAAAGCTTGATTTCGGGATGTTTACCTGTGAAGCGGAACTTTTTACCACAGAGCCCGCAGCGGTTCTTTACCGGAACCTCCCGCGCTCGATCATACTGGAGAAATGGGGAAACGAACTGTACGGCCCGCTGGGCATTGAACTGTACCCCGAAGGCTACCGGCCCGCGCTGGTTGCCGACATCCCCCCCGGAGGAATTGCCTATAGTAAAAAAGGAAACTATCTGTGCATATTTTTCGGCCAGAAACCGGCATGGAAAGTCGAGCACATAGGAAGCATT
>Ga0116164_10003153_pt1 | contig 11400 bp, 9 predicted proteins | sample AD_UKC109_MetaG_FD_89888 | JGI IMG/M metagenome (GOLD analysis project Ga0116164, IMG submission 89888) | Active sludge microbial communities of municipal wastewater-treating anaerobic digesters from Hong Kong - AD_UKC109_MetaG | ecosystem: Engineered > Bioreactor > Anaerobic > Digestate... | reverse complement strand
CGGGCCCCAGTCCCAGCCGAAGTTGCACTGCATCTTACGCACGTAGTTGCCGCCAATCTCCCGGCATCCCCCGACGTCCGATATATACAGCCAGCGCTCGGCTAGCTTTTCCTTTATATATGGATAGACGGACAAAAAGGTGACGCTGATACTATTTTCACCCGCGAACAGGTATTTTTTCACGTCCACTGTCCAGGTCCTGAACATATTGTCGGTCCTGGCGATTTCTTTGCCGTTGACCTCAATCACGGCAAAGGTATCCAGCCCGCGGCACACAAGCATGACGTGCCGGTGCGAAAGCAGTTCTTCGGCCGCGACGAATGTTCTCTCATACGTCCAGTCCGTTTTCCCGATCCACTGGAGCTTTTCTTCGTTGTCCCTGTAAAACGGATCGTCGATCAGCCCGTGCGCTAAAAGATCGGTATGGATACAGCCCGGCACGGTCGCCTGTATGCCGGTGAATTCGCCGCCGCGCGCTCCCCATGCCCCGTTGAGCGATTGTTTTACCATCTGTTCGTTCTCCTGTCTGTGAGGCTGCGTGTATCTTACATCTATTCTCCCTATGTATCCGCGTTCCTGCATGGCTGTGCCCGCCGCCGCGCCGAAGCGGAACCGCGCATGAGGCCTTTGCGCTTGTTTTGGGCCTTTTAACATTTTAGTGATAAAACCACAAAATATAGTGTTTCACTCTCAGAGTGCCGGTGTATATAGAGCTATAGGATTGGCGATGCCCGGGTCTTCCCACGGCCGCGGGCCGGAACGCTGTCCCGGTTAAACAGCGAAAAAGCACCGGCGGTTTGGCTTGACAGCCCACCCGAGATTGCGTACGATGCTGTAGGAGACAAATCAAACAAACCACATGTGAGGGAATACGGAAATGATAGCGGGACTGCAAAAGATGACGCTTCTGGATTATCCCGGCAAGGTGGCCGCCACGGTATTTATCGGCGGCTGTAATTTTCGCTGCCCGTATTGCCACAATGCCTCGCTGATAGACCCCGCCGGGCAAACGCCGGCGCTCACCGAGGAGGAGTTTCTTGCCTTCCTTGATTCACGCAGGGGGCTTCTGGACGGCGTATGCGTCTCCGGCGGCGAGCCGCTGCTGTGGAGCGGCCTTACCGCGCTGCTTGAAAAAATAAAGGAAATGGGGTTCCTCATCAAGCTGGACACCAACGGTAGCTTCCCCGCAAGGCTCAAACGCCTGGTGGATGCCGGGTTGATTGACGCCGTTGCCATGGATGTGAAGCACGCTCCGGCCAAATACGGCCAGGCGGCGGGCATTTCATCCGATTTGCTGCCCGCCCTGCGGGAAAGCGTAGAATACCTGCTGACCAATCCCGTGGACTGCGAGTTCCGCACGACGGTCGTCAAGGGCATGCACACGGCGGAGGATATCGCGGAGATTGCCAAATGGCTGCAAGGCGCCGGAAAATATTTCCTGCAGAATTTTGAGGATTCGCCGGATGTATTAACCCCCGGCCTGCAGGGCGCGGATGCGGAGGAACTTCAGGCGTTTGTTGACGTAGCGCGCGTGTATATTCCGGCCGCGCAGCTGCGAAACGTATAAGCATATTCGCCGAAATGCGGAATACATTTTGTGCATAAAAAAATAAAATACACAAGATGTTGCGATTTCCCTTGACAGCCCGCATTTTACGGTTTAGAATAACGATACTAAAACGACCAACACCCCTCGAGGATGAGCTTTGCGGAAAAGCTGTTTTAGTTGACGCCCCAAAATTAAATCTGGAGGGACGAAAATGTACAAAGTTATCAAGCGGGACGGCGCCCTGGCGGATTTCAATATCTCAAAAATTGTTACGGCAATCGCCAAGGCTTTCAATGCCCAGGACAAACAATATACGCAGGATGTGATCGACTTCCTTGCTTTAAAAGTGACCGCCGATTATCAGGACAAGATCGAATACGACCTGATCGGCGTGGAAAGTATACAAGACAGCGTCGAGCGCGTTTTGGTGCAGGCGGGGTATGCCGACGTAGCCAAGGCATACATTTTATACCGCAAGCAGCGCGAAAAGGTACGCAACACCAACAGCACGCTGCTTGACTACAAGGAGCTTGTCAACGGCTATGTGAAGGTCGACGACTGGCGCGTGAAGGAAAACTCCACCGTGACCTATTCCGTAGGCGGGCTGATTTTATCCAATTCCGGCGCGATCACGGCCAACTACTGGCTGTCGGAGGTGTACGACGAGGAAATCGCCAATGCGCACCGCAGCGCCGATATGCACATCCACGACCTCAGCATGCTCACGGGCTACTGCGCCGGCTGGTCCTTAAAGCAGCTGATTCAGGAAGGCCTGGGCGGCATCGCGGGCAAGATCACCTCCTCCCCCGCCAGCCACCTGTCCACGCTGTGTAACCAGATGGTCAACTTTCTGGGCATCATGCAAAACGAATGGGCCGGCGCGCAGGCCGTATCCTCCTTTGATACCTACCTGGCTCCGTTTGTGAAGGTGGACAACCTCAATTATAAGGAAGTCAAGCAAAGCCTGCAGTCCTTCATCTTCGGCGTGAACACGCCCAGCCGCTGGGGCACGCAGGCGCCGTTTACCAACGTGACGCTGGACTGGCGCGTACCGGCGGACCTGGCCGACCAGCACGCCATCGTCGGCGGCAGGGAAATGGATTTCTGCTACAAGGACTGCCAGAAGGAAATGGACCTGATCAACAAGGCGTTCATCAATATCATGATCGAGGGCGACGCCAACGGCCGCGGCTTCCAGTACCCCATCCCGACCTATTCCATCACGAAGGATTTCGACTGGAGCGACACCGAAAACAACCGCCTGCTCTTTGAGATGACCGCCAAGTACGGCACGCCGTACTTCTCCAACTATATCAATTCCGACATGGACCCCTCGGACGTGCGTTCCATGTGCTGCCGCCTGCGGCTGGACCTGCGCGAACTGCGCAAAAAAGGCGGCGGGTTCTTCGGCAGCGGCGAAAGCACCGGTTCCATCGGCGTGGTAACCGTCAACCTGCCGCGCATCGCCTACCTCGCCGAAAACGAGGCCGATTTCTACACGCGGCTTGACAAGCTCATGGACATCGCCGCCCGGTCGCTGGATACCAAGCGCACCGTTATCACCAATTTAATGAACGCGGGGCTTTATCCCTACACCCAGCAGTATCTGGGCACGTTTGACAATCACTTCTCCACCATCGGGCTCGTGGGCATGAACGAAGCGGGGTTAAACGCGAACTGGATTAAGGAAAACCTGACCCACAAGAACGCGCGCCAGTTTGCCATGGACGTTTTAAACCACATGCGCGACCGCCTGGTGCAGTATCAGGAGCAGTACGGCGCGCTGTTTAACCTGGAGGCAACGCCCGCCGAATCCACCACCTACCGCCTGGCCAAGCATGATAAAAAGCGCTATCCCAATATCATTACCGCCGCCAAGCAGGGCGACAAGCCCTATTACACCAATTCCTCCCACCTGCCCGTGGGCGCGACGGACGATATCTTTGAAGCGCTGGCCGTACAGGACGACCTGCAGGTGCTCTATACCTCCGGCACGGTGTTCCACGCGTACCTTGGCGAAAAGCTGCCCGACTGGAAGTCCGCGGCCGCGCTGGTGAAAAAGATCGCCGAGAACTTCAAGCTCCCCTACTACACCATCTCCCCGACCTATTCCGTGTGCAGCAAGGACGGCTATATCGCTGGCGAGCACAAAACCTGCCCAGAATGCGGCGGGGACGCCGAGGTATACTCGCGCATCACCGGCTATTACCGCCCCGTGCGCAACTGGAACGACGGCAAGGCCCAGGAGTTCCTGGACCGCAAGGAATACGTGGTCGGCGACCTGAACGCAAAGCCCGCCCGGGAGAAGAAAGAGGAGCTGCTGCTGTTCACCACGCCCACCTGCGCCAGCTGCAAAATGGTGAAAACCTCGCTGCAGGAAGCGGGGATCGCCCACCGGGTAATCGACGCAAGCCGTCACCAGGACCTGGTGGAAAAGTACGGCGTGCAGCAGGCGCCCTCCCTGGTATCCGTATCCGGCGACAGCGCCGAGAAGTACCTGGGCCCCGCCAAGGTGATGGAATACATCCATTCGCATAGCGCGTAGGATCAATTTATCCATATTTGAGTATCCTCTCGCAGCAAAAAGACTGCGGGGGGATTTATAAATGCATCAACTATTTGAAATTAGATTAGTTCGTATGGGGATAACGCTTGTTCAAAGACACAGACCATCTTCCCTTCTATGGATACAGTAACCCGTAATAGTTTTGCCTTTTCAACCGTTGGCATTTGATTAAAAACGATAGATTTTGCATTTAAATATGGGATATCTATTTCTCGAATTCCAGAAAACACTAGCTCTTTAGATCCCAACCATTCAAATAGAAATCTGCATTTTACACTGCCAATATCCCCTATATTTCCGTTCCTCCTCACCCTATCGACATATTCCAGCTTTCCCGGAGCATCAGAGAATGCAAAGCTAATAGAGTCTTCATGAAAAATCACTTCTTCAATAAATAATCCATTCCGGTAAAATACATTATCAATCCCTACTTTTATAATATCTTTATATTTCTCATAAGCATATCGTTTTTGCATCCGTAACAAGTTTAGCAGAGTCGTTCTTTCACATTCATTCCTGCATATAATGCACCTGATAATTCCAGTGATTGGGAATTGCATAGGGAATAGAATTTCAGCATGTCTATGTTGCATAACGGTTTTACTTGCAGGACCCGAACTATATATATCATCAAACGGCAGTCCTGTAAATGCTTCCACTCCTCTATGAATTGGCGCTCTGTGACCAGCCTGTGATAATGCAGAAAAGCTAGTATCTTCCAAAGATAATATCCTATCCAAATCAAACAATAAAAACACCGGTACTGGTATATTAGCGTTATCATCGCCGCAATATCTAATCTTACAGTGTTTAAATCCCTCATTATGGTACTGTGTTGGTGTTAATGGTCGAAAATAGAAGCGTACATAGGATGTTGTCTGGCTTTCCGTCATATTGATAACCTGTCGACTTGCATTTTCGTTTTTCATCACACCTATTGCATCAGCCTTAACACGGCTATAAAGAACACCCGATGCTAAAATACCTACTGCATTCTCAACATCTGTATAGTGATAAGCGAATTTTGGCCACCACTTCACAGAGGTATGCTTTTCACAATTTCCTTTGATGATTTCATTATATGTCATGCGATTTCTCCACTCAAGGAAAACATCCTTCCATATCCTTCATTAACCTGATAACCTTTTTTCATAGATATACCCTGATCATCAAGAATACGTATTGGTGATAGGTATCCTAAATTTTCTAATAATCTAAGCATTAGCACCATTCCTTCGTCGTTACCTTCTATAGTAACAATTCCTTGTTGCCTTATCATATTCCATATATGCGCAAATCTAACTCTCGAGAGGTGTATCTTCCTTTTTAGCTTCAAATCAGTGAAATCCAACCCTTTATTCCATTTTACACTATAATCGATTCCTTCATTACATAATTGATATGGCACAATTGCCTGTCCATGAATTATATCATCACACAAGCCATCAAACGACATATCACGTGCATTGCTTCGAAGCCACTTGATTATCTCTTTTTGTTTCATATGTTCAGGTTCCGATGACGCATATCCAATATAAATATAAATCTTAATTGACAAGGGCTTTAGATATTTCTCCATTATCGGACGAACATTCTTCCAATCCAAGCCACCATTCCCACAGCCCAATTTCGGAAAGGCGATTGAGGTAATACCTTTATCTGCATATGTTCTAACAAATTTATCAAGCCCTCGCTCGATATAATCTAATTTTGATGGGTTTCTCCAATTCTCTTTTGTTGGAAATAGTAGTATTCTATGATCTGGTGCATAGTACAGCATCAACTTACCAATCGTTAATTGATGCTTCTCACAAGCATTTCGATAAGCTTCGAACATTTTTGGGTATCTGCTTTTAAATGATAATGCTAGTCCTTTTCCCATAACCCCTACCGTGTTTACAGTATTAACAATTACCTGAGCAGGACTATTAAAATAATCTCCTTCAATGTACTCTAGCATAATTGAACTCCTCTCATACAATCGTTACCTTGTCTCCATTATTCATAACAAAGTGACACTCCAATTTGCATCCTGCGACAAGTGCGATATTCTCAAGATTATCAAGTGAGAATGTTCCCCTTCTCATTTTTTGGCTGAATGCTTGAGGTGTAATCCCTAACCTCCTTGCAATTTCTGCCATTGTTATTTCGTTTTTTATACATACTATTTTTATTTGCTCATCAATACGCATTGTAATCCTCCTACAATATGTATAAACTATTATGTTGATTCAGTCAATATATATATTCACTATTTAACAACTTACTAATCACTATTTAACAACGATAAACTAACGTGTGTCAAATAACAACTATATTCATCCTCATATTTTTCTAATTTGTTACGTGTGACTACCACGGTTAACTATTGCAGGTAAAATCAGAATAGCAATGGAATATTAAAAGGATCAACTGTTTTGGAGCTGTGATGCAATGGAGTTATTTCTGGAGTGTTTACCCTGTGTGCTGCGGCAGGCGCTGGAAGCCGCAAAGCTGTCCACGGACGACGAGGCCCTGCAAAAGCAGATGATTGCCGAAGTACTCGGCATTTTAGGCCGGTATGAAGCGTTTAACAGCGCGCCGGAGATCGTGCGCGAGTTCCATCGCGTGCTCAAAGCGCGCACCGGTGCCGCGGACCCGTACGCCGCCATCAAACAGCGGGATCTTGAGACGGCCATCCGCCTTCTGCCGGAGCTCAAACGGCAGCTCAGCCAAAAAGACGACCGCCTGTACTGGGCGCTGAAAGCCGCCGCGACCGGAAACGTGCTGGATTCGGCCATCGGTCTGACGATTGATATGAGCCGCTTTGACGCGGAGTTTGAAAAACCGTTCGCCGTGTGCGATATCGGCGTTTTCCAACAGCGGCTGGAAAACGCGAAAAGCCTGATGGTGATCGGCGACAACACCGGGGAAACGGTGTTTGACGGACTGCTTTTAGAGCAGTTCCCCGGTCTCCGGCTGACCTATGCGGTGCGCAGCGCGCCCGTGATCAACGACGCGACGGCCGAAGAAGCCGTCGCGTCAGGGCTGGACCGGTATGCCGAAATCATTTCCACAGGCTGCGATATTCCGGGCGTGCTGCTTGAGGAATGCGGCGGGGAGTTTTTAAAGCGGTTCCGCGAAGCGGATATCGTGATCTCAAAAGGGCAGGGCAATTACGAAACCCTGTCGGAATGCCCGCGGGACATCTTCTTCCTGCTCAAGGCCAAGTGCCCCATCATGGCAAAGGTGCAGGGCGTATCCCTCAATGATTTTGTGTTCAGGTACAGCGCGGGTACAAACCCCCGGAAATAAACCCGGCGGCGCGCGGTGAGTTTAGTCATCGTTTACCTGGCAATGATTACGGGAATATCCCCCTGAACTTTTTGGCTTTCACCACGCGGTCCAGCGCGATCATATAAGCCGCGACGCGCATGGAAACCCGCTTTCCCCCGGCCAGCGAATACACGTCGGAGGTGCTGCGTTCGAGGATGTTTTTTTCCATTTCCCGAATTTTGTCTTCTTCCCAGATACAGGCCTGAAGGTTCTGCTCCCACTCGAAGTAGGACACGATCACGCCGCCCGCGTTTGCCAGAATATCCGGCACGACGAGCACGCCGCGCCGCGCGAGAATCTCGTCGGCTTTCGAGGTCGTCGGCCCGTTGGCCGCTTCCACGACGATCTTTGCCCGCACATGCGGGGCGATCTCCTCCGTGATCTGCTTTTCGATGGCCGCGGGAATCAGGATATCCACGTCGGCCGTCAGCAGTTCGCGGTTTGTAATCGTCCGCGCACCCGGCTCGGTATAGCCTTTCAAACTCCCGTTCTTTTCGGCATAGGCCAGGCACGAGGGAATATCCAGCCCGTTTTCGTTGTAAACTCCCCCGGTTTCGTCGCTTACGGCCACAATGCCGCAGCCTGAGCCGAACAGGAACTTGGCCGCCGTCGCCCCCACGTTGCCAAAGCCCTGTACGGCGATTCTGGCGCCTTTCACCGGAAGCTTTGCGTAACCGGCGATCTGTTCGGTCACAATCGCGACGCCGTATCCCGTGGCTTCCTTGCGGCCCAGAGAACCGCCTATCTCGACAGGCTTGCCCGTTACGACGCCGGGCACGGCATAGCCCTTGAACATGCTGTAGGTGTCCATGATGCGCGCCATGATCTTTTCGTTGGTGTTGATATCCGGCGCGGGAATATCGCGCTCCGGCCCGATAATGGGCAGTATGGCGGCCGTATACCGCCGCGTGAGGCGCGACAGCTCCCTTTCGCTGAGTTTGGACGGATCCACCTTCACGCCGCCCTTCGCGCCGCCGAAGGGTATCTTCACCACCGCGCATTTCCAGGTCATCCACGCGGCCAGCGCCTTGACCTCGTCCAGGTTCACGTCGGGATGGAAGCGTATGCCGCCCTTGGCGGGGCCGCGCGTGCTGGAATGCTGTATCCGGTATCCGGTAAACACCTTCACCGATCCGTCGTCCATCTCGATGGGCACCGATACCTGCAGTTCGCGTTCGGGATAACGCAGGATCACATAGTCGTCGTAGGTTAGCCCCAGTTTTTCCGCAGCCGCGTCAAGCGTAGCCAGCATCTGTGCGTAAATGCCAGTTTCCATATTCCATCTTCCTCCAGTTTCTATATGCAAGTTGCTTTCAACAACCGGGTCACCAAATCATCGGAAGGATTTGCGAAATAATCACGATAAAGACCAGCGCAAAGGGATAGGTGGCGGCGTACGCGACGGCGACGTTCTCCGTTCCGGCGGTTGATATCAGCATACCGAGCGCCGGCGTGCTGGTCATGCCGCCGCAGATGCTCCCCAGCGCGTTGAACATCCGGGCTTTCATCAGTTTGGAGGCGATCAGGTACGCCAGGCACATCGGGACCAGCGTGATAACCGCGCCGAAAACGAAGAGCATAACGCCGTATTGCGCAACGGTGTCGATAAACCCGTTGCCCGCGCTGACCCCGGCGCTGAGTAAAAACAGCATCAGCCCCAGCTCCCTTAGCACGTTGAGCGTACTGCCGGACACGCCGACCGCGCTTTCCCTGCGCCCGGTCAGGTATCCAACGATAATCCCCGCAAACAGCGGGCCGCCCGAAATCCCCAGGCTGAACGACATTCCCCCGGGCAGCGGGATACGCAGCTTCCCCAGCAGCAGCCCCAGCACCAGCGCGGCAAAAAACGTAAGCAGGCTCATGCCGAGGTTCTTTTCCCGCTTGCCCTGGGCGGCGTCCTTCGCGCCGGCCTGTTCTCCGGGAATGCACAGGCTCTGGTTCATCAGCTCCACCTCGGCGGGGATATCGGCCTTCAGCAGCCGCGGCAGCAGCTGCACAAACAGGACCACGCCGACCACGCCGAACGGATACGCCACGCCGTATCCGACGGTAGTGATCGTATCCTTCGTCACCTCGCTCGCGGCCGCGAGCCCCGGCGTGCTTGTCAGCGCGCCGTTAAGCACGCCTACGCTCAGCGCGGCCGGAATATTCAAAAGCTTCCCAAGCACATAAGTGCATACGGCGGCGATCACAATGATCAGCACGCCCAGGATGAGGTAGGAAAATACCTTCTGTTTAAAATTGCGGAAAAAATGCGGGCCCGCGATAAACCCGACCGAACCCACAAACATCGCCAATCCCAGGTTTTTGACCGCCGCGGGAATTTCCGCGCCGAAATGCCCGAAGACCAGCGCCACCAGCAGCACGGCGGACGTGCCCAGCCGCATACCGCCGATTTTGACAGCCCCCAGCAGATACCCCAGCGCCGCGATCAGGGACAGAATTAAAATGGTGTCCATCGCATCCTCCACGTTGTGCCGCTGCGGACACAGATTACGGCCGGTCGGCGCAAAGCCGGTTTTTTTCTTCCAGCTTCTTTTTCATCAGGGCGCCGATGGTGTGCGGCGAGCGTGATACGGTGACGCCGCAGGCCTCAAGTTTTGCGATTTTATCGGCGGCCGTGCCCTTCCCGCCCGATATGATCGCGCCGGCGTGCCCCATGCGCTTGCCCGCGGGCGCGGACTGCCCGCCGATGAACGCGACGACCGGTTTGTCGCAGTTGTGCTGTATCCACTCGGCGGCGGCTTCTTCGGAGGACCCGCCGATCTCGCCGATCATTACGACCGCGTCGGTATCCGCGTCGCGGTTGAACGCGTCCAGCACATCGATAAACCCGGTGCCGATCACGGGATCGCCGCCGATGCCCACGGCGGTCGACTGCCCGATCCCCAAAAGCGTCAGCTGGTTAACCGCCTCGTAGGTAAGCGTTCCGGAGCGTGAAACCACGCCCACGCGGCCCGGCATGTGGATGGACGCCGGCATGATGCCCAATTTGCACTTGCCCGGCGAAATCAAGCCCGGGCAGTTCGGGCCGAAAAGCCGCACGTCCATATGCCGGATATACTCTTTGACCTTCACCATGTCCAGCACCGGAATGCCCTCGGTGATGCACACGATCGTCCCGACGCCCGCGTCGGCGGCCTCGTAAACCGCGTCGGCGGCAAAGCGCGCCGGAACATAGATCACGGACGCGTTGGCGCCGGTCTCCTCCTTCGCCTGCGCCACGGTGTTAAACACCGGAACGCCTTCGATCACCTGTCCGCCCTTGTCCGGCGTTACGCCCGCGACGATTTTCGTGCCGTACTTGAGCATTTGTTTGGTGTGGAACAAGCCATGCTTGCCTGTAATCCCCTGCACGATGACGCGCGTCGTTTCGTCGATAAAAATACTCATGCGTTCACTCCCTGTGCCGCAACCAGGCCCGTAATTTTCTCCACCGCGTCCGCAAGCGAACTCGCGGCGACGATATCCAGCCCCGATTCGCTCAGCAGGCGTTTGCCCTCGTCCCTGTTGGTGCCGTTGAGCTGCACCACCAGCGGCACGCCGACTTTGATCGCTTTGGTCGCCTCGATAATGCCGTTGGCGATCACGTCGCAATGCATGATGCCGCCGAAGATATTGACCAGAATGCCTTTGACGTTGGGATCGGATAAAATGATCTGAAACGCCTTGGTCACCTTGTCCGCGGTCGCGCTTCCGCCGATATCCAGGAAATTGGCGGGCGTCTGCCCGTACAGCCCGATCATATCCATCGTCGCCATCGCGAGCCCCGCGCCGTTGACCAGACAGCCGATGCTGCCGGAAAGCGAGATGTAATTCAGCCTGTATTGGGAGGCCTCCAGTTCCTTGGGGTCCTCCTCGTCCGGGTCGCGCAGCGCCTGCAGGTCCGGGTGGCGGAAGAGCGCGTTGTCGTCGAGCCTGACCTTGGCGTCCAGCGCCAGCAGGGTATGGTCGCCCGTTTCCACAAGCG
>Ga0116164_10003150_pt1 | contig 11407 bp, 13 predicted proteins | sample AD_UKC109_MetaG_FD_89888 | JGI IMG/M metagenome (GOLD analysis project Ga0116164, IMG submission 89888) | Active sludge microbial communities of municipal wastewater-treating anaerobic digesters from Hong Kong - AD_UKC109_MetaG | ecosystem: Engineered > Bioreactor > Anaerobic > Digestate... | reverse complement strand
CAAGGAGTTCATCGGCGACAAGCAGAAGTTGATGAACCGGATCAACAAGGTGATGGAGGGTGGCACCGCCAAGTGGGATCCGGTCGTGGGCAACGCGATGGACGACATCACGAAGACGTCGGCGTCCGGCTGGTTGACGATGGCGCAGGATTCCGACGCGGCGATGAAGTGGCTGGAACGGTCGTGGAAGCAGTTCGCGTTGGATGGCAGCACCCCGTCGACCGGTCCGGCTTCGACGATGCCGTCGAAGTCGAAGACGCAGGCCCCGGCGAAGAAGGCGAAGGTCGACCCGAGCAACAACAGCCCTGGTGCGAAGCCGGCGCTGGGCGACGACGACCCGACGCGCACGTCGAGCACATCGCGTGCAACATCGTTCAGCGGTGGTATCGGCACGCCTGCGCGGTCGGAGCCAGGCCCCAAGGGAGGCAAGGGATCCGATACTCCTGTGAAAGATGCGTGGGACGGCGAGGGGAACCTGTGGCAGGGGTCGAAGAAGAAGTGGCAGGCCCTGCACGACGTGATCGGCAAGTACGGCCCACTGGACCAAGCTGGGATGGTGCCCGGAGGCAACGCGGCGAGCAAGTCGCAGTCGGCGGCCGCGAAATGGCTGTGGCAGTCGCTGCTGGCCGACGGCTACACCGAGGAGCAGGCCGCGGGCATCTTGGGCAACTTGGAGCAGGAGTCGGGGTTCAACCCACTGGCCGACCAGCCGAACGGCCCGGGCCGCGGTATCGCGCAGTGGAGCGAGGGCGCCCGGTGGAGCAACCTGACGGCATGGGCGAACAAGCAAGGCCTGGACCCGAACAAGCTGACCACGCAGTACCAGTTCATGCGCCACGAGATGAAGACCGGCACGTTCACTGACGGCCGCTGGTCGGATGCGGCGTTCCGCAAGTTGAAGACGGTGCAGCAGGCCACCGACTACTTCGGTGCGAACTACGAGATCTTCGGGGAGCGCGGCCCGCGCGACCAATACGCCGCGAATTGGTATGCGAGTTTTGCTGGGAAAGTAGGTGCGGGGGAGACGAAGACGAAGTCCACCAAGATGTCGCTGTGGGACATCGGAGATGCAATCTTCCAAGCAGGTAAAGAAGCTGAGGCTGCGGCCCAGGCAGCGCCTGCCGGTAGCCCTGGTGGGAATATCGACTTCACGCAATACACCGACGTGGAGCCGGGCGATTGGCACCCACCGTTGCGTGGGCGGTATTCGTTCAGCCACCATCCTGGCACCTACGCAGGGGACTTCAACGCGGGGGAGAACACCCCGGTCTACGCCATTTCGCGCGGCCGCATCGCATATGTGAGGCTCCCCATCCTCGGGGCCGAAGCGAATAACAACGAGTCGTACAGCTACGGCAACTCGATCATCCTGGACACCGGGAAATGGAACGCTCGGTACGCACACCTTCACGCAGACAAGCCGTACGCCCCCGGTATCTCCAAAGGAGCCATCGTGGAGGCAGGCCAACTGCTCGGCTGGACCGGTACGACGGGGCACTCGACGGGGTATCACCTGCACTTCGAGTTGTCGACAGGCTATCCAGGGCAAGGATCTGGGCAGAACCCACTGGCCACGTTGGCGGCGCACGGTGTGCGTATGGCGAAGGGCGGCGTGGCCACCAGCGCGCAGCTGGCGATGATCGGGGAGGCTGGTGACAGCGAAGCGGTCATCCCGTTGAACCAGCGCGGTGTGGAGAAGATCGCTGAGTCGATCGGCCGGTACTCGGTGAGCTACGAGGCGCGCAAGGCGCGCACCATGTCGCACGGCACCGCGCCGACGACCACGTCGCATTCGTCGTACGTGACGGACAAGTCGACGCACTTCAACGGCCCGATCAGTGTCCGTGCCGACGACCCGAACGAGATGATTCTCAAGCTGGACGCCGAGAAGCGCAGGCGTAACCTGTACTCGACCAGTGGAAGCGGGCGGCGATGAGAGACCCAAAGTCGTGGATCAACTTCGGTGAGCAGGACACGCTGCGGGTTTCCGCGGCGGTGTCGACGCCCACCGAGTGGCTGGACCTGAACGACGGTGTCCGGTACACATTGGAGGCCTCGACGCTCAACGACCGGGCAGTGACACACCGGCGCAGGGAGATCACCTCCCCGCACGTACCGGGCAACTGGCTGATCTCCGCGCAGCCGGACAACGTCACCGAGAACGTGGTGGTGTGGGTCAACGAGTTCGATCATTTCGCGCTGTGGAAGGCAGTGGACGCCCTCGAGGTCGCGTTCACCCAGCCGCAGTTCATCATGCGCTGGCAGGTCGACCAGCACGAGTGGGCGTGGAGCTGCCAGTTGGCCGACTACCAGATCACCACCGACCAGCCGTTGATGCACGCGACGATGGCGAAGTTCACAGTGCGCGTGCCCCGCCACCCGCAAGTGGTGCACGCGCTGGCCGGGTTGCTGCCGAAGGTGCCCGGCGGGAGGGCGTACACATGACCGCGAACGGGACGTTCACTGCTGCCGGCCGGGACCTGTTGGTCTCGTCGCTGTTCAACGACGGCGTCACCTTGCCGAACATGTGGATCGGATTGCTGCTCGGCGTTCCCGAACCCGACGACAACGGGGACTCGGTGTACGAGGTCCCCACCGAGACCATCGACCAGGCCACGATGGTGTCGGTCGCCACCGGCTACGAGCGGGTGTTCACATCCCGGGTCGCCCCCGACAACAGTTCACTGTGGTTGCAGACGGGCAACGGCAACCAGGTGTACCTGGCGTCTCTGGCGTTCCCGCCAGCGAAGATCGACTGGGGATTCGTGGTGTCGTGGGGGTTGTTCACCGGTGAACGGGGCGGGCTGCTGATCGCTACGGGCGCGGCTGGGTTCAGCGTGAACGGCCCCGGCCTGGCTGAAACTGACGACGAGGAGCCAGAACCCGACCAGGTAGTCATTCCGGAGCGGGGCATCGTGCTGAGCGTGGGCGGGTATGTCTAGCATCCCGCTGACGATCGCGGCGCACGAATCGATCGGCGCACAGGTCACGTTCGAGGTGGTCAACGGGACAGTTCCCACCTACCTGGCTACCCACTCCACTACTGTCGCTCTCGGGCCGTGGACCACGGTGGATGGCGCGGTGGTCAGCGCCGACGACTACCCGCTGTCACTACCGCTGTCGGTGGTGTGCTCTCCGGACGGGGTGTCCGACACCCCGCGCCGGCGGGTCGCTGAAGAGGTGCACATTCCGGCATCGAACAGGTGGGCACCGGAGTTCGGGTGGGACGGCGCGGTGTGGCGCCCGTTGCAGGTGGCGACTCGCGGTAACGAGATGACACTGGTGGCGGGCAGCTACGACCCGGTCGAAGGCACAGCCATCGGTACCGCCCCGTCGATGCTGCCAGCCGGGCAGTACCAGATATACGACCCGTGGGACCAGGAGTGGACCACGCATGCGGTGATGCAGTTCTCAGGGTCTGACCTGATGACGACCCGCACGCAGCGCTGGGCGACTAACGACGGTGTCGGAGCGCTCGGAGTGTTCGTGGTGGATGACGTTGCCAACGGCGACCCGGCCTGGGTGCTGGGGTTCACCACTCCCGACCCGTCGACCACGTTCGGTCTGGGTGTCACAGTGACCGACAACGGTGTGGTGTCGTTGATGCTCACTGACGAGACCGGGGTACGCCCTTTGATCGTCAAGGATCTACGGGCGTCCACCGATGGAGCGGTGATGCTCGGGCTGCGGTACAACGCGCGGACCAACACAGTGTCGCTGCTGGCTCGCGGGCAGCATGTGCGCGACGAGTGGGGCACTACGCTGGCCAGCATCAACGGCCGCCCGCCCGGGGAGTCCCTGGCGGCGTTGGACTTCGCGCTGATGTATTCCATGGGGGAGGACTCCGCGGTCGTGTTGGATGTGGCGATGTGGGTGGGCCCACCAACTGAGCACCAGTGGCAGCAGTCGATCAACGCGTACACCGAGCTGTACGGAGTGGGCACTACGTACGGTGGGGTGTCATGAAGCCTGTTTCCACTGCGGCTGTAGCCACCGGCATGACCGGGTACTGGTCAGTGCATGTCAACCACACCGGCCGGGTCACTGACGTCACCATGTTCCGCGGAGCCCCGACCCAGATTTCCAGCCTGACGTTCACTGAGCCGTACGGGCCGGCCGAGGCGACGTTCACGTTCCCGAAGATCACCGCGCTGGAACCGTTCGGCAATTCGTCGTCGGACTTGTGGTGGCTGCGTGACGGGTCGCAGGTGACAGTGTTCTGGGAGGCCACCGATCCGGAGTACCGGGACACGCTAATCAACGGCCCGAAGCGGTCGCACAGCACGTCGTCGTCACCGACCCGCATGCAATGGGTCGGTCGGATGATCAGCATGGATGCCAACTCGGCCGGCGACGGGGTGACCGTGCAGTGCATCGGGGCGATGCGGGTACTGGACAACTACCTGGCCCAACCGATGGCGGCGGCCAGGCCCACCCCGGTCGAACAGGCGATCCGGCGTGCGTTCCGAGTGGCGGACGGACGCCACCCCACTGGCCTAGCCGATTTGCAGGTGTGGCCTGACGCGTCGACGTGGAAGCCGTTCAACGCCAGGGAGTTCCAGTCGAAGCCGTCGGCGGCGCGCAAACGCAAGTCCTGGTATCTGAAACCGCGCGGGCTGTCCGACGGGCAGTTGTGGAGTGGAGTGACAACTCGGACGTTGGGCGGGTGGAACCGCACTCTCACTGAGTACGTGGACCCGTTGCTGCGACTGCTGCGCACCCACTTCGGGGTGTACACGATCCAGTTGTTCCCCGGCAACGTGCCGGTGCTGCGCCATCGGTCAATGGTGTACGGCCAGCACGAGCCGACTGTGGTGGTGAACCTGATCGCACCCGGTGTGCAGGTCAACGTGTCCTATGACTACTCGCAGACGATCACCACGGTGTACGGCAAGGCAACCGCCACCTACTCGGGCACGTCGTACGACGGGACGGTGTATGCCGCGGACGGCAAGTCGTACTGGTTCAAGCCGTTTGCGTCGACGAACTGGGTGGACCCGGACTCCGCGAGCGAGAAGCGCGACGTGATGGCGTTGCGCCGGGAGGTGTACGACGAGTTCCCGCAGGGCGTGCAGCCGACCGAGGCGATGGCAGCGGCCCGCCGGCATTTGGCGGTGAACTCCGATCCTGGCGTGATCGGCACGTTGACGCTGACGTCCACCGACCCGCAGATCGCGAAGGGCACCGGCCGGCACACCCAGTTGCAGCCATTCCCCCGGCAGATGATCCTGCCGGGCATGTTCGTGCGGCTGGACGGCCTGCACGGCGCGGTACCGGGGCCGGTGGTGATGGCCACGGAGGTGACGCAGAACCCCGAGTCGGACACGGTCACGGTCACGTTCGACTCGAAGTTCCGCGACTACACCACGGTGCGCGAGATCAGGTTGCGCAACCGGGATTCGCTGAAGCCGACACATTCGCTGGTGCTGCCGTCGAGTTTCGGGTTGAACATCGAGGACCCACTGATCCCCTGGTCGTACGCCAAAGGCAGCGGCTATTTCCCGAAATTGTCCCGCAAGACGTGGGAGGCGTATCTGGGCCGCCCGGACACCGACGAGCCGGAGTTCGTGGAATCCGGCGACGACCGTGGCTGGGCGAAGATGACCAGGGCCTACCCGCCGAAGAAGTACCCGAAGCGGTACGCCGTCATCACTGCGCCACCACGCCAGCATCGGGGCACGAAGAAGAACCCGATGAACCCGGCGACGTTCTTCAACGTGCCGGAGGCGATCGATTCGAAGACCGACACCCGTGGTGCTGAGGTACTGCTGTCGCAGAAGGGCACGATCGACCGGGTGGAGTTCATGGCGGTGGACAAGCACGGCAACCCGATGGCGGTGGCGTTCCACGTGTCGGTGTGGTGGGCCAGGGTCGGCAGCAGAGTCTCCCCGCGGCTGCCGGACTCCCCGGACGCGGACCCGAAGGGCGTGATCGAGGAGTTCTCCTGGACGGAGGACGGCAAGCAGCGCAAGGGGTATCGGTACCACGGCCCCGGCCAGCGCTGGTACAAAAAGGGCAAGCCGTACCCGAACTTCCCCGGCGCGTGGGACGCGATCGACAAATGGGGGCGATCGTTCACCCGCACCACCGCGCAGGAGAAACTGTACGTCGGGTGGGGCAACCACTACGAGCAGGCTGGGTACTGGCCGTCGAGCTCGAGGCTGACCGACACCCCGTCCGGGCTGCTGGTCGACGACACCGAGTGGGGGTACGACCAGATGCAGCGCGAGGGGTTCCGCTCCAATGACGACTACGGCGACGACGCCGAGGTGGAGACGGCAGTGGCCACCGCCGGTGTGCTGATCTTCTGTGACCATGTGCCCACCGAGGACGTGTACTTCATCGGCCGGTTCTACAAGAAGCAGGTGGAGGGATAATGATCTCGAGTCTGTCCAGCGATGTTGTCACCGATGTGCAGAACCTGATCGCCGGCCGTGCCCGGTATCTGGGGTTGTTGGACTACCCGCCGGTGGACATGGGGATCCAGACAGAGAACCACTCCCAGGGCTACTCCCGCCAGGAGATTGGGTGGCGGGTGGTGCGCACCGGGTTCTTGACGATGGCCGCCCCGGTGACGTTCACCGGGCTGGACTCCCCGCTGGTGGTGATGGCGCTGGGCGTGTTCGACGGGGTTGGTGGCGCGTCGAAGATGGTTGGTTGGGGCGCATTGGAGGACCCGTTGACGGCGATCAACGGCACCATTCAGGTCGCTGCTGGTGCCGTGAGCATACGAATAGGCTAGAAACACCCTCAGGATCGTATTTCTAGGGGGTAATGAGCGACTTTCCCATAACTTATGGGTGGTTGTAAGGGTCGGGGCTCTGAGGCGTCATAACAGCCTTTATTTGAACCTCCGCAGGGCATAAAAAAAGAGCCCCTGAGCCCCACCCCCGAAGGGGTGGGGCGAGGTAGGAACTACATCGTGTACTTCGACAACTCCGCGGTGGCTTTCACCAGCTCGCTGTTGCCCATGTCCATGTACACCGTGACCATGTCGAAGTCACCGGAGTCCATGGCGTCGACGGCGGCCTCGTAGTAGTCACCGGCCTGGTGCATCATGCCGCTGACCTCCCCGCCGTCCGGCGAGGTGGTGACCGACTGCAACGCCGTGGCGCACAACCGCATGCTGGTCTTCGTCCCGATCCAGTCACCCTGGCCGGAGTACATGATGACGTTGTCCATCTCCTCGGAGGAGCGTTCAACCTTGGACTGTTCCTGACCGGCCCAGTCGACCATCAGCGCTTCGACGCTGGCGGTGGTCTGGGCAGGTGCCGGTGTGGTGCTGCTCGTGCTGGTGTCGGTGGCGCATCCTGCGAATGCGACCGTCGCCAGCAGGGTGATGATGAGGGCAAGTGCCTTCTTCATGATGTGTCCTTTCAATGTGTGGGGTGGGTGTTACAGGGTCCAGTTGAGGTCGCGAACGGCGTCCTCGGCGTAGGCGACTTTGTGCGTGTTTTGCGGGTCTTCCAGTGCCATGCGCACCGCGCGGGTCATGGTTTCGACGGCGCGCAGCTCACGCGGGGTCACCCGGCCGTAGGTACGCATCTTCTCGGCAGCCTGGTCTAAGGTGTCTGCGTAGTCGGCTTGCAGCTGGTCGACCCGGATGGAGCGGCCCAGCGCCCCGAGCACTCCGGCCGCGGTGGATCCGGCGGCCTTCCAGGCATTTTTCGTGCTGTCCTTCATGATTACTTCCTTTCAGTAGTGAGCAGGTGTGCTTCGTGCCGCTCCCGGGGTTGAACCGGGTACCAGGCCTGATGACCTGTACGGCGTGGGAAACAAGAAAAGGCCCCGCGGCCCCACCCCCGAAGGGGTGGGGCTTTGGAGCCTTCATGCCGCTAGGCGGCTTTGGCCTGGTCTGCGAGAGTGGCGGACTTGGCCTTGGCCTTCTCGGCGATCCGGTGGGCCCGTTCGATGCGCTTGGCCTCGGCCTCGGTGGCCTTGTCAGCGCGCTTCTGGGCCCGTGCAAGCGACTTGTTCAGCCGCTTCGTCCGCTGCTTGTCGGCAACGGACTGGTACCACATGCCCTGCTTCTCGAGCATCTTGCCGTCGGCCTCGAGCAGCTTGAGGTCCCAGTTGGTCACGCGCAGGACGACCGCGGTGACCATGGCCGCTGCCGCTGTGGCAGCGATGACCGGGTGGGTGGTGAGGATGGTGCGGACTTTCAACAGCAAACCGGTGATGGCGTTCATCATCGATCCTTTCTGGGTTGGGTACAACAAAGGGCCCCTGCCGGTTGGCAGAGGCCCGAACTAGGGTCTTTTTGAGGGGCATAGGTATTCCCTCGACCTACTTCCAGTATACACACTCGTATTTACCCGTGCAAGTCCTCGACAGAGGGCTTTTACGAATAATACACATGACCGATCTGATAGCCCTCGGCAGAAGGCATCAGCCGGTAATTGCACATCGAGACCAGCTCTCGCTCGTCATAATCATCCTTGTCATAATCATCGTCATTGTGGTGCGGATCACCCTCGTAATGCAGCCCGAGGCACGTCATACACCGCGGAACCCACCAACCAGGGGCTTGCGTCTGCATGTCTGCGCTCATCTCGAGGTAGATGTCGTGAGACACCTGCCATTCCTGGCCCTCGGGGACGTACTCGAACGCAAGAACCTGCTCGATGTGCCCGGTCTGATACAGATGATCGCCCACGATGTCGGACTGAGTCATCAACGCCTCGATCAACTCCGCCAGAGTGCGAATGTCCATCGACGTCTCCCCGTCCACCGAGGTGATCGACGACCCGAAGATGTGCACTTTGCTGTCCTCAGAGAACAGGCCGTCCTGGTCTGGGATCAGCGCGTACACATCGACGTACCCGTCGAAGGTGTACACGTGGGAGTTGTCCGTCCAGAACTTGAGCAGGAGATTGTCCACCCGCAGGACGTGGTTTGCGCTGACCTGGCGGTGCGCGGCCGGCCGTTTGTATCGCCCTGGTGCCGGTATGGGCTTGGTTCTAGTAGTGTGTCTCATACATTCTCTCTTCCGGGGAATACACGAGAAAGCCCCCACCGGCGTGAGCCGATGGGGGCCTTCGTGTGTCTAATGAGGTTTCATAGTTCTCGCCGCACACTCTGGGCGACTACAACGAACTACGAATTGCCTACGACAATGATACCAACTCCGACCGGACAATGCCAAGCCCCAGTTGGCTCAATTCAGAGCCGTAGTGCGTGCGCCACCCGCGCTTGGCGATGATCTTCTGATCAGCCAGTAGGGTGGCCTGCAAGGCCGCATACGCCGTGCCAGGCTCCGGAGCCGTGGGGTGGTGGTATGCCTGCTCCAACTGCTGAGTACGGCGCTCGACGATGCGAGTGTTGTCGCCTTCGGTGTCCACAGCTCGCTCGATCAGCCGCTTGATGTAGTCACCGAAGTTCATCTTGACCTCGCGCAGCTGGTCCATCTCATCGCGCCAGCGGTGCAGGTCCTTGCGTATCGACGCGAACACTCCCGACGGGAACTCCGACTTCGATGCATGCGTCTGTCGGTAGGCCCGTTGCCCCGAGTAGTAGGGCAACTGGTTGGTGCAGAACACCCGCCTGTCTACCGGCAGCAGCTTCAGTGCTTCGCGGCCGGTGAAACTGTTGACCAGGGTGGTGAGCAGCTGGTGCTCGTTGTCCACAGTCTCGGAGTCCACCAGGTTGACCGCCACGGTCTTTCCGCCGCCGAACTCGAGCACTGAGTCTGTCAGCCAGCCCTCATTGTTGGCCTGCTCCACGAGCCGGAGGAGTTCCCGATTGTGGAACGGGTGGTATTTGCTCGACACCCGCGACAGCACCTGGCCATCGCGCAGCAGCACCGAACTGGTGGGGTCTTCAACCGTCTCGGTGGGTTCTCCGTGCGCCCACGCGTTCCAGTCGCTCGGTGCCGGAGCGGGCACCATCACCGGCTCCCAATCGAGAGCCTTTCGGACGTCGTCCAATTGCATGATCATTGCGATCTTCCTTCCGGGAATTGTTTGTACCGCGGGGTTGCCGCTGTTGGAGCACAGCGGACATGGGTGTGGCTCCGGCCGCCGAGAGCGGGGGAGTCGATGACAGCCGAGTATTTGTCGGCCAGGGTGTACATCGAGCACGCACAGGAGATTGGGTGCAGCGCCGAGGCGTCGCTGGGGATCCGCAACGGCCGCAGTGCCGGGCCGTGCTTGGCGCGCAGGTTCGGGGCGATCCGGTGCCAGGCGGCCAACAGTGCCGCCGCCAAGCCGAACCACAGCGCCATCACGCCTAGGAAGATGAGCAGAGCCTCCATCACTGATCGGTCTCCTGTCCGCTGGGGTAGTGGAATCCGCACAGAGCAGCGTCACCGATGACGGCGACGGCCGGCTGCGTGCAGTTGGCTTCGACGCACATCAACCCGGTTGGGTCGCTGACAGCGTCGTAGTCGGCGTTGTCCTCGTGCTGTTCGGGCTCTGCGGGCACGGGCTGGTCGGCCTCGGCTTCATTGAGGTCGGCAATGACAGCGTTGGCGCTTTCCACTGATGCTTGTGCCACCTTGCCGAACCGTTCGGCCTTGCGCTCGACCGCGGCGAGGATGCCGGCTGCGGAGGCGAATGCTTTGAGTTTGCTTTGGCTGTCGTTCCATGCCAGTGCTTCCAGCGAGTCCACCAGTGTCATCCACAGTGTTTCTTCATCGGGAGCGTCGATGTCCATGCCGTGGTCGGTCTGAGCCATGATCTGGCACAGCGCGGCCGGGTCGGGGCTGCCGCCTTGCGCCCAGATGATGCCCTGGGCTATCAGGATGACCGGCAGCACTTCACTCGGCCATGGCTCGCTGAGCGGAGTGTAGGACTCGTAGACGAGTTTCCAGGACGGCACCGGCTTGACCTTGCGCCTGGCTGCTTCAATACGGGGTTCTCTCATGAGGGTTTCCTTTCAGTGGTGGGTTTGAGGATGTAGGTGTGTGCAGACGGGATGCGTAGTACCGGCTCGTTGCCGAGGATGCGCGTCAAGGCGTCGGGGTCCAAACCCCATTTGCTTGCGATGTAGCGCATTTGGGCCTCGTTGACGAACCCGATCACCAGCCGCACGGGGTGGTCATGATTCGTCTCGGACATAGGTGTCTTCGTGTCCGAGGGAGACGAAGTCGATTTCGAGGTCATCGTGTTCTACCTGCCTTGACTTCGGTAGTGCCAGCGGTAACAGTGATCGCGGCATGATCATTATGACGCGGACTGGGTCCTCGCTCATGCGGTTTCCTCTCATAGAAAAAGCGCACAGCAATCTGCCATGCGCTGATTTCATTATACCAGGAGATACCTACGCTAACCATGCCCAGATCATAGCCCGCTCACGGGCGTTATTTGCGGACGATGTACATCAATGCGTAGAACGGCGGCATGTTCTCATGTTTCTCACCATCGCCGGCCGGTTTGACTGTGTGCGAATGCCCACCAGCCCCGTCCAT
>Ga0116164_10003147_pt1 | contig 11410 bp, 10 predicted proteins | sample AD_UKC109_MetaG_FD_89888 | JGI IMG/M metagenome (GOLD analysis project Ga0116164, IMG submission 89888) | Active sludge microbial communities of municipal wastewater-treating anaerobic digesters from Hong Kong - AD_UKC109_MetaG | ecosystem: Engineered > Bioreactor > Anaerobic > Digestate... | reverse complement strand
GGAACATTCAACAAACTCCAACCAGTGACATTTAAAAAACGGTTCATCCCCGCGTGTGCGGGGAACATGGACAAATCGGAGCCGTGACCAACGATTATAACGGTTCATCCCCGCGTGTGCGGGGAACATACTTCTTGTATTTATATGATATTATTCAATTTTCAAAGAGCGAAAAAATTTACCAAAGATATGAGATCATTTAGCTTTATTCTCATAAGGTTCATTTGCTTCGGGCATGAATGAAACCAGTTTTATTCCCTCCATCTCAACGGGAATACGTCGATTCGATCCAAGAGTCATAAAATCAAATCCTGATTCAGTATTTGTACTCCATGCCATCACTGCATTTCCGACTTCAATGCCAGCTTCAACTGTATTCCATATCATCTCCCTGATTCTTCTTGAAGGCTTTCCAACATATACTCCTGCGCGCACTTCCAGAAGCCAAAGGGCAAGACGACCCCGTAAACGGGGAGGGGCATTTTCAACCACGATGACCAGCATCGCCAATGTTCTCCTTGTTAGGAATGGCCGGTTCAATTGCTTCTTCCGGGGCCTTCGGTATTTCCAGGCCACCGGCAGCAAGAACTTCATCAATAGTCGGGATAATCCTTCTTAACAAACGCGTTTGACGAAAGGCATCCCTGCATGCAATGCGAACTTCTCTCTCAGGATCAAACGGTCTTTTTGCAGCAATACGAAAGGCAAGAGGAACCACAGTATCAAATTTGAAGATATCGGCAATATCATACACAAAAGATTGTGGTTTGCCCGTGTGAATGAATCCTACAGCCGGGGCATATCCCGCTGCGAGTATTGCTGCCTCGCAAATACCATAGAGACAGGCAGTTGCAGAACTCAGGCATCTGTTAGAAATATCTCCGCTCCTCCAATTTGAGTGATCATAGTTTCGTTTTTTCCATTGAACTCCATACTGCCTTGCAAGCAATTCATACATTTTTCGAACACGAACACCCTCAATTCCACGTAATTGTTGCACACTGCGCCTTTCAGGAGGTTTTTCCTTAAAGCGCATTTCGTACATTTTTCTAACCACTTTCAGCCTGGCATCATCATCCAGTGCTAGCCTGGCCTGATAAAGCAAACGGTCAGCACGTGCCCCTCCAGGTTGACCTGATGCATACAACCTCACCCCTGCTTCCCCTATCCATACAAGCAGGCATCCTACTCTCGATGCAAGGGTGACAGCAGCATGAGAGACTCTTGACCCCGGCTCCAGCATCAAACAGGCCAGTCCACCAACAGGTATATGAGTGCGCACACCTGTTTTATCCACAACAACAAAAGCCCCGTCCAAAACATCCAGATTACCTTTTTCTACATAAAGCACGGAAATCCGGTCTTTGATCGGGATAGGTTTCAATGCTGGAAGAATTTGTTCAGCCATTTCTATATCATATCAAATAGTTAAAGATAGGTTTTCATGCTTAGGTTTCTTGAGTAATATTATTGTGCTTAATTCATATCATGGGCATCAAACATGCATTCAGTTGGAATTCATGCTTTTCCTTTCCGTAAAGGATGGCCCGGAGGTAATTTATCATGCAGTTCTTTTTCAAATTCCTCTGCACCTTTTTTCGACTGATAGCTTGAACGGGTCTTTTCATTCAGATGACGTTGGCCTTTAATTTCTGAATTCTGCAGATGATCCGCCCAGGCGCGCAACTGGCGGGAACAGCTCTCTGCAATGGATTTCAAATTTGAGATCTGAGATTTGAAATTGGAGAACTTTTTACGAAATTCAAGAAAACAAAGCATGGAACGGACTTCGCCTGCGGAGCCGCGCGAGATGTAGAGAAAGGCAAGAAGCTCGTTTGTAGTGCCCCGCTCGAATCCTTCGGCGATGTTGTTGGATACGGAAAGTGCGGCCCTTTCAAGCTGATCGCGCAGGCTGTAACTGCCCGGCCAGTCCTTTGCCTCTGTCATGTCATAGACATCTTCAGCCAGCTTAATTGCCTCCTGCCACACAGGAAGCTCCTCAAATCGGGAGTAGGTCATGGTTTCCTCTTAATTGAAAACAGCAGATATTACTCAATTTTTTTACGTACATCAGGTCCTTGCCAAGGAAAGCAAACCGCAACCGAATGCCTTTGCTGGTCCAATGCCATTTTTAACCAATTCGTACATTTCTTCTATTCCTTCAACTTTAAGAATCCCCTTGAAACTGACAGGTTGTATTTTCCCAATCCGGTCTTCTCTGCTTTTTCTAAATCTAAGGGGAAATACAGGATCTATAACCAGCGTATCAAATGTTGCCGTGGTCTGAAATTTACGTTCTATCCAAATACGCTGTTCTTCTTCACGGATAAGGGGCACACGACATTTTTTAGTTTCACCAAGTTTGTTTTTGCGTTCGGCTTCATCATTGATCGTTTTAATCGGATTAGCTATCAGGAGGAATCTCAGACGTTGTCCATAAGACAACGAGAATACATATTCTTTGTAAGCCAGTATGTGCGATGTATTTGATGATCGTTCCGGTTTTCTTATTGATTGCATTAGTATCTCAGCATTATTCCTATCTGAATGCTCAATACGGAAAAGAAAATCACGGCTGGCACTTTCATCCTCCTGAAAAAGCTGCCACAATTCCCGATGAATCTCATAAGGATTGCGGCAGGCAGCACCGCTGATTAAGACTTTACTCAGGTACATAGTCGCCTCCATGAACATAGAGATTGCGCGCGGCAAACTGCCGGGGTTGGTTGATGAGCGGCACGTCGCGAACCCGAATCATCCGGACATCCGCTTTTTCCTCGCTGTAGATTACACCCCCTTGCGGTTCAATATTCTTAAATGCCTCCAAGACATTATCCGCATGCAGACCGGCTTCAAACAAAGGCCGGGCAAGCGGGCAACTCCTGCGGCCCAGATAGGGTGTGAAGTACGGCTGCTTGATGGCTTTTATAATAGCATCGAGACCTATGGAGGCTTGCGGTATATTCCAGAGTGCCACTGTGAATTCGGCGTCAAGCAGGTATTCACGCCAAGTTTGTATGGTCTCATGGCTGTCTAAGCCTGTATATTCCTTCCGGGCATTCTTGACCGTATGATAATCCGTGATCTTGAGCTGTCTCAGCCACTTCACCTTTCCGTCTCTACCTGTCATGCATCTTGCATCCACCCTTACAGCTATGCCGATGCTGTCAGCCAAGGATTGCAGATGGTCTCGTTCATTACGGCCAATGCCGAGGCAAGCTCCCAAAAGTCCCAACAGTCCGCTACGGGTAGGGAAATTCGCCGAGGGTCGATGCCCCTCAAAGGTATGTTCACCCCAGACCTGCATGGGACCATGCAGTTTGAGAATGAGAAATTTCCGCATAGCTTACTCCTTTACTATATTTCCGTCAGCCTTTACCCAAGCCTTTAGCTTTTCCAAGGTCTCGGCTTTAACTACACCCTGGGGTGTATCATGACCAAGCGCGAATTGAGCACAGTGCTCGTCCAGACCATAGCCATTATGCACATTTTCCCAATAGCCATGAAAAGCCTTTACGGATGGCTTTATGAAGCCAGGGCTGGCCTTGACTGGTTCTTCGAATGCATTCGCCAAGGATATCGGTATATCTGCAAAAGACACAAATGCGAAATCGGCCAGATTATGGGCAGCAAAGGAATGCTGCTTGGCGGAGGGGACCACGGTTGTCATCATATGAAGCACATGTGCCGCAATATTCAGTGCTTCTTTCCGGCCTTCAGGTGTTTCAATTGATTTTATATTAGGAATAAGTCCGAGGTTTAATTGAAGTTGTCTAAGATTGAGGCTTGCATAACGATAAAAAACCCCGCTTGAAAACTCCTGAGTATCTAGATGACCGGATCCTTGCTCTTGCAAATCATCAACAGCGGTAAACCAGTCAATATCTCCATCAACACTATGTGTGGTTATGACGTGGGCCACGGCAAAGGAGCCATCAATAGTTGTCATCAGGCCGGAGGTCGCCATTCTGCCGGAGAATGCAACATCGATTGCCGAACTTATCGCTTTGATTAAGGCAATCTTGCTTGCTTCCAGCTTCTTATCAATTTTTTTAGCGAATGCAATTTCCAGGAAATGCTCTGAAGGTCTTTTCTTTTTCCCTTTTTGTTTCTGGAAGGCCTGATTTGCTTTCTCTTCTTCCTCAGGTGATAAGCCTTCACCTCGAGCTTCTTTAACGATTTGACAGATAATTTTGAATTCGTCTTTTATCCAAGGTGCCACAGCAATTTTTTTATCACTTGTGGTCTCAGTTTTTTCAACATCAATAGCGTCTTCGTCTTCTTCTACGGCCTTGGTTTTGGAGAACCGCTCAAGAGCTTCTTTAATGATAGGTTCATCAAATTCATCCTTATATTGTTGCATGAATTCATCTTTCAATAACCCCAAATCACGGCTGCGAATGCTTGTCTCACCAAGATTGTCTTTATAATAATCACTCTTGCGCATGGCTCGTTTCAGACTCTGGCTGGAGATGCGCACCCGTCGCTTGCCGCCGAATATGGCGGACTTCTGCATGTTCATGTCATCCCTGTTGAGGCATGACGGGCTATGGGAAATTAGAACGTGGTAGTTAATAAAATTCTTTTCCATGAAAGGTCTCCTTTTTTGTTTGAAAATAATTATCAATCCTTGGGCTTAGAAACAAAGTAGTCTTCAAGAAGATCGCGCTTGCTTCTTTCATTCCAGAACCAGAGCACATTTGCGGTCTTGGGCCAATTGGCAACGGGTTCGCACATCTGAAGGATGCGGCGCAGTTGAATCATGTCATTTGGCGCTTCCGAGCGCACAACCTGAAACAGCCTTTTCTCGCTTACGTTCCTACCTGATGCCAGGGCCTTTCCCAGGCTGACATCTCCCTCCGCATGGCGGATATACGGCAGGCAGTAAATTAACCGCTGATAGGCCTGTTTCTGCCATTCATACTGTGCCTTTCCGCTGTACAGGCGGTAAAACGCCGGGACCTCGATCAATTCTTCGGGTCTGCCAACGCGGCGTAGCTCTGCTTTCGGGCCGGGCGGCAATTTATCCCATGCGGCATAGAGCGTCATAAAATTAGGGATTTTTTGTTGTTCCATCGATACCTCCTTTATCAAGTTGCGGCTCAAGGTTATTGACATGCTTTTTTAATACCCTGCGGGCAACCGCCCGGGTGCGTATCAGTTCAGGATCATTGAGGTAAGGCTGAACAGCCTCATTAAACAATTCTTCGATAATGTATTTTAGTGTTATTCGCATCTGGGATAAAACTGGTTCTGGATTGTCGAAGCCGATCCGTGACAGGGCGTCTTGGATTGTGGATTCCGATCTTCGATAATATTGTGCCTCAGCGGCTTGGTTCAATTTCACACCAGCCCCTTTAACTTCCTTGATGCCGTTCATAAATACAAAAAGCGACTTGTAAAGTGCATCCCGATAACCGCGTCCAGTCGAGACCAAGTGTTGTATGACATCTGTGTTTCTGTCCCATCCATGATTGAGTGTAAATACCTCATGACGGCGTTCAAGTACGGAAGCTTGATTACTTCGATAGCCGCCCACAACAAGATGCAATTTGCGAGCTTGTTCTCCAAAGATTTTTTTAGCCTGGAGAATGACAGGTGCAGGTTGTTGGCCTTCGGCAGTATCATCACTTGCTTGTTGCTGAACCACAAAACGCGCTAATTGAGTCCACGCTGGAGCTGAAGTAGTGAAGGCCGCAAATTTTTCTTCCGTCGCCCCCTTCTTCGTCGATATTATACGAGGAGAATGAGGATGGGGCCATTTACTCTCCATGGTGTAATTGAATTTTGCTTTCTTGAAGGAAGTAAAAACATTTTCCGTCGGAAAACCACAGCAGGAACAGATTGATGCTGTGGTTGACGGGCAGAGTTCAATATGGGCTGGTTGCCATAATAAACCACGAATGAATCCGAGTCTCTGTGCAGTAATGGTTTCTCCTGGCTTGATAGCGTCAAACCAGGTAGGCTTTTGGCAACTGGTATCTTCGTGCCAAGGAAAGGTTTTTTGAATTTCTTCGTTACTGAGAACATTCAGCCAAACGGTTCTTCTCAAGTGATCACCTTGCACCAGTGTGGTAATAGGTGAACTTCCCCGTAACGCTCCTTTGAAACCTCCTCCGAAACTAGGGGCACATGACGCCTGGTTAAATAGAGCGATTGCCGTGCACCCAAAGCATAATTCTTGGGCGATGTCTGGTTGATTTACAAAACAGCTGTTAGTCGACCCTGTCAGTCCTGCCATCAATTTATCCATTGCTGTTGTTTCTTTGGCATGAACTCCACGTACCTGCATGAAGGGATGCTTTAGGTGATCAAGTTGAAACCAATCCGCTAAAGGTCTTATAGCAGCTTCATATGTTTGATGCGTAATAGGTTTGGCGATCCATTTCCGCAGGGTATCTGCATCTTGCGGGGTAAGCAGCGCCTGGGTAATGCAGATCAAAAGCTGTAAGGCCGCCAGCTCCATGTCATCCCTCGAGAGATAGAGATCCCATTTATCATCCTCACAGAGGAGCTTTTGCAGGGTAATCTTTTCCGGTGTACCGCCTTCCAGCGGACGGACCGGTATCCATTGATCGGTCAATAGGTTCATTGCGTTCTCTCCTTCTCCAAGCCAATATCTTTATGATAGCGGAAGGTTGTTCCTTTCATTAACGCTCGGAAGCCTTGTCCTTCCGGCTCCATCTCCAGCCAATATTTGCCGTCAACAGCATCACCCAGGAAATAGACCCATGACTTAGGCACACCGATGCTGTTGAGCGACACGGCTTCAATCTGATTGTTCTCATCAAGTGTTTCCAAGACAGTCCCATCCATGAGGGTTTTTCCCTGGGAAGACCGAAAGAATGGAACAACGGTGAGATTCATCTCTCCATCCCGGGTAACTGCCAATAATGTATCATCAGAATCATCAAAGGAAATCATGCTTCTCGTTCTTTCAACCATCTGGGCTGCCAGATATTTTTTGACATATTCGACGTTATCCTTGAACATTTCAAATGCTGATGTTTGTTCCGGCGGTTCATTATCCCAAGGGGCTTCCTGATAAATTGGTTCAATCCATGCGCGATATGCATGTGGAAACATGATCTTTCCTTCGGGAGTCTTCAGCAATTTTTCGGCTGTGCGCCACAATACGCGTGTGTTGCTGTATATTTTCCCATGGAGACCAAAATCATTATTTTGCGGCAACAAGATTGTACAAAGCGGTTTTTCAAAACCAATGGGACGATGCGAGTTCTTGTGGCGGTGCAAACGTCCCAGACGCTGAAAAAGGAGATCAACGGGACAAATCTGGGTTAACAACCAGTCAAAGTCCAGATCAAGAGACTGTTCGACAACCTGTGTAGCCACTAGAATGCGCCCTGTTGCCCTCTTTCCTTTTGGGCCGAAGTTATTAATGGCCTCGATTTCTTTTTCCTGTCGATGTCGGAAGCTGAAACGGGCATGAAAGAGATCAACGGGCAGCGTGGTCATTGCCCGCAATCGGCGCGCATGATCCTGCGCCACAGCTACTAGATTGCAAACCAAAGCCACCTGAGCGCCTGCCTCGGCTGCATGCACCATTCTGGTGAGTAGCATCTCATCAGGAATCATTTCCGGTACACGCATCGGCTCCACAGTTACCGTTATGTTTTCCGATTTATGCTCTGGAGCGAGTTCAAACGAAATATACGTGCTGCTATCAGCGCAAATAGCTAGTGGATAAGGTGTTTTCTGACCCTCTTCTTCAGTGCACACATCCCAGGCTGAGAGGAGTTGTGTCCTCTGTCTCTGCGGCAGGGTTGCTGATAAAAGAATTGCCGATCCGCCCGCTTCTTTTTGTTGCCTTAAGACTTCTTCCAGAAGTCCGTACATGTAAGCGTCATAGGCGTGGACCTCATCCACGATGAGAATGCTCCTCCCAATACCAAAACCACGAACAAAACGATGCTTTACCGGAAGGACTGAGATTAGTACTTGATCAATCGTGCATACGCCCAGCTGGCCAAGAAAGACTCGCTTCCGGCTTTCCGTCAGCCACTGGCTGCACTGTACCCAGCCATCTTCTTGTGCATACTCGTCAAGCGCAGCATGCTTGATCTTTGTGAATTCCCTATTGTATCGGGACGACCCATGGGCCAGGAGCAAATTGGGGTTGCTTTCAAAAAGCAGTGGTGCAATGCGCACCAAACGACTAAGCATGGCATTGGCCGTGGCCTGGGTCGGAAGAGCGAATACAATAGAGTCCGCCAACCCGGCAACTATGAGTCGCCAAGCATACGCAAGAGCAGCCTCGGTTTTGCCGCTGCCGGTCGGTGCTTCGATTATAGTCATGCCAGGTTGCAGCGGCATTGCATCTACTATTGTTTGCATCGAGCGCGGCTGCGCAGCCTTATCCAAAAGGGCCTTGACACCTAAATATGGCCGAGTGCGTCCGAATACTCCGGCAAATTTCAATATCCGAGGCGCATCAGCCGTGCGGCGTGCTTCGAAATACGTTAGCAAATCCTGTGGTTCTTGGCATAATATGAAATTATTGGTGTCACAATGCGAACCGAGCCAGTCTGAAATAGAACAAAATCCGGCCAGGAAAATGGCTGAACAAGGAGGCGGTGCATCTGAAAGTTGAAGGCCAACTGGTTTTAGAAATATCTCTTCCAAAGTGACAAGCCATGATCTGCGCGCCTCTCGGTCAATCCGGCTTAAGCGTTTGTCACTTGACGGTGATAATGAGGTTGCATTGATGTAATCTGCATCCCGCATGTATCCATGGTGGCCCATAACGGCCTCAACCCATGGTTTCCAAGCTTTCCAAGATCTTGAAACTGAACTCTCCTCATAATCCAAGAAATCTAGACCATCGAATGATGAATCACAATTGAACAGTTCCGCTTGATCCTGCCTGAACCAAGAAAGACCGCCCTCTCCATGAATATAATGTTTACACTCTAAAACACTGGGAATTCCTCCAAAATTGCCTGCATCCAGATAAATCTTGTCCCAGACTGGCTTTGCCCGAAGCTGAAAACGTGCATCTATTTTGCCATAATCGTGAAGAGCTATGAAAAATAAAATCCAGGCCTTAATTTGTTCAACATCATTTGTGGTGTAAATAGTAAAACAGCGCTGTATAGTGGGACTACCTTCCCACCAGGCGGCCCCCACTGCCGCCACGTCCAAGCAGTGATAGGGCAGGAGGTGATATTTCCCGGTATCTTTTTCAGCCTTGCCCCAATAGCGGAAATATGATGGATATTCAGTCATTTTTCTTCGTCTTATTTTATGAAAAAAAGAACCTTGTAGCTGAGTGATCTAGACAGCATGGAGATGCCTTTTTGAAATGCAAAATTAAAGACAACTATTCTTTATTATACACCCCCACCTTGGACAGATAGCGTCATACCTCCAAAAAAAATTATTCATTCTGATAGATTTTTCCCATCTTCTCGATTTCATTCGTGACTTCCTCGCGCAATGCCTCCGGCTCAATCACCTCTACATCCGACCCGAACTGCAGAATTTTCATCTTCAGTTCCCTGAAATCGGTTACTGGAATAGTGAGCCGTAAGCTACCCTCTTCCAATTCTTCAATCTTTTGATCCGGATGCCATATTTGCTCACGTATCCACGGCGCGCGGAAGGCATTAAAATGCAGTATTACGGGTATAGGAGTTCCTCCCTGAAAAATGCCGAAACTTGAATGTATAAGGGGTTCCCATTCTTCACCGGGTCTGGAATCGAAATTTTCTTTTGTTAAGAGGGGTTCAGCCATACGGGATAGATAAAACTTGCGCCAGTCATCCCGGAGCAGGCACCAGCCGATCAATACCCAACTGCCCATATAGTGCTGAAGATGGTGTGGTGCGATCTTTCTTTCTGTCTCAACATACTCTGGGGGAGAGATATATCGGCAAGTCATGACACGGTTATTAAGGAGCGCTTCGGTAACGATTTGGAAGGTTAGAGCAGGAGCGGGAGAGTGTCCATTCCAGACAGCCGAAAAGGCCTTTCGAAGTTTGTCCGGGGGATATCCGATTTCTCCCATAACCGCCATCAATTTTTGTCCGAAAGACTGGATCGTCTCGCTGATTAAACCCTCTGCACTTTCGGATAGAAGGTTTCGGGCGAGAAGGATTGATACCAGCTCTTCTTGGGCGACCTGAAAGGTTGGCAGACAGAAACTGTGGTCGGTATATCTGTATCCTCGTTTGACTTGATCGTATTCCATTGGGGCTCTGAATCGGTCGCGCATGAATTCTATTGTTCTCTGGGCTGTTCTTGAGGAAATCTCAAATCGTTTTGCAAGATTACTGGCGTTGGGGAAACAATCTTCCTTAATCTGGTTGTGGAACCAGTAATATCTCTCCAGTGTGAGATGATCACCCATGGTGCCTCCTGAATGAGGATTTAATTCCTTCTATTCAATTCAAACAAAGAATCCCGATCTTATATTATCGAGGAAGTAGATTTTTAATCAGGTCAGGTCATTTATAGCCGTCTATCTATGGTTGAAATTAAATGGAAAAAAGCAATGTGAAAAATTCATTCTTCACTGGTTCAGCAGGATTTATTAATAGGATTTTCTATCTTATTTTCAATATTATAAAAATTAAGAAAGAATAATCTTCTTATTGAATATTAGTCAAGGATTTTATAGGTTATCCTTTAAGCTCTGCGGAGAAAAGACAGGGGCAGGGGAATGAGGACGGATGACGGAGGACGGAAGACGGAAAAACAGAGGACGGATGACAGAAGAGGGAATACGGATGACGGATGACAGAGAGACGGAGAAACGGAGGACAGAAGACGGAAGACAGAAGACGGAAGGACAGATGACGGAAAGACCAAGGTAAGTCATAGTGAGTAACGTCGTTAAAAAAATAAATAACTTCTTGTTGAAACTGATTTATTTAATTTTTTAAGGATGTGCCTGGTTTCCTTAAAAAAATATGATTTCCCTTTCAAAAGGATTGAAGACTATGCCGAAAATTTGATAAGGACTGATAGATGTCAATTGAAAGCTGGTGTCTTATAAAAAATGTGGCGTTACAAAGAAAGAATCCATGACCCTTCAAATCCTATGAAAAAGATAGCAAGGCAGACAGCCTCAGGAGAAAAATCAGAGACGGTGAGTATTCCATCACTGTTCTGGGCCGTATTCAGCATTTTGACCCTCTTTACTCTATTTCCCCATCTGCAGACCGGATATACAACCAACGATGACGTTCGTACAGCGCTCCTGGGTGCGGGTGGCAGCTACTCGCTAAGGGATCTGTTTGAATACACAAAGGATCAAGGCCGGATCACAAATATCTTAAGGATATATCTGGGTTTGCTCCCATATGTTTTTAATAGTGAAATTATTTATCAGTTATTGAGGCTGGGGCCTCTTATAGCTAATTTTGTATTGTTTTTCATTTTATTGAAG
>Ga0116164_10003146_pt1 | contig 11411 bp, 15 predicted proteins | sample AD_UKC109_MetaG_FD_89888 | JGI IMG/M metagenome (GOLD analysis project Ga0116164, IMG submission 89888) | Active sludge microbial communities of municipal wastewater-treating anaerobic digesters from Hong Kong - AD_UKC109_MetaG | ecosystem: Engineered > Bioreactor > Anaerobic > Digestate... | reverse complement strand
TAAGCAGGCGAATGACTAATAACAACGTATTTTATGTTATTGCTGTCTAAATAATCTTTTAGTTTTTTAAGTGGCATAAAACCTCCATTAATTAATGCATTTTATTTTAACATTCGCACGTTATAAAAATTATAACGGATAAGAGATTTTTTAGCTTGTTAAATAGGAGTAAACAAAACAACTTTTATATTGAATAAATTTACGACATTATGACACAAAAATCAATTTTAATAACACTTTAAGGTAGTTTAAAATAAAAAGTGCTACCCATTTGGATAGCACGTATATGCGGTATAGTAACTTTACTTTTAAATATTAAATGTCAAAATATCCTGTATATGAATCAACATACGAAGGAGCAACTCTAACTCTTGCTTTTTTAGCCCATTCTTTCATCTTGGTAATGGCATAATCACAATCTGGTTCAAGATAAGTATAACCTAACTGATTAAACCCTTCCATTTGATAATATGTAAATACTCCGTTTTTCATTGAGGCATCGCCATCATACGAATAAACCGTTTTGTTTGAAGCCACTGCAATTACCCTGCCTGTTGCATTAAGAGAAGTAGCCATTGCACCAATCTGGCATGCATCGAAGCAAAACATCATTTTAGTACTTTTTGCAGTAGAGAATTTTGTTTTAAACCACGAACTGCTTATATAATATAAATCGCTTGAAATAATATTTCCTTTACTACCGTGTCCTGAATAACAGAAAGCTATTTCGCTGCCAGCAACCGATTGACTAACTAAATTATTTATAGCAGCTTCAATAGCGGTTTTAGTGGCATTTCCATCGATTAAAGCAGTAACTGTGTATCCTTCTCCTTGTAGAAGAGCTTTCCAGTCATTGGCATCATCGTCGCAATAAGAAAGGTCATTTGAAGTTCCGGCATAATCTGAAATACCAATTACCAATGCATATTTACCTCCTTTTGCAGCACTATAATTCAGTTTTACAGGAGTTGCATTATTACCAGTTACCTGAAAGTTAGCTATAACATCAGCAGGCCTGGTATCCAGAGTTGCAAAATCAGGACGGACACTATAAGTTGGTTGATCAATTGTTATGTTCTCTTCAGGAGAAATCAATTCCTCTTCAGAACAACTGTTAAAAATAAAACTTGCAAATAATGCAAGGAATGTTAATTTAATCCATTGTTTCGTTTTCATTGTGTAATAAGGGTTAATTTGTAATTTAGGTTCAAAAAAGTAATTGTTAATTTAATTACTATACTGCAAAATAAAATCTCATTCAATTTCTTAGAATTTTTATAAATTGTCAATATCGTTTATCAATAACATCCTGTATGTAATTATATATCTTTACTTTACAAATGATATTCCTAATATAATTTTTAATTTTTTTAGCATTATATAAAAGCTTTATGTACATCAGTTTCTTTATTTAACTATTTATAAACCTATACAAACATTTAATACTATGATTAATAATTTCTGATAAAGATTTTTACAAATACTAAATATCTTTCATTAGGAATTGATATAATAAGGGTTCTAAATTCATTACTATTTAAATATCTTTATAAAAATTATTTTGAAAATGATGTATAGTGATATCTTAAATAAATTAGGGCCCTGCGGATTAAATTGCTCCGGTTGTTTTGCTTTTGTTAACGGCAAAATAAAACAGTTAAGCATTGAATTAAAAAAAGAACTTGGCAACTTTAATGTTTATGCTGAGCGGTTTGTAAATCTTTTAAACGAACCTGTTTTCTTAAAATATAACGGTTTTGAACAAATGTTAACCTATTTTGCAAATGTTAGTTGCCAGGGATGCCGAAAAGACAATTGTAAACTTTTTGCATCGTGCAACGTTAAGGAATGCACAAAAAGCAATAATGTGGATTTTTGTTTCCAGTGTAAAGAGTTCCCATGTAAAAAGCATGGTTTTGATGAACACCTGGAAAAGAGGTGGATAAATATCAACAATAAGATGATGGAAAAAGGTATCGAAAATTACTTTAACGAAATAAAGGATATTCCCCGATATTAAGAAAATCGTTTTACTATTTCATCCTTATAATTTCTGCCAATAGTAAACCTTTTTCCACCAATCTCAACAAACGAAGAGGTAAATACATCAACCTTTGAATAATTAATTATATATGAACGATGTATTCGGATAAACTCTTTTGCAGGAAGTTCTTTTTCAATGGCAGATAGGCGTTCGTAACATATAATCGAAAAATCCATAGTGTGTACTTTAATATAATTATCAAGGCTTTCGATATATAAAATATCACCAAATGGAATTTTATAATTTTTTTTATCCGATTTTAAAATGATATAATCCTTTTCGGGTACTTCTTCCTTTTGTTCCGATATAACCTGAGCACTAATGGAAAGGAATTTATTTATAGCTTTCAGAAACCGTTCAAACGATATGGGTTTCACCAGGTAATCTAATGCATCGAGGTCGAAGGCATCAGCGGCAAAATTGCGGTAAGCAGTGGTGAAAATTACTTTTGGGGGGTTAGGTAACGATTTTAAAAACTCAATCCCTGAAATACCCGGCATATTAATATCCAGAAAAAGTAAATCAACTTTCTCTTTGCCTATTAACTGTATAGCATCAATTGCCTTAGTAAAAGTTTTAATACAATCGAAATCCTCAAATTTATCTAAATGTCCCTGAATAACCCGAATAGCTATCGGTTCATCATCAATAATAACGCACTTATATTTTGTACTATTTGCCATTTTAATTGAAATCGATTACTAATTTTACAGAATAACAAGTTTTATCTTCTTTAATATCCAGGTGATATTTATCCGTATATATCATTTCAAGCCTTTCTTTTATATTTTTCAATCCTATGCCTCTCCCCTCCTGTTTTAAATATTTATCATTCACCACTTCAGAAATACTATTTTCTATTGTAAAATTAAGTTTTTGATTTATAACACTTAAGTTTAAATTTATAAAATTCCCTGATGGATTATGAAATCCATGTTTAAATGCATTTTCGACGAAAGGGAATAAAACAAGCGGAGCAATTTTTATATTCTCCGGAATTGCATCAAAATGGTTTGTTACATTAAAATGCTCATCGTGCCTTATCCGTTCCAGCTCAATATAGTTATTTATAAACTGAATTTCATCTTTTAAAAACACGCTTGGCTTATCGCACTTATAAAGCATATAATCGAGTAAATCAGATAATTTAATGATTACATCTTTTGATGTTTCAGAATTTTCGCTAACTAAACCATACAAGTTATTTAGCATATTAAATAAAAAGTGTGGATGAATCTGGCCTTGTAGTAATTTTAGTTTTGCTTCTTGTAATTTCGATTCTGCGACTTGTTTTTGTATTTCAACTTCATTCTTTTCAATTAATTTTCGGTACGATTCTTTAACAAAATGAATTACAGCTGCCAGTATAATAAACAAATAACTACCTGTAACCAAAATAATTACATCATCTTTCTGTGGTACCAAAATATCAGTTTGATTGTATGTATTATAAATTACAATTAAAATTAAAGAATATAATATTAACCATAATATAATGGTAAGAATCCCAAATATTAAGTATATAAAAATCAATAATTTTCCTTCAAACAAATATCTTGGTATTAAATATTTATTGATTATTTGAGTAATGATAAAACTAAATATTACAATTAAGCCAACTAATACTAAACGAATAATTAAATCGTAACCTCTGTTACTAAAAATAAAAAACATTAAACATGCTACTATTAACCAATATAATATGTAAGTCAATATATAGCTTTTTGAAAAAGCAAAGTTGTATATTTTCTGTTTCTCCATATGATAATTCAAAGATAGTACATAATTTTTCTGAATGATTAGAATCATTTTTTATTTATGTAAACAACCATTTATAAGCCCCGAATGTAAAAAGTTTGTTTACCATAAGTTTTTTTGTTGTTGAGGTAATAATTCTTTATTTTGATATAATTTATTTTGTGTGCTGATTTATCCATTATAATATTGAATCAGTATTAATCAAAATCTTAAAATTATGATAGCAAAACATTTTTTTGAAGGTGGCCCTTATTTTATGTTTCCAATTTTTATCATGTGGTTAGTTGTTATCTTCTTAGCAGCCAAAATCGCTATTAATTATTTTTCGGAGAAAAGAAATATAGAAAAGTTGAAAAGAATCAACACAATCATTTTATTTTCCGGAAGCATTACATTCCTTTTCGGAATTTTCGGGCAAATAATTGGTTTTTTCCAAATACTGGATGTTATTGAAAGAGAAGGGAAAGTTGCTCAATGTTTAATTGCAGGAGGTTTAAAAGTAACTCTACTTTCTGTTATTTATGGATTTGCTTTATTATTAGTTTCATCCATAGTTTGGTTTATCTATAGGAATCTTTTAAAAAAATAATCCTTAATTAAGCATTTATAAAGCAGGCTATCTGATGAAGATCGCCTGCTTTATATTTATGGTACCCTTACCATATAAAATTATTACGGCCAGGTAATACAAGAGAACTACAAAAGAGCCTACCTACAGGGTATTCAGAAGAAAATACCAAAATTTTCCCAAAATAACTTGACAATTTAAAAAATGCATTGTATGTTTGTACTATTCTTATAGTACATTATAACTTTATAACAATGATTAAATTTATATTAGACCCCAAAGCAGGTGCTCCTTTCTACCGGCAGATAATAGACCAGATTAAATTCGGCATAGCAACCGGAAATCTGAGAATTGGAGAGCAATTACCAACTGTTCGTGCTTTAGCTGTTGAACTCAAAGTGAACCTAAATACTGTAGCAAAAGCCTACAAAGAACTTGAAATTCAGCAAATACTGGAAACACAGCAAGGTACCGGAACATTTATTAACAAAATAGAGGTACAGATATCAGAAAAAGAAAAGATGAAGAAATTGGAAGAAATCTGCAGCGAATTCTCTACTGTGGCATTTAGCTACGGATTTACAGTTAATGATTTAATTAAACAACTAGAAAAACAAAATATAAACTAAAACGATTATGAAAATGAAAACAACTACAGTTACAAAAGCGTTTTTTAATCCCGTATCGCTGACATTACTAATTATTCTCCTGAGTATAAGTATAGGATTGCATCTCCTTGGAGTAATAAATGAACTATTAATGGCTGGCCTCATCATTTTATCTCTGTTAATTTCCAGTTCGATTTATATTGCTGATCAATGGGAAAAAGCTGTGGTTCTTAGAATGGGAAAATACCAAGGGTTAAAAGGCCCGGGTTTGTTCTTTATTATTCCAATTATTGATAGAATTCATAATTATATCGACCAACGTGTTCGGGTTACCGATTTTAAAGCAGAGCAAACCTTAACAAAAGATACCGTACCTGTAAATGTTGATGCTATTGTTTACTGGACTGTATGGGATGTTGAAAAAGCTGCACTTGAAGTTCAGGAATACGAAAAAGCCATTGCATACATTGCACAAACCGGATTAAGAGATATTATCGGCAAGCATGAATTATCGGACCTATTGCAGGAAAGAGACAAAATTGCTGATGACTTGCAAAAAGTACTTGATACCAATACAAATCCATGGGGAATTACCTGTCAAACAGTTGGTATTAAAGATATTGTTATACCTCAGGCTCTTGCCGATGCTATGAGTAAAGAAGCTCAAGCCGAAAGAGAAAGAAGGGCAAGGGTAATTCTAGGCACAGCAGAAACTGAGATTGCCATTAAATTTGCTAAAGCCAGTGAAGAATATCGCGATAATCCAGTGGCTCTTCATCTTCGCGGAATGAATATGTTATTCGAAGGATTAAAAGAAAAAGGCTCAATGGTTATTGTTCCGAGCTCGGCATTAGATTCGATGAATTTAGGTGCTATGGGTGGCTTGGTATCATTAGCAAAAACAAACGAAAATAAATAATTAAAACTATTAAATTACATAACCTAATTACAAACTAAAAACTATAAATTATGTCAGTAGCAGAATTATTAAAAGAAAATTTTATGGAAGGTGGCCCTTTCTTTATGACTCTAAATTATATCATGTGGATTTTGGTAATCATTTTTATCATCAGATTTATAAGAAATTACAAATCCACAACCAAGGATATTAAAAAACTTGAGTATTTTAATTCTACAATACTCTTTATTGGCACATTTGGCTTTTTACTAATGCTGTTTTTCCGATATATTGGAATATTTGGTGCCTTGTCGGCTATCGAAAGGGCACAAGATATTTCTCCTGCTATTATAATAAAAGGATTTAGAGTATCGTTTATTGCTCCCTTGTATTCATTTTTCCTATTTTTAGTAACATTCCTTACCTGGTTTATTTTTAGGAATCTTATTAAAAAATAATATTGTTTTAAATAATTTTTAATCAGGCATTCTTAGTAAGTTTGCCTTATTTTTATTTACACAGATATGAAAATTTCACATATTAAATCCTCAGAGCTAATAACAAATAAATGGGCGGGTGGGACTACAACCCAGTTAGCTATTTTTCCGGAGAATGCATCCTATAAAGACAGAGATTTTTTATTCAGGATAAGCACAGCAACGGTTGAATCCGAAGAATCGGTTTTTACAAAACTTCAGGGGATACAAAGAAAATTAATGATACTCGATGGCGAAATAAAAATTGAACATGAAGGCCATTATTCTAAAATCATAAAAAAATTTGAGCAGGACGAATTTAGTGGTGACTGGGATACCAAAAGCTATGGGAAAGCTACTGATTTTAACCTGATGGCAAGAGAAAAAGCTACGGGAGAAATCGAAGCTTATACTGTATCTGATTTTATAAAACTGAAGGTAAATGAGGATTTTGATTATTTGGGGATATATCTGTATACAGGAAAAGCAGGCATTAAAATATCAAATCAAGACTATTTGCTAAACAGTAGTGATTTCTGCAGTATTTTAACCGAAAAAGAGGAAATAGAAATATATATTGAACCTATTGTAAAATCAGAGTTTATAATAACCATGGTTAAATTTGGGTAAATCTTAAGAAAACAATTATTTTAGTATTCTAATTTATTAATCGTTAAAAAATGAAAAAACTCTTACTTCTCTATTTTGTTATTCTATCTACTTTAAATGTAAATGCACAGAAGGCAAGTTATAGTATTGATTTAGATTTTCATTATCCCTACATTGCTTCAAGCGAACAAAATTATGAATATTACCCCAGTTCAACAGGATACATAATTGTACCTGGATTTAAAGAAACCTACGATGCAAAAACCGGCATTAAGTTAAGTGGGCAGGTTAAATTCAAATTGGCAAATAATATAAGTATTGGGACAGGCATTAATTTTAACCTGATACGATTTAAAAGAAATGTAGAAATTATGTATCCTTACCCTGATTTAGAGGAAGGCGTATTTGCTATTGACAGCAGCGTGGTAATTGGTTCTCCGATTGGTTATATAGGTATAAATGATATTCAGTTATCCGGTGGTCAAAATGATGATATTGGAAAAACAAGTATACTATATACCGAAATCCCAATTTATCTGAATTATTCACTCTTTAATCAAAAAGTATCGATAGGTATTGGACTTACAGCATCTTTCCTAACCTATTCATCAGTTTATATTTACGATGTTGATAATTCATACTTATATTCTTTCCCTGAAGTAAATAAAGATAAAACATCAGATGGATTAACCAATCTGATGTGGAGTGGCAATATTGAAGTTGAATACCTGGTTTTTCGAAATATAGGAGCAAAATTATCTTACTCGCGCTCATTTAATTCTGTTTACGATACTGACGAAAGCTATGGCACTCCGAAGTATAATTTATTTACTTTAGGGGTTTCTTATCATTTATAATTTTATGATATTTAAAAGATTAAAGCTATGAAAACATTCTATTTGCCTTATTTATTTTTTGCACTTTCTGCATTATTATCTTCGTGCAATAATTCCGGGGATGAAATAAAACAACAAGAATCTAACGGTGAAATTGCATTTGATTCGTTATTAGCTCAAAAATATGGAGCTGATACTTATGGAATGAAAAGCTATGTAATGGCTTTCTTAAAACGTGGGCCAAACCGAAGTACCGATTCTTTAGAAGTGGCACAGTTGCAAAAGGCACATCTTGAAAATATTATGAGATTAGCTAACGAAGGAAAACTTATAATTGCCGGACCCTTTTTAGATGATGGAGATATACGAGGAATTTACATTTTCGATGTAAAAACCATTGAAGAAGCACAAAAACTGACAGAAACCGACCCGGCTATTCAGAATGGAAGCCTGATAATGGAATTACATCCATGGTATGGTAGTGCGGCTTTAATGGCTATTTCGGAAATACACAAACAGATTGAGAAAGTAAGTGTAGCCCAATAAAACCTATTGAATTAAAATCTATAACCTAATTATAAGCTATTCGTATTTTTTCGTCAGCTAATGTTGGAGCTATAATTTTTTGCCACATAGGCGATTTCCATGTTCCCATAGCTTCATGGTTAACCAGGTATTTTTGTGGAATAGGGTGTGTACCATAAACCACTTTTATCTTATAATTGGTTTCGACAAAACTTTTAAACTGCTCTATACGAGGGCATGGAGGGTAACCAACAATCAGCCCGGTTGCTAAATGAATTACATCCACGCCATTTTTAATCATTTCGGCAGGAGCATATTCTACATTACCACCTGGGCATCCATCGCATGTTGTATAGCCCACAAGCTCCAGTTCTTCGTCTTGACCATAAATACTAAATGCACCTTCGCGGTTTTTCATAGCTCTGAAACATTTACCACCAGCACAGGTGTGGTAACGGTTACAAATAATAATGCCAATTTTAGTTGTTTTATTCATGATGTATTAATTTAAAAGTTTAGAATCATTCCAGCTTTCAGATGTTTCATCCCAAATTCGTTGTAAAAAGCACTTAAAGCAGGCAGTTCGGTACAATGCGATGGATAAAGTTCTTTTATATCCTGTTTTTTAAGATATTTTATGGTTTCTTGTGTTTGTATGTTGTTGTGTTTTAAATGAAACCCTCCAATTACAGCCCTTACTTTCGAAATACCTGTTATTTGTTTAGCATATTCAATCATGTTGCAAATCCCAGAATGTGCGCATCCTGAAATAATGATGATTTCATTATTTAGTTTAATTACCAGGCCTGAATCATCTGCAACAAAATCATCTTTGCCATTTTCGAGCTCAAAAGTTGTTGTTTGTGATTCAAAATCGTTGGTGCGTGGAATCTCACCAAGAAAAATAATATTTTTTGAAATTGGATATGGTTTGCTTGATGCAATCACATCGAACCTTTCGTGCAATTCTTCAGAAGAAAGCTCTAATCCTATATTATAGTCACGGCCTTTACCAAATCGTTTTTGAAAAACTTCGGGGTGGCAAATTAGTTTTTTATCGCGTAAGTATTTTAATCCATCGCCGTGGTCCCAATGCCCGTGGCTAAGAACTACGGTTTTAATTTTATCAATTTCTAAATTTAGCTTTTTGGCATTTTTCATGAAAACATCCGAATGGCCTGTATCAAATAAAATATTAGTATCGTATTCGATATAATATGACAGGCCATGCTCGGCTAAAAACTTACCTGAAGCAGAATTTTCGGTTAAAATATGTAGCTTCATGTTAAAAGTTTTAATAGTTATTTTTTTGCTATTTGCCCAATTATCATTTCTGCAGCTTTAATAAGCACTGTTTTTGTTGGGGCTGCTGTTAACAATGGATGCGAACCTATCTGAAATGAAACCATTTCGTAAACAGTAACACCTTTCTGGATTGCCATACTTATGGTATTGATAATTTCACCTGCCGATTTACCACCCCAAACTTCACCACCTAAAATAGAGCCATCTAATGGCGATGCAAATAATTTAACCGATAATGGATGCGTATCTTCAAATGTTGGGTGTGTATCAACATCGGTAAATGTTGCTGATACATATTCGATATTAGCTTCAGCTGCATTGGTATCGTTAACACCTGCCGATGCCATCGAAAGCCCGTTAATTTCGGTTGAGAAAACAGCTAAAGTACCATTAAAATTCTTTTTTATTCTAATTCCGAATAAATTGTGCCCTAACACCCGTGCCTCGGCGGTAGCTGTTGAAGCCAGCATAACATTATCTATCCGCCCGGTTAAAAAACCTATGGTTTGAGAACAATCTCCAACAGCACAAACATCCTTTATGTTGGTACGTTCGTAATTATCAACTATTATTGCTCCCATTTTATTTACCGTTAAACCAGATTTTTGAGCTAACTCGGTATTGGGTTTGTAACCAATAGCCATAATAACTGCATCGCATGGCAACTCTTCGCCGGTACTTAATTTAACAGATGAAACTTTTCCATCTATGCCAATTATTTTTTCAACTTTAGTTGATGTTTTAACATCTATAGCTGTTTTATGTAACTCTTCGGTAGCTATTTTACATAAATCTTTTGAGAAAGCTTTAGAAAAACAACAAGGTTCACTTTCTACCAAAGTAACTTTTTTATCTGGCTCAAGTGCTAACTGCTCTGCTACTTCGGCTCCAATAAAACCACCTCCGACTACCGTAATGTTTTTTGCAAATTGTAGTTCGTTAAACACCTGTTTGATATAATTATAACTCTTTTTAATGTAAAAAACATTTTTTAAGTCATAACCAGAAATAAATGTGGGCACAACAACCTGCGACCCTGTTGCAAAAACCAGCTTTTCGCAGGTAAATTCCTGTCCTTTTTCAGTTTTTACTATTTTATTATCCAGATTAATATCAACCACTTTTTCAGTAATTACCTCTCCGCCTAAATCGATGAAAGGCTTGGGGCCCATTACGTTTTTATCAACATCGCCCAACTTATGAAAAATATAAGGGATACCACAAGGCACTAATCCCTTTTCTTCTTCTTTAAACATTAACATGCTTTTGTCAGGAAACTGCTTTTTAGCTGTTACACCGGTAATTATACCTGCTGGCCCGGCACCAATAATTATAACATCATATTTTTACATGTTATTCAAATTCTTTTAATTCATTATTTTTATATGCTTCATATGCATGTTTCACGGTCATTTCACCAGCACCAATATATGATTTAACCCCTGCTTTATTTAAAACAGTAGCTGCGTTACCGCCAGGGCCATTTCCTGTAATCAATATTTGTGCTCCCATTTCGAATAATTGTTGCGATGTTTTTGGCCCGGCACCATGAGCTTCGTTTTCAATCTCCCGATTGTCGAATGATTCAAACTGATTTTTTTCCTCATCGTAAACCAAAATATATTCGGTTCTTCCAAAACGTGGGTCTATTTGTGAATCCCAATCTGTTCCTTTTGCTGTAAATGCTATTTTCATTACCTATTATTTTTTAGTATGTCTTTCTAAATTGTTTTATAATTTTATTTTACTCTATTGCATCTATTAATTACTATTAGCTATTAGCT
>Ga0116164_10003141_pt1 | contig 11420 bp, 14 predicted proteins | sample AD_UKC109_MetaG_FD_89888 | JGI IMG/M metagenome (GOLD analysis project Ga0116164, IMG submission 89888) | Active sludge microbial communities of municipal wastewater-treating anaerobic digesters from Hong Kong - AD_UKC109_MetaG | ecosystem: Engineered > Bioreactor > Anaerobic > Digestate... | reverse complement strand
TCCTCGTCCGGGACGGAAAATTCCTGGTAAGGGATGATATCGTCTCTGACAATGACCGGGTGAGTTTTGTCCGGTTCGTTTCCGGGGGCTGATCTAACTGGTGGAATAATTCAAGAATAAATGAAATCCATCAAAAGAGGAGCTCCGCTTTAAGGGGGGTTTTTCCCTTGACGAAAGCGGATATTGACTTTACTATTTTGAAGCGTTACGGCGAGTATGTCTTTAAGGAGGGTTAGGATGAATAAGAGTTTTTTACCAAAACCAAATGAGATTGACAGAAAATGGTATCTCGTGGATGCCGAAGGGGAGATCCTCGGGCGCATGGCCACACGGATCGCCCGTATTCTGAGCGGCAAAAGCAAACCCATTTTTTCTCCTTCAGTGGATACCGGTGATTTCGTTGTCGTGATCAATGCCGGAAAAGTCCGTCTCACAGGAAATAAGCTGAAACAGAAGTTCTATTACAGGCACAGCGGTTATCCCGGCGGTTTGAAAGCGACACGTTATGATGTGATGATGGAGAAGAAGCCGGAAGAAGTCATTAAACTGGCCGTCAAAGGGATGCTTCCCAAAAACAAACTGCAGGCCAGGATGCTGAAGCGCCTGAAAGTCTATGCCGGGGGTCATCATCCCCATGCGGCGCAAAAATGTGAAACCATTAAAGTGACAAAGTAAGGGAGGAGGATGACTTTGAGTACGATATATTGGGGAACAGGCCGGAGAAAAACGGCTGTAGCAAGGGTACGGCTCATCGCCGGTAAAGGCCGGATGATGGTCAATGACAAACCTTTGGAAGAGTATTTTGACGTAAGGGATTATCAGGAAAGAGCCAGGCAGCCCCTGGTGCTGCTGAATATGCTGGGACGTTATGATGTCCTGGTCCGTGTCAACGGCGGCGGACTCAACGGACAGGCCGGAGCAGTTCGCCACGGTTTGGCCCGGGCTCTTGTCAAAATGGACGAGACCTTAAAACCTTCCTTGAAGCGTGCCGGATTTCTCAAGAGGGATCCCCGTATGAAAGAAAGAAAGAAATACGGACAGAAGGGCGCCAGAGCCAGGTTCCAGTTCTCGAAACGTTAAGGTTATTGGATTAAAAAAATTCGCACAATCCCGCCTTCATGGTGCCCCTTTGCCGGGGGTTATCGGGATTGGAGGAGACTGCAAGGAGGAAATTCTATGGCTAATGTAACCATGAAGCAATTGTTGGAGGCCGGAGTCCACTTCGGACATCAGACCAAAAGGTGGAACCCCAAGATGAAACCCTACATCTTCGGGTCGAAAAACGGCATTCATATTATTGATCTTCAGAAATCCGTAAAGTATATCGAGGAGTCCTGTGAAAAATGTAAAGCCATCGTTGAGAACGGAGGCAAAGTCCTTTTCGTAGGCACCAAAAAACAGGCCCAGGACGCCATCGAGACAGAAGCTCGGCGCTGCGGCATGCCCTTTGTGAACCACAGATGGCTGGGCGGCATGCTCACCAACTACAAGACCATCAAACAGCGTGTCCGGTTTTACAGACAGCTCGAAGAGATGGAGACCAATGGTGAAATGGATAAATTGAGTAAAAAAGATGCGATCAAGATCCGTAAACAAAAAGAGAAGATGAGCGATGTCTTCCGCGGAATCAAAGATATGGACGATGTCCCCCAGGCTGTCTTCGTCGTGGACATCAAAAAAGAGAAAAACGCTGTGGCGGAAGCTCAAAAGCTCGGTATCCCTGTCTTTGCGCTTATCGATACCAACTGTGATCCTGATGAGGCCGATTATCTGATCCCCGGTAATGATGACGCTATCCGTTCGATCAGTCTGATCTCAAGGGTCATGGCGGATGCTGTTATGGATGGGCTCCAGGGAAGCCTGGAAGGGCGCGATGTGAATGAGGAAGCGGCAGCTGAAGAAAAGCCCGGGACAAGAAAAGTGAAGGCTGAAGCTCTTGTCGAAACAGAAGCCGAGGCTGAAGCGGAACCTGTCGACGAACCTCCTGCAGAAGAGGCTTCTGTCGTGGAAGAAGCGGCTGAGTCTGTCGAAGAGGAAAAAGACGAAGAGTAAGGCATCGGTATAATCGAGAGAGAGAAGAGGTGAGGGAGATGGAAATAACAGCTCAAATGGTAAAAGAGTTGAGAGAGCGCACCGGAGCAGGCATGATGGACTGTAAGAAAGCCCTGACAGCCGCCGGCGGCGACATGGAAAAGGCGATTGAAGAGCTTCGTAAAAAGGGCCTGGCCTCAGCAGCTAAAAAAGCTGATCGCGAGACTCATGAAGGAAGCGTCGGTGCATATATCCATGCCACCGGCAAGCTCGGAGTTCTCATCGAAGTGAATTGCGAAACAGACTTTGTGGCTAAGACAGATGATTTTCAGACCCTGATCAAAGATCTGGCCATGCAGGTCGCAGCTTCCAATCCCCTCGTTGTCACCCGCGAAGAGCTCGACAGCGAGATGATTGAAAAAGAGCGTGCAATCTACCGTGAAAAGATGCTCGCCGAAGGCAAGCCCGAGAACATGGTGGACAAGATCGTCGACGGCATGCTGGAAAAACGTTATTACAAAGATGTCTGCCTGCTGGAACAAGACTTCATCAAAGATACCGACATGACTGTGCAGGATTATATCAACACCTACATCGCGAAATTAGGTGAAAATATTCAGGTGAGGCGGTTTACACGGTATTCTCTGGGAGAATAATGGCTTCGCGCATACTGCTGAAACTGAGCGGTGAACTATTATCTGAAAGAGAGGGCTTCGGAATAAACCCCGAGACCCTCTCCCGGATAGTCAGCGAGGTCAGTGAGCTTCACAACCGGGGCCTTTCCATTGGAATCGTCATAGGCGGCGGGAATATCTTCCGCGGCCGTTCCCTCATAAAAGATCTGAAATTTCCTCCGCCCAAAGCACACCATATGGGAATGGTGGCCACAGTCATCAACGGAATTGCCCTGGAGACTGCTCTGAATGACGCCGGATGTCCTGCTCTTCATTTCAGTGCCTTTCCTGTGGGGACATTTGCCGGGATCTATGACCGCGACGAGGTCCTCCGGGGACTGAAGAGCCATGTGGCGATCTTGACCGGAGGAACAGGGAATCCTTATTTCAGTACGGATACCGCTGCGGCTCTCAGGGCGGCCGAGACAGGGGCCGAGCTCCTGATCAAAGCGACAAAGGTAGACGGTGTGTATGATAAGGATCCTATCCGTTTTCCAGATGCCGCAAGGTTCGATACCATCACATATCAGGAGTATCTCCGGCTGGGTCTGGAGGTTATGGACCAGAGCGCTGTCTCGCTGTGCCGGGATCAGAAGATCCCCATTCTTGTCTTTGATTTTTCACAAAAGGGAAATCTGGAAAAAGTGTTGACCGGGGACTTGCCCCATACGGTCATCCGTTAGTGTTTCAATCGGAAAGGAGAGTGATCCCATGGACCATGAGGCTTTGAAAGAAGGCAGACAGAAGATGGAAAAGACATTGGATGTCCTCAGGGATGAGCTGCACAGTGTCCGGACAGGCCGGGCCTCCGCTTCGCTGCTGGACAATATCACTGTCGACTACTACGGCACCCCGACCCCTGTGACGCAGATCGCTACGGTCAACGTCCCTGAACCCAGGACTATCACGATCTCCCCCTGGGATGTCTCCGTCATCTCGGCCATTGAAAAGGCTATACTCTCTTCGAACTTAGGGTTGAATCCGGCCAACGACGGCAAGATGATCCGTGTCCCCGTTCCCCCTCTTTCAGAGGAACGCCGTAAAGACCTTGTCAAAGTCATCAAGAAGATGGCTGAGGATACGAAGATCGCCCTGCGAAATATCCGCAGGGATGAGAACGAAAAGATCAAAAACCAAAAAAAAGACGGCGTTATTCCTGAAGACATGGAAAAGAAACTTCTTGACGAGATCCAGAAGGTCACCGATGAGTTTGTTCGCAAGGTCGATGAAGTGGTGAATAAAAAAGAAGCAGAGATCATGGAGGTATGATGTGGATGCTCCGGCTCCCCGCCATGTAGCCATTATCATGGACGGCAACGGGCGGTGGGCCAGGCAGCGCTTGCTGCCCCGCACCTACGGACATAAGAAAGGAGTGGAGACACTCCGGACTATTGTCAAAGCAGCTGCGGAAAAAGGCATCGACGTTCTCACCGTATTCGCTTTTTCAACGGAAAATTGGAAACGTCCTGAGAAAGAAGTCAGAGCTCTTATGCATCTTTTTGTAGAGACATTGGAAAAGGAAGTCCCCGAATTGATGGATAACAACGTAAAGCTCCGTTTTATCGGCGACCGGGCTCCCCTGAGCCACGAGGTCGTAGAAAAGATGACACAATCCGAAGCCCGGACGAAGGACAATGAAGGGCTGACACTGGTCGTTGCTATCAATTACAGCGGGAGAAATGACATTCTTCGGGCTGTAAAGGCCTTTAAAGAGCGAAAGGACTCTTTCCCTCAGCTGGACGAGGAGCTTTTTGCCTCATTTCTGGATACACGCGGCCTTCCCGATCCGGACCTTATTATCCGGACAGGCGGCGAATACAGGATCTCGAATTTCCTTCTCTGGCAGGGAGCCTACAGTGAATTTTATTCCACGGCGGCCTACTGGCCCGATTTTAGTCGAAAAGAGTTTGAAAAGGCCCTGAAGGAGTTCAGGCGGAGGGATAGACGGTTCGGAGGGCTGGGATGAGACTTCTTCAAAGAAGCCTTGTGGCTCTTGTAGGGATCCCTCTTCTGATTTTTATCGCCCAGACACCTACCCCGGCGGTCTGGCTCGTCTTTGCTTTCCTCGTCGGAAGTGTATCTCTTCTGGAACTCCTGAGGATGTTCCGTGTCCGTCTCCTGTTTCACAATATTCTGGCCCTTGTCACTTTGATTTCGGGTTATTACTGCCTCTTCCTGGGAAAGAGCCTTATGATGCCTTTGGCGGCCTTCTCCATGGTGCTTGCCATAACGGAAGTCATTTTATTCAACGATGACTCCAAACAGGATATCAGGCGCTTTCTGGTCACTCTTATGAGCACTCTCTATATAACCGTCTTCTGGGGACACTTTATTCTTCTGAAAAAACTTCCCGGGCAGCGCCTCCACTGGGCTCTGTTCCTCTTTGTGATGGTATGGGTCATCGACAGCGCCGCCTACTTTGTCGGAATGACTCTGGGAAAGCGGCGGGGGCTGCTTGCCGTCTCTCCCAAAAAATCCGTGGCAGGTTTTCTGGGCGGGCTGCTTCTTCCTCTGGCCTTAGCTCCTCTCTTTTCTCATTTTTCGGGATGGCCCATGGAGAGAGCGTTTCTCCTTGTGGGGGTCATGGCTGTGGCTGTTCAGGCCGGGGACCTTGTGGAATCTCTGCTGAAACGTTATGCCGGGGTGAAGGATTCGGGGTCACTCCTCGGGGCGCACGGCGGGATTTTCGACCGTTTTGATTCGCTGATATTTTCACTCCCTGTCTATTACGGGGCGGTTGTGTTTTTTTTATAAAGACAAACATGAAAGGATGTAACGAATATGACACAGATACTTTTCTGGATACTGCTCCCGGTGACGGCCGGCCTGCTTTTCTATATCCATCAGCTTCGCAAAAAAATATCCCTCTGCTCCGAGAAGAAGAAGACTTTGCGTGCCGACCAGGCCGACATCGTGGTGACCAAGACTCTTGACAACGGGAACATCAAAGCCTTTGTCACAGTCAAGATCTCTGATACCGTGCTGCTGAAAGATATCCGTATCCTCAATGACGGTGAAAAGAACGAAGAGAAGCTTCGCATCGAAGTCCCGGTCAGGATTACAAAAAAGGGACATATGATGGATATTTATCAGTTTATTGATAATGACTTTAAAGAGAAGCTTTTTGATTCCATCATGAGAAAATTCAAAAGTCTCTGATCCCCGAAGGGAGTCGGGTCTGACAGGCATAACGGGAGGGTTTCGGGATGAACTATAAAGTCTTGATTATCGAGGTCAATGAGGAGTTCCGTGTGGAAGCACGGCGGGAGCTCCTGAGACGGGGGTTGGCCGTCAGAGACTGTAATAACCTGGAGGAGGGGATCAGCGCTCTTCGCGAAGACGGTGATATCCAGGTCGTCCTTGTCAACTGGAGGTCGCGAAAGACGAAAGAATCCCAGGGAACGGACATCGAAGGGGAGATCATCTTCCGGGAGATCCTTAAAGTACGTTTCGAAGTCAACCTCTTCCTTTTCACAAAAGAGAAAGACCCCAGAAAAATAGGGGGAAAAGGGCTTATCACAGGTTATTTTTATAAAGATGACCGTGATTATGACGATATGTATCGGAAAATAACGGCTGTGGTGAAAGAAAAGCAGCAGGCCCCTTTTTTTGAGGAGTTAGTCCGGTACGCTTCCAAAAGCAACGATTCCTGGCACACGCCGGGCCACTCATCAGGGGATTCTGTCAAGCACTCTCCCTGGGTGAGGGACTACTATGAATTTTTCGGCCATAATATGTTTGCTTCGGACATCTCTGTCTCCGTCCCGGCCCTCGATTCCCTCCTGGATCCCAAGCCCGAAGGGGTTATCAGTAAAGCCCAGGAGCTGGCTGCCAGGGCTTTCCGCGCCAAAAGGACCTTCTTCGTGACCAATGGGACCTCCACATCCAACAAGATCCTCCTTCAGACTCTGCTCAAGCCCGGAGAGGCTATCCTTCTGGACCGAAACTGTCACAAATCTGTCCATTACGGGATCATCGCAGCAGGAGCGGAGCCTGTCTATCTGACTCCTTCCGTGAATAACGATTTCGGGATCTTCGGTCCCATTCCCAAAAAAAGGCTCTATGCGACCATGGACCAGGCTTTGGCTGCAGGCAAAAAGCTCAAGGCTCTGATCCTGACCAACTGTACCTATGACGGCCTTATCTACGACCTGGAAGAGATCATTGCAGAGGCCCATAAAAGGGGGCTGAAAGTCATCATAGATGAAGCCTGGTTCGGATACGCCAATTTTCATCCGGCTTTCTACCCCTGTGCCATGGCAGCGGGGGCCGATTACGCCACACAGTCTACCCATAAGACGATGAGCGCCTTCAGCCAGTCTTCCATGATCCATGTCAACGATCCCGACTTTGAATCCATAGAAGATTTTTTCATGGAAAATTATATGCTCTACAGTTCGACCTCTCCGGGATATCCCATGATCGCCTCTCTGGATGTGGCGCGTAAACAGATGGTCATGGAGGGGTACCGCCTTCTTTCCAATGCCCTGCAGCTGGCTGAAGACCTGCGGGAGGCCGTCAATTCTCTGGACGGCTTCAGGACCCTGGAAGCGGAAGACCTGATCTCAGAAGAGCTTCGCGGAGACGGGATCCGGCTTGACCGGACAAAAGTCACAGTGGATATCACCCGTAGCGGCTATTCCAATAAAAAGCTGGAACATCTTCTTCTGAGCGATTACGGTATTCAGGTGGAAAAGACGACCTTCAACACCATGACCTTTCTCATAACCATCGGGACGACCCGTTCCAAGATCAACCGGCTTTTCCTGGCCCTGGAAGCTCTCTCAAAAAGAAAAGGGACAGGCGGAGTCCTCCGCCCGGCGGAACCTCTGAATCTGGTCCTTTCCGAAATAAAGTTTTTACCCCGGCATGCTTTTTATTGCGAGGGAGTCTACTCTCCTGTCCAGAAATGCGAGGGACGCATCGCTGCCGGGATGGTCGTCCCCTATCCGCCCGGGATCCCTATCCTGGTTCCCGGCCAGGCCGTCACCAGGGAGATCATTACCTATCTTTCAACCCTTTTTGAGAAGGGTGTGGAGATCCACGGGATGCAGGAGGGGTACATCAATATCCTGACCCCGGATGAAGAGACGGAACTGGCCCGAAGAGGGTGGGCCATATCTTCCTGAGGAGAGGACTTGCTGAAGACGCTGGTTTCGCTTATTCCCACCGTTGTCACCATTTTCGTCGCTTATAAAAGCAGAAAGGTCTGGCTGGCTCTCCTCTGCGGCATCGCCGCCGGAGGTTTGCTCTACGGACAGGGGACAGGGATTTTCACTGTTACGGGCCGGTACCTCGCTTCCGGTTTTATTGATCCGGAAAGATTGAAGATCACTTTTTTTGTCCTTATGGTGGCCGGGATGCTTCAGGTCATGGCAAAGACAGGGGCTAACCTGAAATTCGGAATTTCTGTGGGCCGGAGGCTTCCGGATCCACGGACAGCGCGACTGACGGCTGTAGGGGTCAGTTCCCTTCTATTTTTTGATGATTATGCCAATGTCCTCATTGCGGGAGCCTCCATGCGCCCTGTCATGGAGCGGCACCGGATCTCGCCGGCTATGCTGGCCTATTTTACCGATGTCATGGCTGCTCTGGCGTCTGTGGTCCTGATCTCCACATGGGCCGCCTTTGAGGTCTCGCTCATAGGAGGAGCATTACGGGAAGCCAAAAGCGGGATGTCCGGTATGGAAGTCTTTCTTTCAGCCGTTCCCTACCACATCTTTACTTTTTTCAATATCTTTCTCGTCCTTCTTGTGGCATCGAGCGGTAAATGGTTCAGCATCCGGAAGACCGAAGAGCATCGGGTCCTTAAGATGCAGACACCGGGGAGCAGAGCTCGCAGGAGGGACATGGTGATCCCCATCGCCGCCCTGATCGGTGTCTCTTTTTTCACATTGACTGCCCTGGGACGGCTTCACCTGCCCTACGGGACATCTCCTTCTCTTATGGCCGTGTTTGGAGCCGCGCCTGTCATCGACGCTCTCAACCTCGGGGTCATCACAGCCTCTTGTCTCCTCGCATTTCTGATGCTGAAAGACAATGTCATGGATTGGAAGGAGTTTTCAAGATCCTTCAGCGAGGGTGTAAAGGCCATGTGGCCCACCGGCCTTGTCATCATACTGGCACGGGGCCTGGAGATGACAGCGGGTGACCTTGAGACAGGCCGTCATATGGCGGAGCTTTTTGCCGGAGTGATGCGCCCCGGGTTCATTCCCGCAGTCATTTTTGTCATCGCTGCGCTTGTGACTGTGGCCAGCGGTTTTTCCTGGAGTTCCATGGCTCTGATCATGCCCATTGCTGTTCAGATGGCTCTTCCTGCAGGCGAGACGGTCCTGTTCGGGGCTGTGGCCGCTACCATCTCCGGGGCCATCTGCGGCGCCCAGATGATCCCCTATTCAGACAAGTCGGTGATGACAGCTGCTGCTTGCGGGATCACCTCTCTCTACCACGTCAAGACACAGTTCCCTCAGATCTTTGTCACGTCCCTGACGGCTTTGGCCGGATTTTTGGCCATAGGGGCCGGAGCTCCCCTTGTGCTGGTCATACCGGCCGGTTTTCTGGCTCTTTTCGCCCTTCATTTCTTTTTTGCCGCCTCTTTTTCTGCATGAGACTCTGAGATAACTCCTACGCTTCACGAAACACCTGATTTCTGTTGACAATGGGAGCCATCTATCTTATGTTAATCGGGTAAGGGGGTCAATGTATGGATAAGCGCATCTTCATCTTTTCCGGCTACTACGGGAGCGGGAAGACGGAAGTTGCCACTAATTTCGCCCTCTTTCTCAAAAAGGGCCATGACCATGTAGCCATCGCTGATATGGATGTGGTCAATCCCTATTTCAGAAGCCGTGACAAAGAGCTTTTTTTCCGGGACAGGGGCATCGACCTTATTGCTCCGCCCGAAAGGATCAACGCAGCCGACCTGCCGACCATCACCGCCTCTATCGGGGGTATGATCGATAATGAGAAGTTCAAGGTAGTGCTGGACATGGGCGGCGATGATGTGGGTACGATCCCTTTGGGAAGTATCCGTAAAAGGATAGAGGCCCGGGGGAATTATGAGATGTTCATCATCGCCAATCTGAACCGTCCCTTTACCCGGAACACCGAAGGTATCATTCAGATGGCTGATCTCATCGAGAAGATGAGCGAGATCCGCCCCACGGCTATTATTTCCAATACCCACATGAAAGAATTTACAGACAGGGAGATGATCCTCAGAGGGGCCGAGCATTGTTCGGAAGCAGCCCGCCGTTTGAGCATCCCTCTGGCCTTCATCACCGTCCCTGCCTTTCTTGATGAGAAGTCCTTCAGGGAGACACTGGCCGGCCGCTTTGAAGGAGATGTCTTTCCACTGGAATTGTTTTACCATACTCCTTGGGAAAAGGGGGCTGACCTCTGACCCAGGAGTAACAGATGAGGAGGTGTTGTTTTAATGCCAAAAGGAAAAGTAGTTATCGACAAAGAGAAATGCAAGGGGTGTGAGCTGTGTATCGCAGCCTGCCCCAAAAAGGTCCTGGGACTTTCAGGAGATTTTAACACAAAAGGATACAGGTACTCCACACCGCTTCATCCTGAAGATTGTATCGGGTGCGGGTTCTGTGCCATGATGTGTCCCGATGTGGCCATCGAAGTCTACAGAGAAGAGTAGGAGGGATCTTATGGGTGAAAAATATTTGATGAAGGGAAATGAAGCCCTCGGAGAAGCTGCTATTATTGCAGGCTGTGATGCCTATTTCGGATATCCTATTACACCGCAGAACGAACTGACAGCCTATATGTCCAAAAGGATGCTGGAAGAGGGGCGTGTCTTTGTCCAGTCGGAGAGCGAAGTGGCCGCTATCAATATGGTCTTCGGTGCAGCCGGAGCCGGTAAAAGAGCTATGACTTCTTCGTCTTCCCCGGGCATAAGCCTGAAACAGGAAGGGATCTCCTATCTGGCGGGAGCCCAACTGCCTGCTGTCATCGTCAATGTCATGCGCGGCGGTCCCGGGCTTGGAAATATCTCACCGGCCCAGGGTGATTACTATCAGGCCACCAGAGGCGGAGGTAACGGCGATTACCGCCTTATCGTCTTTGCGCCCAACTCAGTCCAGGAGATGGCCGACGATGTCATGGATGCTTTCTATCTGGCGGACAAATACCGCATGCCTTCCATGGTCATGGCCGACGGAATGCTGGGACAGATGATGGAACCTGTGCAATTCAAAGACCCTAAAAGTAAAAAGGACCTCCCTGCAAAAGATTGGGCTCTTACCGGAGCCAAAGGACGTCCGAGGAACATCGTCCGCTCTTTGATGCTGGGGGGGACAGGCCTCTATGAACACAATGAAGTCCTTCGCAAGGTCTATGCTGAGGTCGAAGCCAATGAGATCAGGTATGAGGAACTGGAAACAGCGGATGCGGATTTGACCCTTGTCGCCTACGGGTCGGCTTCACGGGCCTGTATCGGGGCCGTGCGCCATCTGAGAGCCGCGGGGAAGAAAGTCGGATTGATCCGGCCTCGTGTCATCTGGCCCTACCCCTACAAAGCACTGGAAAAACAGGCTGAAAAAAGCAAAAAGTTCCTTGTGGTGGAGATGAACCTGGGCCAGATGGTGGATGATGTCCTGATTGGAGTTGCCGGGAAAGCTCCTGTGGAATTTTTCGGATATGCCGGCGGATGGATTCCCACAGTGAAGGAAGTCGTCGACCGTGTCAACCAAATGTTGTAAG
>Ga0116164_10003140_pt1 | contig 11421 bp, 11 predicted proteins | sample AD_UKC109_MetaG_FD_89888 | JGI IMG/M metagenome (GOLD analysis project Ga0116164, IMG submission 89888) | Active sludge microbial communities of municipal wastewater-treating anaerobic digesters from Hong Kong - AD_UKC109_MetaG | ecosystem: Engineered > Bioreactor > Anaerobic > Digestate... | reverse complement strand
CTCCATCAGTCTGAAATCCAATCAGTTGATCAGCGGTATGGCGCTGAACGTTCTGGCGCCTGCGCTGGCTGCGGTCGTCGTCTGGCACCTGCAGGATACGTCGCAGGCCGCGATCCCGATTCCCGGATGGGTACGCATATCGCAGGAAAGCCTGGGAATTACCGGCGATAATCTGTTGACCCGTTTTTTGTTCACGCGTTTGTATCTCACGACGCCGATCGCGCTGATCCTGCTGATCCTTTCGATCTTTTTCCTCTACCGCACCAAATCGGGTCTTCGGCTTCGCGCATGCGGCGAACATCCCCAGGCCGCGGACAGCGCCGGCGTGAACGTAACCCGCGTGCGCTGCCTCGGCGTGAGTATCTCCGGTTTCTTTGCGGGCATCGGCGGCATAGCCTATATACTGGCTGCCGACAGCGGATTTACTCCCACGGTCGCAGGCTACGGTTTTCTGGCGTTGGCCGTGATGATCCTTGCGAACTGGAAACCGCTGAGCATTCTGTTTGCCAGCCTCCTGATCGCATTCTTTTGCATCATCCCGTCCTGCGCCGGTTCCCTTCCGTTCCTGCCGAAGCTTGAAACCCTTGCCGGCAGCGAATATATCTATCTGATGATGCCCTATCTGGTTACGGTGTTCGTCCTGATCCTCACCGGCAAGCACAGACGCGCGCCAAAGGCCAAAGGCATACCCTACGCAAGGGGTAGACAGTAAAGCCTATATTAGAAAAATCCGTGCAGATCACGCACGGATTTTTCTTTGCGCCCCTATGATTCCAGGGCCTTTCGGGTTTCCTTGAGCTGATCGATAATTTTGAGCTTCTGCGGGCATTTCTTTTCGCAGGCGCCGCACTCGACGCAGTGGGATGCATCCAGTCCCTGCTGCTTCAGCCAGTCCTCTTTCCGGTCTTCCAGCGGAATGGTGGTTTTTTTGTATTCCTGTTTGGCATAATCGGTCAGCTGGTACACCCTATGGTAGTTCATCAGCCGGAATAAATGCGGAATGTTGATCTTCTGCGGGCAGGGCATGCAATAATTGCAGCCCGTGCAGTACAGGTCCATCAGCCGCTTGTTCTCGTCCAGCATTGCCTTGACCTGCTCCATCTCCGCGTCGGTCAGCTGTCCGCCGATGGAAGCGACCTGCACGTTTTCCTCCAGCATTTGCTCGTTTTCCATGCCGGACAGGGCGATATTCACGTTGGGATTGGCAAGCACGAACCGCAGCGCCATTTCGGCGGAGCTTTTGATCTCGCGCTTGATCAGGCTTTTTACAACGCCGGAGGGCGCGCCCAGCCTGCCGCCGCCGACCGGCCCCATGATGATGACGCCGAGGCCCTTTTCCTTCGCGTAGGCGATCGCGTCCTCATTGGCCCGGTCCAGCAGGTTGTACTGACAGAGGACGGACGTAAAATATCCGCTGTCGATGATCGGGATCATATTCTCCGGCTTGTCGTGGAAGGAAAAGCAAAGATGCTTGATCAGGCCCTCTTCCAGCGCCTTTTTCGCGTCGTCAATCGGGCCGCCTGGCTTATCCATCGCAATAAAATTTTCCAGCGTAATTCCCCAGAGATGGAAAAAATCAATGTAGTCCGTATCGAGGGTCTCCAGAGATTTCTCCAGGTTCATACGCCATTTGTTGCCGATGGAATCCTTGGCCGGGTTTTTGGTGGAGAGATAAACCTTGTCCCGCCAGCCCTTCAGCGCAAGCCCTACGGCGCGCTCCGAATCCCTGCCGCAGTAATAGGGCGCGGTATCCACATAGTTTACGCCCATCGCAAACGCCTTTTGCATCAGCGGGACGGCCTTCTCGTCATCCACACGGTCGCCGTTCATCGGGAGGCGCATCGCGCCAAATCCAAGAGCGGACAATTGAATGCCGGTTTGTCCAAAGGGTTTATAAATCATTTGTACCTCCTTTGATCGATTGATGGATCAAGTATAGCATTATAACAGGGAAAACTCCACACGCACGGCTTGCCCGATGATGCTGACATCCGGCAGAGCGCACGGCTCCGCGGCGTACTCTCGGTCGTAGCTTTGCAGCAGAATGCTGAGCGCGTCCAGTTTTTTCACCTTGCGCAGCACCCGCTTCCCCTTGTGCTCCACCAGCATCACCGCGCCGTCGATCGGGCTGCCCGCCGGCACGGTGAAGCAAAGGTCGCCTTTGAGAATACGGAATCCGCGCATGCTGTCGTCCGGCATCTGGTAATAAAACACCTTGTCGGGCGACGCGCCTTCGATGCGTCCCTGCATCACCGGAAGGAGTCGATGGTCAATCTCGGTCATCACGGCGTTGTAAACGGGAACGCGTTTCAAAACGCTGGTCAGTGCGTCCAGCCAAACGCTCCCCTGCACCGTTTTCGCCGTCTTGTCCTCGTCGTAAAACACGGGGACCGCTTCTCTGGGCTTGACGGGTTCCTCCGCGGCCGGCGCTTTGGGCGCGGCGGTCTGCAAATCCACCGTCGCGGCGATGTCGTCCAGCGTAAAGCCCTGTTCCGTTTGTTCGTTCAGCCCGATTTTCTTTAGGATTCTGCGCGCCTGATCGTCGGGGATAATCCGCTTTCCTTCTTCCACATCCTTCAGGTATCGCTCGCTGACGCCGCCGGTTTTGGCGACTTGCCTGAGCGTCATCCCGCGGCGCAGGCGCTCCGTTTTCAACAGGTCTCCCAGTCTGCTCATGGTCATTCCTCCGTGGTATTGGTTTTGCTCTGATTATTATATCATAGGAGGAAAAAAAGCCGCCTCGTCGAATACAGGAATTTGGTTGTTTATGGCCTCATATCAAGTGCGGCCGCAAGTATTCGATCAACCGGATAAGGAGACTATTTTGCCGGAAGAAACAAAATCATTTCAGGGCGAGGATATCAGCCAGGAAGTGCTGCGCGCTTTGACCGCGATGAACATTCATGAAATGACCCCCGTGCAGGCGCAGACCCTGCCGCTGATGATGGAAGGCCGCGACGTAATTGCGATCGCGCCGACCGGCACCGGAAAAACCATCGCGTTCGGTATTCCGATGCTGGAATACATCAACCTTAAGGATGACCGCGTGCAGGAATTGGTGCTTGCGCCCACGCGCGAGCTGAGCCTGCAGATCGCGGAAGAGATCCGCAATCTCGCACAGTTTATCAAAGGTATTAAGATCGCCGTGCTTTACGGCGGCCAGCCGATCGTCAAGCAGATTACGCAGCTCAGGCGCGGCGCACAGATTGTGATCGCGACCCCCGGGCGGATGCTCGACCATATGAACCGCGGCAACGTCCGGCTGGATCATGTACATACGATGGTGCTGGACGAAGCCGACGAGATGCTCAACATGGGCTTTGTCAAAGACGTAACGAAAATCATCGAAGCAACGCCAACCGACCGCCAGCTGGTGCTGTACTCCGCCACCACCAATCCGGACGTGCAGACCATCGCCTGGAAATATCAGCAGGATCCCATTGAGGTTATCATTCCCGCAACCAAGGAAAACCGCCCGCAGATTACGCAGTATGTGATCGAATCCGAGGCGAAAAACAAGTACGAGCATCTGCTCTATCTGCTGGACAGCGACGAGTTCAGCCGCATTATGGTGTTCATCAACACCAAGGATATGACGCAGCGGCTGACAAACCGCCTGCAAAAGGCCGGATACCAGGCGGAGTGCCTGCACGGCGATATGCGCCAGGGCGCGCGCAATCAGGTGATGCAGGACTTCCGCAAGGGTAAGTTTCAGATACTGCTCGCGACCGATGTCGCCGCCCGCGGTATCGACGTGGACGACGTGGAAGCCGTTATCAACTACGATCTTCCCAATGAAAACGAATACTATCTGCACCGCATCGGCCGCACAGGCCGCGCCAAGAAGCACGGCGTAGCGTTCACGCTGCTGACATTTTCCGAGAGCGTCCGGTTTGATACGATTTTGAAGTATATCGACGCAAAACCCGTGATGCTGCACTTCAACGAGCTGGGCATTCTATGCGGCGAAGAAGGCGGCGCCTTCTTTGACAATATTTAGGGAGGCACGCGCAATGGCCGAGGACAAGGGAAGGAATCTGGCGTCTCAGCGGCGTGAGCAGGACGGTCTGGTGTATTTTGACCGCGGAATCATCGAGGGCAAGGATGGAAAACGGTATCAGCGCTACGCCATCCAGACGCATTTTGTGGAGATCGGCGAAAGCAATGTCGCGCTGGTGGAGAAATATGTGCGCCCGCTGTATCAGGAGGGCGACGTACTGTCGTTCGGCGCAAAGGTGATGTGCATGTGCTCGGGCAACGTGCGCACCCGCGATCAGGTGAAACCCGGCTTTTTTGCCAAGCTGATGTGGCGGTTCGCCGGCATCAATTCCACCGGCGTTGGCATGCACGAGCCGTACAAGCTCCAGCTGGTGATCGATATGGTCGGTCTGCCGCGCGTGCTGCTGGCTGCGTTCCTCAGCGCGATCACGCGTCCCTTCGGTGTCAAAGGCGTGTTTTACAAGGTCTGCGGCAAGGGCGTCGGCGGGATCGACGGCTTTTATTTCCGCTCCAGCTTCAAGCGCTACCACGAGCTGGCCACCATCAATCCGCCCAACCCCGACGAGCTTTGCGACGCGCTGGCGGAGGCAACAAACATCCCCGTCGTGCTGATGGACGCCAACGATATCCAGCGCGACCAGCTGGGAAAATCCAAGGATTTCCCGCTGACCGACGCGCAGATTCAGGACGCGATGCGCGACAACCCCAGCGGGCAGGGCGACGAGCTGACTCCGCTCATCCTTATTCGTCCGCTGTGAACAGCTTCAGATAGCCGTCCAGGTTGGTACGCTCGGAAATTGTGATGGCATCGATATTCAGCGCCTTCATGCACCCCGACAGGATGGCAAATCCGTGCACGATGATATCCGCACGGTCCGGCGGGAGGAAGGGCAAGCTGCGCCGCTGTTCGGGCGATAACCCCGCCAGCGTTTCCATCGCTTCCTGTATGCTTTCTCGTTTCGCTTTAAAGCCGTGTACGCCATGATCCGCATTCCAGTCGATCTGTTGAATGCAGGTCGCTGCGGCGGTCATCGTTCCCCCGACGCCAACCCATGCGGTTGGCGTTTTCAATTGCCGGATTTTTGCCAAATGCGGCTCCAGAAGCGCCTGTACGGCCATTTGTACGCGAACCGCATCGGCGGTACTGCGGATCGGCAGTTCCCGATACAGGCGCACGGCACCCGCCTGAAGGCTTGTGGAAAACTCAATCGTATCCAGTTCCCCGATGACAATCTCGGTCGATCCGCCGCCGATATCGATCATGCCGGAGCACGGTTCTTCCGCCGCGCCGACGAACGAAAGCTTCGCCTCCAGCTCGCCCGAGCATACAGCGAGCGAAAGGCCCGTTTCCTCTAGAATCGCGTCGGATAGCTCCCGCTGGTTCCTTGCGTCGCGTACGGCGCTGGTGGCAAACAGAAATATCCTCTCCGCGCCAAGCGCCGCCGCCTTGTCTTTCATCCTGCTTACGCTTTCGCAAGTCCGGCGGATCATATCCTGTGATATCTTCAATTGAGAATCAAGCGACGCAAAAACACGCAATCCCTCTCTGTCGCGAAGGATTGCGGTCAGCCGTTTGCTTTGATGATCGGCAACCAGCATACGGAGCGAATTGGAGCCGATCCCGATAGCGGCGGCTCTCACGGGTCCGTGCTTTCCTGCGTACCGTACAGCACCTCGGGATTGGTAATCACGAAGCGCAGTTCGTCTGACTTCATGTATCCGTACTTCGTGCGCGCGATATTTTCGATAAACGCGTCGGTGCCGAGCTCGGCCAGCGTTTCCTGCAGGCTGTTTTCCTTGTTTTCCAGATACTGATGATACGACAGCGCCTCGGTATAGCGTTCGTCCAGCGTTTTCATCGTGCTTTGCTTTTGGATGAACAGAACCGTAAACGCAATTATGATCACGGCAAATACGCAAATCACCGTAATGACTCTTACTCTGACGGGCATTCGATCACCCTTTCGCAATTGTCGCTTATGTCGTCCTCATCATAGCATGAAAACCCACCTGCGGCAAGCCGGCTCAGGGCAGCTCGCGCGTGGATACGACGTCGATTCCCGTACCGCAGACATCCTTGCAAACGACGTCCCCGATATGGACCGGCGTTTTCACCTGCGCAGCCTCTATGGCTTTCATACAATCGAAGATTTTTTCCTTAGGGATCGGCGCGGCGGTTTTCACGCTCAGCGGAAGCTCGCACTCCGGCACGTTGACGACTGCGGTCACCATGCGCGTCGGATGGAGCGCCTCCTGTTTGGCATAGGCAACCCCGCGGTTGCAGCCTGCGCCCTGTACCTTTGTCACCTGATCGCCGTCCACCTCGGCCGTCAGTTGGCAGCCGATCGGGCAGTTGATGCATGTAAACGTCTTTTCCATCGCCAACTCCTTACGGTACGATACGAACGGTCAATCCGTCCGCCGATAACCCCTGCACGGTCTTCGCGGTCAGCACGAGCTCCGCCATCTCTCCGGGCGCCATGATCCGTTTCTTGACCGAGCGCACAGGCACGGTTCCGTCCAGCACCTGCACTGTGACATTTTGGTACACGCGGTCCGGCCGGAACATCACGCGCACGTCCGTCGCCTGTGCGGCGTCCCGGTACTGCCGGATTCGCTGCGGCACCACGCCGCATACGCCGTCGCCGTCCTTCACGGGAAGCATTGCTTGCACGGCGCCCCGCTTACCCAGCACGTAATCGGCGGCGGCCTTGCCCGCCTTTGCGCTTTCCTCGCTGACGAAGTCCACCAGATCGTGCACATGCAGCACGTTTCCGCAGGCGAAAACGCCTTCCGCGCTCGTTTGCAGCGTATCGTCCACCACCGCGCCCTGCGTGACTGCAGACATCTCCACGCGCATCTGCTTCGTCAGCTCGTTTTCGGGAATCAGCCCGACGGAGAGCAGCAGCGTGTCGCATGGATAGTCCGTTTCCGTTCCCGGGATGGGCTGGAGCTTCTGGTCAACCTTGGCGATCGTAACCCCTTCCACCCGTTCGCGGCCGCGGATATCCACCACGGTATGGCTCAGCAGAAGCGGAATGTTATAGTCGTGCAGGCACTGCACGATATTGCGGTTCAGCCCGCTGGAATACGGCATCAGCTCCGCGCAGGCAAGCACCTTTGCGCCCTGCAGGGTCATACGGCGCGCCATAATCAGGCCGATATCGCCGCTGCCCAAAATCACCACGCGCTTGCCGGGCATGTAGCTGTGCATGTTGACAAACTTCTGCGCCGTACCCGCAGAAAAAATGCCCGCGGGACGCGTTCCGGGGATGGCGAGCGCGCCTCTGGGCCGCTCGCGGCAGCCCATCGCCAGGACCACCGCCTTGGCATGGAACACCTGCACGCCGTGTTCCCGGCTGATCGCCGTCGCGCGCTTGCCGGGATCGATATCGATCACCATGGTGCTGCACTGCACCGGAATATTAAGCTCCGCCATTCTGTCGATATCGCGCTGCGCGTATTCCGGACCCGTCAGCTCCTCGTGAAAACGGTGCAGCCCGAAGCCGTTATGAATGCATTGTTTCAAGATCCCGCCGATTTCCGCCTCGCGATCCAGCACCAGCAGATTGTCGATGCCTTCCTCTTTGGCCGCGATGGCGGCGGCCGATCCCGCAGGACCCGCGCCGATGATCAGCACATCCACGTCGATTTCACGCATGCCGGTCATCCCCTTCCGGTTTTTCGTCTTCAATCCTGCCGATCAGCACGCGGCTTTCCCCGCCGCTCTTGGTTACCTGCATCAGATCGACGCCCAGCTCCTCGGATAATATCTCCATCACGCGCGGTGAGCAAAACCCGCCCTGGCAGCGCCCCATGCCCGCGCGGATACGGCGCTTGACACCGTCCACCGTCGTGGCCCCCACGGGCCGGTGAATGGCCGCGCGCACCTCCGCCTCGGTCACCTGTTCGCAGCGGCACACCACGGTGCCGTATGCCGGGTCCCGCTGATAGGCTTCCAGCCTTTCCTCGTTGGTCATTTCGGAAAACGGCTTGGAACGTGTGGGCGCGGGTATGCGCTTCTTTTTCTTTTTCAGTTCAAAATTATCCGCGATCATTTCCGCAAGGTACAATCCGATAGCGGGCGCGGAGGACAACCCGGGGCTTTCGATCCCGACGGCTTCATACGCGCCTTTCGCGCCTTCCACCGCGCCGACGATGAAATCGCCGCCCGCCTCATGCGCGCGGATGCCCGCAAAGGTGGTGATCACGGTTTTCAGGTTTTCCTTCGGCCATGTCAGCGTGGATTTCTCCCGGACCATTTGCAGCGCTTCCTTCGTGGTGGAAACGTCCATGCCGTCCTGAACATCCTTCGCCGTGGGCCCGAGCATGATGTTGCGGTGCACGGTCGGCGTCACCAGCACGCCCTTCCCCATTTTTGTCGGCGTCTGGAACATGGTATGCGCAAACATCGGTTTGATTTCATGGTCGAACAAATAGTATTCGCCCTTTCGGGGAATGATCTTCACCTTGCGCGGCGAAAGCTGGTTGTGCAGTTCGCCCGAGCCGATGCCGGCGCAGTTGACCACGCAATCGGTCAGAATATCCCCGCGGCTCGTATGCAGGACAAATCCGCGCTCCGTCTTCTCGATCCGCCGTACCTCGGTGTTCATCTGAAAATCGACGCCGTTCACTTTGGCGTGATCGGCCAGCGCGTAGGTCAGCTCGTAGGGCGCGGTGATCGCGCCGCTTTTCACAAGCAAAGCCGCCAGTACTTCGGGATTGGTATGCTCCTCAAGCGCGAGCACCTGCTCACGGCCGATGATCTCCAGTCCGTCTACGCCGTTTTTCTCTCCCTGCTCCTTCAGCTCGCGGAGCGTTTCGATCTGCTGCTCGTCAAACGCGAGCACCATCGCGCCGTTACGAACGTAAGGCGCGTTCACCTCCTTGCACATCGCTTCGAACATCCGGCTGCCCTGTACGTTGAACCTTGCTTTCTGCGAGCCGGGAACCGCGTCATAACCCGCGTGCACCAGCCCGCTGTTTGCCTTGCTCGAACCTTCCGATACGTCCGCCGCCCGTTCCACCAGCAGAACATCGGCCTCAAATGCGGAGAGCTCGCGCGCCGTTGCGCAGCCGATCACGCCGCCGCCGATAATCACAATGTTCCGTTTCAAGTACGATCCCTCAAATCTTTCGTGTTGCAAAGTGTTTTTATCACGTCGCTTGCCATAAAAAGGCCCGCGACCGAAGGCACATAGGAAACCGATCCGGGTACATCCCGCCCGCCTGCTTTCTGTTGGCGTTCCGTTTGACATGTACAAACGTCCTCCGTGGAGTATACGCAGCGCAGCCTTTCAATGCCGCGTTTGCGCAGCTCCTTGCGCATGACCCTGCACAAAGCGCAGTTGCTCGTGTCAAACAGATCGCCGATCCGGATCTGCGCCGGGTCCAGCCGGTTGCCCATGCCCATGCAGGATATGACGGGAATATCTCTCTCCCTGCAGGTCTCGACGATATGCAGCTTTGCAGCGACGGTATCGATAGCGTCCACCACCATATCCACGCCTTCCGGAATCGGCACGGGTGTCTCCGGCAAGTAAAACGCTTCGACAGGGATGATCTCAGCGTCCGGATTAAGCTCCGAAAGGCGCTGCGCCGTTACGGCAGCCTTGGGTTTTCCGATGGTGGAAACCGTCGCGCAGAGCTGGCGGTTCAGGTTGCTTTCCTCAAACCGGTCGCCGTCCACCAGCGTCAGCTTTCCGATTCCCATGCGCCCCAGCGCTTCCGCGGCATAGCTTCCGACGCCGCCGAGACCGAAAATCATCACGTGCGCCCTGCGGAGGATTTTCATGCAATCGGGGCCGAGAAGCATGGCCGACCGGGACGTTCTACCCTCCGCTACAACAGGCATTTTCGCCAGATCTCCTTTCGTTTCTCGCCGCATTTCCGGCGGCTTTATCATACATCAACAGCCGAAAATTGACAATCACTCTTACTCATGCTACAGTATCCATTGTTGCTTATTATCTTTACCTTTTCCTGAGGAGGGACCCCGATGACCTGTGAGCAGCAACTGGACCGAGCGCTTGCGTATTTTACCGACGAGGATCACAAATCCAGTTACGAGATTTTAAACGGAACCGGAACCGTGATGTTCTCCGCACCGCACGCCGTGCTCCAGACCCGCAACGGTTCAAGCAAAGCAGCCGAACGCTATACCGGTATATTGTGCAAGCTGTTGAACGAAGAATACAAATATCCGGTAATCTATAAAACCCGCCACCTGCACGACGACGCCAATTTCGATTCGATCAGCGATTACCGCGAAGCGCTTTGCCGCTATGTGAAGCGCAACCAAATCCAATATGTAATCGATTTGCATCAGCTCAGGCCCTCGCGTGAAATGGATATCTGCATCGGCACCGGCGACGGTAAAAACATCTCCGGACACGAGGACCTGGTTGAAATCGCCAAGACCTGTTTAAACGAACAGGGCATCCGCAATATTACCGTAGACGATCCCTACAAAGCGGAACGTCCCAATACCGTATGCGCGACCGTGGCAAACAGCTGCGAGGTGCCCGCGCTTCAGCTGGAAATCAACTCCAATCTCCTTCAACAGGGCTCAGACCGGTATTGCCTGTCCGGCGTGCTGCAAGCGCTGCATATTTTCGCATCCCGGCTCAACGCAAAACCGTAAAGGAGACGGAAGCAATGCTGCACGGCTTGCTGGTTGTCAACGCATTTCTGAAACTGCCGAAGTTCGACGCCATTTATCAGGCACTGCTGAACTCGGCAGAAAAGCACGGGATACGCCTCTCGCTGGAAACCAACGCCAACCTCGCGGTTACGATCGACAGTCCGGAATTCGTGTCTGAATTACCGGACTTTGTCGTGTACTGGGATAAAGATATCAAAATCGCACAGCTGCTGGAGCAGCGCGGCGTTCCGGTGTTCAATCCGGCAAGCGCGATCGCGCTTTGCGACGATAAATCGCTGACCTATCTTGCGCTGAAACGCATCGGCGTCCCGATGCCGCGCACGATCATCCTGCCCAAGACGTTTCCCAACATCGGCTATACCAACACGGATTTTCTGGATGAAATCGCGGACCGGCTCGGCTTCCCACTTGTTTTGAAGGAATGCTTCGGTTCGTTCGGCAAGCAGGTTTATCTGCTCGACGATCTGCAGTCGCTCCGGGAAAAGGTCCTGTCCCTTGCCGGAACGCCGATGATCGCCCAGCAGATGGTGATGACGAGCTACGGGCGCGACATCCGCATCAACACCGTAGGCGGCAGGATCGTCGCAAGCATTCTGCGGGAGAGTAAAAACGGAGATTTTCGAAGCAACCTGACGCTCGGCGGCAGCATGACGGCCTATACCCCGAGGGCCGAGAAAGGCCGCCTCGCACTGCCGCCGGAAAAGGACCTCGGGCCCGCTTTCGAGGCCTTGGCCGTGTTGTTTGGCGGAAAGGGCCCG
>Ga0116164_10003139_pt1 | contig 11421 bp, 8 predicted proteins | sample AD_UKC109_MetaG_FD_89888 | JGI IMG/M metagenome (GOLD analysis project Ga0116164, IMG submission 89888) | Active sludge microbial communities of municipal wastewater-treating anaerobic digesters from Hong Kong - AD_UKC109_MetaG | ecosystem: Engineered > Bioreactor > Anaerobic > Digestate... | reverse complement strand
GACCGGAAAAGTACCTATGTTGCCCTACTGGGCTTATGCCCACTGGTTTTTACCCGAATCGGGCAATCCAATTAACCGGTTGGAACAATACCGAACAGCCGGTATTCCTGTTGAGGATTCTACTTCGGACGCATACGATTTTTATCGGAAAGAAAGCAAGCTGATTTCATCCCCCATCGATGATTCAAACGAACGGATGCTCAATGTGCGGTCTTTTTCCAAACTGATTCCCGAATTCGAGGACCGGATCAACGCTTCTTCCAGTCAACGTTTTTGTATTCCCACACATACCAATTATCCCGGAATCCAGAAATATGGAACCTTCCTGTTGCCTGAAAATGTCCCCGCCACCTGGAACGCGTTAAGCTGCCAGGTTCGTTCGGGGATGAACCTTTCGCTTTCCGGACAAGCCTATTGGAGCACTCCTATAGGTGGAAATACCGGCCCGGTTGAAACCCTTACCCCCGAATTGCTTCTTCGGTGGTACCAATTTGCTGCGTTTACGCCGGTTTTTACGGCGCCGGCACCCGACCGGGATCTTTTTTCCAGAACGATGGGATCCAATTCCTTTTTCGAAGCGGCAAAAAAAAGCATACAACTTCGCTATCAGTTACTTCCCTATATTTATTCGCTCGTAGCTGACGTTGTTTTTGACGACAAAACTTTGGTACGATCGCTCCTTTTCGATTTTATGAACGATGAGAAGGTGCACGAAATCGATCAACAATTTATGTTTGGAAACTCAATCATGGTTTGTCCGGTTACTGCTCCCGACCTTCGTCAGATGTTGGTATACTTTCCAGCCGAAACCGAATGGTATGACTTTTGGACCGGAGGAAAAACCAGCGGAGGAGAATCACAAAATGTTCCCATTTCTACAGATCATATACCCTTGTTTGTGAAATCAGGGACCATCCTCCCGCTATATCCTCCAGATTCGCCTTTGTCCGACTCGTTGAAGGCGATTATTGAACTCCGGATTTATCCCGGATCGGATGGTGCAATTACTCTTTACGAAGATCAGGGCTATGGAATGGATTATCGCAATGGCCAATCGGCCACCATTCTGTTAAGCTATTCCGAAAAGAACAGAACCCTTACCATCGATAACACTTCCGGAACTTTTCCCGGAATGCTCACCGAGCGAAGTTTTCACGTGGTTTTGGTTGATGAGCTTAACGGACGGGGATTCGGACTGAGCTCCGATCCTGTTGTTGTTCCATATAAGGGGAAACGGGTCCGGGTAAAACTTTAAGCCAGTTCCACATTGATTTCTATCCTGGATTCAACCTTTTGAGCAATCGCTTTCAAGGTTTCCGACCCAACTTTTTCCAGGGTTTTCAGTGGGGTATCGCGGGCTATGGAATAGATCATTAAGCGTTTGGGCCGGATTATTTCCAACAATTCAATCCAGGCTTCCACTTCAGCGTCGGTTGTGTTGTCAAAATTTTTTCCCTGAAAGGAACCTTTCAGAAACATGGTTTGAATCACCAGTTTTCCTTCAAAGCGACAAAGTTGTTTCACCAGCCTGTCGAGATCAAACAGGCCCGTGGGGCGATTCATAATCCGGATGGTTTCGGGTACGGCGGAATCGAGTTTTAATATGTTGTCATCCACTTTTTTTAAGGAGGCAAAAACAGATGATTTAAAGAGTAAGGTTGAATTGGAAAGCACCGCAATACGTGCCTCCGGGGCCCATTCATCGCGAATCCGTAAGGTATCGTCGATGATGGCTGAAAAATGGGGATGCAGAGTAGGCTCCCCGTTTCCGGCGAAAGTGATCACATCGGGAAGACGGGTTTGTTGTTTCATCTCCCTTAATTTTTTGATCAGTTCTACGCTGACGAATTCGCGGGAAGGCAAAACAGCTTTTACCTTCCGGGAATCGGGATTCCAACCGCATTCGCAATAAATACAATCGAACGAACACAGTTTACTGTTGTTGGGTAAAAGATTAATTCCCAAGGAAACACCCAGTCGCCGACTGATTACCGGGCCGAATATGGTTTGATCGAAAAGAAAGGTAGCCATGCTCAGGGGTTGGGTTCTTCTCTTTTCCCGGGTTGTTCCAGTTCTTCCATCCGGGCGCTGATCCGACTGAGAACCTCGGTGAAAATTTTATCGTATTCACGGGGATGGCGCGAATAATAAAGCGTTGTGGCTACCATTTGCTCTTCCGGAATCTTGTGTTTTTTCAGTACAGAATAGTACAAAGATTCCGATTTCAGACTGTCGATGTCGATCCGGGTGCGTTCCTGATAGAGGGCCTCTGCCAGATGGATATCCACCAGAATCGCGATGAATTTCTCATCATCGATCGCTTTACGGGGAAGGGGGTCGCGTTTGCATCCTACGAGAATAAGGATAATTATGGAAATGAGTATTGTTCGTGCTTTCATGGGAAAAAAGTTAGGAATGGCCAAAAAGTACCTTTAATGCATCAGATACATTTTTAATGCGGATCATTTCAATTTTTTGGTTTTTTATGGAAAGCCCCTTATTCGCCGACGGAACCAGAATCCTCCTGAAGCCGAGTTTTTCAGCTTCGGCGATTCGTTGTTCCACCCGGCTGATGGGACGCACTTCCCCTGTTAAACCCACTTCTCCGGCAAGGCACATGCCGGGATCGATCGTCTTATCGAAATTAGACGAAAGAACAGAGCAGATCACAGCCAGATCAATGGCCGGATCCGACACTTTAATACCCCCGGCGATGTTCAAAAACACATCCTTGGTAATTAATTTAAAACCGGCTCTTTTTTCGAGTACCGCCAGGAGCATGTTCAATCGGCGAAGGTCGAAACCAGTGGCAGATCGTTGCGGGTTTCCATAGGCTGCCGAACTGACCAGGGCCTGCACTTCGATCAGGAAGGGACGGATCCCTTCAATGGCCGCAGCAACCGAAGTCCCGCTCAATCCCTGATGTTCGGGATTGATCAGCAGTTCGGAAGGATTGCTAACTTCTCTCAAACCATCTTGTTGCATTTCGAAAATGCCCATCTCGTGGGTTGAACCAAAACGGTTTTTACTGGCGCGCAAAATACGGTACATGTAATTACGGTCGCCTTCAAACTGAAGTACAGTATCGACTACATGCTCAAGCACTTTGGGGCCGGCAATGCTTCCTTCTTTATTGATGTGCCCGATCAGGATTACCGGTAGTGCCCGTTCTTTGGCTGTTTTCATGATTGCTGCGGTGCATTCGCGTATCTGGGAAACACTTCCCGCACTCGATTCAATCCATTCGGCACTAACGGTTTGAATGGAGTCAATGATCAACAGCCCGGGAACTACCCGGTCGATTTGCGCCAGGATGTTATCGAGCGAGGTTTCGCTCAGAAAAAGGCAGCTTTCGTTTTTTACGTGTAGGCGCAACGAACGGAGTTTGATCTGTTCGAGGCTTTCTTCGCCCGAAATGTACAAAACCAGGCGGTTTTCGACGGTTAAGGCCATTTGCAGGGCAAGGGTCGATTTTCCGATACCGGGTTCTCCACCAAGCAAAACTATCGAACCGGGCACAAGACCTCCACCCAGAACACGGTCGAATTCGGAATTTCCGGTCGAAAAACGTTCGTTTTTCCCGGTTTCTATTTCCGAAAGCTTCCTGGGACGTTCAAGCAGGTTTGAAACGGCTTTGCTGCTTTTTCTTGCCGAGCCGGTTATTTCGAGCTCTTCAATATAGGTATTCCATTCACCGCATGAAGGGCAACGGCCGATCCATTTAGGCGAGGAGGCGCCGCACGACTGACAAACATATAGGGTTTTTGCTTTCGGCATGGTTCAAAGATATTAAGAAAAAACGCAAACAACGAAGGAATCTTGTATATTGGATGCGGGATTCCTGATCCTCTTTGTTTTTACGATCCCGTCTCTTTTCTCCTCATGGGGAAATGAGAAATGAGCAGACGTGGATAAAAATATTTATTTTTGGTTCTGAATAACAACACAACCCATGGCACTCATCAAATCAATCTCCGGAATCAGGGGCACTATTGGTGGAAAACCAGGCGAAGGATTATCGCCGCTCGATATAGTCAAATTCTCGGCAGCGTATGCTGCTTTTATGCAACAACAATCGCAGATCCAACGTCTAAAAATTGTGGTGGGACGGGATGCCCGGATTTCAGGAGAAATGGTTTCTTCTCTGGTCGTTTCCACGCTGGTGGCCATGGGATGCGATGTGGTGAACATTGGTCTGGCATCGACACCGACCACCGAAATTGCTGTTCCCGAAGAAAAAGCCCACGGGGGGATCATTTTAACGGCCAGTCACAATCCCAAACAATGGAATGCCCTGAAACTTCTGAATGAAAATGGAGAATTCCTGACGGCGGACGAAGGCACTGAAATTCTTCGGATTGCCGAAGAGGAGCTTTTTTCTTTTACAGGTGTGGAACAACTTGGAAAAGTGAGGACGGAGGATTATACCGATTGCCATATTCAAAAAGTATTGAATCTGGACTTAGTCGACCGAAAAAAAATTCAATCCGCCCAGTTCCGTGTTGCGATCGATGCGGTTAACTCGGTTGGCGGACTTATTGTCCCCCAGCTCTTAAAAGCTTTAGGTGTTTCGGAGATTGTGGAAATCAATTGTGAACCCAATGGAAACTTTGCCCATACACCGGAACCCGTTACCGAAAACCTGAAAGATGTTGCAGCCCGGGTGAAAGCCGAAAAGGTTGATCTTTGCTTTGTGGTTGATCCCGATGTCGACCGTCTGGTCATCCTTAATGAAGATGGTTCCATGTTTCACGAAGAATATACGCTGGTTGCCGTGGCCGATTACGTGCTTTCGAAGACACCCGGCAACACGGTATCCAATTTATCATCGACGCGGGCGCTCCGTGATGTTACGGAAAAATACGGGCAAAGCTACTCTGCAGCTGCCGTAGGCGAGGTTAACGTGGTTGCGAAAATGAAGGAAACACAGGCAATAATTGGCGGCGAGGGCAACGGTGGTGTCATTTACCCGGCCAGCCATTACGGACGCGATGCCCTGGTGGGAATAGCCCTTTTTCTTTCCCTTTTGGCCGAAAAGAAAATGAAGTGTTCGGAATTGCGGGCCACCTATCCCAATTATTTTATGTCGAAAAATAAATTGGAACTCAACGTAGGAATCGATGTGGATGCTGTTTTACAGAAGATGAAGGAAAAATATTCTTCCGAGCGGGTGAACGACATCGACGGGATAAAAATCGATTTTGCCGAAAGCTGGGTGCATCTTCGCAAGTCGAATACCGAACCGATCATCCGGATTTATTCCGAAGCAAAAACGGAAAGGGAAGCAGAAAATTTAGCCCGTAAAATGATAAGCGACATGAAAGAATTTTGAAAAACAGACCTTTAAAAAATCTGGACTATGGAACAAATCATGGGCTTTCTGGCGCCAATTTTGGTTGCTCTAACTGTATTTTTTTTGAATTTTGGTTTACCCGGACGCTGGATCGAAGGGTACATAAACCGACCCGGTTCAGATAAAAAAATGAAATACCGGCTGAACGGTTTTCGGGTGTTTTGGGTGATTATCGGGCTTTGGTATCTGGCCGGATCCTTAAGGATTGTTCCCTTCGATTGGCTGTATCGTTTCCGCTGGTATGGTTTAGCCGGAGCTTTTGTTTCCGGAGTGATCTTTTCCCTTGCAGTGGTGTTGCCCCATTCGCCGGTGCGCAAAACATTTTTGGCAGATTTGTATCTGGGACGGGCCGAAAATCTGCAGTTTGGCAAAGGGAAAATCGATGCCAAAATGTGGTTGTACCTGGTTGGGGCCATCCTGCTCGAGCTGAATGTCCTTAGTTTTACGGCCCATCACCTGATGACTTTCGGGGAGAAGGCATCTCCGGGAATCGTGCTTTCGGCAGCGCTGCTCACTTTCTTTGTGCTGGATTACCTCACGTTTGAACACGTTCATTTGTACACGTACGATATTTTTGCCGAGCGTGTGGGCTTCAAACTGGGCTGGGGTTGCCTGGTTTTTTACGCGTATTTTTATGCCATCGGATTTTGGGCTACGGTCGATTTGCCCAATCCGCAAACACCAACATGGCTTTTGGTTCTTTATGGCGTGCTGTTTTTTAGCGGATGGATTCTGGCCCGGGGGGCGAATATGCAGAAATACTATTTCAAGGTCGATCCCGGCAGATCTTTTATGGGCATCCAGCCTCAAAGCATCAGCAATGGACAAAAAACGCTATTGGTCAACGGTTTTTGGGGCGTCAGCCGGCACATCAACTATTTGGGTGAGATCCTGATGAGCACAGGCATTATCCTTTGTATGGGTTATCCCGGAATAATTCTGCCCTGGCTCTACCCGCTCTATTATGTGGCTTTGCTGTTTACCCGACAGTATTACGATAACAAGCGTTGTGCCCGGAAATACGGGGATTTATGGAAAGAATACGAGCAAAAAGTTCCTTACCGGATCATACCCTATATTTATTAATCCGAAACCTTACAGGCGATAAATTTTTTGGGTGTTCTTTCCCATAACCGTCACGGCGCTTTTCCGGGAAAGAATCCGATGCAGGAAAAACGAAGCGAAACGGTTTCCACTTCCCGTGATACAGGAGGGTTTTTTCCCCAGATTGCGGAAACATTCCTGTACCACCTCATCGGGGCTTTGAACCCGGGGTGCCAGTATGCTGCTTTTTTCGGGTTTTGTGTTTTGATAATTCGGTGTCGATGTAGCTCCGGCACAGCAGGCCAGTACATCCACTCCCTTCGCACGCCATTCGTACCACAGGCTTTCGGCCAATACACGGTTAAACGCTTTTGTGGCTGCATACATGGCCAGATAGCCGCTACCCTGAAATCCCGCAAGTGAGGCCATCAACACAACGGCTCCTTTCCCTTTCCGAACCATTTTTTCGCCAAAATGATGAAGCAGGCCAACCGGGGTAAGCATGTTTGTCTGCGATAAACGGAGATAATCTTCGGGCGTATTTCCCAAAAAAGGCCCAATAAACGACATGGCTGCATTGTAAACCAGAAGGTTAATTTCCATTTCTTGTGTCTTTTCCGAAATATACTGAACAGCATCGGGTTTCGATAAGTCGCACTTCAGGCAATGCACGTTTACCGGATATTGTTCACAAAGGGATGCGGCAAGTTTCTGAAGAACGGACTCCCGTCGGGCAACAAGAACCAGGTTAAATCCGCAGGCAGCAAGGTAATGGGCAAAAGCAGCGCCCAGACCCTCTGAAGCACCCGCGATCAGGGCAGTTTTGCCATATTGTCTGATCATCCGGAGTCTGGATTTTTCATTCATGGATTTTTTGGATTCATTTAAACGGGCAAGTTACTACTTTGTAATTCTATTATGCAGGATTGGGATTTTCATCAATCCTGAATCCGGTAGGCCTGCAAAACATTACCATGGCGGATGTACAATACGCCCTTATCGATTACCGGGTGCGCCAGGTGTTCCCTGCTTCCCTTTGTTATCCGGAACCGGCTGATTGCATTTGGTTTTCCGGTTGACAGATCCACCCGGTCGACATTTCCGTTGTCGGAATAACAGAAGAGGGCATGATCGGCATAGATCAGACTGCCACGGAAACCCCTCAGGGAATCGAGTACCTGACCATTTTCCGTATCCAACACCAATAGCTTTTTATCATCGGAGGTAACGTACAAGCGGTCGTCTTTAACAATGAATCCGCCCATTTCGTTTTTTACCCGGCTGTTTCGCCATACTTCTTCGATGCTTTTTCCATCGGGGGAAAGCCTTAGTTTGTAGGCGCCTGTTCCTTTTTCGACACCCGATACGCCGTAAATGAAACCGTTTTCGTAAACCGGGGTATTGGTGTAGGCTCCCTCCAGTTTCACTGAATCCTCGTGAAACGACCAAATAAGGTTCCCGTTTGAGGCATCGAGCCCAAGCAAGTAATTTTTCGACAGGGTTACAAAAATCTTTTGATCCGGGAGTTCGATCAGTGTGGGCGATGTGAAGGCCACCTCATCGGACAGGGCTTTCGAAACCCAAATTGTTTCACCGCTTAACCGGTCGAGGCAAACAATGTTGGTATCTTTTCCTCCCGGGAAACAAAAGAGGGAGGAACCTTCGGCCAGAAGCGATTCACAATAACCAAAGTAGTTCAGCTTACCACCCAGGTCGTCGACCATGTGTTTCGACCATCGCTCTTCGCCGCTTTGGGCGTCGAAACAGGCAATGCGGCCCAGACCGGAGCTCACGTAAACGGAACCTTTATAAACCGTCGGTGTGGAACGGGCCCCGGGGAAACCCGACGAAAAACCTTCGCCCATGAATTCAGGGCCGTTGGGTGTTTTCCACAGCAGATTTCCATTCAGATCGAAAGCAAAAAGATAGCTGATGCTATCGTTTTCCCCGTTGATGAACAAACGGTCGTTATCGATCACCGGCGATCCGTAACCATTTCCCAGGATATCGGTCTCCCAGAGCAGCCCGGGGCCTTTTTCGGGCCAGGTTTTAAGCAAGCCTTTTCCGGGATAAATTCCGTCGCGGTTTTCACCCCGCCATTGGGCGATACGATTCGAGGATTCGGAGCAAGCCGAGAGAATCAGAAGGAATGAAAATAAAGTGGAGTTGAAGATTTTCATATTCGTTGGATAAATAAAAGTGAATGGTCTTGTCTATCGACTGTAAAAATAAAAGAGAAAACGGGAAAAATACGTTAAGAGGGTGTTAATGGTATTCCGTTTTGATTCCCATGCTTCAGAAATCATGGAGAATAATGTCGAACGACCCCTTTAATTTTCCGTTTTCTATTCGCTATCTTCGTAGCCTCATTAGAGCACATGAACAAGCCGGAAAGGATAATTCCAAAAAATAATTCAGAGCGGAACCGTTTCATTCTGAAATACAGTTTAAGAGGCCTTCTGTCCCTGACTCTTCTCTTTGCATTGATTGTGTTGTTTAAGGAACTTTATTTTGATCACGATCCCGAGTACTGGATTGACAAATTCTACAACAATAGTTTGGTTATTCATCTGGTTTATGTGGGATCCGAAGTTTTTTTCGGGCTTTTTCCTCCTGAAATTTTCATGTTCTGGGCCATTCACACCGGCGATTCCCTCGTCTATTTTCTCAATATCCTGTTTTTTACGGGAGTTTCCCTGGGAGCCGGGCATTTGGCTTTCTGGGGAGGCAGATATCTGGCACATATATTGGGGACCCGCATCCATCAGCAAAAAATGGTGGTCAAATATTTCCCGGTATTTAAGAAATTTGGGGGATTGCTGATCATCATTGCTGCCCTTACTCCCCTTCCCTGGGCGACTATTTCCCTTGTTATTGGGGCTGTAGGATATTCGTACAAACGTTTTTCTCTTTTTGCCCTCAGCCGGATTGTTCGTTTTGTCCTGAATGGCTTTCTGATCTATCAAACAGGAAATTTATTGTTTTAAGTTCAGCCTGTTTTTCGGGCACATGCTTCATTTTTACCCTTTGTTGCCTATTTTTTTTACAAACAAAAGGAAAAATTGTTAGATTTGACTCAATGCAACCGATTGCAAAGATCAGATCAATTATTTTTAAACAAAAATGTTTAAACGATTGAATGAAAAGATAAATAATTACTAAACCGATTAATTAGAGAGGAGACAGAGATGAAAACAAAAATGAAAAAGGGGAAGGTTTTTTTACTCTTTTTTTTCAGTATTTTGACTACGTTGGTTGGAAGGGCTCAGGAAATACCGCTGGTTTATGATTTGGAGCATACCGGGGCCGATTGCCCGGCTCCTGTTTTGCCCGCTTTTCAGGATCTTCCGGTTATTGAGCCCCTGACCGATCCCTTTGCATGGTCGGATGGAAGGGGTCGCGACACAACTTTTGCTGCCTGGCGATGCCGTAGGGCCGAGATCAAAGCTGAGTTGGAGCGCTACGAAATCGGGATCAAGCCGGGGAGGCCCGACTCGATTACCGCTTCGTATGCCAATGGTTTGTTAACCGTGAACATTACCGTCAATGGTGAAATGCTTACTCTTACCTCGACGGTGGTTCTCCCCGAAGGAGAGGGACCTTTCCCTGCTGTAATTGGCATGGGGGGTGGATCCGGAAGTCTTCCGGCAGATATTTTTTCGAGCCGGAATATTGCCCAGGTTTCTTTTAACTTTAGCCAGGTAATGGCCCACACACAAGGGCGGGGTAAAGAACCCATCAATAAACTCTACCCCGATTTGATTTATATGGGTGCTTACAGTGCCTGGCCCTGGGGTGTCAGTAGGTTGATCGACGGGCTCGAACTGGTTTCCGATGTTCTTCCCATCGATTTGAGCCGCCTTGCGGTTACGGGTTGCTCGTTTGCCGGGAAAATGGCTCTTTTTGCCGGAGCGCTCGACGAACGCATCGCGCTAACCATTGCACAGGAATCGGGCGGGGGAGGTGCAGCTGCCTGGCGCGTTTCGGAAACGCTGGGTGATGTGGAAAAATTATCGAATACCAGTGGCGCCTGGTTTATCAGCGATATGTTTCAATTCAGCGGGAAGAATGTGTCCAAACTTCCCCACGATCATCACGAATTGATGGCTCTGATTGCACCCCGGGCTTTGTTTGTACTCGGAAATCCTGATTATGTATGGCTGGCCGACGAATCGGGTTATATATCCTGCAGGGCTGCCCACGAAGTGTGGAAAAATTTTGGTATTGCCGATCGCTTTGGATTTTCTATTCTGGGAGGACATACCCATTGCGGGATTCTTCCCAGCCAGCGACCGGAAATTGAAGCATTTGTTGAAAAATTCATGTTGGGCGACACAACGGTGAATACGAATATTACGACCCATACGTATCCCAATGTCGACTATTCGCGTTGGTACGAATGGTGGGGATCCGATACAGCTACTTTCGCATTGCGTGATCGTTTCGGAAGCGAATCGATCTGGCTTGAGGCCGAATGCGGCGAAGTAGGTTACCAATGGAACGTAATGGATTATCCCATTGCATCGAATGCGAGTGTGGTGACCGCTAAATCAGGGATCAATAACAGTTCGGTTGCTCCTGAAGACAGCTCCTCTACCATCTATTACCCGTTCACAGTGACCTGTGATACGACGTATCATATTTTTGCGCGGATCTATTGTCCCACCAATAAGGGGAATGCACTGTGGTTAAAAATGGACGACGGTTCGTTTAAAAAAGTGGGCGGACTGAACACCGTTGGCTTACAATGGAAAAAACTACTCAGTACCCGACTCACTCCGGGCGAACATTACCTGGCTGTTGCCTTCACAGAAAGTGGTACACGACTCGACAAATTCTGTATTTCCAACCTGAGTACCTTGCCGGCATTGGAAGGGGAAGCCGCCGAAAATGCCTGCATCCCGGTTCAACCCGTTGGTGTAGGTACAATAGCTATTTCTGAAGGATTTAGCCTGGGGCAGAATGTCCCCAATCCGGTGAAGGGAAAAACCCGCATTTCGTTTTCAATACCCAACGACGCTCTT
>Ga0116164_10003138_pt1 | contig 11421 bp, 5 predicted proteins | sample AD_UKC109_MetaG_FD_89888 | JGI IMG/M metagenome (GOLD analysis project Ga0116164, IMG submission 89888) | Active sludge microbial communities of municipal wastewater-treating anaerobic digesters from Hong Kong - AD_UKC109_MetaG | ecosystem: Engineered > Bioreactor > Anaerobic > Digestate... | reverse complement strand
ATTCATATTCGATTAATAGCTCCTTTAGATTACCGTATTGAAGGTGTAAGCCGAAGGCATCAGATTTCATTAAAAGATGCGCGAAAATTAACATTGGATATGGATAAAAAGCGTGCCCTTTTAAGAAATGAATTTGCAGGAAGGAAAGTAAATTCTGTAGATTATGACCTTATTTTTAATACTGAAAGGATGAAAACAGATGAAATAGTTCAAATTATTGCTAAAGCTTCGGAGTTAAAGGGACTATTTTAAAATCATTATATCAATTTTAAAACCATATACTGTTATAAAAAAAGTCCGGCGAATAGCCGGACTTCTTTATTTTCAGAATCTTTTTTAGCTTTTATTTTTTGATAAAAGTTTTTACTATTGATTCTCTTTCATCATCAACAGAGATTAAATATGAACCTGCTGGTAATTCAGAAACATTTATTTCTTTTTCATTTCCATCTATATCAATAGATTTAACTAACGATCCAACTATATTGTAAATACTAATTGTTCCAGTTTTTATCCCATTAGTAATACTTACATTAATATAAGAATCGGCAGGATTTGGATAAACCATAATGTTGGTACTTTCTTCATTTCCTAATGTTTGATCGTTTAAAGGAGAAGAAGCAAAGTAATCATTATAAGAAGCGCTATTTACATTTACAGTATAATCTTCTACTTCGCCATAGCTAAATGTTTCGCACGATGTTGCAGCAGCATTATATTTCATGGTTACACGCATACGGGTTGCACCTAAAACAGCATCAGAAGGAACAGTAAATGTTGCAGATAATGTAGCTGAGCTGCTAGATGAACCACTTACCATTAATTCGTCAGAATCGAATGTACCACTGTGGTCCCAATCAATCCATACATGCCAGTACTCTGTGTAAGAGCTGCTTTTGAATCCACAGCTTATATAAATTGTTTGAGTAGAACCTAAAGCAACATTTGCAACTTTACTTGTAAAATTAGCATAGCCGCCATTATTACCAGTAGCATTGTTTATCTCATTTAATTGAACTAAATCAATCCATTCATAAGAGGCATTATTACCTTTTGATATACAATAGGTTAATTGTTCGCTTAAAGTGGTAACATTTATTGTGCTGCTTGCTGCTGATACATTTCCTGCAGCATCTTTAGCTTTAACATAGAATGAATAAGAAGTAGCTGCTGCTAATCCAGTAACATTAGCAGATGTAGATGTTACTGAGCCTAATAAGCTTCCATTTCTATAAACATCGTAACCTGTAACACCAACATTATCTGATGAAGCATTCCAGCTTAGTGTTAATGAAGTTTGTGTTACGTTAGATGAAGCTAATCCTGTTGGAGCTGTTGGAGCCTGGGTATCAGGAGTTGCTTGCCCGAAAGTTACTGTATAATCTTCTACTTCGCCATAACTGAATGTTTCACAAGCTGTTTGTGCAGCATTGTATTTCATCGATACACGAATACGTGTTGTTCCGTTAGCAGAAGCAGGAATAGATATTGTTCCGCTTACAGCAGTTTTACTTAGTGCACCTGCATCAAATACTAACTCATTAGTTTCAAATTCTTTATTATTATTATAGTCTATCCATATTTTCCAGTACTCATTATAAGTGGAACTTGCAAATCCAGGAGTTAAAGTAACAGCTAACGAACTGCCTGCTTGTAAAGTTATATTTTCAGAGGTAAAATCGGTGTAACCTGCTGCACCTGATGATTTCGTATAACTGCCTAACTGAACCTTGGCAATCCATTCGTAGGATGAATTGTTTCCTTTTGAAGTACAATATGTTGCAATATTATTTAATGTAGTAACATTTATAGTATTACTTGCAGCAGAAATATTTCCGGCAGCATCTTTAGCTTTTACATAGAAAGAATAAGTAGTAGAAGCTGTTAAACCGGTAACATTGTATGAAGTACCTGTAGTTGAAGTTAATAAAGCATTATTTCTGTAAATATCATAACCTGTAACACCTACATTATCAGTAGAAGCTGTCCATGATAAAGTAACAGATGTTTGTGAAATATTTGAAGATGACAGGCTACCAGGTGCTGTAGGAGCTTGTGTATCTGTTGAACCTCCACCCATAAAAGCAAAACTAACTGTTTTTGTTGTTGAATTTTCCGATATATTAGTAATAGGTTTACTTGTATTTGCTCCTGCCCATGATTTCATGTTTGGGGTTGTATTGTCTGTAAAGCTTGTCTTGTTAGATGTACCTGGAAAAGGACATCCTCCTGAGTTAATGGTTCCATATGTACTAGCTGTAGTTCCTGGGTTAGTTGTTGCGCTTGCGCATACCGGATACATTCTTTGTGGATAAGTAGCATTTATTGCATTTCCAACACTTCCTATCCCACTATGAACATGATATATTAATAATCCATGACCTGGAATTTGAGCATCAAATCCTATTTGTTGCCTGTTTTCAATTAACCAGAACTCTCCGGAAGTTGTTGAGTTTATTCTGTAAAAACTTTTATTATCTACCGAATTGGTAACAGAAATATTAGATGCCGAAGATAATAATGTAGCTTGTGCCCAATTGTAATAGTAAATTTTTGTATAAGCATTGTGTTGTGCAGGAGTAATACCTGAATTATTCCATGAGCCGGAAGCCATTAAATCCCATTTGCCTGTACCATCAAATTGCCCACCTGTGCTATAATTTGTATCATAATAATCAGGGGCACCTAATACGTGGCCAAATTCGTGGCAAATAACACCTATAGATGTAATTGTAGTTCCGCTATTACCTCTTAATTCAGCAGAACAGGAATATTTACTTATCGAAACTCCGTCTTTATATACTGTAGTAATATTCCATGCATGTGCCCAAATGGCATTGGCACTTGCACCAGCTTCCTCACCATATCCGGCATAAATAACATAAACACCGTCAACACTACCGTCATTATCATTGTCGTAATTTGCAAAATTAACGCTTGCATCAGCAGCATTTACCGCTTCTGTTACTAAAGCACGTGGATTAGCATCATTTCCATAAGAATCATTTGCACCATAATACGACATATTGTTTGCTGCTGTATAAGGGCCTACTACATCAACTTGTAAATTAAATTGGTCATAAGACGATTCAAGGTAAAAATCTTTTACACTGCCCGTAGCACCACCTGTGGAGTAATTTACCTGGTTAAATAAATTATTAAAGTCTGATTGTGATTTTGTAAAGGATACATCTTTAAATCCCATTAATATACAAATAAGTTTTCTGTTACCAGTTGTTGGGAATGCTTTTTGGCTTTCTGATGCTTTTATTTCCCAAATGCTTTTCATTATTGAAACCTGACTATCGCTAAAATATAATCCTTTAGTTGTTTTTGCTAAGAAATCATCGTCTGTTTTAGATCTTTTGGTTTCGTCCTTAGCCTTAATTCCAGATAAAATTAAATCACCTTTATTATCAAGAACGGCATATTCAAAAATACCTTCAGAATTATATAGAACGGTATATCCATCAGTAGTTTCTGCCCAACGTATTTTTTCATCGCCTTTTAATAAAACTGTAATAGTTGTCCCGTCGGGTTGTTTTATTTCAACCGGATGCGGATATGCCGTTACAGCCATAATCCTGCTATTTGCCGAGAAAAGCAGGATTAAAGAAATTACAATTGTAAAGTTGAGTAAAATTCTTTTCATAGTTTTTTAGATTAGTTAGTTAATAGTTTAATAAACCGTTGGTAAATTATAATTAAAAAATTGATCTTTTTTTTTAAATAGATCAACGTCAACTTTTGACCAACAGAAATAGTTTAGTAAAGCGTTTTCTTAATTTGACGGCAGAGAAATAATAAAAAGACCTTAAAGTAAATTATTTGATTATTAAAGCGTAACAGTGAAAAATGGTTGGTAAAACTAGAATTATATGAGCTATAGCTAGATTTGATAAATGTCTTATAAAACTGTTTTCTTAAACCATTTTATTTGTTTAAAATGGCTAGAGAAAATGATACTGTGACTGTAGAAGTTTAAACTTTATAAGTTTGGGAAATCAAAATAATAAAATAAGTCCAGGAATTTTTCCTGGACTTATTTATTTTCAGAAACTTATTTAACTTTTATTTTTTGATAAAAGTTTTTACTATTGATTCTCTTTCATCATCAACAGAGATTAAATATGAACCTGCTGGTAATTCTGATATATCAATTTCCTGGTCGTTTCCTTCAATTTTAATAGCCTTAACTAAAGAACCAACCATATTGTAAATATTGATATTTCCAATTTTTGTACCATTAACAACATTTACATTAATGTATGAATCAGCTGGATTTGGATAAACAACAATATCAGTAGATTCTTCATTTCCTAACTGTTGAGCATTATCTCCTGCAAAGAAGTAATTGAAAGAAGCAGCTGTTACATTAACAGTATAATCTTCTACTTCGCCATAGCTGAATGTTTCGCAAGCTGTTGCAGCTGCGTTGTATTTCATGGTTACACGCATACGTGTTGCACCTAAAACTGCATCAGATGGAACAGTGAAAGTAGCTGATAAAGTAGCAGAACTGCTTGATGAACCGCTTACCATTTGTTCGTCAGAATCGAATGTACCACTGTGGTCCCAATCAATCCATACATGCCAGTATTCAGTATAAGTGCTGCTTGCAAATCCACAGCTCATGTAAATAGTCTGGCTAGAACCCAAAGCCACATTAGCAACCATACTTGTAAAGTCTGCATATCCATTATTTTTGCTTGTAACGTTATTAATTTCGTTTAACTGAACCAGATCAATCCATTCGTAATTAACATTGTTACCTTTTGATGCACAATACGTTAATTGTTCACTTAAAGTGGTTACATTTATTGTACTACTAGCTGCAGATACATTTCCGGCAGCATCTTTAGCTTTAACATAGAATGAATAAGTAGTAGCTGCGCTTAAACCTGTAACATTTGCTGATGTAGATGTTACTGAACCTAATAAGCTACCGTTTCTATATACATCATAACCAGTAACACCAACATTATCTGTTGAAGCATTCCAGCTTAATGTTAAAGAAGTTTGTGCTACGTTAGATGAAGCTAAACCTGTTGGAGCTGTTGGAGCCTGAGTATCAGGAGTTGCTTGCCCGAAGGTTACTGTATAATCTTCTACTTCGCCATAACTGAATGTTTCACAAGCTGTTTGTGCAGCATTGTATTTCATCGATACGCGCATACGTGTTGTTCCTGTTGCTGATGAACGAATAGTGATTGTTCCGCTTACAGCAGTTTTACTTAATGCACCTGCATCAAATACTAACTCGTCGGTTCCAAACTCATAGTCGTTATTGTAATCAATCCAGATTTTCCAGTACTCATTGTAAGTAGAACTTGCAAATCCGGGAGTTAAAGTAACAGCTACTGAACTTCCAGCTTGTAATGTAATATTTTCAGAAGTGAAATCAGTATAACCTGCTGCACCTGATGATTTAGAGTATGTTCCTAACTGAACTTTAGCAATCCATTCATAAGATGAATTGTTCCCTTTAGAAGTACAATAAGTACCAACAATATCACTTGTGGTTACACTTATAGTATTACTTGCAGCAGAAACATTACCTGCAGCATCTTTAGCTTTTACATAGAAAGAATAAGTAGTAGAAGCTGTTAAACCGGTAACATTGTATGAAGTACCAGTAGTTGAAGTTAACAAAGTATTGTTTCTGTAGATATCATAACCTGTAACACCAACATTATCAGTTGAAGCTGTCCATGATAAGGAAACAGATGTTTGAGTAATATTAGATGATGCAAGGTTAGATGGTGCTGTTGGAGCTTGCGTGTCAGCTGCAGCCTGAGTTGTAACACTAATTGTATTACTTGCAGCAGAAACATTACCTGCAGCATCTTTTGCTTTTACATAGAAGGTGTAAGTAGTACCAGCAGTTAAACCTGTAACGTTGGCAGCATTGGATGTTACTGAGCCCAGTAAGCTTCCGTTTCTATAAACATCATATCCTGTAACACCAACGTTATCTGTTGAAGCTGTCCAGTTTAGTGTTAAAGTAGTTTGTGTAATACTTGAAGCTGACAGGTTGCTAGGTGCAGTTGGTGCTTGAGTATCGCTTGTTGACTGTGAGATATTAATGTGATAATCTTCTACTTCACCATAACTGAATGTTTCGCATGCATCTTGTGCTCCATTATACTTCATTGAAACACGCATTCTTCTTACACCGTTAACATTGCTTGGGATATTTATAGTTCCGGTTACAGCACTTGAACTTAGAGAACCAGCATCAAAAGCTAATTCATTTGCATCAAAAACAGTATCGTTATCATAGTCGATCCATATTTTCCAGTATTCGTTATATGTTGAGCTTGCAAAACCTGGAGTTAAAGTAACGCTATATGCCTGACCTGCATTTACATTAATAACTGAACTTGTGAAATCAGAATAAGCTGATCCTGTTGAAGTTTTGGAGAATGTTCCAACCTGAACTTTAGCTATCCATTCGTAGCTGTAATCATTTCCTTTGGATGTACAGTATGTTGCTCCTGGGTTTGGAGTTGTTCCATCATATGGATCTCCAACACCAATAGCGTACATAGCATTGGTAACCGAAATTTCTTCTTGAGAACCTTCACCGTATAAATCTTTAGCAGCTTGAATAGCAAAAGTCCTTGCATTTGCATAGTTTGAACTTGCTGTCATATATACACTTTCGATACGGTATGCAATTTTTTCTGCTTTTTCAATACCTATAGCAGTAACATTATAGGAATCATTGTTATCGTTTGTTCCAGAACCTCCTACTGAAATTAAATAAAACCAGTAACAGAAAGGCCCATTATTAGTATGTACACCATAATAATCTGATGAGCTTGTTACCCAATTTTGCCCTAAATAAGTATCTGGTAAACCTTTTGATTTAGGATCACTTAACGAACGCAAAACATAACCTATATCTTCACCCATAAGCCAAGTGTCTTTGTCAGGTGCATAATGATATTCAATTGCACAGCCCCAGATATCGCTGAAAGCTTCATTTAATGCACCAGGTTCTTTTGAATAGGTCAAATCACAAGTATAAGAACATACGGCATGTCCAAATTCATGTCCAAATACATCTAATGAAGTTAAAATATCAAAAGTAGATGCTCCATCGCCAAATGTAAATACAGAACCATTCCAGTATGCATTTTCATAGTTTTTATCAAAGTGGACATAAGTTTTAATTAAAGCTCCATTGCCATCAAAACTATTACGTCCGTGTATGTTTTTAAAATAATCGTAAGTAACCATTCCAGCCCAATGTGCATCTAATGCACCATTATCTTTTGCTGAATTATTATATTCGGCAGCAGTCCAGTTATTGTCTGCATCTGTAAAATCTACAGCACTGGTGTAGCTTGTTGATGTATTGCAATCGTAGGTTATAATACCATTGCCACGGCTATAATCTCTTAATCGATAAGAGCCATTATAACTATCTGTAGAAATAGATTTTGTCCCGCTATATCTTGTTGCTGCAGTACCTGTAGCATTTGCTGTTTTAATCCTTGCATTTACATGAACAATTTCTCCGCTGTGGGCATCCACATAAACCCAATCTCTTCTTAATGGTTTAGTTGCATAAACATCAATTTTATATGCTAAAACCATTTCTAATTCATCTTTAGGGTGTTTTCCATAATCATTAGCAACGATAACTAACTCAGGAGTGTTAGAGTCCTTTTCAGTGTCAGCAATATACTCTTCTGCATTTACAAAAGATTTTGCTAACTCAACCGCTTTTTGTCCTTCAATTGAAGGAACAGTGTTGATACCATTGATAACTTTATACTCACCACTTAGTGATTCGATTATACCTTCGCGGCTATGCACAATATACACGCCATTTTCAACCTTAATTCCTTGATAAAACTGTTGGAATTTTTCGTGAGTGTAACCAATTTGGTCTTTTTCAGATCTAAAAGGTTTAAAATCATCGTTTTTTGTTGCGCTCAATACATTAGAGAAAACGCTTTTAACATCGGTTTTAGAAATGGTTTGTTCTTTTGTATTAAATTTTACAAAATTTGGTTTCCCATTTCTATCAAGAGTTTGTTTTTCGATTTGTTGTGCAAATGACGATGCACTTATAAAAATCGATAAAAAAAGAAAAGTAAAAAATCTCTTCATAGTAAATTGTTTAAGTTAGTAATTAAATAATAAATAGTTTTAATTTCGGAGCAAAATTTATATAGAATTATATATATATTTTTTTCAAATCGACAAACGACAACTTGCTACCCATAAAAAGTAATTATTAACGATTTTTTAAGTTTTGATGAATTTTTATATTTACAAGAAATTAATTATTTATTTTAGTTTTACTGTTATCTTATTGATTGATAGATTTGTAATATCATCATAATAGCTAGGCAAAAGAATTATTTAACAATTAATTAAACGAACTTGTTTTTGATTTATCTAACCCAATAAATAACTATTTAAAAACTTAAAAACATGGCAAAAAAATTATTTACACTTATCTTAATTGCTGCATTTAGTTTTACGCTATTTGCTCAGGAAAAAGCAGAAGAAAAAAAGCCAGCTTACCAATTTACAATGGTGAAGGATTTGAAAACTACACCTGTAAAGAATCAATTCAGGTCTGGAACATGCTGGAGCTTCTCTGGAATTTCGATGTTGGAATCAGAGATATTACGAATGGGTAAACCTGAGGTTAATTTATCAGAAGCATGGGTTATTCGCCATGCATACTCCGATAAGGCCGTTCAGTATGTTCGTTGGCAGGGGAATATAAATTTTGCAGGAGGTGGTGCATTTCATGATGTAACCCATGCGATTAAAAAATATGGCATTGTTCCTGAAGAAGTCTATGCTGGTTTAAATTACGGAACAGAAAAGTTTGTTCATGGCGAGTTTGATGCTGTTTTAAAAGGTTATATGGAACAAGTAATCGAAAATAAAAACAGAGAATTATCAACTGCATGGCATAATGGTTTTGAAGGTATTTTGGATGCCTATTTCGGTGAAAAACCAGAAAAATTTATTTATAACGGTAAAGAGTATACCCCAAAAACATTTGCTGCCGAATTTACCGGAATTAACCCTGACGATTATGTTGAAATAAGTTCGTTTATGCATCATCCCTATTATTCGCAGTTTATTATGGAAGTACCTGATAACTGGGCGATGGGAATGGTTTATAATGTTCAACTTGACGATATTACAAAAATTATTGATTATTCTATTGAAAAGGGTTATACAGTTGCCTGGGGTGGCGATGTAAGTGAAAAAGGTTTTTCGTGGAAAAACGGAGTTGCCATAGTTCCTGATGTTAAATACGAAGAAACAAGCGGTACCGATAAAGAACGTTTAACGGGATTAACAACAAAGGAAAAAGAAGCTATTTTATACTCATTTGAAAAACCTGTTAAAGAATTAGAAATTACTCCCGAATTGCGTCAAAAAGCTTTTGATAACTATACAACCACCGATGATCATGGTATGCACATTGTTGGAATTGCGAAAGACCAAAACGGAAATAAATATTATAAAGTAAAAAACAGCTGGGATGTTGATAATCCTTACGAAGGATTTATTTATATGTCGGAAGCATTTATTAAATATAAATTAATTGATATAATGGTGCATAAAAAAGCAATCCCTGCTGATATTGCTAAAAAGTTAGGATTGTAATTTTATTTGTTAAAAATGTGAGAACCACCGGATAATAATCTTTCCGGTGGTTTTTTTATTCGGTGGCTAACAATTAAACCTTTCTTTTGTTATACTATATAAAAATGTATTATGCTATGGAATTACACATAAAAAACCAGAATTTCATTGTTACCGGCGCTTCAAGTGGATTTGGGCGGTCGGTTGCTGTTTCACTCATGGAAGAAGGAGCTACCGTTTATGCAGTAGCTCGCAGAAAGGAACTTTTAAGTGAGTTAAAATATACCTACGACTCACGTTTTGAATATGTAGTAGGTGATATCACAGATGAAAATATTGTAAGTAAAATAATAGATAAGATAGGTTTAACTGAGATTCATGGCGTTTTCATTAATGCAGGAGGCCCACCTGCCAAAGCCTTTTTGGAAACTGAAATGCCCGATTGGGACGAAGCCTACCAAAAACTGTTGCGTTGGAAAGTTGATTTAGCTCAGCGATTAATACCAGGATTTATTAGGCAGAAATATGGAAGAATTTTGTTTTTGGAAAGTTCGTCAGTAAAACAACCCGTTGAAAATCTGGTATTAAGTACTTCACTCCGCATGGCAGTCGTTGGAATGGCTAAAACCTTATCGCAGGAACTGGCATCGTATGGAATAACTGTGAATGTGCTTGCTCCCGGATATCATAATACCAGCGCAATAGAGAGATTAATACGTAAAAAAAGCGAAAAGGAGTTTATCTCTTTTGAAGATGCAAAAAAACAGTTTGAGCAAGAAACTAGGCTTGGTTTTATGGGCGATCCAAATGACCTGGCATCACTTGGTTTATGGTTGTTGTCGCCACAATCTAAATTTGTAACAGGGCAAACAATTTCTGTTGCCGGAGGAGCCATAAATGGTGTTTTTGGATAAAAACCTGTAACTTTTTGTTCACAATCCTTATTTCTGTTACTTTTGCATTACCACTTAAATTAAAAGTTTATGGAATGCAAAAAAGAACAGAATAAGCAAAACTGCAATTGCTCATACCCCTGCAGTAAAAAAGGCATATGTTGCGATTGTATTGCTTATCATAGAAAAGCAGGTGAATTGCCGGCATGTTTTTTCCCTAGCGATATTGAAAAAACTTACGACCGTTCTATTAGCAAGTTTTTAGAAACTATTAATCAAAGAGGATATCATTGGAATTAAATATGGAAAAGGTAAGATGTGGTTGGGCTTTTAAGCCTTTAGATATGGAATATCACGACACGGAGTGGGGTGTTCCTGTTCACGATGACAGCAAATTATTTGAATTTTTAGTTTTGGATGCTTTTCAGGCGGGTTTAAGTTGGTCTACAATATTAGCAAAACGAGAAAATTTCAGAAACGCATTCGATAATTTTGATTACCAGAAAATTGCAGATTATAATCAACATAAAATTGATGAATTACTGCAAAATGAAGGAATTATAAGAAATAAACTGAAGATAAATGCAACTGTTAGCAATGCAAGAGCATTTATGCAGGTACAAAAGCAATTTGGTAGTTTCGATAAGTATATCTGGAGTTTTACAGGTGGAAAACCAATTATAAATAAATGGGAAACCATGAAAGGTATCCCGGCAACTTCTCCTGAATCGGATGCCATGAGTAAAGATTTAAAAAAACGAGGATTTAAATTTGTCGGCTCAACTATTTGTTATGCATTTATGCAAGCTGCCGGAATGGTAAATGACCATTTAACAAGTTGTTTTAGATATAAGGAAGTTTATAAGTAATACAGCCCCTAAATCTCCTAAAGGGGACT
>Ga0116164_10003137_pt1 | contig 11422 bp, 8 predicted proteins | sample AD_UKC109_MetaG_FD_89888 | JGI IMG/M metagenome (GOLD analysis project Ga0116164, IMG submission 89888) | Active sludge microbial communities of municipal wastewater-treating anaerobic digesters from Hong Kong - AD_UKC109_MetaG | ecosystem: Engineered > Bioreactor > Anaerobic > Digestate... | reverse complement strand
GTTATGAAGTTACGTAGTAGTTCGGTTACGCGGTTTAAGGAGGAAATCGGTAATGAAAAAACGAACATAACGGACGGAAACTTGGTATGCATTTCTTATTACAAATTTAGTATAGCATCGGAATTATGCAATTGCAAGCACGAAAGCGTAACGGATTGTGTCAAATTTATTGCTTATCTGTGAATGTTGGCGTAAAATCGGCGCTTGCCGAGTCGCGCCGCTGAATCAAAATGTTGTATAGGCCGACCGACTGCGCATACGAGATAGCCCGTTCGTACTCGCGGGCAGTGATCCGGCGGTTGAGCGGAAAATCTGTTACATCCGGCTGAGGCGTATACTGGCTCATGATCGAGACGTATGTGCCGAGGGGGAGATGCGTAACAATCTCGTCGAAAACGCGGCGGGAATCGTCCACGCAGTTCGGCAGCACGAGATGGCGGATAACGAGGCCTTTTTGCGCGATTCCGTCATTGGATAAGGACAGCTCGCCGACCTGCCGGTGCATCTCGAGTATCGCGGGAAGCGCTGCATCGAAGTAATCCGGCGCGTTGGAAAAGCGCGCGGAAAGCGAGGAAGACACATACTTGAAATCGGGCAGGTAGACGTCGACGAGCCCGTCGAGAAGACGAAGCGTCTCAGTAAGCTCGTAACCGCTTGAATTGTAGACCACGGGTATTTTCAACCCGCCTTCTTTGGCGAGGCGGACGCCCTCCGCCACAAGAGGAACATACGGTGCGGCGGTCACGAGGTTGACGTTGTGCGCGCCCTGCGCCGCAAGCGAAAGACAGGCGTTTGCAAGACGTTTCGCGTCGTAACGCTCGCCGATATGCCCGCCGCTGATGTCGTGGTTCTGACAGTAGACGCAGCCGAGGTTGCAGCCGGAGAAAAAGACCGCGCCGGAGCCGCGCGTGCCGCTGATGAACGGCTCCTCCCAGAAATGCAGCATGGTTTTCGCGACGCGCATATCGGCGTCCGCGCCGCAATACCCAAACGAGACGGTGCGGTCAGCGCCGCACCGTCTCGGGCAGAGTGTACAGTTTTTCGGGTTATAGGCCACTAGAACACGCGCCTTGCGTTGACGAAGTTCCGCGTCCAGTAGTCGGTCGAAATGCTGCTCTTGCGCACTTCGCCGGAGCTGGAGGACGCATGGATGAAGATCCCGCCGCCCGCATAGATGCCGGTGTGGCTCACGCGGGTCGACGTGTCGTTTTTAAAGAACAGCAGATCGCCTTTCTTCAGGTCGCTGATCGAGGTGATCTCCGTCCAGGAGCTCACGGCGGAGAATCCCGCGGCGCTGTAGCGGCTCGTGCTGACGCCGCAGGTTCGCAGGCAGAAGTACACGAGGCCGGAGCAGTCGAACCCCTTCGTCGGGCTCTCCTCGGACCAGGCGTAGGGATAGCCGAGCATCGCGGTCGCGACCGAGACCAGTCCGTCGGCGCTGTAGGACGCGGTGTAGGAAGGCGTGCCGCTCGACGAGGACGAGCTGCCCGAGCTCGAACTGCTATCCGGGGTCGCTGTCGCCGTGGTGGTCGTGCTGCTCTTCGGCGTCGGCGTTGCCGTTGCGCTTGAAGAGCTGCTTGAGCTGGAGGAACTGCTGGAAGTCGACGTGCTCGGTTTCTTCGTCGGTTTCGGCGTCGGGGAAGGCGTCGGGGTCGGGTCGATCTTCGGCCGCGCGTCCGGCGAGTACAAAAGGTCGCGGTCGGACACGTTGAATACGCCGTCGACGTCGATCTCGTTTTTCGTCTGGAACGCTTTCAGCGCCTCCTCGGTCGCGACGCCGAAATACCCGTTGACCTTGCTTTCGTAATAGCCGAGCTCGTTCAGGCGGGACTGCATGCTCTCCACGTCCGTGCCGCTGTCGCCAAGCTTGATCTCATACGCCACGGCTTCGTCGCTGAAAAGATATTCCTGCAGTTCGCTTGTCGCGACGCCGTCCATTTCGTCGTCGATCGTGCGCTGGAAGAGGGAGACGGCGACCGTCGTTGCGGCGTTGTAATAGGTGGAAGGTTCGTCCGAATCCAGATACCCGAGCTCCATGAGCCGCGTTTGCAGCTGCTCGACCGTCGGGTAATCGTCGTCTTCCTGAAGGACCGTATACTGCGAAACGAGCACGCCGGCCGTCGGCTCCGCGGAAGGCGAAACCGCTTCGTCCGCGCAGACCGGCGCAAGGACGGACGCGTCGAACGGGATCGGCGTCGGCGAAACGGTGTCCGCGTCCTGCTGCGCAACGGCGACGTACACGGCGTTCGCTCCCGAAAAGTGGCTGATGGCAAGCGGAATCAGCACGAAACCGACGACGGCCGCGCTGAGGATGGTCAGGATCCATGTGCGTGCGGCGGCTGGAAAAAGGCGGCCGCCGGCGCTTTTTTTACCGGGGTTCAGGCGCTGTCGATTCAAACGTTACACCTCGAAAGATTTCTGTGCGGCCCCAAAACGCAAGCGCTTGGAACCTGTTTTCATTATACCGGCGATCGAATGGATTGAGTTTGAACATTCTGAGAACTTGGCCGCGAAATATTACATAACCTTGTACAACAGCTCCTTGATTTCGTCACGATTTGCCGCATGCTTGTCCTGTTTCATGCTTTTGCTTTTGCACGCGCGCTATGGTATGATGGTTTGTCAAACTATTGGAGTGAAACGATGGCACTGATACACGCGCAGGAACTGACAAAAAGCTTTGGTGAACGGACGCTGTTTTCCGGCGTCGCGTTCGATGTATTTGAGCAGGACCATATCGGCCTAGTCGGCGTAAACGGATGCGGAAAGAGCACCCTTCTTCGCATGATAGCGGGCAAAGAACCGCACGACGGCGCGGGCCAGCTTGCGGTCAATAAAAGTATAAACGTCGCGCTGCTGGACCAGTCGCCCGAATGGCGAAACGGCGTGAGCCTTTACGACGCAGTTTTGGAAGCCTCCGGCAAGTGGATGCAGATCGAGCGCGAGCTGCACGAAATCGCGGAGCGCATCGAAGCGGGCGGGCCGGTAAACGATTCGCTCATCCGCAGGCAGGCGGATCTGCAGGAGCGCTACCAGTCCGGCGGCGGGCTGACCTACCGCGCGCGGACGCGCTCCACGCTGCTCGGCCTCGGCTTTTCGCCAGAGGAGCTGGAGCGCCCTGTTTCAGTCATGAGCGGCGGCCAGATGCGAAAGGCCGCGCTGGCAAAAATCTTGATGTCGGACGCGGAGTTGCTGCTGCTCGACGAGCCGACGAACCATCTGGACATCTCTTCGCTGGAGTGGCTGGAAGCGTACCTTTCGTCGTTTCGCGGGGCTTATATCGTCATTTCGCACGACCGGTATTTTCTGGACAAGGTCTGCAACCGCATCATGGAGCTTGAAAATACGGCCATGCGCCTCTACGCGGGCAACTATACGCAGTCCATGGAAAAGAAGATGGACGAGCGGGAGTTCGCCATGCGAAAGTATAAAAATTCCCTGCGCGAAATCAAGCGCATCGAGGGCATCATCGAACAGCAGAAGCGCTGGAACCAGGCGCGCAACTACGTCACCATCGCATCCAAACAAAAGCAGATCGAACGCATCAAGAGCACGCTTGTCAAGCCGGAGGACGAGCCGAATGCGATTCATTTCCATCTGCAGGCGGACGCGCTGACGGCCAACGAGGTCGTCGTGTGCAAGGGGCTTTCAAAGCGTTTTGACGGGCGGGTGCTGTTTCAGAATCTCGACCTCTTGATCCGGCGGGACGAACGGGTCTGCCTGCTCGGCGCAAACGGCTGCGGCAAGACGACGCTCCTGAAAATACTGACCAACCAAATCGAGCCGGACGCGGGCAGCTACAAGCTCGGCTCCAACGTCCATGTCGGTTATTACGAGCAGGGCTCCGTCCGGCCGAACGACCCGCGCACGATCGTGGATGCGCTCAACGCCGCGTTCCCGAGATACGACCAGCGGCAGCTCCGCAACATGCTCGGCTCGTTCCTGTTTCGCGGGGACGACGTGTTCAAGCGCATCGGCGAGCTCAGCGGCGGGGAATACGCGCGCATCCAGCTGCTGCGGCTGATGCTATCCGGTAGCAACGTCCTCTTTCTGGACGAGCCGACGAACCATCTGGACATCCCGTCCTGTGAAGCGCTTGAGGACACACTCAACGAATACGGCGGCACCATGCTGATCGTGACGCACGACCGCTATCTGGCAAACCGGATCGCCGACCGCATCATCCTGATGGACGGCGACGGCATCCGCGAATTTGAAGGCGACTGGGACGCGTATAAGGAATTCCTTGCGGAGAGCGCCGCGCCGCCGGAAAAGGAAGCGTCGCCGGCGAAAAACGGCTATCAGCAGGCAAAGGAGCGCAAGGCCGCGCTCAATCGCGCAAAAGGTGTGCTCAGCCGCGCGGAAGACGGTGTAAAGGAAGCGGAAATTGCACTTGCGGCGCTTGAAGAGCGCGCCTGTTCGCCGGAGCTTGCGGCCGATTTTGAGAAGGCGAACGCAGTCTATGCCGAGATGGAGACGCAACGGCGTCTGGTTGAAAAGCGCTATAGCGAATGGGAGCGGGCCGAGGCGGAATACGCCGGCCTATTGACGGAGGAAGACGAATAGTATGGATTATTCCAAATTTACGCTTGGACTTCGCTTTGCAATGACGAGCGACGCGAACCTTACGCAGGAAGACTGCTGGAACGTCGTCTTTTCCGAAGTGCCGCTCACGCACATCAAAGAGGCGCATCTCTTCGGCGCGATGGACGACGTGATAAAGGCCGAATCGGAAAGCGCGTACGTCTGCATGTTTTCAAACATTCCGCTCGGCGAGGGCAAGGAACTGTATGCGCAGCTGAAAAAGAAGCCGTACCTGCTTTCGTTTTTAACGATCTATAAACCGTTTATTCAGAACAACCGCGTCGAAAAATGCGGCAACCCGGTCTATATCGGGGAAGTGCAGTCAGGCGGCACGGTCACGGGCGGGGACGCGGCGTTCGGGACCATGCGCTTTACCGGGACCGAGCCGGAACCGTGCGGCAAGCCGGGCGGATGCAGGCGCATTCTGATCGCGCCGGACGCCTGGGAAGGAAAGTTTACGTCCGCGGACGCGGTGCGCCACATGCTCCGTTCTGCGGCGCGCAACATGCCGAAGGCGAACATCGAAACGCAGCTGATCGCCGACGGCGGGCGCGGCACGCTCGACGCGCTCGTCTGCTCTGTCAAGGGCCGGTACAAGCTAGGCACGCTCGAGGAGCCGGACGGGTCGAAAACAAACGTGCGCTACGGCATCCTTCCGGACGAGACGATCGTACTGGAGTCGGAGCCGCTGACGACGGCACAGCTGTCGCTTGCGCTGACGATGCCGCAAAACCGCGGGTTCAGCCGCTATATCCTCGGCGCGGGCGGCGGCGTCCTGCCGGAGAGCGTGCCGGAGGGCGTTTCGGCAACGGTGCTCGGCAAACGAATCCCGGCGTCTAGAAAGAACAGCTCGCAGATCGAGTACCGCAACGGCGCGGAGACCGTGCTTGACGTCTGCGGATTCGATTTCCGGCTGAGCAAGGCGGACTGGCTGATCGTATTGACGCGCATGCGGGACGAAAAAGCGTCGCTTCAGAATTCGACGACGGACACGCTTTTGTTCCATTGCAACGGGCTGCATAAGCACGCGGCCGTGCTCGCGTTTATGGACGACGGCCGCTTTTTTGCAAAATTCGACAACGACGCGCCGAAACCGCTGATCAGCCGCTCGTTCGACGATGCCGCGGACGAGATGTTCCGCGGGATCCAGAATTACCCGGCGGGCGGAGCGCCGTTTTCCTATCGCGTTCCGGACACAATCCTGAACGAAATGTAGCGATATTTGAAAAAAACGCGCACGGCCGGTGCAACGCCGCGATCGGGCGCGTATACTGAAGATACGGTAAACTAACGACTCGGAGGACGGCAAGCATGAGAATGGTCGATATCATCGAAAAGAAAGTCAACCGCGAAGAGCTTTCAACCGAAGAAATCCGGTTTGTGGTAGAAGGTTATGTCGGCGGAGCGATCCCCGATTACCAGATGTCCGCGCTGCTGATGGCGATCGTGCTCAACGATATGAACGAGCGCGAAGCGGCGGACCTTACGCTCGCCATGATGCGCTCCGGCGACACGGTCGATTTAAGCGACCTGCCCGGAATCAAGGTGGACAAGCATTCGTCCGGCGGCGTGGGAGACACGACGACGCTGGTCGTCGCGCCGCTCGTCGCGGCGTGCGGCGGAACGGTCGCAAAGATGTCCGGCCGCGGGCTCGCGTTTTCCGGCGGCACGCTGGACAAGCTCGAATCGATCCCCGGCGTGAACATCGCCCAGCCGATCGACCGCTTTAAGGAGATCGTCCGCAAAACCGGCGTATGCGTCATCGGCCAGACCGGCAACCTCGTGCCCGCGGATAAAAAGATGTACGCGCTGCGCGACGTGACCGGCACGGTGCAGAGCGTTCCGCTGATCGCCGCGAGCATCATGAGCAAAAAGCTCGCCGCGGGAGCGGACGCGATCGTGCTGGACGTCAAGGTCGGCAGCGGCGCGTTTATGAAGACCGTTGAGGACGCGCGGCGGCTTGCCGGGCTTATGGTCAAGATGGGCAAGGTGCTTAGGCGCGAGGTGGTCGCGGTCGTAACGGACATGAACCAGCCGCTCGGGCTTGCCGTCGGAAACGCGCTTGAAGCGCGCGAGGCGGTGCAGCTTCTTTCCGGCATGGTGCCGGAGGGCGACGCGCTGTACGAGGTATGCATGCTGCTCGGCACGCAGATGCTGCGCCTTTCCAGGCTTGCAAAGACGGACGACGAGGCGCGCGCAAAGCTCAAGCGCGCCGTCGACAGCGGAGAAGGATTGAACAAACTGCGCGCAATGATCCACGAGCTCGGCGGGGACGAAACGCTGCTGACCCCTGCGGGTATGGACACGCTCTGCAAGGTGAAGCGGCATGTCCCGGTGCCCGCCGACAGGGGCGGACACGTGATCGGCATGCAGGCCGAGCTGATCGGGCGCGCGGCGCAGGTGCTCGGCGCCGGCCGCGAAACCAAAACGGATGCGATCGACCCGGCCGTCGGACTCGTGATGCACAAGCGCGTCGGCGACGCCATAGAAAAAGGCGAAGCGATCTGCACGCTGTACGTCAACGACGATCAGGCGCTTGACGACGCGATCGACACCATGAAACGCGCGGTCGAAATCGGCGACAAGCCGGAACAGGTTACGCCGATGGTCTACGACGTGATCCGCTGAACGATAAACGCGCAAGACGAACTAGTATGAAACAAACGGGGAGTGGCAATTGAAACAGCTCATCGCAATCGACGGAAACAGCCTGATGCACCGTGCGTTTTACGCGCTGCCGGCCATGACCACGCGGGAAGGATTCCCGACCAACGCGCTGCATGGCTTTTTGAGCATGCTCTTTAAACTCACCGAACGCAACCCGGACTATCTCGTCGTCGCGTTCGACATGCACGGGCCGACGTTCCGGCACGAGCAATATGAGGAATACAAGGCGGGCCGCCGCGAAACGCCGGACGACCTCCGGCTCCAGTTTCCCGTGCTCAAGGAATTACTTAAAGAGATGGGCATCGCGGTCTGCGAAACGCCGAAATACGAGGCGGACGATATTTTAGGAACGTTTGCCAAGCGCTGCGAAAAAGCGGGCGTCGACGCGCTGCTCGTCACGGGCGACCGCGACGCGCTCCAGCTCATCGGCGACCACACGCACGTGCTGATGACCAAAAAGGGCATCAGCGAAACCGTTGAGTTCGACCGCGCGCTGCTGAAGGAAAACTACGGCCTGGAGCCCGACCGCATGCGCGACCTCAAGGGCCTGATGGGCGACAATTCGGACAACATTCCCGGCATCCCGGGCGTCGGCGAAAAGACGGCGCTCAAGCTGCTCAGTGAATACGGCACGATCGAAAACGTGCTTGCGCATTCCGGTGAGATCAAGGGAAAGCTCGGCGAAAAAGTCCGCGACAACGCGGATTCCGCGCGCATGAGCTATGAGATCGGAACGATCTGCACGGACGCGCCGGTCCCGCTCACCATTGAGGACTGCCATTACGACGAGAATGCCATGAGCGGCGGACGGAAAAAACTGATCGAACTGGAGATGCGCGGCATCGCCTCGCGCCTGCCCGGATCGGGCGAAATTGCCGAACCGGAGGCGCCGAAATGTGCTGCGGAGCGCTTTGAAATCACCACGGCGGACGAAGTGAAAAACGCGCTCGGCGATGTAAAAGCCGTCCGGTCGATCGCGATCGAGGCGGGCGAAACGATCATGTTCGCGCTGACCGATAAACGATATTACGAAATCGTCCAGGGCGCGGACCTGTTCTCAACACCCGTCGACGAAGCGGAGATCTGGCGCGCGCTCAAACCCGTGCTTGAAAACCCGAAAGCGCTTGTGCTCGCGTTCGACACAAAACGGCTGCGGCACCTGCTCGACGGATTCGGCATCTCGCTGAACGCAAACGTGTTCGACGCGATGATCGCGGACTATCTGCTCGACGCAACGCGACCGGCGCAGTCGTTCGCGGTGCTCTGCGAGCGGTTCGACCCGAACTGCAAACCCAACGCGGCGATGCTGTTTCCTTTAAAAGAGAGCATGACGCGCAATCTTGAACAGGCGGGCATGACGAAGCTGTACGACGAGATGGAGCTTCCGCTGTCGCGCGTGCTTTACGAGATGGAGTGCGTCGGCTTCTATGCCGACGAAGCGATATTAAAGGACTTGCAGACGAAATTCAACGAACAGATCGAGGTCCTTGCAAAGCAGATCTGCGAAATGACCGGGGAGACGTTCAACATCCTTTCGCCGAAGCAGCTTGGCGACGTCCTGTTCGTTAAGCTCGGCCTTCCGACCGGGCGAAAGACAAAATCCGGATTTTCGACGGACGCGGACACGCTGGAATCGATTCGCGACCGGCATCCCGCCGTGCCGCTGATCCTCGAATACCGGTTCATTACGAAGCTCAAGAGCACGTTCGTCGACGGGCTATTGAACGTGCGCAGCAGGGAAGACGGACGCGTACGCACGCAGTTCAACCAGTGCGTGACCGCGACGGGCCGGATCTCCAGCACCGAGCCGAATCTGCAGAACATCCCGGTTCGCACGGCGCAGGGCCGCGAGATACGGCGGGCGTTCGTCGCTTCCGAAGGATGCGTGCTCGTCGACGCGGACTATTCGCAGATCGAGCTGCGTCTGCTTGCGCACATCAGCGGGGACGAAGGGATGATCAAAGCCTTCAACAGCGGCAAGGACATCCACAGGACGACGGCGAGCGAGGTGTTCGGCGTGCCGTTCGACGAAGTGTCCGCCGATCTTAGAAACGCCGCAAAGGCGGTCAACTTCGGCATCGTTTACGGCATCAGCGACTTTGGCCTCGCGCGAAACCTCGACATCCCGGTCAAGCGCGCGGCGGACTATAAAACCATGTATTTCGAGCGGTATCCGCGCGTAAAGGCCTATCTGGAGGAGAGCGTCGAGTCCGCAAAGAAGAACGGCTACGCAAAGACGATGTTCGACCGCAGGCGCGCCATGCCGGAGCTGAAAAGCGCGAACTACAACACGCGCTCGTTCGGCGAGCGGGTCGCGATGAACATGCCGATCCAGGGAACGGCGGCGGACGTCATCAAGCTTGCGATGGTCAGGGTTTCGGGCGAGCTGAAACAGCGCAATCTGAAAACGAAGCTGATCTTGCAGGTGCACGACGAGCTGATCTTCGATACGCCGTTCGACGAGCGCGACGCGGTCGTTTTACTGGTGCACGACTGCATGGAGCAGGTCATCAAGCTCAGCGTGCCGCTGGACGCGGACGTAAAGGTCGGAAAGAGCTGGTACGAAACCAAATGACGCTCGTTCGATACAAGCGCATCGGGCTCACCGGCGGCATCGGCTCCGGCAAGACGACCGCGGCGGAATATTTCTCCGCGCTCGGCGTGCCTGTCGTCAATGCGGACGAGATTTCCCGAGCATCGCTGGAAAAAGGCGGCGCGTGCTATCATCGCGTGGTCGAAACGTTCGGAACGGACGTTTTGCGAGACGACGGGACGATCGATCGCAAGCAGCTTGCGAAGATCGTCTTTTCCGACGAAGATCAACTGCGCGCGCTGAACGAAATCGTCCATCCGCACGTGCTGAAAACCATGTTCGAACAGGCGGACGAACTGTTCGCCGATTGCGGATGCAAGCTCGTTTTATTCGACGTGCCGCTGCTGTTTGAAAGCGGCATGGACCGCGAGATGGACGCGAACGTCCTCGTCGCCTGTGACGAGGAGACGCGCATCCGCCGCGTCATGGAGCGCGACAAACTAACGCGCGAAGCCGCCCTTTTGAGAATCCGCGCGCAGATGCCGGAGGAGGAAAAGCGCGCGCTTGCGGACTATGTGCTGGACAATCATTCTTCACCTGATAACCTGAAACGGCAGGTGGAGTCGCTATATGAACAACTAATAAATATTTGACGGAATCCGTTTATGATAATGACGCAAATTATGCCGCAAACACACAAAACAAACGAAAAGAAACACCGTCTCAACGCGCTGCAGATCGCAAGCATCGTGCTGGGTTCGGTGATTTTTCTTTGCTGCGCGGCGTTTGGCGGCTATCTGATCTATGAAAACGTTCAGTATAAAAAGGCGCTTGCAAACTATCCCACCGCGTATACGGACCTGATTCAAACCTATGCCGACGAATACGAGCTCGATCCGTATCTCGTGCAGTCCATCATGCGCTGCGAAAGCAGCAACGATCCCTCCGCCGTCAGCGACGCGGGCGCGATCGGCCTTATGCAGATCATGCCGGACACGGGGACGTGGATCGCGCACAAACTTGACCTGGACGACGTGTACACGGAGGACATGCTCTACGACCCGGAGACGAACATCGAGTTTGCCTGCTGGTACCTGAACTTTTTAAAGGGGCGGTTCGACGGAAACGTCATGCAGATGGTCGCGGCATACAACGCGGGCCACGGCAGCGTGGAGAACTGGCTGGAGGACGATCGTTTTTCCGCGGACGGCGAGCTCACGACCATCCCGTTCGAGCAGACCGCGCGGTACTATGAAAAGGTCATGACCGCTTACGAAAACTATACGACGCTCTATCCGGAGCTGTTTGCCGCGGAAACGACCGGCTCGGTTGAAGCGGGCTAGAAAGCATGCTATACTGAATCAACAATTCGTCGTTTGTACGTCGAATATGAAAGCATTTTTAGGCAGGAGGAAAACGCCTTTGCTGGAAATCATTTTGATCGCCGCGGTCATCGCGATCGATCAGGTCTCAAAATATCTCATACAGCTGTATCTCTCTCCGGTCGGCGCGTCTCTGCCGCTGATAAACGGCATCTTTCAGCTGACCAACGCGCACAACACGGGCGCGGCCTGGGGATTGCTGCCGGGATTCCGCTGGATGTTCATCCCGCTGACCATCCTCGTTTGCGCCGCGATC
>Ga0116164_10003136_pt1 | contig 11427 bp, 12 predicted proteins | sample AD_UKC109_MetaG_FD_89888 | JGI IMG/M metagenome (GOLD analysis project Ga0116164, IMG submission 89888) | Active sludge microbial communities of municipal wastewater-treating anaerobic digesters from Hong Kong - AD_UKC109_MetaG | ecosystem: Engineered > Bioreactor > Anaerobic > Digestate... | reverse complement strand
CTTCTGGACTGCGTGCTCTGCGGTGCGTGTTCGTATATCTGTCCCGCGCGGCGGTACCTGACCTCGTCGTTCAAAGCGGCGCGCGAAGAACTGTCCGCCAAGGCGAGGAGGAAGTGAGCGCTATGGAAACGAAAAAACGATTTGCCGTGTCCGGCGCACCGCACATCCATGCAAAGGACACCACCGCGGTGCTCATGCTGGACGTGATCACCGCGCTGATGCCGACCGTGATCGCGGGCGTCTGGCTGTTTGGCTGGAACGCCGCGCGCGTGATCATCATCAGCGTCGTAACCTGCGTCGGGTTCGAGTTCCTTTGGGAAGTGCTCCTGAAAAAACCGATCACCATCAACGACCTTTCCGCGGTCGTGACCGGCGTCATCCTTGCGATGAACCTGCCGTCCACCGCGCCGTGGTGGCTGATCCTCATCGGCAGCGCGGTCGCGATCGTGCTTGTCAAGCAGCTCTTCGGCGGCCTTGGCGATAACTTCGTCAATCCCGCGATCGCCGCGCGCGCCGTTCTGCTGGCCAGCTGGCCGGCGCTCATGAGCGGCAGCAGCGCATATGTAACGCCGTTCGACGCGGTGTCGACCGCGACGCCGCTTGCGTCGCTTGCGGAAGGCACGGCGACGAACTATTCGATGATCGATATGCTGATCGGCCGGATGCCGGGGTGCATCGGCGAGGTGAGCAAGATCGCCATCCTGCTCGGCCTTGCATACCTGCTGATCCGAAAGACGATCTCCTGGCATATTCCGGTGACCATGGTCGCCTCCTTTATGCTCTTTACCTGGATCTTCGGGAGCGATCCGGTTATGGGCGTGCTCATGGGCAGCGTACTATTCGGCGCGGTGTTCATGGCGACGGACTACGTCACCTGCCCGATGACGGTGACCGGAAAGCTCATCTACGCCGGCGGTGCGGGATTGATCCTTGCGCTGATCCGCGCATACGGCGGATATCCCGAAGGCACGACATACGCCATCCTCCTGATGAACGTCGCAACGCCGCTGATCGACCGCGCGACGCGCCGCAGGATCTACGGGGAGGTGAAGTCCCGTGCGTAAAATACTGATTCTTGGTATCAAACTCTTTGCGATCGCCGCGGTCGCGGGGCTTGCGCTCGGCGCGACCAACGCGCTGACGGAAGCGCCGATCGCGCAGCAGGAAGTCATCGCCGCGGACGAAGCGCGCAGGAGCGTTTTGCCGGACGCGGAATCCTTCGTTGAGGTTGATGCACCGGACGGCTTGAGCGAAGCGCACGCCGGCTACGATGCAAACGGAAAGCTTGTCGGCAAGACCGGCAAGATCGTCACCAAAGGCTACGGCGGCGAGATCGAGGTGACCGTCGGCGTGGATAACGACGGCACGATCACCGGCGTATACGTCGGCGGATCGAACTTCTCGGAGACGGCGGGCCTCGGCGCGCGCACCAAGGAAGCGTGGTTCGGCGAGCAGTTTGTCGGTAAGACATCGCCCATTTCGCTCAAAAAGGACGGCGGCGACATCGACGCCGTGACATCGGCAACCATCAGTTCCCGGGCGGTGACCAAGGCGGTCAGTACGGCTGCAGGCCTGCTCGCGGCGCTGGACGTGCCGACGGAGGGATAAACCAATGGAACAAAAATCATTAAAAAGTGTATTTCTCAACGGCGTTATCACGGAGAACCCGACGTTCCGCCTTGTCCTCGGCACCTGCCCGACCATGGCGGTGACCACGAGCGCGATCAACGGCATCGGCATGGGCGCGGCGGCGACGTTCGTGCTCATCGGTTCAAACGTCGTGATCTCGCTGCTTCGGAATTTTATTCCGGACAAGGTGCGGATTCCGTCGTTCATTGTCGTCATCTGCACGTTCGTGACCATGGTGCAGATGTTCATGCACGCGTTCCTGCCTTCGCTTTACGAAAGCCTCGGCATCTTCCTCCCGTTGATCGTGGTCAACTGCATCATCCTTGCGCGCGCGGAAGCGTTCGCAAGCAAGAACTCGGTTTCGCGCAGCGCGGTGGACGGCATCGGCATGGGCATCGGCTTTACGCTGGCGCTGACGCTGATCGGCAGCATCCGCGAAATCTTCGGAAACGGCACGATCTTCGGCCTGAGCGTATTCGGCGCGAACTTCCAGCCGATGCTGCTTCTGATCCTGCCTGCGGGCGGTTTCATCGTCTACGGACTGCTGCTTGCGACCTTTAACATCGTCGGCATCAAGGCCGGCAAGCGGAAGGAGGCGGCGAAAGAATGAGCCCGATCGTAAAAATCCTTTTGTTCATGTTCAGCTGCGTGCTGACGAACAACTACATCTTCTCGCGTTTCCTCGGCGTATGCCCGTTCCTCGGCGTGTCCGGCAAGGTCGAGACTGCGTTTGGCATGGGCCTTGCGGTGACGTTCGTCATGTCGCTTGCGAGCCTGTTCACCTACTTCGTGTACTACTACGTCCTGGTCCAGCTCGGGCTGGAGTATTTGAGCACTATCGCGTTCATCCTTGTCATCGCGTCGCTGGTGCAGGTGGTGGAGATGTTCCTGAAAAAGGCATCCCCGTCGCTCTACGGCGCGCTCGGCATCTATCTGCCGCTGATTACGACAAACTGCGCGGTGCTCGGCGTAACGCTTCTTAACATCACCGAAACATACAACCTGCTCTATTCCGTGCTCAACGGCGCGTTCGGCGCGCTGGGCTTCATGCTGGCGATCGTGCTGATGGCGGGCGTCCGCGAGCGGTTGGAATCCGCTAAGATTCCCGCTCCGTTCAAGGGCTTCCCGATCTCGCTGATCATCGCCGGGCTGATGAGCATCGCGTTTATGGGCTTTTCCAACATGTTCGCGGGGGTGATGTGAGATGGCGACATTCCTGAAAATTCTCTACGCCGTCGCCGCGCTTGGCGGGCTTGGCATCCTGTTTGGCATCGTCCTCGGCTTCGTCGGCAAGAAGTTTGCCGTAAAGGTGGACGAGCGCGTACAGGCCGTGCGCGCGGCGGTCGCGGGTGCGAACTGCGGCGCCTGCGGTTACGCGGGCTGCGACGCGTTTGCCGAGGCGGTCGTCAAAGGCGAAGCGGACCCGGCCGGCTGCACGCCCGGCGGTTCGAAGTCCGCAAAGGAGATCGCCGCGATTATGGGCGTCGACGCGAAGGATACCGAGCCGATGGTTGCGCGCGTGCGCTGCCAGGGGACCTGCGAAAACGTCAGCCCGCGCTATGACTACAGCGGAATCCAGTCCTGCCGTGCGGCAAGCTCGATGTCCGGCGGCCCGAGCGCATGCGAATTCGGCTGTGTCGGGCTTGGCGACTGCGTTGCGCGGTGCCCGTTCGGCGCGATTTCCATCGTGGACGGCGTGGCGACGATCGACGAGGACAAGTGCACCGGCTGCGGCGTTTGCGTGGAAACCTGCCCGCGCGGCATCATCAACCTCTTGCCGCGCGACCAGACGGTGGTCGTGATGTGCCGCAACAAGGCCATCGGACGGATCGCAAGGCTGCAATGCAAAACCGCCTGTGTCGGCTGCAAACGCTGCGAAAAGCAATGCCCGTCCGATTCGATTCACGTGATCGACGGCGTTGCGATCATTGACGAGACGACCTGCACCCGCTGCGGCGCGTGCATTCAGGTCTGCCCGATGCACTGCATCATAAACTTTTATGAGCGCGGGGACATGGTGAACGAAGCGGAAGCGTAACGAAAAAGCTAAAACGAAAGGGGCGTTCGAATGTTCGAACGGCCCTTTCTGTTGTTTTCAGCAATTGAAGATCCTGATGAGTCAAAATGGAATGTTACTTTTCTTCGCCTGACGGCGTATCGTCGGGTGCTGTTTCGGGCGCTTCGCCGGGCTCGCCGGATTCAGACGGCCCGTCGGTCCCTGCCTCGGCCGGCAAGTCGGGACGGGAATGCTTTTTCTTTTTTACGACCAGGACGATCAGCACGACCAGCGCGGCGACGAGAACGACGAGCAGAATCAATACCTTCACCGCGTTCGGGATCGCCGTCGTCGTGCTGAAGTAATAGCGCAGCGGCCCATAGGATAGCGCCGTGTTATAATCGCTGTAACGCACGTGGATGGTTTCGTAATTCTCGACGCTGCCTTCGGTGAAGCGGAAAAGGCGCACGCCGCGGATATCCTTATCGCCGTAGCTCGTGTAGCTGCTGCCCGGCGCGTTCGCAAGATCGATTCCATTGAGACAGCCGATATAGGAGTTCACGTGGTCGTGACCGTTGACGGCAAGGAAAACGTCCCCGTTTTCCAGAAACGCGTCGAACAGGCCGTTGTTGATGCTGGACGGGCACGGAGATTCGTTGACGTCGCCCGTGAAGATCATGTCGTAATTCGGGAGATAGTATTTACCTTTACCGACGCCGACGCCCTCAAACGCGCCGTCCGTGCCTTTTTCGGTCTCGGTGAACAGCTCGTAAACCTCCGGGAGCGGAATATGGAAGAACGCGACGGAAGGGAGCGCCTGCCCGTCGTTTTCGGCGGTCAGCGCGGCGCTCTGCTCGTTGTACCATGCCACCTGCTCGGCGGACACCGTGTCGTAATCCCCGTTTGCAAGGTAGGAGCCGGAATCGAAGAAGTATAGCTCAAGCGCCTTTTGCGTGCCGTCGCTCGAATAGACCGGCAGGGTGAACGCGCCGCATTCCGGTTCGTTTTCACCGTAACAGACGCCGATACACGTGTCGTAGGACTCATAGAGCGCGGCCTGGTTCGCTATGGAAAGCGGCGCGTCGTAATCGTGATTGCCGAAAACGACGACAAACGGAATGCCGCTGTCGACGACCGGTTCAAGCAGCGTTTCGATGGTGTTGATGCAGTTTTGGTCGTCGTTTCCGATGCGGATGACCGGGCTGGAACCCTCCAGCTGGTCGCCGAGCAGGATGATCAGATCGGCCGGATAGTCGTTTATTACGTTCGTTTCACCGCTGATCACAAGGCCGGTCGTATACTGCGTCTCCTGCAGGTCGCTGAGCAAAAGCACGGTAAACGTGCCGTCGCTTCCAAAGGACAGTCCATCGGAGGCGTCCGCGCCCGTATCGGCCAGTGCGGCCGGCTGGAACTGAAACAGGAAGGCGACGACCAAAAAGAGACAAAGGAACGCCGAAATAAATTTCTTTTTCATGCATACAGCGTAAGCTAAATGTTTGGAGAATGTCAAGAGAACATTTTATGTATATTTGATAATTGATTCGAAGCCGGGACACGGACTGAAAAACGCACGGCGCGCGATATTGTAATGCGGACGCTTGTGATATAAAATAATATGCACGAAGGGCGGGAATGCGACCGTATATACGGCAAAGCCCGCCGGAAGATTGGGATGGAAACATGCAGTTTTTTCGGGATGTGATTCAAAACAACGTGCTGGTCGCGGCGATGGTCGCATGGGCGATCGCCCAGCTGGCAAATGTGATCCTTTACACGATCGTCAACAAGGAATTCAAGTTTGAGCGCATGGTCGGCAGCGGCGGCATGCCGAGTTCGCACGCCGCGACGGTCTGCGCGCTGACGACCGCGGCGGCGAAACAGTACGGCGCGGGCTCGTTTGAATTTGCCATATCGTTCGTGCTCGCGGCGGTCGTTTTATACGACGCGCGCGGCGTGCGGCTCGAGACCGGGAAACAGGCGGTCACCATCACGGCGATCATCGACCACTTTTTAAAGGAAGGCACGATCATCGAGCTGCCGAATTTCGAACTCAAGGAACTGATCGGGCATACGCCGTTTCAGGTGCTCATCGGCGGGCTGATGGGCATCGGGATCGGGATCTGGCTCGGTTAAAGAAAGAGGGGGCGCCATGTGCGGACGGTTTTACATCGACGACGAGGACGCGCTGTACCGGGGTTTTCTGGAACGGATGCACCGTATGGACACGGACGATACGATACTGGCGATGCGTAAAACCGGCGAGATTTTTCCGACGGACAACGTTCCCGTTCTGGATGCGGGTGGTCCGCGCATGATGGAATGGGGCTTCACGCGATACGACGGCAAAGGGCGCGTGATCAACGCGCGCAGCGAAACCGCGGCGGAGAAGGCCATGTTCTGCGAGCCGATGCGTTCGGGCCGCTGCCTGATTCCGGCGACGAGTTATTTCGAGTGGGAAAAACGCGGCGCACGTACGACAAAATACAAACTTCGCCCTGAAAAGGACGGTATGTTTTACTTTGCCGGGCTTTATCGGGCGGAGGCGGGGAAGCGCGTGCCGCTGTTCGTGATTCTGACCGCGCCCGCGGCGGAAGGCATTTCGTTTATCCATGACCGGATGCCGGTGATGCTCCCGGACGGCGCCGGCGAGGACTGGCTCCGCGACGAAAAGCGCGCGGCCGGCCTGCTTGGCGGCGGATATCGCGACATCCTGTTTGAGCCCTGCGCCGACGGCGGACAAAACCGTAAAGAAAAAGACAGGTACGAGCAGCTCAAGCTTTGGTAATATTTAGTCGAGGGGGGGCAAGGCAGTATGGACTGGGTCGAAAGCCTGAACGAAACGGTGCGTTACATCGAGGAAAACCTCAAAAACAATGTGGACGGAAGCGCGGCGGCAAAGCACGTTGCAATTTCGCGGCTGTATCTGGACAAAGCGTTTTCCATATTGACGGGGATGACGATTTCGGAATACATCCGTGCGCGCAGGCTTTCGCTCGCCGGACAGGAACTGCTTTCGGGCAATGCAAAGGTGATCGACGTCGCGCTCCGGTACGGTTACGACACGCCGGAGAGCTTTGCCAAGGCTTTCTCACGGTTTCACGGAATCGCGCCGTCAGGCGCAAAGAAGCCCGGAGCGGTGCTGCGCTGCCAGAATCCCCTCGCCATTAAAATAGTTTTGGAGGGAGCGACAGTTATGAATTACAAAATCGAAACGTTAGGCGCGTTTACCGTGTTTGGCGTGGAACGTACGTTTCATGAAGGCACAAGCTTTCAGGAGATTCCGAAATACTGGGGGGAATTCTTCCAAAAGGGATATCAGAAACAGGTTTGTCCGGTATACGGGATTTGCCTCGATATGCGCTACGGCGAGGGAGCGTTTCAATATCTCATCGGGGATAATTGCGAGGCGGACGCCGCCGTACCGGACGGATTCGTAAAGCGCGAGATCCCCGCGCACACATGGGCGATCTTTTCCTGCACGGGTGCGTTACCGGACGCGATCCAGCAAGTGAACCGGCAGATCTATTCCGAGTGGCTGCCCGGCAATCCGGAATACGAGGTAGCCGACGGGATCAATATCGAGATGTACAGCGAGGGCGATACGAGCTCGGCGGAATACCACAGCGAAATCTGGCTGCCGGTGCGCAAGAAGAAGTAACGTAAAGAGCAAAAAACAGCGGGCGAAACCGATTTCGGTTCGTCCGCTGTTTGTTAGTTGCGTATTGACGATCAGCCGCGGCCGTATATATGCGTCATCTCCGCGATTTTGTCCGCCAGTGTTTCGTTGAATTCGCCGGGCAGCAGCCGCCAGCGCCAGTTGTTCCCGCCGAGCGTCCCGGGAATGTTCATGCGGGAATTCGAATCCAGTCCGATATAGTCCTGCATCTGTGCGACGAACAGGTCCGCAACCGAACCCATGCCGCCGCGCAGCATACCGCCGACGTAACCTTCCCGTTCGTTTAAGCCGAGGTACTGCACTGAGAAAGCGACATCGTCCTTGTTTGCCTCGGAAAACCAACCCGCCGTCGTCGTATTGTCGTGCGTGCCGGCATAACAGACGCAGTGCCGGTCGTACGTATGCGGCAGGTAGTTGCTCGGCTCGCGCACGTCGAACGCAAACTGCAGGACCTTCATTCCGGGGAAGCCGCTGTCGGCGAGGAGCTGATGCACCTCTTCGGTGAGGTATCCCAGGTCTTCCGCAATGATTTCCAGTTCCGGAAGCGCGGCCTTAAAGGTATTTACGAATTCGATGCCCGGGCCCTTGACCCAAACGCCGTTTCGCGCGGTCGTCGCGTCCGCGTCCACGCTCCAATAGGAGGACAGGCCGCGGAAATGATCGATCCGCACGCAGTCGAACAGCGTCGCGGCGGAACGCATGCGGCGAATCCACCAGGCGTACCCTGTGCTCTTCATGTGCGCCCAGTCGTAGATCGGATTGCCCCAAAGCTGGCCGTCCGCGGTGAAGTAATCCGGCGGGACCCCGGCAACGCAGGTCGGGCGGCGCTGCTCGTCGAGCAGGAACTCGTCCGGCGCGCTCCAGACGTCCGCGGAATCCAGCGGCACATAGATCGGCAGATCGCCGATGATCCGGATGCCGCGTTCGTTGGCGTAGGCTTTCAGCTCCGACCATTGTTCGAAGAACTTCATCTGTATGAACTGATAAAACCGGATATCCTCGCCAAGGCGCGCACGCGCCTCGCACAGCGCGGCTTCGTCGCGCAACCGGAGTTCGTCCGGCCACGCCGTCCAGGGAATGCCGCCGTTTTCGTCCTTCAGCGCCATGAACAGCGCGTAGTCGGAAAGCCAGGCCGACTGCTCGGAGACGAACACGTTCAGCGCGTCCATCTGCGCGCCGTCGTTTTGGGCGCGGGAATACGCGGTTTTCAGCACGCGGAAACGATTCGCATAGATCTTTCCAAAGTCGACCTGACGGTCCGGCGATCCCCAGTCGACGCCGCTGAAATCGCCGGCGTCCAGAAGCCCGGCTTCTGCGAGCGTTTCCAGATCGACGAAATACGGATTGCCCGCAAACGCCGAAAACGACTGGTAAGGCGAATCGCCGTATCCGGTCGGTCCAAGCGGCAGGACCTGCCAGTAGCACTGACGCGCACGGCAGAGCAGGTCGACGAACGTATACGCCTCTTTTCCGAACGTTCCGATGCCGCAGGGAGAGGGCAGAGAGGAAATATGCAGGAGGATTCCGCTGGAGCGATTCATATTACACCGGCTTTTTAATAAATTTCTTTCCATTATACCCTAAACAGGGCAAACGGCAAACGGTATCCTGGAATTTTTCGGGAAAACGGTTTCTCCGCCCATCGGTGCGATCAACCTTTGACCGCGCCTTCGACAACGCCCTTTACGATGTATTTCTGGCAGGTGAGGTAGAAGATGATGATGGGGACGATGCTGATGATGATCAGCGCCATCACGGCCCCAAGGTCCACATGGCCGTAGCTCCCCTGGAGGTACTGGATGTGAATCGGGATCGTCTTGTACTTCGTGCGGTCCAGCACGAGATAGGGCAGGAGGTAGTCGTTCCAGATCCACATGATCTCCAGCACGCCGACGGAGATCAAAACGGGCTTGAGCATCGGGAAGACGACCAGGAAGAACGTCCTGAGCGGTCCGCAGCCGTCGATGGAGGCAGCCTCCTCGATCTCCAGCGGGATGCCTTTCACAAAGCCTACGAACATAAACACCGCAAGCCCCGCGCCGAACCCAAGATAGATGACCGGAATGGTATATGGCGTATCGAGATGCAGCGTGTTTGCGGTTTTTGCAAGCGTAAACATGACCATCTGGAACGGCACGACCATGGAGAAGACGCAGAGGTAATAGACGATCTTCGAAAAGGTGCTGTTCACGCGGGAGATGTACCATGCCGCCATCGAGGTGCACACGAGGATCAGCGCGGAGGACGACACGGTGATGATGACGCTGTACATGACCGATTTGTAAAAGGGAAACTCTCCGACGTTCATCCCGTTGATGTAGTTCGAAAACCCGACGAACGAGTCGATGTTCGGGAATGCAAAGGTGCTCGTATTGACGGCGGAGTTGCTCTTGAAGGAGTTCATCAGCACGATGAAGATCGGCATGAGATACAGGATGCATACCACCGTGAAGAGGCCGGTCTGCATTGTTTTTTGAAATTTCGTGCGTTGCATTACTGTTGAACCTCCTTTTTACGCGTGGCGGAAAACTGAATGAAGGCAATCGCCGCGACGAGGATAAAGAACAGCACCGCCTTGGCCTGACCGGTACCGCGCGAATTGGAGTTGAGGTAGAAGGTGTTGTAGATGTTGAGCGCGAGCATCTCGGTGGATTTGATCACCGTTCCGTCCGACATGAAGACGAACGGCTGCCCGCCGTTTAACACGAGGTTCTGGTCAAACAGCTTAAACGAGTTTGTCAGCGTTAAAAAAGTGCAGATCGTGATCGAGGGCATGATCGTCGGGATGGTGATGTGCCACAGCGTATGCCAGCCGTTTGCGCCGTCGATCTTCGCCGCTTCGAGCATGTCTCCCGGCACGGACTGCAATCCCGCGATGTAGATGATCATCATATAGCCGATCTGCTGCCAGGCCATGAGGATGATCAACCCCCAGTAACCGTATGTCGTGCTCAGGACGATGGACGTTCCGTAGCGGGAGAGGATCCCGTCGAAAATCATCGACCAGATGTATCCGAGCACGATGCCGCCGATCAGGTTCGGCATGAAGAACACGGTTCGGAAGATGTTGGAGCCCTTGATGCCGCGCGTCAGCGCGTATGCGACGGCGAACGCGAGCACGTTGATGACGATCAGCGAAGTGATTGCCACAAGGGCCGTGTATTTGAACGCGTGCAGAAAGCTCGCGTCGTTCAGCGCTTTCACGTAATTGCCGAGGCCGATCCACGTGGCGTTGCTCGTTGTTGTAAACTTACAGAAGGACAGATAGACGCCCTTGCAGAACGGATAGATAAAGCCGATGCAAAATGCCGCGAAAGTCGGCAGCAGGAACAACGGGAAATACCGCTGGATGGGCCGTCGGATCAGTTTGGCGCTTACGGCCGAGTTGGTGTTTTTTGCTCTGCGCTTCATGGCGACCTCCCTTGGTGCTATGTGCAGAAGGGGGCGAGCGTTTCCACTCGCCCCCATAGAGTTGGTCTAATCGGTTTCAGAGTTTATCAGCGATTATTGCGCGGCATACTGGGTGGCCCAGCCGGCGACGAACGCGGTGACCACGTCGTCCCAGGAACCGGTGCCCGCGGAGTACTGCGTCAGAGCGGCGACAACGCCCGCGCGCCAGGTGTCGACGTTCGGCGTGTAGTTAAACGCCCAGGTCACGACATACTTGCCCTCGGCAAGCTGCTCGTTCGCGTCGTTGAAGAAGACGTTTTCGGTTTCCTTGGCGTCCTTGAACGGGATGGGGCCGAACTGCTCGGCCATCATCGTCGTGCCCTCGTCGGAGGTTACGACCCAGTACAGGAAGTCGAGCGTCGCCTGAATATCTTCCGCAGACGCCTGCGAATTGACTGCCCAGCAGTTTTCGGTGCCTGCACAAACCGCCGCGTTTTCTTCGCCGGCAACACCGCAGTAGATCGGGATCATCGCCAGATCGTCCGGGCTCATGGCGTACGTGGTGGTCAGGTTGCTGTACTCCCAGGAACCGTTCTGATAGAACACTGCCTGGCCCTGACCGAATTCGGCTTCAGCCTGGTCGCCGGTCGCGGTGGCGAGCTGCGTCGGGTCGGTCGCGGAGTTGTTGATGTAGAGGTCCCAGATGTTCTTGAAGTTATCGAGGTAGGCGCCGGTG
>Ga0116164_10003134_pt1 | contig 11431 bp, 10 predicted proteins | sample AD_UKC109_MetaG_FD_89888 | JGI IMG/M metagenome (GOLD analysis project Ga0116164, IMG submission 89888) | Active sludge microbial communities of municipal wastewater-treating anaerobic digesters from Hong Kong - AD_UKC109_MetaG | ecosystem: Engineered > Bioreactor > Anaerobic > Digestate... | reverse complement strand
TTGTCTTTGACCACAATACGTAAAGTGTTGCCTACATCAAAAAAAATAGTATCGATCATGTTGTGTTGCCTCCTTTATATCTTTGCGTTAATAAATCTTATGAATGAGACTTGTTATAATCTGAGATTATGCCCGGGATTTCAGTTAAAGCATTGATTCGGCAGTTCGGCTCGATCCCGCTTCCCGCTAGCCCAACATCCCTGTGGGCAATTGCCGGGTTGTTGATCAGGATCATGAGCGCGAGCTTGGCATTTCTTGCTCCAAGTACATCACGAGACAGCGTATCACCGATATACGCGGTGTTTTCTCGCTTTGCGCCAAGCTGCTGCAGTGCATGTTCAAAGATGGCCGGATTTGGCTTCCTTATGCCAACTTCGCTCGACATGACGATGCAATCCATGTACGATTCGATTCCGTACTCTTTAAGAATATGCGGGACGAACGAGGTGGAGATGATGTTGCTTACAACACCCATGCGCATACCCAATCCACGCAAGGTTTCCAACGTTTCCAACAGTCCGGGCCTCCGCATGTTTCGTACGCGTTCATAGTCATACAAAAAACTTAGTTCTTCTGCAATCGGGGCAATTTTATCTTCGCTAATTTGATAATCCTTTAGATAAAACTCGCCCCATATTCTTTTTGCCGGCAGTTCAGAAAGAATTTCTTCAGAATGATGTTTATAGACTTCGGCGTTTTCATGTAGGCGCAGCCCGATTTCGCAATCTTCACCGATGAGGTCAATGCCGTAGTCGGCGAGACGTTCGCGCAGACGCTTTGCGAATAACGTACGCAAGGTTTCGTTATTCGTAACTGTGTGAAGAGTACCGCCGATATCGAATAAAACAGTATCAATCATACTGTACACGACCTCCTGCGATGGATTAAATGTTTTGTCAACGATCGTAAACGTTTGCGTTATCACTTAATCATGATTTTACTTGAAGCGTTCTTTTTTGTCAATATGAAGGTTCATATATTTCTTTTTTCCACTCTGCACAAGGATATTTAGCAGATATAACGCAAAGAATTGATATTGACAAATCATAGTTTGCATAGTATATTCTGTGTACGGCGGAAACGTTTGCAAGACTTTTTTCGCTATACGTGAATGAAAAACAGGGAGGATAGCCGATGAAGAGTGTAACCATCAAAGACATCGCAAAGGTTGCCAACGTATCGTATGCAACCGTCTCCCGTGCGCTTTCCGGCAGTACCGAAATTGGCGAGGAGACGCGTAAGCGTGTGCTCGAGATTTGCAATGAGATGGGCTACACGACGAATTACGTCGCCCGCTCAATGGTTATGAAAAAGACGAAACTGCTTGGGCTGATCGTCGCAAACATCGACAATCCGTTCATGTCGGAAATGGCGTATCATATTGAAACACGTGCCCGCGAGCATGGCTATAATCTGATGTTGTGCAATTCGTCCCATGATCTTGATCTTGAACGTGACGTTTTCGAACTGCTTTTCAGCCGCCAGGTGGATGGAATTATCCTTGTTCCGTCGAGTACAGAATCCTATGCAAACTTGAAACCGTTGATTTCAAAAGTTCCTACAGTTTTTGTCAGCGAGAATTTACGAGACCTTCCCGAGAGTTATGTTTCTGTTGATAACTATCGTGGAACGCAAATTGGAACGGAATACCTTTATTCGCTTGGCCATCGCAAGATTCTTTACTTTGGCTTGCGTAAAGGCAGCGTTACACACCAGTTGCGCGCGGACGGATATTTGAATGCCTGCCGGCAGCTGGGCATTGAGCCAAGCATTTTCAACAGCACATTTTCTTTAAGCAGCGTTCAGGCCGGCTGCCAGATGGCGCGACAGGTCTTCGAAAAACCACTAGAGCATACGGCGATTTTTGCTGCGACGGATTCGCTTGCGCTTGGTGTTTTTGAAGCAGCCGAAGAAGCAAACATTCGTATTCCAGAAGATGTTTCACTGATGGGATTTGATAACATCCTTTATGCAGATTTACCGAGGATTCATTTGACAACGATCGAGCAACCTAAAAAAACCATGGCTACGGCAGCGGTCGATACCTTGCTTGAAAAGCTGGAGGACGAGACGTCCGGTTATTCCCACCGAATTCTCATGCCTACGTTGATCGTTCGCTCCTCATGCCGTGACATTCGGGATGGAAAATGATAACAATTGACAACACGATTTACTCCAAGTTTGATTTACACGTACATACTGCCGAAACGAGCAAGTGCGGTACAATCAGTGCACCAAAACTAGTCGATACGTATAAGGCAAACGGCTATGACGGAATTGTAATAACCGACCATCTGCATGAAACCTATATTTCACTCCAGAATTGCCGGGACGATTGGCAGGAATGTGTAACACGGTTTTTATTCGGTTATCAGCAGGCCAAGCTGGCCGGAGAGAAAGCTGGGCTTAACGTTGCATTGGGTGTTGAGATCCGTTTTCCAGAAAATGACAGCGACTATCTGCTCTATGGCGTCGACGAAGCGTTCCTGCGTTCGCATCCTTATCTCTATCGAACGGACCATGCTTCCTTTTATCGGCAGTTTGCCAATCAACTTTTAATCATACACGCGCACCCATATCGCAATTGCGACACTATTTTCTACGACAGTGTTCACGGATTAGAGATTGTGAACTGCAATCCCCGGCACAACAGCCGTAACGAATTGGCGTTGCAACTGGCCAAAGAAAATTTGAACTTATATCGGGTATGTGGTTCCGACGCACATCGACCCGGCGACGAATGCCGGGCGGCAGTGATGCTGGAAGGTGAAGTGCACGACACGTACGACGTTCAACGGGTAATAGAAAGCGGTCGCTACCGCCTCTGGTGTCCGGACTACGATTCCATTATCAAAGAAAGCGAATTGAACTTATGCGATACGACACATTGATTATCGGACAGGTTTGCCTGGATACCAACACGGACTGGGACGGTTCGATTTCAAATGTGTATGGGGGCGCGGCTTTGTATTCCGGCTATGCGTCAGCCGCGATGTGTAATCATTCGGCAGTGCTTGTAAAGCGAAACGGCGACTCCGTTGATCTTGACGATGCATATGGGAAATGCCACCCGATCACGATTCTACCGCTGGATTCCGCCGACAGCACGCGGATGGAGAATGTATATTTTACCGCGGACCGTGAACGGCGCGACTGCCGGTGCACCTCTTGTATCGACGCATACACTCCGGACGAATTAGCGGAGATCGATGCAACCGTCTGCCACGTAGCCGGGTTGGTGCGCGGCGATATCGGAAGCGATGTGATAATGGCTGCTGCAAAAACAGGTGAACTTGCGGTCGACGTACAATGCCTTTTGCGCTGTGTTGAGCCGGACGGACATATGGTTATGCGGGATTGGCCTGAGAAGCGCGAACTTCTTCCATTGATTACATTTTTGAAAACCGATGCCGCAGAAGCCGAAGTGATGACCGGAACAAGCGATCGCGACAAAGCCGCGCGCATCTTACACAACTGGGGTGCGAAAGAAGTAATGATCACGCATAACAGTGAGGTCATCGTTTTCGATGGCAACAAGACTTATTCGACACCGCTGAAAGCGCGTAATCTTTCCGGACGCACGGGAAGGGGAGACACGACGTTCGCGTGTTATCTTGGCGAACGGCTGCGCGCGGGAATTCCGGAAGCACTGAAAAGCGCAGCCGCTCTTGTATCGCTGAAAATGGAAACGCCAGGACCGTTTCTTGGCACGAGAGACGATATGTTAGCCTATAAAAGGGAATTTTTCGCGTAAAATTACACGCAACAGGTTGGGTTTGCACGATACCGAGTTTTAGCCGATATCGTTTGATCAGGGTATGAAAGGAGGCAATTAGGGAATTTCTTTTAAAAATGATGCACAGGCCCCGACAGGTGGTTCAAAGCATTGTTTTTAGGGGAGATTTTAAAAGATTCAGCCGCGGATAACGCTGGCTTTTTATTAGCCTCATCATGTAAACGTTTGCGAAAAGAAGCTACTAAAAGTATGGTTTTAATGGATTGGTGTAATTAACATTATTCAGTTTTCTATAAAAGAAAGGGAGTGTGACTAATTGATCAAAGGCGTCATGTTTGACATGGGCGGAACGCTCGAAGACCTTACGTTTGATGAATCCAACATACGACGTACGGCATGTGGGCTATACAAAATTCTGCAAAAACACAGCATTTCCGTACCGTATGATGAGTCAGAACTTTGGGAGATGGTATATCCGGAGATTCTTCGTTATAAAGCGGAAGCTGAAGTAACGCTGATGGAATTGAAGCCGGAACAGATTTGGGCGGACTATGGCTTTTGTCATGTAGCGGTCGATCGAGACAAACTCGTTTCAGTCAGCGAAGAGATCGCACACATGTGGGAAGTAACCTATTTCAATCGTTCCCTGCGTAAAAATGCCGACCGAATGCTGGCTGGCCTTAAGGAAATGGGGTTATATATTGCGGCGGTCAGTAACACGGCAAGCCTGTTTCAGGTGTTTGATACGCTAAAAACCTACGGTGTAAGGCAATATTTTGACGATATCACGCTTTCCAGCATCGTTGGCTACCGCAAACCGCATCCAAACATTTTTCAGGTTGCGCTTTGTCAGGCACAGTTGAAGCCGGAGGAATGTGCGTTTGTCGGTGACACTGTCTCTCGTGATGTAGTTGGCCCGCGCAAAATGGGATATGGTCGGGTATTCAAGATTAATTCTATGCTGACTCCTGTAAAAGATTGCGGTTCATATGACGGGATGACCCCGGACTATGAAGTGTCGGACATCTATCAAGTGCTTGAATTGCTGAAAAAGGAAAGAAAGTAAGCGACAAAAGCACAATGACTGCACGATTTTTGCAAAGGGATGTTGTCACCCGACAGACACCTCGAAGAACAAGGGGGTATTCCGATGGGAAAGGCGTCCATAGAAAGGGATTTGATTCTTGACAGTGAAAAGGCAAGTTGCTATACTTGTAGCGTAAACGTTTGCGAAAATCGTACGGTTTTCACATCCGGGTTATATTCTTTGGATCCCACGTGCAGCAAGAAACCATCATATAAACTTTTTCATTTGCATCGCAATCAGTAGTATAAAAAACTGTCACAACAGTTCTTGTTTTTTCGGGCATTCAGCCCATTTCACTCTTTTGCCGTATATTTAAATGTCTGTGATTCTTTATACGGCCGACAGCTTTGATTGGAGAGTAAACATGCCAAATCGAAAACAACTTAAGCATAAGCATCCGTTTTCATGGGAACGCTTCAAAAATCAATTTCGAAACGTAATCGGCAACCCATTCAACGTTATCGTTATGTTCAGCCTCATACTTCTGTTTTCCCTGATCGTAATTCCACTCTTTACCATGATTGGGAATACGTTTTCCGTAGCCAAAGCAGAACTGCGCAACATTCCCGGTGCGCAGATTGGCGATTTTACACTGTTCTATTGGAAATACCTCCTCGCCAGCCCTTTGACGTCCGCGATTCTCTGGGAACCACTTTTGCATTCGCTGACGATCGGTTTTTTTGTAACGTTGATTTCAGTACCACTCGGTGCCAGCCTGGCCTGGCTTATGGTTCGTTCAGACATTCCGGGCAAAAAGTTGCTTGGCATGTTGATCATCATACCATATATGATTCCGTCGTGGTGTAAAGCACTGTCATGGCTGGCGGTATTTAGAAACAGCACTTCCGGCAGCCTTGGGCTCCTTACAGGTTTGGGGCTCGCGGTACCGGACTGGCTCGCATACGGCCCATTCGCAATCATATGCGTCATGACGATGCACTATTACGCATTCTCCTACATCATGGTATCCGGTTCGCTCCGGTCGGTCAATTCCGAGTTGGAAGAAATGGGAGAAATTCAAGGCGCAAATAAAATACAGATACTGCGGAAGATAACGTTCCCGCTTGTACTTCCCGCTGTGCTGTCGGCAGCAATCATGACCATTTCAAAATCGATTGGCTCCTATGGCGTTGCGGCAAACCTTGGCAATCGTATCAGCTACTATGTTCTGGCAACGCGCATGAAAGAGTTTATCAATGACAGTCCGAAGGGCGTTGGATATGCTATGAGCATACTAATGATCCTTCTGGCAAGCGGGACAATATTCGCCAACCAAAAGATGGTCGGCGTCAGGAAGTCCTATGCGACGATCGGCGGAAAAGGAACGCGCAGTAATTTGATGCATATTGGTCACGCTAAATATCCGCTCCTTGTCATGATTGCATTGTTTCTGGTCGTTGCAATGGTCATGCCGACCTTTGTGCTCGTTATGGAAAGCTTCCAAATTTATACAGGCGGAGGATACGGACTGGAAAACCTATCTTTGTATGCCTGGATAGGCACGCTGGATAAAGCACCGCTGGAGTCCTATGCCTATAACGGCATTTTCCGCAATACTGAATTTGTACGAGCGTTGCTGAACACCGTCAAACTTTCTATCATAGCATCCATACTCACTGCGTTCTGTGGCCAGTTCTTTGGCTATATTTCGACACGTGGACGCGGCAAATGGTATGGCCGATTAACGGAGCAATTCGTGTTCATTCCGTATCTGATGCCGGGGGTAGCGTTTTCTGCGATTTATTTCGCGATGTTCAGTCAACCAAGGCTCGGCGGCATCATACCTTCGCTATATGGCACATTCATGCTGATTTTGCTTGTGTCCATCGTTAAGCACTTCCCGTTTGCAAGCCGCTCCGGTTCGGCCAACATGATGCAAATCAGTGTTGAACTGGAGGAAGCAGCGGACATTGCGGGTGCAAGTTTCTGGCGCCGCATTCGACGCATTGTCATTCCATTGGCTAAGAATGGGTTTATATCCGGCTTTATGCTGGTATTTATCAGCATAGCAAAGGAACTGGACCTCATCGTCATTTTAATGACGCCCGCGAATTACACACTTTCCTTCCTGGCGTTTGAATACTCAAAGAGCCTGATGCCACAATGCGCGGATGCGATAGCAATCATCATCCTGCTGTTCATTTTGGTTTGTTACCGGATCGCCAATGCGTTCGGCGCCGATATTGGAAAGAGTTGGGGTTAAAATATTTTTCTGTAGCACTTGCATGAAAGAAAGGGTCATCCGTAATGAGTAGAATCGAATTACAGCATATTGATAAGTTTTATGGCGAAAATCATGTCCTGCGCGACATTAACTTAACGATTGAGGACGGGGACTTCATGACGCTGCTGGGACCATCCGGCTGTGGCAAGACCACTACGCTTCGCGTCATATCAGGCCTGGAAAAACCTCAAAACGGCGTGATGATGATGGGGGATCGGGTCATAATCGACGCTGAAAAGGCGTTTTATGAAGCCCCAAGCAAGCGCAATTTGAATCTGGTTTTCCAAAGCTATGCGTTGTGGCCGCATATGACGGCGTTTGAGAATGTGGCGTTTGGTTTGCAGATTAAAAAACTTTCCAAGCATGATATTGAAGAGCGCGTGATGAGCGCGCTGCACAAGATGCGTATTGAAGAATTCCGCAATCGCTATCCAAACGAGCTTTCCGGCGGCCAGCAGCAGCGCGTTGCAATCGCGCGCGCCATTGCAACCAGCCCGAAACTGCTGTTGCTTGACGAGCCGCTTTCAAATCTGGATGCACGCTTGAGAATCGACATGCGCGCGGAACTGAAACGTCTTCACAGGGAGACGGGCACGACAATTATCTACGTAACACATGATCAGGTGGAAGCACTGACCATGTCGACAAAAATCGCTCTATTTAAAAAAGGCGAAATTGCGCAGGTCGGCACGCCGCTTGAACTCTACACCAACCCGATCGATCTTGCTGCCGCAGATTTCATCGGCAATCCTCGTATCAACTTTATCGACGGTAAAGCGTTATTCGACGGCAGCGAACTGCGGGTAACGAGTGAACTGGGCGAATACCGCTTCCCGAAAACAGCAATGAAGACGGATGAAGAGTATCCGGAAAACAAAGAATTCGACTGTGTGCTCGGCATTCGACCGGAAATGGTTGAGATTGAAACAGAAGAAGGCGAAGCGGGACACAGCGTTCAGGCAACCGTTTACGCGAGCCAACCTGCGGGCAGCGAAACGCTGATCTCCCTGACCGTTGGCAAAGCAGAGTTTTTAGCGATTCAGATCGGCCTTAACGAATATGACATCAACCAAAATGTGTTTGCCATACTGCATCCGTCCAGAATGAATGTTTACAATAAGGAAACCGGCCGGTTGATCAAGTATGCAAGCGCGAAGCGCTTAAAAGCGAGATAATAGAGGCCATTCCCTACGTCTCAACGGATTCGAACTTACAATACAAGGAGGAGTTTGCGATCATGAAAGTTAAAAGAGTTCTCGCCATCCTGCTGACCGCCGCCTTTTTACTCGGCACAACTGCCGTTTATGGGTGTGCAAAGACGTCATCCGACACGCAGGATTCGTCCGTGTCCGCTTCCGTATCCCAAAGCCAGGATGCAAACGCTCCAGACTATGACAACATGTCAATGGACGAGTTGTATGAATTGGCCATTGAGGAAACGGGTATCATTACTGTGTATTCAACGACGACTGCAGCACAGGTTGCCGTTAAAAAGTTTGTAAAGGCTTTTCCGGATTTTGAAAACCGGATCGAATACATCGAATCTGATACCGACACGGTTGCGGATCGTATTGAGACGGAAAGCGACACCGGAAACATCAACGCGGACGTATTGCAGGTAAAAGATAACAGCGGTGAGATTTTTTACGAACTTGTGCAGTATGATTATCTGGATGTCTATTATCCGGCTTCCGTATGTGCACATGTAGACGCTGAACTACTGAAGTACGGCATGCCGGTGTACGCAACATACAGCCCGTGGTACTACAACACCGAGACTTATCCCGACGGATGCCCGATTTCAAGTTGGTGGGACATCGTGCAAGGATATGATGCATCGATCGGTTCGTTCATTGATGCTTCCGGAAACAACAATCAGTTTTGGACGATCTATACAAAGGACATCACGTCGGCTTCATATTCTGCATTGTGGGCACAGCTTATCGTTGACGGCGACCTGATTACGCAGCAATATGAAGAGCAGTACGGCGAACCGCTTGATTACACGTACATGGCGGCGTTGAACAACAATCCCGGCATCATGGAATTTCCGGAAAACAATGGCGGCGTAGAACTTTTCTGGCGGTTTACGCAGATGGTTATCACGCAGCTTGACGATGGCGATCAGGTGGTTTCGGCTGTTGACGAGTCCCTGAACGGACCGACGCTTGGGCTTTGTTCCGGCAGCAAGCTCGACAATGTGAACAACGGCCTTCATATCAACTGGGTAATGGGGTTATCGCCGTACACCGCGTTTAAGGCCTGCGATTATGTCTATAGCATCAAGGATTGCGACAACCCGGCGGGTGCGCGCCTGTTCATTCTCTTTATGTTGGGTGGCGACGATGGAGAGAGCGGATGCATGAGTGCGTTTAATACGATTGGCAAATGGTCTATTCGCAACGACTATGTGTTTGATAAAACACCGTATACGATTGGCGAAGTGAACCTGAAGAACCCGGATTTTGAGGATATCTACAGCTACTATCCGGACGTTAAGGCATATTGGATTTACTGGCGGAGCCTTGCTCCCAGTACCTAATATAGAATAACTGGGGTGGACCGTGAGGCACACGGTGTCTTCGGTTCACCTTGCGGAGGCTATGTATGGCACAAGAAAAAAAGAGAACTTTCAGGGAGAAGATGGATCGATTCTGGGCGGTTTTGTTTCTGACCGAAGAAGGCCGACCAAAGAGCGCCCTGATGCTGTATTCGTTTTGCCTGAGCTTGCTGTTTTTCGGTATATACGCCTTTGCGTATGGCTTCCTTCTTGACGTACTGGAAAAACTTTTTGCAACATACTCGGTCGCGGTTCGAAATGCATTTCAGGCAATCGTTCCTGGGGTGGCGGGAAGTATCGTTTGCAGCTCCTTATTCTTTTTGTTCAAAGACCGGAGGCTGGTTCCTGCAACGTATATTTGGTTAACGCTATACGCCTTGGCCGCGCTGATCGGAATGTTGCTAGTTACGGCCGGAGAAGAATCCCGCATATTCCTTTATTTCTATGCCATGCTTGTTCCAACAGGACTTATAAGCGGAGACGCGGCTATGTTTTTACTGTATCGTCGATATCGACGCAAGCAGGAGGAAACAAAAAACCAATGCTGAAGCTGAGCTTTCTGAATGTTGGCGACGGCGATGCGATTTTGATTCGCGAGGTCACGACGGATTTTGTGATGCTGGTCGATTGCGGTCGTCCGCATGTGGAGTTTGCAAATGGCTCTAAGCGGATGTCGGCGATTAACCACCTCATGAAAGAGCATATTGATCACATCGACCTGCTTGTATTAACGCACCTTCATTTTGATCACTTTGGCGGCGCACCGGCTGTTTTTCGGCATATTCCCGTGAAGGCGTTGCTTACGGCTTACCTTCCACCGGACGATGCGGATTGGATTATGGCACCACCGTCAAACGAGAAAACCGTAGTTGGCTTGTGCGACGCGCTCAATCTGTTTAACGATATCATTTCCTCTGCAAAAGAGGGTAGCACGACTTGTCTGCTTGCCAAAGACGGCGAAGAGCAGCTGCGATGTGGGCTTTCAGTGCAGATTACACTGCCGGACGCAGGCGTGCTTGCAAGACAAAAGGCCGTATTTGACGCGCTGTATCAAAGCAAGAATATTGATGTTGACACCGTATACGCCATATCTAAGGAGCGGAACATATCCAGCTTGAGAGTCAGACTTTGTTATGCGGACAGGAGTATCCTGCTGACGGGCGACGCGTATGCAACCGAGTGGGAAAACTCAGCTGAACAATGCTGCGATATCCTGAAGATACCGCACCATGGCGATGAAAAGTCCATGACGCAAACTCTGCTAAATAAACTACAACCCGCTTACGCCGTCATTTCGTGTGAAAACACGGTTCCGGCGACCAAAAACCGACCGGACGAGTCTATATTGGATATGCTTTTACAGCAAACGCCTTGTGTTGTTTGTACGGAAAACCGTTCGTTTCCTCAATATCCGGAAACCTCGCGGAGCGCGGTTTGTTTCCATCTTGACCAAGACGGAGCCATCCAACTTATTGAAGAAAAGAACTAAATGGTTTCATGCTCCAATTCATCAATTTAGCCATATCCGCACAAGGGAATGCGGAAGAATCATACAAAAATAAAAGGAGGGTATCACATGAAAAAGTTGTTAGCAGTTTTATTGGCACTCGCGCTGATCTTTAGCGCCGTTGCTTGTGCAACAACGCCTGCAGCCGGGGAAGTGGAGGAAGTGGAAACGGCCGCCACGGAAGAACCGGTTGCCGAAGTTGCGGCTCCGGAAGAAGAAACCGTTGTAACCGAAGAAGCGGTTGTAGAGGAAGCCGTCGTTACCTATGTTCCTCTCGGTCTTGATTTTAAAAACAAGACCGGCGTCACCATTACCGG
>Ga0116164_10003129_pt1 | contig 11439 bp, 9 predicted proteins | sample AD_UKC109_MetaG_FD_89888 | JGI IMG/M metagenome (GOLD analysis project Ga0116164, IMG submission 89888) | Active sludge microbial communities of municipal wastewater-treating anaerobic digesters from Hong Kong - AD_UKC109_MetaG | ecosystem: Engineered > Bioreactor > Anaerobic > Digestate... | reverse complement strand
GGCAAACAGGGAGAGGCAGGCCGTGGAGGAGCGCATAGTGGCCGAGGCGATGCAGATGCTCGAAAAGGATCCGGATTTGCCCTCCCGCTCGGCCATCGTCCTCTCAAGCGAGGGCTGGCACGTGGGCGTGGTGGGCATAGTCGCTGCAAAAATAGCACAGCGCTTTTGCAGGCCGGCGGTAATCATAACTCGCGATTCGAAACCGCCGCGCGGCTCTGCGCGAAGCTTCACGGGTATAAACATGGTGGAGGCGCTCGCTTCATGCAGGGAAACGCTGGTCAAATTCGGGGGACACGCGATGGCCGCGGGCCTCTCGGTCGAAGACTCGTTGATCGATAACTTCTCCTTGCGATTCAACGAGGTATGCTCGGCACTCTCCACGGGGGCAGGCGTCCCAGAGTTCGTCATCGACTCCGCAGTCTCCGCGGAGGACCTCACCGAAGAGCTCGCGGTTGGTATAGCCTCGATGGGCCCATTCGGAGCCGGCAACCCCGAACCGATCCTGATGCTCGACAGGGCCGAGATAGTCTCGCGCCGAATAGTGGGAAACGGACATCTGAAACTGCGAATCAGGGCGGGGGACTCGCACTTCGACTCGATAGGCTTCGGGATGGCCGGCTCCGTGGCCCCCGATGCAAGGATGGTCTCCGCAGCTTTCACCCCCGAGATGAACACGTGGCAGGGGAGAAACTCCCTACAGCTGAAACTGTGCGCCCTCAAACCCGCCTCCTAATAGGATTTGACAGGAGAGCGTTTCATCGGTTAGTCCACCGGCGGATATGTTCGAGGTCATCGTAAAGAGGGAGTTCGAGGCTTCTCATGCTCTTCGCGACTACCGCGGGAGCGACGAGGCCGTGCACAGCCACCGCTGGCTGCTCGAGGTCCGGGTATCCTCCCCCGCCACAGACGGATCGGGTTGCGCTATCGACTTCGCCGAGGTGGACGAGGCACTTTCAAGGCTGCTCAAGCCCCTCGCCGGGGTCACCCTGAACGACAGCCCGGCATTCGAGGGAGCGAGCCCGTCGGCGGAGAACGTCGCCCGCCACCTCCACAGCGGCCTGTCATCGGCACTAAACGGAGGCAAGAGGCGCGTGACGCGCGTATCGGTGTGGGAAGACGACATGCACGCCGCCTCTTATTTCACATGAAGAGATCCGTAGCGCTCCTATCTGGCGGCCTCGACAGCACGGTCGCCCTGATGCTGGCCGTCCGCGAAGGCGAAATCGCGGAGGCGCTCACATTCGACTACGGCCAGCGCGCCTGCGCGCGAGAAAAGGAGGCGGCGGGAGCCCTCTGCCGCAAACTCTCGATACATCACACTGTAATCGAGCTCCCCTGGCTGGCCAAAGCCACCTCCACCGCACTTGTAAACCGCAGCGCGCCGATCCCGCGCACCGGCGCAGACGATCTTTCCGAAGAGTCGGAGTCCCGAACCAGTGCGGTATGGGTCCCAAACCGAAACGGCGCGTTCGTCTCGATAGCGGCATCCATAGCCGAATCGGCAGGAGCCGGCTGCGTAATAGCGGGCTTCAACGCGGAGGAGGCCGCCTCCTTTCCAGACAACTCCGCCGGTTTCGTTGAGGCCACCAACCGCGCGCTCTCCTATTCGACGATGAACTCCGTTGCCGTGGAAAGCCCGACCCTCCTGATGAAAAAGGAGGACATAGCCCGGGAAGCCTTGAGGCTGGAAATAGAACCAGGGTCCTTCTGGTTCTGCTACGACGGCGGCGAATCCCCCTGCGGGGAATGCGAATCGTGCGCGAGGACGATTCGTGCTTTCGAGCGGATAGGTGCGGGAAAAATGCTGGAAAGGATCTTCCAATGAAATCCTTTTGGCTGGACAGGCAGATCTCCTACGACGGAACCCAGCTCTCGTCACACTGGATCTACGGACAATGCGGAGCCCTGGGTGACGCAGTAGCCTCGTTCGAAGGGCCGGCAGACGTGCCCATCTCGAACATGGCCGATCTGGTCGATGTGAGGGAAAACTCCCCTATATTCTCGAGGTCGATGCTTCACTTCATAGCCGAGCACTTCGACGGAGACCTCGCGCTTGCGGTCGCTCGCCAGAGGCTTTTGGTTGCGGCGGCCGCCGACCTGATCCGCCCCGGGTGCAGGGATATTCGCCGGTGCGGAAACGACCTCTACTCGGGAGAAAAGAAGCTATCCGTATCCATCGCCACCGCCTCGCCGGTATCGACGCTCATTCACTTCGGGATAAACATCGACAGCGAAGGAACGCCGGTTCCCACTCTGGGCCTCCGAGACATCGGCATGGACCACAGAGAAATCGCACGCCGCATATCGGAGGCCTACGCGGAGGAGATCGATTCCATGGACGCCGCGCGCTGCAAGGTCAGGGCCGTGAGATAAAACGATGAATCACGCCGCCTATATATCGGAGATATTCAGCTCCATCCAGGGCGAGGGGCCGCACACCGGCGAGAAGATGACCTTCGTGCGTTTTGCCGGTTGTTCGCTGGGCTGCCGCTATTGCGACACGCCCGGCGGCATCTGCAGCCGCGGCAGCTTCACTATAGAGGAGCCGCCGGGGAGCGCCCGCTTCGATGTCCGACCGAACCCAACCGGGGCCGCCGCCCTCTGCGATATCCTGGCCTCATTCGACGACGACACAGTCGCCGTGACCGGCGGTGAACCGCTTGAGCAGTCTGAATTCCTGGCGGAGTGGCTCCCGTCGGTCTTCCACTCACGCCGCGTTCTTCTCGAGACGAACGGCGTCCACGCGGAGGCACTCGGGCTCGTGGCGCCTTCGGTACACATAATCAGCATGGACATAAAGCTGCCCTCCTCTTCCGGCGTAGGACCCCTGTGGAAAGAACACGGGGCCTTTCTGGAAAAGGCGGCTTCCTCCGGCAAGGAGATCTACGTGAAGATCGTGGTCACCTCCAGGACCACCGACCGCGATATCGGAGAAGCGATACGCCTCGTCTCCAACACGAACCGGTTCATCCCCGTGGTCATTCAGCCGGCCTCTCCAACGCCCGCGTTTCACATGCCGGCCTCCAGAGACCGTATAGACTCGATCGTAAGGCTCTTCGGCGCCTGGCTTCCCGACGTGCGCGTGATGCCGCAGATGCACAAGGAGTGGGGAATCCTCTGAGAGGCCCGCGGGCGCTGACAGCTTACAACTTGCCATGCAGCCCCCCTTGGGATATCCATCAGCCATGATATCACGCGAGGAATACGAGAGCAGGGAGGAAAAGGTGCTGGCCCCTTATGCGGCACTGAGCGGAAAAAGCCGCGGCCGCAAATACGAGGAGCCGCTCTGTCCGTTCCGTTCGATGTTCCAGCGAGACCGCGACCGGATAGTTCACTGCCAGGCATTCCGTCGCCTCGAGTACAAGACGCAGGTCTTCGTGAATCACGAGGGCGACTACTATCGCACGAGGCTCACGCATACGCTCGAGGTCGCCCAGATATCCCGGGGGCTGGCCAGGACGCTTCGCCTGAACGAGGACCTCGCGGAAGCTATCGCCCTGGCACACGACCTGGGGCATACCCCGTTCGGCCACCGAGGGGAGGCCGCGCTCAACTCCCTGATGGCCGACGAAGGGGGCTTCGAGCACAACAGGCAGAGCTACAGAGTCGTAACGCTCCTTGAAAAACGCTACCCCGATTTCCCCGGCCTGAATCTATCAACCGAAACGCTGGAGGGTATCGTCAAGCACGTCGGAGAGTACGACTCGCCGGCCACGGCCGGCATGGACGTCTCCCTCACATCTTTTCCTTCGCTCGAGGCTCAGGTCGTGAACGTGGCGGACGAGATCGCATACATGAACCACGACCTTGACGACGGCCTCGAGTCCGGGATGCTTCGCGCTGAGGACCTCGGACAGGTGTCGATCTGGCAGGAGGCCAACGCCACCGCAAGAAAGGGTCACCCGGATCTCGGGAGAAGGCTCTCCAAATACGGCACGATCCGTGGGATAATCCACATGCTGGTCACGGACCTGCAGGCCGAGACGAAGCGCCGCATCGAAGGATCGGGGGTAGATTCGATCGACGATCTGGGGAAAATAAAGGAACCTCTGGTAGCATTCAGCGCCGAGATGTCCGTGCGCACGAAGCAGCTCAAGGATTTCCTTTTTGCGAACCTATACCGCCACTACCTGGTCGAGAGGATGGCCGACAAATCGACCCGAATCCTCTCCGCGCTCTTCCACACCTACCTGAACAACCCCAAGGTTCTGCCTCCCCGCCTGGAGAGGACGATAAGGGAGGAGGGTCAAGCCTGCAGACGCATCTGCGACTACATAGCGGGGATGACCGACCGATACGCCCTCTCGGAGTATGCGAAGCTCTTCGACCCGAACGAACGGGTCTGACGTACCCCCTTAAAATAGGCAGCTCAACACGCCGTGTCAAAGGCGACGCGGCGCATATTGTAAACGGGCGATTCGCATGTTCCCCTCTCGAAAACAAAGGGGAGGAGCAACCATGAAAACATACGCGCTGATCCTGCTAGCAACGATGCTGATATGCGCCCCTGCTGCGGCGGCTGATGCGGAGGGGATTAAACCGGCGTCTGAACAGAAAGCCGACCTTGACATCTCGATTACCGTCAGATTTCCCACCCTGCCGGACGCGCCCTCGTTCACCGCGGGCGGCACCGGTCCCGTGGAGTACAGCTTGAGGGGAACGGGCGCCATCATAAAGGGCGAGTCCCTGCCCAGATTGTCGTTCGAATCAAACGGGCCGATCGGCGGCATGAAGGAGCTCTCGGTCGTAGTCGAGGCGATCCCGGGAACTTCCCCGGCGGTGGACTGGTCGCGTTACCCGGAGATTACGCTGCAGAGGCTTGAGCTCAGGGTGCGCGCCTACGAAAGGGATTCGGACGAAACGGACGACCATGCAAAACCAGTTATGGACTTCGTGTTGCCGGACCTTAAATTCTCCACCGAGAGAATCGAGGTTGAGGGCGAGGAGGCAAAGGGCTATGTCGATGTGGACGGGCCAGAGGCGCTTCTCGTCGGCGCGGTCGTCCTTCCGAAAGACGGCTTCCCGCCCTACGACGAGTGGCTGTCAAAAGAACCTGTGATACTGGAGCTCAGAGTCGGACTGGTGAATCCTTACGGCAGGTGAGGCCACCGCGGCGAGGCTATCTCCCGTAGAGCCGCTGATATCTCCAGTAGGAGAGCATCACCTTCTTAACGTAGAGGTTCGTCTCGTCGTAGGGTATGTCCTCTATCCACTCATCGATCTCCGAGATCTGCCCCTTGGACGTCCAGCGCGATACCGCCTTCTCGCCAGCATTGTAGGATGCGGCCCAAGCTGCCGGGTTTCCGGGAAACATCCCGGAGATCTTCTTCAGATAGGTTATTCCGAGCGCTATGTTGATCGCCGGCCTGAAGAGATCACCGCGTGCGACGTTCTTTAACCCCGCCTCGGGGGCCATCCGGGCCGCGGTTGCCGGCATCAGCTGCATGAGGCCGATCGCGCCGGCAGGGGATACGACCTCGGGACGAAACGTCGACTCGTTGCGCATGATCGACCATACCAAGCGAGGATCTATCGCGCTGCCATCAGACAGCGCCGATACGAGCGGATCGTAAGCCCTGGGGTAGGCGGCCTCCCAGACCGCCCTCCTCCCTCCACCTGCCGGGTCTCCCCTCACCTCGCTTCGATACCTCCCCTCCGCTATGCGGTAGGCCACGTCGTGTGCGAAGTTTCGCCGCGCGAGAGCCAAAACCCTCTCCGATCCTGGGCCGCCGCCGGCCCTGAGCTCCCTCGCGGCCTCCTCGTGGAGGCCCAGCCGGTCGAATAGGGCTACGCGCGAAGGATTCGAACCCGCCGCCGATAACTCAGCGCTTTTCCTCCGCTCCGCCTTCGGGGCCCCGGATATCCGGGCAAATTCGAGCGGGTTCGGCCTTTCGCCCCTGAGGCTGCGCTCTGCGAGCTCTGCATAGTATCCGTTCGGCCTCTCGCGGACGAGGGTCGCGAAGGCCTCGCGCGCAACAGCCCTTTTCCCCTGCTTCTCCAGAGCCTTGCCCCTCCAATAGGAAAGCCTGTCGTAGATTTTGGATCTTTTGCCTCCGGACCGTCGCATTTCGTCGAAGAGGGAGACCGCATCTGAATATTTTCCGGCCTTGTAGTGGCTCCAGGCCAGATACCACCGCGCCTTCTCCCTGTTACGCAGCGAACGGTTCGAAAGCGCTCGGCGCCATAGCGGAATCGCCTCTTCGAATTTCCCCTCGTCCATTACGAGGAAGGCGATCCTGTATGCCATGTCGGCGGCCCTCGAGGAGCCGGGTGCGGCCCCCCGCATGATCCTCTTCCTGAGCTCTATCGCGCGGGCGTAGTCGTCCCGCTTCGTGTATGTTGTAGCGAGCGTGTTCATTACGCCTTGCGAAAAGCCGGAGGCAGCGGGATCTTCCATCAGCTCCTCCATAATGCTTATCGCCTCGTCGTAGCGATCGGTCCACCTTAGACCGCGAGCCAGAAGCCACCTCGCCTCGGCTCTCATCTGCGAACTCAACGAGCGGCCTGAAAGCAGCTTCTCAAGACGAACGACGGCTTCGTCCCACTGCGAGGCGCCGGCAAACGACCGCGCAAGGCTTAGCTGCTGTGAGGGTCGGGCCAGCCATGCCGAGAGGTCCTCGCCGGATTCGGACTTGAGCTTCGCCATGAGACCGAAAAGCTCCTTAAGCGTCCCCTCACCGTCGGCGGAAACGGCGAGCCGCCTCAGCATGCCAGAGGCGGCCACGAAGTTCTTTTCCGCGATATAGGACATGACCAAGAGCTTCTGAGCCTCTAGGGGCCCCTCCTGTCCGGGCATGCGTATGTAATCCTCCAGAAACGCCCTCGCCTCACGACACCGGCCGAGCGAGACCAGTGCGCGGGCCCTCTCGCGCTTCATGTCCTTCGACCACACGGAACCCTTGTGGGAGGAGTCCTCCTTCTCGAGCAGGCCCAGCGCCACCTCGGGCTTCCCCGCACGGTTGGCGGAAGCGGCCCGGTAAAAAAGTATGTAATCGGAAACGGCAGGAAACTTCAAAGCGGCCCTTTCTAGCAGCTTCATGGCTTCCGCGTATCTGCCCCGGCGATATGCCGCATATCCCGACACCAGGTTTTGTTCGTCACCGCTGTATTCAGAAAGGCGATTCTCAAGACCATAAAGACCCGAGACCATGTCATCCAGCATGCGTAAATCGTACCCGACTTCCCGCGGAGCCCTCTCGGGGCGGCTTTTTACGGCACCGGGCTTCGGGGCACACGCGACCGAGTGCGGAAGAAGGGAAAGAAAAAAAACCAGCGCGCAGAGGCGCGCCGCAAAGACGGCCGAATTTCTCATGATGACCTCATTCGTACGGTCGTTTTGAATATGCGCGGGAAAGCCGGCCGAACTCAGAACGCGGCCCCCAGCGCTAGAATCAGTATGCCGTACTTTACGTTCTGGCCGATTATCGGATCGGTAAGGCCGGTCAGGCGGTCGCGGTTAACCACGACGATGCCGTAACCCAGCCTGCCGTGTATCGGAAGTCCGTGGCCTATCACGAAATTGGCTCGGAGCTCCGCTCCGACGCCCAGCATGAAGTCGTCGAAGAAGGTGCGGAAACTGTCGCTGCCGCCTTCGTGCGCGTTCCAGGCGTTGCCGTAGTCGGCGAAAAGCGCTCCGTTGAAATCCTTGAGGAATACCGGAACGGTACCTATCCCGCGAAGCACGTTGAGCAGAGGAAATCGCCACTCGCCGGAGAAGAGCATCGCCCGCGTGCGCGAGAATGCGGAGACCGGGAGGCCGCGAAGCGGAAAGTAGTTGAAGGATCCGCCGGCACCGAAGTTGCCCTCCCCGAGCGAGCCGCCCAGCCCGAAGGTTCCCTGGACCATCCGGTCTCCCCATGTCATCCCGCCCGCAGCGCGCAGAGCAAGAACGTTGTGGCGCCCTAGGAGTATGAACTCCCTCCAGTCGCCGGAGAATATCTCCTGCGAGTTGCCCTGCCCGCCGCCGAAGCGGGTATTCGTGATCGACCCTGTGAGCCTTATCTGCCGCCCGTTCTCCTTGCTTATCGAAGCCGGAAATTTCTCCCAGTCGCCGTACCGGTACTCACCCCTGAAGCCGGCGAAATGGCCGAGGTTGAGCGCCGAGGCCTCGGTCGAAGAAAGCGAAGTCTTAGGCATGTGGTCTTCGAAAAAATAGGATATGCTGAAGCCGTGTTTCTGTATTGGAACCGCCATGAAGGCAGAAAACGCGCGCCTCTTCTCGAAATAGTGCGTGGTGCGCTGGCTCGTTATCGCTCCCGTGTTGTCAACGGTCACGAAGGTTATGTTTCCATAGTCCACCGCGAAGTCGCTTGCGGTAACGCCGAACGTCGGACGCCAGCGGCTGTAGGTGTAAGCCAGATTGTAGCCGAAGTGCTTCGCGTCGGTCCGGTAGTTTCCGCTGGCCACCCAACTGTGCCACCGAAGCGCGTCCGTGCCGCCGGTGAGAAGCGCCGCGAACACCGCGTTGTCGAGTATCGCGGCGGTGGGCATTATGAAGCGCGGGCGAAACAGAGACCTGCCGAACGCGACGTATTTACCGGAGCGCAGGCCGTTTTCGTCGGCATCCCCGGGCCCTCCGGCGGGGACCGCGAACATCGAATCGTTGGTCTCCGCTATCTTCGGCCTCATCGCCGCGCCCGGGTTCATGTGAAGCCTTGATCTCACGGGATCCGGCGAAGTTGCCGCCAGATTCTCATTTTCGGAAAGTATCGGATCCGGAGCCTCCTTGTGGAAGATGGAGTACTCCTTGCCCGAATCCGCAACGGATGCGCCTGAACCAACTCCAAGGCCCGCCCTTTTCGAAACCCGGTCCCCTTCGCCGTCTTCCGATGCAGCCCATGAGCGTCCCGGCACAAGGCTCACGATCTCGAAGCCGGTTGACGTGTAGAATTGGGCAAAGATCCTGTTGTCCGGCGCCACTGAGGGCTGGTAGATCCCGGTCAGCACGTTGGTGATCCTCTGATGCCGACCGCCGTCCTTTGAGACGCGGTAGAGGTTCCCTATCCCGCTCTCGTCGGAGGCGAAGATTACGAAGCGCCCGTCCGGGGTCCAGGACGGCCTGCTCTCGACGACGAGGCCTGGCGTCCTCGTCAGGCGCACCGGGTTGGTTCCGTCGGAGTTCACACGATAGATGCGCCACCCGTAGCCGGGCTTCCAGACTGATAGGGCTACGTGACGGCCGCTCGGTGAAAAGCGCGGGTTGGCGAGCTGCGTTCCGTCCGGCACATCCGGCGTGAGGACCGTGACCTCGCCCGACTCTATATCGACGCGCTTCATTTGGTCGGTGCCGGCTTCGCTCGAGACGAATATGACCGATTCACCCGACGGGTCGAACTCGGGGTCGCGCGCCCTCTCTCCTTTCGTGAGCCTCCTGGCCTTCGGCTTGTCCGAGTCGAAATCGTATATCCAAAGGTCGTAGTAGCGGTTGTAACGCTTGTATCCGCCCGCCGAGGCCCAGACGAGCTTCGTCTCGTCGCGGCTCCATGCAATCTGCGGGGAACCCTGCCCTTTCTTTATCGTCTTCACCTCACCGGTCGCGAGGTCCTTTATGCGTATCCGGGGCCTGGTGTGCGGCGAGGTCACGGAATAGGCGAGCCAATCGCCGGTCGGAGATACCGCCGGCGCACCGTACTGCTCGTCGCGCCGCCCTGTCACCACCGGCTCGAGCTCGGTTAGCCCCTCGGCGGAGAGTTTTGCCTCGAGAAGCCCGTAACGGTTCTCGAGCTCCTGCCGCCATTCGTTCCAGAGCTCGTAGAAGGTCTTTCCCCAGACGTTTCTGGCCTGGTGATTTATCATAGTGAGAAGAGGAGAACTGCGCACGCGCCGGTCGAACTCGAGAAACTTCTCCTCACCGTAGGTATCTATGAGATGGTGGAGAAACTTCACGCCGTAGACGTAGGCCGACTTATAGCCCGGCCATTTCCATCCGAGGCCGTCGGCCTGGTCTATCTTGAGAAACGCGTCGTCGAGGATCGCCGTGCGCACTATCATCTCGCTGTACGCCCCGCGACCGCGGCCACCCTCGGTCATTATCGTCTCGTCGTACTGCGCGATACCCTCGCGGATCCATGTCGGATTTATGCCCGAAGGAGCAACCGTCTTCCCCATCGGCAGCCTCAAAAACGACATGAACCCGCCCACCGCATCTATCTGAACGATGTGGGTGAACTCGTGTATTATGAGCATCCTGAACCAGTCGTCGTAGTGTGCGAGAGAGGAATCCGGCGGCGGAGGCGCGACGTATAGGAGCATCCAGTTGTAAGGCAAAACCATGGAGAGGCCATTCGAATCGTCGGTGTTGTCCACCACCACCACCTCGGTGTATCCGCGCGGCTTCCAGTTCCACTTCTCGGTCACGTCGGGGTAGATCTCCTCAAGGATGAGCGCCGCCCGGCGAGCGAACTCGTCGAGCCTGTCTGCAAAATGCAGGCGGAAGTGCTCCGTCTTTATCGTGTGCCAGTCGAGCCCCGGATCGAACATCGCCCCGCCTGCGTCGGGGGAGGCGAGCAGGGGCACAAGGAAGGCGAAAAGAACGAGGAGTTGACGAAAAGATAAACCCGGAGGCTTTTTCATGGTGGGCAAACTACCGAATTCCATAGGGAATCACAAGATTAAACTCGCGCGCCGCACGCGCCCGACCTTCTTAGGAAGCCCGTACTCAGTCGACGCATATCTCCTCCAGCCCCTCCATCACCAGCTTGCGGGAGATCTCCGACACATCGCCGTTCGCGGACACCCTGTAGTCTACGGCGAAGACCGGATGCAGGCCGCATCCGCATATGGTGCGCTCGAAGAGGCGGACCGCAAATCCCCCGTCGACGGCGGCGGCCGACGGTCGAAGAAATTTCTTGTCGCGCGTCTTCAACACATGAGCCTTCGATTCCGCAGGGGGGTTTAAAAACACGTTAGGCTCAAGCGCCATAACGAGGCTCGCCGCCTTTTCAGCGCTGTCGATCGGAGAGACCGCCTTGACTAGCTCCCCGGGGCTCTTTGTTACCCAAAACCCCTTCGTGGTGTAGATGACGTAGCGCAAAGGCACACGAAGCATGCAGCCCCTGTAGGCCACCGCCTGCTCATCCTTTGACTTCGCACGGGCCCTGCCCTTCCGCCCCAAAACGCACAGGGCTACCGGCATGTCGAATCCGCCGAGGTCTTGGGCGAGAGAGAGCTCGGAGCATTTAAAGCGCCTCAGCACCTCGGCAGGGCAGACAAAGCCCTTGGCCTGATCGTTGTCCACGCAGCCGGCGGCGAGAAACGGCGAGAGATCCACCCGGGGCATCTTGAGGGGGACCATATCGCGGCCCGCGTGCAAGACGGCGGACGACAAAAATACGATCGAGAAAACCACCGCAAAGATAAGGCGCTTCATGGCATCCCCCTCATAAAAAATGTCTGCCCGTCTGGTATACGATGAGGGTGAGGAGATAGGCAAGGGCGGTG
>Ga0116164_10003128_pt1 | contig 11439 bp, 10 predicted proteins | sample AD_UKC109_MetaG_FD_89888 | JGI IMG/M metagenome (GOLD analysis project Ga0116164, IMG submission 89888) | Active sludge microbial communities of municipal wastewater-treating anaerobic digesters from Hong Kong - AD_UKC109_MetaG | ecosystem: Engineered > Bioreactor > Anaerobic > Digestate... | reverse complement strand
GTTCATAACCCCGCAAAGTTACAAAAAAAGGACATTCGGAAAATTAGATTAAATTTGCCGTAAATTAAGGCTTTTTATGAAATCCATTCTTGGAATCGGGAATGCCCTGACGGACATTCTTGCGTTGCTCCCCGATGATTCATTGCTGGAACGTTTTCACCTTCCTCCGGGCAGTATGCAACATGTTGATGCATTGACGGCTGAAAGAATCTGGCAAAACCTCAAACCATTGGGAGTTCAGTATGTGGCAGGCGGATCGGCCGCAAATACCATAACCGGAACGGCGGTCCTGGGGATGCCTTCCGGGTTTATAGGAAAAGTAGGAGACGATGAATTGGGATCGCTTTTTTATGCCGATCAGCACCGCAACGGGATCCGTTCTTGTTTGCTCAAAGGGGTGCATTCTTCCGGAAGGGCAATGGTATTTGTAACCGAACCCGATGCAGACAGGACGTTTGCAGTTTACCTTGGGGCTGCCTTGGAGCTGGTACCGGAAGATTTGAAGCCGGAAATGTTTGAAGGATACGATTATTTTCACATTGAGGGCTACCTGGTTCAAAACCAACACCTTGTGAGAAAGGCTGTAAGGCTGGCAAGGGAAGCGGGAATGATTATTTCCATAGATATGGCCAGTTATAATGTGGTGGAAAGCAATAATTCCTTTTTACACGATATTGTAGAAAATTATGTAAACATAGTATTTGCCAATGAAACGGAAGCGTATTCTTTTACCGGAAAAGAGCCTGAAGATGCTTTGGAAGAGATCTCGCGTATCTGTGATATTGCGGTGGTAAAATTGGGCAAACAGGGATCTGTGGTGAAAAGCGGGAATAGTGTGTTTAAGGTACAAGCATGGCCCGGCACTTCCATAGACGCTACCGGGGCGGGAGATTTGTACGCGGCCGGTTTTTTGTATGCCCATTCCATGGGTTTGTCGCTTCAGAAATGCGGCGATATCGGCTCCATGATCGCAGCCAAAGTGGTGGAAGTGGTAGGCCCCAAAATAGACATTCCCAGGTGGAAGTCCGTTAAACAGGAAATACGTCAACGTATCCAGGACCCCGAATGATGAAACATCCCATTATTATAGCAGGCCCTTGCAGTGCCGAAACAGAAGAACAGGTAAGATCAGCGGCCCGCGATCTGAACGATTTCCGGCTCCCGGACCAGGTTGGTGGAGGAGGCATTTCTTTTTTCCGTTCCGGAATCTGGAAACCCCGTACAAGACCAGGGACCTTTGAGGGTGTGGGAGAAACGGGACTTCCCTGGCTGAGCCGTGTTCAGGAAGATTTTGGCTTGTCCGTATGTACAGAAGTGGCTTCTGCAAGGCACGTGGAACTGGTTCTGAAAGCCGGGCTGAAAGCCGTCTGGATAGGAACCCGGACTACAGCCAATCCGTTTTTAGTGGAGGATATCGCCAAAGCGTTACAGGGAACAAAACTGCATGTCTTTGTAAAAAATCCCATAAATCCGGACCTGGGATTGTGGATTGGGGCTGTTCAGCGGGTATTGAGGCACTGTCCGGAGCACGTGTATGCCATTCACCGCGGATTCAGTGATTACCACATAGGGCAATTGCGCAATGCTCCCTTATGGCGGGTGCCAATAGATTTCAAGGTGCAAATGCCGGAAATTCCCTTGTTGTGCGATCCTTCACACTTGTCCGGCAACACTGTGTTTATTCCCGAGTTGGCCCAGCGTGCCCTGGATTTGAATTTTGACGGACTGATGCTGGAAGTGCATCCCAGTCCTTCCCAGGCACTGTGCGATGCGGGGCAACAATTGACTCCGGTTTCATTTGCCGAGTTGATGCATTCCCTTATGTGGAGAAAGTCTACCCCTTCTGACGATGTGCTTTCAGAAGAAAAGACCCTGATTGATGCCATCAGAACACGGATAGATGTATTGGACGACGATCTTGTGGATCTGCTGGCTCAACGAATGTCTTTGGTTGACCAGATTGGGGAAGTAAAAAAACGCGGCGGAATAGGAATTATCCAGATTGAACGGTGGAATACCGTGTCCTCACGGACCAAAAAGCAGGCAACGGAAAAAGGTTTGGACGATACGTTCATTAACGAAGTATACCGTGCTATCCATCAGCAGTCTATAAAACGCCAGGAAAAGATTATCAGGGATGAATAACATCATTCTATCCACGGATTTCGGGCAATTGCGCCAAATGGTTCCCGCAGGGACTCGCGTGGTGCTATTGTACGACAGGAATGTAACTGTTTGGATGGAACAGGCCGTGGATCCTTCCTGGATCACCATTCCCCTGGATGGAGGTGAAGGCCTGAAACAATGGAAATTTGTTCAGCAGGTTATAGATCGCTTTATTGAACTGCAGGTGGACAGGTCCTGGTTCCTTATAGGTATGGGAGGAGGCACGGTATGCGATTTTGCCGGATTTACAGGGTCCGTTTATATGCGCGGCATGGAATTCGGATTCGTTCCCACCACACTGCTTGCCCAGGTGGACGCGGCGCTGGGCGGAAAAAACGGGATACATGCCGGGCCTTACAAGAACATGATTGGGTGTACGGTCCTTCCCCGCTGGGTTTTTTGCCATCCGGGCGTATTGAGTACGCTTCCCGCGCGTGAGTTTCGCTGTGGATTGGCCGAATGCATCAAACACGGAGCCATAGCTTCCGAATCCTATTTCCGTTTACTGGAAGAAGAGGTGGTTCAGCTGAAGGAATGCAAAGATTCTTCGCCCGGGTTGTTGCAAAAGCTGATTGCGGGTTCGCAGGAAATCAAAACAAGAATCGTGGACCAGGACCTGTACGAAAAAGGGGTGCGCAAAGCTTTGAATTTCGGACACACTTTCGGCCATGCCCTGGCGGCACGGTACCCGGAAATGTCCCACGGAGAAGCCGTGGCCAAAGGAATGGCCGCCGCGGCCCGCTACTCGGCACAAAAAGGACTGTTGTCGCGGGAAAACGAACAACGGTTGTTACGTGTAATTACATCTGCGGGAATGGATCCGGAACTTCCTTGTTCACAAAGCGACCTGGTATCCTATATGTTACACGACAAGAAAAAACAGGGAAACACACTGGGATTGGTCTTGCTGCGCGATATCGGCGAATATGTTTTGGTGAACGAGCCGGTACAGAAATGCAAAAACATCCTGCGCAATCCCGGGATCAGCCTGGGAGCACAATGGAAAGAAGGCTTGACCCGGTGGATGGAAAAAGCTCCCTGGGTGGAGTTCAGGCTGGATCTGATGGGGGATATATCGCCCGTTGGTATGGTGGCTTTGCGTATGCAATGCTTGGGAAAAGAAAAAAAGATTCTGCTCACTTTGCCTGTTGAGCTAGATTTTACTGAAATTCCGGAAACATTGCAGGAAATGATTTCCTGGGGGGCCGGGTGGGTGGACATTCCCGTAAAAGCAGCTGCCGTTTATAAAGAATCCTTGTCCCGCCTGGCCCGCGACTACCAGGCCGGGATTATTCAATCCGTACATTTTTGGGAGAATCCGGCTCATGAAATTCCCGGAGAAGACACCCTGGACACATTGGTACGGGAGGCGTTTTCCACGGGTGCCGATTACCTGAAAATTGCCGTTTACACTTACAACCGGCAGCAATCAGACGAATTGCTGGAATGGTGTGACCGGCAAAATGCCCGTGAAGATATAAATTACAGGATCACTGTGATGATAATGGGCGCTGATGCACTCAGAACACGCAAAGAGGCACTCGGCAGGGGTTATCCTTTTGTCTATGCGGCTTCCGATCCAGAAAACATTACCGCTCCGGGGCAACCATCTTTTGAAGCATTAATGATGTAGCACCTGTATTTGCTGCCACATAAGTTTTGGCGGCATTTCCGGCATCCAGGCACCGGCCGGGATCATCTATCCATTTCTTTAGAGCCCCCGAACAGGTGGAATAATCTTCAAAACCCACAGCCGCACCGGTATCAATAAGGTCGCACGCTTCTTTAAATTTCTGATAATTGGGACCGAACAACAACGGTTTGCCGTAAACGGCGGCTTCCAGGGTGTTGTGTATCCCGGATTTGTTAAACCCGCCTCCAATATAGCAACAGGTAGCATAACGGTATAGCGAGGAAAGCAACCCTATGCTGTCTATGACCAAAACCCGGGGAATTGCTTTTGCATTTTGTGTCTTTGAAAAGAAGACAGGATCCCATTTGCGGAATGTTTGCGTTATGGAAGCCAGGTGTTCCGCATGGATCTGGTGCGGGGCCAGTACCAGTTGCAGGGCGGGGTGATCTTCCAGCAAACGGGCCAGTATTTCTTCGTCTTGTGGCCAGGTGCTTCCGGCAACCAGGACGGGTTCCTGTATTAGTTGCCTGAACCGTTCAGGGGTGTTGTCACGGGTGGCAATTTCCGTTACCCTGTCAAAACGCGTATCTCCGGCCACTGTTACAGGGAGCGATAGTCCGGGGAGTTTTTCCAGGAGTTCACGCGAAGGTTCGTCCTGTACAAAAAGGTGCGTAAAACAGGTTAGCATAAAACGGAAAGGGATTCCGTATCTTTTGAAGAAAGGCTGGTCGGGACGAAAACGCGCCGAGATCAGGTACGTGGGGATATTTCTTTTTTTCAGGTTTTTTAAATAAAAATACCAGAATTCGTATTTCACGAAAACAGCCAGGGATGGATTAACCAGATCCAGGAAACGGCGTGCGTTGCGGGGTGAATCCAAAGGTATGTAAAATACATGGTCCGCCAGGGGAGTGTTTTTACGTATCTCATATCCCGAGGGAGAAAAAAAAGTGAGGAGGATCCGTATCCCAGGGTATTGTTTGCGAAACGCTTCCATAACGGGCCTGCCCTGTTCAAATTCTCCCAGTGAAGCGCAATGGATCCATAAGAGCGGGTCTTTTGGTCCCCGGTTTTCAAAAACGTGTCGCATATGCTTCCATTGCCCTTTCCTGGCAGATAAGAAATGTGCTATCCTGCTCATGATGCAAAGGTATGGATTTTGCGTTACCTTTGCAGAATGCCAGGAAGACATAAGAAGAAAAAACGGTGGATTGCGGCGGCAATTATTTGGGCCGTGATAGTGCTTTTCAGGATGATGCCCCTGTATGAACCGGCACCTTCCGCTCCTTTTTCCGGACCTTACTGGTACAATCCCTATCAGGAAATAACCCCGGAGGGACAATGGGCAAGGGCTAATTTTCATGCCCATTCCAATGCCTGGGGGGTTTTTACAAATGGCAGGAAGAACACGGTAGATGACATTTTATCCAAATACGATTCACTCGGGTACGACATCATTGGTGTTTCCGATTACCAACATATAACACAAACGCCTGCAACGCCTTACATTCCGGTCTACGAACACGGATTCAACATTCTGAAAACCCACCAGGGATCCATTGGCGCCGGCCGGGTGTATCACGGGGATTATATTTTACCGCAAACCCGTTCCCAAAAACAACATATTTTGAACAAACTGCGGGAAAGGACACAGGTGCTGGTGTTGAACCATCCGGACTGGATGGGAGGTTATTCCGCACGGGACATGCGGTTTCTTACGGGATACGACTGCTTTGAAGTGTTGAATGATTTCTGGAATTCCGAGGATCTGTGGGACGTGGCACTTTCTTCCGGCAAACCCGCCATGATTGTGGGTGGCGATGATGCCCACAACGTATTCAAACAAACGGACCTGGCGCGTGATTTAACCCTGATCTACACAGTTTCCGACACCCTGAATCCGGAAGGTATTTACCGGGCTTTGATCCGGGGGGCTGCTTACGGGGTGGAAGTCACCAGGCGACTGAGCCGGGCAAGTGTTGTTGACAAACGCAGGAATCTGGACAGTATGCCCCTGTTACGATCCTGCCGGATCAGGGGTGACAGCCTGACGGTGATATTGACGGGAAAGGCCCGTGAGTTCTGTTTCAGGGGACAGGACGGAAAAATCCTGAAACAGGTGGCAGATTCCGTAAACGGGCTTCAAGAGGCTTCTTACCGTTTACAGCCGGAGGACACCTACGTGCGTGTAAAAATAGCACTTCCCGACAGTTCTCATATATACCTGAATCCTGCAATGAGAACCATGGATAAAAACATGAAACCGCTTATGCCCGCTTCCCGAAAGCGGTGGTTATTTCGTATATTTGACAAATGATTAAGAAAACACTGGAACTTATAGGAGAGTATATACTCCTGATGAAACGGGTCTTTACCAAGCCCGAAAAATGGAGTATTTTCTGGAAACAATATTTTGTGGAAACAGAAAGCCTGGGACTTTCTTCTGTGGCTTTGATAGGGATTATTTCCATTGCCATTGGTGCCGTGCTGGTTATTCAGACCGCCTACAATATTGAGAATCCATTCATTCCAAAAATGTATGTGGGTTATATGGTCCGGGAAAGCCTGATCCTGGAATTTTCTTGTACTATGGTTGCGCTGATCCTTGCCGGTAAAGTAGGATCTAACATCTCTTCAGATATTGGGACCATGCGTCTGACCGAACAGATTGATGCCATGGAAATGATGGGTATCAATTCTGCCAATTATTTGATACTCCCCAAGTTAGCTGCAGTTTGCGTATTCAATCCCATACTCATGCTTTTCAGTTTTTTGGTGGGGATCCTGGGAGGATGGCTGATTGTAGCGGCTACCGGAATGATCACATTAAGCCAATACACGGAAGGCTTGCGGTTTGCTTTTAACGGGTATTACATTGTTTATGCCGTCACAAAAATGATCGTATTCAGTTTTATTATAGTTACAGTCTCTGCCTTGTACGGGTACAGTCCGAAAGCCAATTCCATGGAAGTGGGAAGGGCAAGCACCCGCTCTATAGTAGCCATTTGCCTGTTGATTCTGATTACAGATCTTATGTTAACCCAATTGATGCTGAATTAATGATATACGTTCATAATATTAGTAAAGGTTTTGGAGAGCAGCAGGTGCTTTCAGACATATCCGTAAATTTTGAAGAAGGAAAGACCAATCTGATTATTGGCGCCAGCGGGTCCGGGAAAACCGTGTTGCTAAAAGCGATCGCGGGGCTTCATAAAATAGATGCCGGCCGGATCCTGTATGACGAAATGGTTTTCAACCAATTGGAAGAAAAAGAACGCAAAGAAATCCATAAAAAAATGGGGATGTTATTCCAGGGATCGGCCCTTTTTGATTTTGCTACGGCCCGGGAAAATGTGCGTTTTCCCCTTGATTTTTTCACGGACTGGTCCATGGCCCAAAAAAATGAACGGGTTGACTGTTGCCTGGAACGCGTGAACCTGGAAGATATCGGGAATAAATACCCTTCCGAACTAAGCGGCGGGATGCAAAAACGGGTAGGTATAGCCAGGGCTATAGTAATGAATCCCCGTTATCTTTTTTGCGATGAGCCCAATTCCGGTCTGGATCCGCAGACGGCCATAGTCATAGACCGGTTGATAAGCGAAATTACCCACGAGTACAATATGACCACCATTATCAATACCCACGATATGAATTCGGTCATGGCCATAGGGGAAAAAGTGGTTTTTCTGTACGAAGGGAAAAAAGAATGGGAAGGCACCCGGGAAAACATACTTCTTTCAGACAACAAAACCCTGAATGACTTTGTGTTTGCTTCTGAAATGGCCCGGTTGGTCAAAAAAGCTAAATCCTGAAACGAATTCCCAACTCCATTTTAAACTGGGTGGGTTGAATGGTGCGGATGCTTTTGGGCTGGTTGTTTTCAAAGTAATGAGAAATGGTCGGTTCTATATATATTCCCATCCATTCTGACCATTTGTACTCAATGCCCAAACCCCCGTATACAGACAATTGAAATCCCTGTACGGGAACATACTGCCGTGTAGCCACATCGTTCAACTGGCATATATACTCATCTGCCACAGCTTTATCCAGTGCCCCTCCGCCTACGGCGTACACCGTCAGATGCGGTGTGTTGACGGCACGGAAATAAACGCTTACCGGGATGCCGATATAATGGGTGTTCTGGTTTACAACGTAAGATTTGTCTGCCGTATGTACCTGGTATTCACCTCTGAGCAACGTGTACGTAAGCGAGGCTCCTACAGAAAGCCATTTGTTGAATTCTTTTTGCACATTAAAACCGGCGGAGATGGGCGTGGAAAAATGTGCTGAAATCTGATTTACATCATCTTCATCAAAATTCGGGGCTATGTAGTCCGGGATTCCCAGATTGGAAAGATCACTGCCGGCCAGGCTCAGGGGAGTTTCCCATTTGGTGGTGTATGTAGAGGGTGTGAAGATATAGTTGCCGTTAATGGCTCCCTGGTATGAAAAATTAGCGGCTGTAATCCATTTCCTGTTCATGCGGCTTGGGTCAGGAAGATCTACCGGAAAGAAAGGGGTTGGTGTTTGTGGTTTTTCTTTAGCCGGTTGGTCAACAGCCAGTTCTTTTTGCGCGGCAGGTTCCTGCTTTGCAGCAGGCCGGGGACTTTGCTGCTCCTGTTCTGGTATTGGTGTTTTTGAAGGTGTGACAAAAATTTCCGAGGTTGCCGGTACAACAGAAGCTTCCCGGAGCTTGTCCAGTTGTGCATGGGCATATAGTCCGCGTATTTGTTGCGGTAAATCCGTAACATGAATGTTAGCCGGCCGGGGAACAATCCGGCATATGGTTTCAGGGGCATATGTATCCCGGTTAAGCACAGGCATAAGCAGGAACATCAGCAAAAACAGGCAGGCAGCTGCTGCCGTACTCCAGAGAAAAACCCTTCTGCGACGAAGGAGAATGGTCCTGCGGGACATCCGCATGGCCAAATCTTCCCAATCACCGTGTTCTTCCGGGAAAGAAAAATTACGGAGTTTTTCCTTTATTTGTTTATCGAAAGATTGTTCACTCATTTACCAAAGGGCATAAAGTATCGTTAATTCTTAAAAATGCGCGGCCAAAAAACCGGGGACCGTATTCCCGGATATCTTCCTGCGTAAGCTGGAAGGTGGGCAGCATGAAATGTACGTATAACGTTTCTGCAGGATACAGCGGGTTGTAAAACGTTCCATACCCGTTTATGATCAAGCGGAATTCCTGCGATATGGGAAACGCCGTTGTCTGTACGGAATAAGCCCCGTCTTCTTCTGTAAATACGGGATCTTCCGTGCGCAGGGTTACCGAAATTTCCGGGACCGGCTCCAGTGTCACGGAGTCTGTAACGGTTCCCTGAACTATAAAAAAAGCATGCGGGTACTGGCGTGCAGCCAGGGAATCCGGTTGTTCGGGATCGTAACGGAAAGGTATGGAATCTTCGCACGAAGCCGTAACCCCCGCCAAAAGTACTATTCCTATGAAATACAACCGTCTCATTTTAAATCACCGAGTTTGTTTTGCAGCCAGTTTCTTGCCCTGGAATACTGTGAACGTGATGTGCTTTCACTAATGTTCAAAATTTCGGCTATTTCATTATGCGTATATCCCTCAATGGCGTACATATTAAAAATGGTGCGGAATCCCGTGGGCATCTGCTCAATACAGCGGTGTATGTCCCCGGCGGAAATGTTTTCCAGGATATGCCCCGTGGTAACAGAACTGCCGGCAGTGGCTTCTATTTGTTCGCTGTAACGCAAGGCATCATTTTTGCGTAAATAGGAAAGCGAAATATTCACAAAAATTTTGCGTGCCCAACCTTCAAAAGAACCTGTTCCGGCATATGTCCCGATCTTGTCAAACAATACTACAAATCCGTCCTGTACAATATCCCGTGCTGTTTCACGGTTGCCGGTATATCGCTGACAAACCGCCAACATTCTGGAATAGAGACGTTCATATATAACACGTTGTGCCGCAGCATCTTTTTTTAGGCACGCGGCAATCAAATCCCCTTCCGGAATGTCTTTATTAAGATGATAATTACGGCCGGAATGTTGCATGGATATAGGAAAATTGTACAGGCGTAAACAAAAGTAAAATAAATAATTGAATTGAACGAATTATGATAACTTTGCAATTCCCGCAATATTTCAAAGCCATGTGGAAGTATCCTGTAATATTGTTGTCTCTGGTTTTTCTGGCCTCCTGCGGTTACCGTCCTCTGGTAACGGCCGAAGAATCACAGGGGCAGTTTCATCAGGGATTGAACTTGTTTTACAAGGGAGACATGGCCGGTGCCAGGGAAAGCTTCAAAAACGTTGTATCCCGGAATAAAAACAACGATGCCGCTTATTACTACCTGGCACAGATTGCCGGGTATGCAGGACAATGGGAAAATGCCCAAAGCAATTTACAAAAAGCCCTGAATCTGCAGCCTGATAATTACTGGTACCGCCTGCAACAGGCAAAAATGGCCGTGGCTTGCGGCAATATCCCGGAAGCAGAAAAGTATTACAGTGCATTGTCCGGGGATTACCCGCAAAAAACGGAATTGCTCTACGACAGGATAGGGCTTTACATGGACAGCAAGAATACGGTAAAAGCACTGGAATTGCTTGATACCCTGGAAAACAGGGAGGGTGTTACAGAATCCGGATTGTTGTTGCGGTTCAATATATTAATGGAAAATGACAAGGAAGCTGCCGTGGCATTGTTAAGCGATTACGTACAGAACAATCCTACCACCAGGGTACTGAGCATTATGGGGGACGTTCTGGCGGGTGACGGAGAGATTGACAAGGCCTCTGAATATTACCAGAGTGCCTTGCAGGCGGACCCTACTTTTATGCCGGCCGTTTTCGGTCTGGCAGAAACATACCGTTTAAAACGTCAATTTGACCTCTATTTTGAAAATATAAACGTTTTCCTGGCATACCCCGATGTTGATGTGCAAATGAAAACCGATTACCTGAAACAGATTTTGGACGCACGTGGATTTGTTAGCACGTTTCATCCGCAGGTAGACACGTTGTTTCTGAGTACACGCGGTGCCCATCCAAAAGACAGCACTCTGGCTTACATATATGCGGGATACCTGATACAAACGGAAAGATCCGCTGAAGGTCTGGAGGTAATGAAAGAAAACCTGGATCATTACCGGGATGATTACCAGGCCTGGTATCAGACATTGGGAATAATCTATTATTTGAAAGACTGGGAAACGTTGTGCGAGTACGGTTCACTGGCATTGGAAAAATTTCCGGACAACACGGATTTCAGCAGCCTTTACGGAATGGCTTTGTGGCAGACAGGACAGTTGGACCGGGCCATAGCCCGCTTTGAGCGGATCCTTGCCAAGCTTAATGAAGACGACACTCCAAACAGGATCCAGACCATGGCCCTGCTGGGTGACTTGTACCATGAAGCCGGAAATTGGGAACAGTCTTTTTCCATGTACGACAAGGTCCTGAAACTGGATCCGTTCAATTTGCCGGTTCTGAACAATTATGCATATTACCTGAGCCTGAGAAACGAAAAACTGGAACGAGCCCTGGAAATGAGCAAAATAACCATAGACCGGGAACCCAATAATTCTACCTACCTGGATACTTACGGATGGATTTTGCATTTGCTGGGCCAAACCTCGCAGGCCAAAGAT